>WNFB01003080.1_pt1 | contig 14634 bp, 12 predicted proteins | sample 5400501 | NCBI WGS metagenome assembly WNFB01 (sample SAMN13153341, study PRJNA577476) | soil metagenome | isolation source: 200 cm saprolite under Douglas fir tree site 2 hole 1 | place: USA:California | collected 2015-04-18
CGAGGACCGAGAACTCGAGCTCGTCCTGATTGATCTTCTGACGCCGGCGGATCAGCTCAGCGGCGATCTCCTCGCCGACCCTGGGTGCAACTCCCCCCACCCCACTCTGCATACTGAGATTGTACGAACAGATGTTTGGAGAGTCAAGAAAAAAGGCGGTGTTAATTTCGCGCGGCCCGAACTCCCACGGTCTTATGGCCTCCGGGCCCACCCCAACTCCCTTTTCCCCGTCTTCGTCACCACCAGGCTCGGCGCCGAGACACCCGCACGTAGTAGCGGTCCTCGAGCCATCGGAACGGCGGCACGAAATAGAAAGAACCGAGCACAGCCCACACGCCCCCGAGCTCCCTCAACGTCCGGCTGATCGCCCCCGCACCCTCGAACCTTCGACCACGCGGCCCGACCGCCCAAACCGCCCGGCCGATCTCCTCGCCACTGAGGCCCAGCCGCTCAGCCAGGCCCGCCTCCTGGTTCGGCCTCGCATCGATCCGGCTCGCCCGATCGTGTCGCTGGACCCAGCGCGCGAGCCGAATTCAAAATTCGCACTCACCGTCATAGACCAGGATCAGCCGATCAGCCGACACGCCTCGAAACTACACTGACCGAACAGATGGGTGGGCTGGAGCTTCCCTACCGGTACAACGTCGCTGCCGACCTCCTCGACCGCAACCTGGAGGCCGGCCGCGGGGAAAAGGTGGCGATTTACTCGGCCGGCGGCGCAACCAGGTACCGGGAGCTGTTCGGGATGGCTTGCGGCGCGGCGCGGACATTCAGCGAGCTCGGCGTTAGGCGCGAGGAGCGAATTCTCATCGTCGCTTTTGACAGCCCCGGCTGGGTCGCCGCGTTCCTGGGTGCGATTCGGCTCGGCGCCGTGCCCGTGCCGGTGAATCCGCTCCTGCAGCGCTCAGAGGACTATGACCACTACATCGAGGACTCGCTCGCGCGAGTCGTCGTCGTCGACGGCACCACTGAAGAGAAAGTCAAACAAGCGGTCGATCGTGCGGCCGAGCCGCCCCACCTCATCCGCGCCGGGCAGATCGCGGTCGAGAGGGAGGTCGACCCGGCTCCGACCAGAAGGGACGACATGGCCTTCTGGCTCTACAGCTCAGGCTCGACCGGTAAGCCGAAAGCGGTCGTGCACCTGCAGCACGACATTCCTTATACGTGCGTCACGTATGGCGAACAGGTGCTGGGCATCAAGGAGACCGACACCACCTTCTCGACCACGGGCCTTTTCCACGCTTACGGTTTTGGCAACAACCTCACGCTTCCGTACTGGGTTGGTGCGTCGACCGTCCTCCACGCCGGGCGGCACACGCCCGCGACGGTGCTGGACACGATCGAGAAGCGGCGGCCGACCCTCTTCTTCTCGGCGCCGACCCTCTACAACGCGATCCTCAACTTCGAAGGGTCGCGCGACCGAAACCTCACATCGATCCGCCACTGCGTCGCCGCGGCCGAATCGCTGCCGGCTGAGGTTTGGCGAAGATGGAAGGACGCGTACGGGCTGACGATCCTCGACGGCGTCGGCTCGACGGAGATGCTCCACATCTACTGCTCCAACCGAATCGATGACGTGCGCCCTGGGTCGAGCGGCAAACCAGTCCCGGGCTACGAGCTCAAGATCCTCGATGACGGGGGCAATCCGGCGCCAGCGGGCGAGGCCGGCGACCTCTACGTCAAGGGCGACAGCGCGCTGGCGCTCTACTGGGCTCAGCATGAGAAGTCGAAGCGTTCAATCCTCGGCGAGTGGTTCTTCACCGGCGATCGCTATCGTGTCGACGCCGACGGGTACTACTGGTACGAAGGCCGCTCGGACGACATGATCAAGGTCCAGGGCTTGTGGGCGTCGCCGATCGAGATCGAGTCGGCGCTGCTCGAGCACCCGTCGGTGGCCGAGAGCGCGGTCGTGGGCGTCGATTTCGAGGGCTTCACCAAGATCAAGGCCTTCGTCATCACGAAGGACGGCAGCGCCGGCGGCGACGCGCTCGCGGCCGAGCTCCAGGAGCACTGCAAGGCACGGCTGCAGCGCTACCAGTACCCGCACATGATCGAATTCGTGAGCGAGCTGCCCAAGACGGTGACGGGCAAGATCCAGCGCTACAAGCTGCGCGAGAAGGAAGCGAGTCCCGCAGGTGCCTAAGAAAATTGCGGTCCTGCCCTGCGACGGTGCGGGGAAGGAGGTCGTCCCAGAGGCGATCAAAGTGCTGCGCGCGGGCGGCGCCGATTTCGAGTTCGAGGAGTTCGACGTCAATGCGGACGCGTACATCCGCACTGGCGTCGCGATTTCGGATGACGTATGGAAACAGCTCGCAGCGGCCGACGCCATCCTGTTTGGCGCCGTCGGCGACCCGCGAGTTACCGACCCCAACTACCTCCATGGCGTGTTGCTCCGCCTGCGGTTCGACCTCGATCTGTACGTCAACCTCCGGCCCGCGCGCCTGTACGACGATCGCCTTTCACCGTTGCGGCGAGAGGACCGCCGCCGAGTCGACCTCTTGATCGTCCGCGAGAACACCGAAGGCCTCTATGTGGGGCAGGGCGGGCGCTTCAAGAAGGGCACCGAAGACGAGATCGCGACTCAGGAGGACCTCAACACGTACCTGGGTGTGACTCGGATCATCGAGCATGCCTTTGGAATGGCAAAGCGCGAGGTCGTGATGGTGGACAAGTCGAACGCGATGACATTCGCGGGCGGCCTGTGGCAGGACCGGTGGAAAGCGGTGGCCGCCGCGCATCCACGGGTGAAGACCCGCCATCTTCTGGTCGATGCCGCCGCCATGCAGCTGGTCAAGGACCCCAGCCAGTTCGATGTCATCGTCACCGGCAACCTATTCGGCGACATCCTCTCCGACCTCACCGCGGAGCTCGTCGGTGGCATGGGAATCGCGCCTTCCGCGAACATCAACCCGTCGAGCGGCCGCGGCCTGTTCGAGCCTGTCCACGGCACAGCGCCCGACATCGCCGGCAAGGGCCTTGTGAACCCGATTGGGGCGATTTTGAGCGCGTCTATGATGGGGAGACACCTGGGTGCTCCTGACATGGCAGACGCGATCGAGGGTGCGGTCGAATCAGCCATTCGCGCCCGCGAGTGCACACGCGACATCGGCGGTGAGTTGTCCACGTCCCAAGCGGGCGACGCGATCGTGAAGAGGCTGAAGGATTAGACAAAGCATGGGCATGACGATGACCGAGAAGATCCTCGCGCGCGGGAGCGGCCGCGAGACCGTGCGCCCAGGCGATCTGATCCTCGCCAAGGTCGACTTCGCCATGGGCCACGACCTGACCATCCCTCCCGCCGGCAGGATCATGCGCGAGCAGATGGGGGCGGAGAAGATCTGGGACCCCGACCGGGTGGCCGTGACCCAGGACCACTTCCAGCCGGCCAAGGACGCGGCGAGCGCCACCCTCGGCCGGCTCACTCGCGAGTTCTCGCACCAGATGGGCGTTAAGTGGTACTTCGAGGTGGGGCAGGGCGGCATCTGCCACACGGTGTTGCCCGAGCACGGCCTGGTGCTGCCTGGCGAGCTCGTCGTCGGAGCCGACTCTCACAGCTGTACGTACGGCGCGCTGAACAACTTCGCCACCGGCATCGGTTCCACCGATCTCGCGTGCGTGCTGGCGCTCGGCGAGCTGTGGTTCCGCGTGCCCGAGACGTTGAAGTTCGTTTATCACAACAGGCTGAAGGAGTGGGTCGAGGCGAAGGACCTGATCCTTTATGTGATCGGCAAGATCGGGGTCGACGGCGCGAGGTCGAAGGCCATGGAGCACGTTGGCGAAGCTCTCAAGCACATCGACATGGAAGCTCGCCTGACGATCACCAACATGGCCATCGAGGCGGGCGCCAAGAATGGCATCCTCGAGTTCGACGAGGTGACACGCGAGTACCTCGCAGGCCGCGCCAAGCGCCCATACACGCCGGTGTCGTCCGACCCAGACGCCGAGTACGAGAAGGTTTTCGAGTTCGACGCCGCTGCGGTCGAGCTGGGCGTTGCCAAGCCGATGTCGCCCGACAACTACGCGCCGCTGTCGGAGGTCGAGGGCACCAGGCTCGACCAGGTGTTCATCGGCTCGTGCACGAACTCGCGCATCACCGACCTTCGGAGAGCGGCCGCCGTCCTCGACGGCCACAAGGTCGCCGACGGCGTCAGGCTCATCATCACGCCCTCGTCGCACCAGGTCGCGATCCAGGCCGAAAGAGAAGGTCTGATCCGGATCTTCCTGGCCGCCGGCGCTGCCTGGACGACGGCCACGTGCGGCGCGTGCCTCGGCGGCCACATGGGAGTGCTCGGAGAAGGCGAGGTTTGTCTCAGCACGACCAACCGGAACTTCCCGGGCCGTATGGGCCACCCGAAGGCCATGGTCTACCTGTCGAACCCGGCGGTCGCGGCCGCAAGCGCGGTCACGGGAGTCATCACGCATCCACGCGAGGTCCTGAAGAAGATGCCTGCGGGGATCGCGTGACTTTCCCGAAAGTGATTCGGGGGCGCGCCTGGAAGTTCGGCGCCAACATTGACACCGACCAGATCATCCCCGCCAAGTACGCGATCTATTCGCTCGACGAAAAGGAGCTTGGCAAGCACGCGATGGAGGGCGTGCCCGACCGCGAAGGCTGGGCGGCCCAGGTGCAGCCGGGCGACATCCTGGTGGCGGCGTCGAACTTCGGCTGCGGCTCGTCGCGGGAGATCGCGCCGGTCGCCATCCGCGGCGCCGGTATCTCGCTCGTCATCGCCGACTCGTACGCCCGCATCTTCTTCCGGAACGCCATCAACATGGGTTACCCCATCCTGCAGTCGCCGCAAGCTGCCGAGGCGGTTGAAGACGGCGACGAGCTCGAGGTCGACCTGGAGGAAGGCATCATCCGCAACTTCACGAAGGGCGACGAGTACCGGTCGGAGGCTTTCCCGAAGTTCATGAACGAGCTGTTGCACATGGGCGGGTTGGTGCCGTGGGTGCGTAAGCGCCTGGAGGAACGGCGTGTCGCCGCAGGACGGTAGTAAACCGGTCGAACTTCAGGAGCCTCTCGAAGAGCTGGCTCGCGACCCCAAGCGCTTTTCGCACGACCTGGTTTTCCCGCCCGCGGACAAGATTCGAGTCTATGACGACACGCTTCGGGACGGCGAGCAGATGCCAGGCGTCGCGATCACGCCGAAGGACAAATACGAGTTGGCCCGGATGCTGTCAGACATCGGCGTGCACGTGATGGACGTCGGCTTTCCATCGGTCTCGGAGGGCGAGCGCGAGACGATGAGGCTGGTGCTCGAAGGCCGTAAACGGGGAGAGATCCGCCCGGACCTCGAGGTCGTCTGCATGATGCGTTCGACCACCGGCGACATCGACGCCACCATGCGCGTTATCGATTCGCTCGGCTACAAGCGAGACGAGGTCACGTACTTCATCTTCACGTCGGCGTCCGACCTGCATGTGAAGTACAAGCTTGGCAAGACGCTGCTCCATCGCGAAGGCATTCCCGAATCGGAATGGCTCGAGCTTCCCGTGTGGTTTTATCGCGCCGCCAACCTGCGGATGATGTGCGACGCCATCCGCTATGCGCGTGAGCAGGGCGCGACGTCGATCGAGTTCGGCGGCGAGGACGGCAGCCGCGCCGACGTCGAGTACATCTCGGAGATCCATCGCGAAGGACTGAGGGCCGGCGGCACGCGGCCGTCAACTCCGGACACGGTGGGCTGCTACTCGCCCTTCGCGGTGCGCGAGTACATCCCGCGCATCAAAGCCGCGGCGCCGGACGCGCCGCTGGTGGTGCATTTCCACAACGATCTTGGCCTCGGCGCATGGAACACCGTCACGGCGCTCGGATCGGGCGCCGAGGTGTTCACTACGAGCGTCAACGGCATCGGCGAGCGCACCGGCAATGCGCCGATGCACCAGGTGCTGCTGCAGCTGCGCTATCTGTTCGGCATCGAGATCCCGCATTTCAAGTACGAGAAGCTGCGGGACCTGGCGCGCCACCTCGAGCGGGTGACCGGGATCCCGGTCCAGCCCACCGAGCCGGGCATTGGCCTGAATGTGTTCACGCATGAGTCAGGCATCCATACGGCCGGCATGCTCATCCACCCTGCGATCTATCAATTCCTGCCGCCGGCGGACATGGGCGCCAAGGTCGACTACGTGTACGGCAAGCACTCAGGGGCGGTGGTCATAGAGCACGCGCTGCGCGAGGCCGGCATCCGGACAGAGCCGGAGCTGGTGGCGAAGGTGTTGGGCGAGGTGAAGCGTGTGCGCGAGGAACGCGCGGAGCGCGCGGACTTTTCGGACTTCCACCGCAACTATTACGAGCACCTTGGGCACATGGGCTTGACGGCGGAAGAGGTCGTCGACATCGCTCGGGCGTTGACCGCCCAAACGGCCTGATGGCGACGACAACCCGGCGCGACACTGCCACCCACGAGGAGTACCTCGAGATCCATCGGTGGATGACGATGGCGAAGGCGCTCGACAACCGCATGCATATCCTGGTCAAGCAAGGTCGCGCGCCGTTCGTCGGTTCGAGCCGAGGCCACGAGGGCATCCAGGTCGCGTCAACTGCGGCAATCGGTGAGGACGACTGGCTCGTCCCCCATTATCGCGGGCTTGCCAACGCGATCGTTCGCGGCCTCACGATGAAGGAATGGATGCTGGCGGTGTTCGCCAAAGCCGGCGATCCGCTGTCGGGCGGCCGCAACATCCCTGGCGGCTGCTACAGCTACCGCAAGCTCAAGATCGCCCCGGTCTCGCAGGTGGTCGCGGCGTGGATCCCTAAGGCTGCGGGAATCGCATACGCATCAAAGCTGTCGGGCGATGGGGCCGTGACGCTGTGCACCTTCGGCGACGGCGCCACCAGCCAGGGTGACTTCCATGAAGGCGTGAACTTCGCGGCCGCGCACAAATTGCCGGTCGTATTCGTGTGCGAGAACAACGGCTATGCGATCTCGGTGCCGATCCGGCTGCAGATGGCCAACCCGGACATCGCCGACCGAGCCCGGGGCTACGGCATGGTGGGGGTGACCGTGGACGGCACCGACGTTCCGGCCGCGTACGCGGTGTGCAAGGAAGCGGTCGAGCGGGCGCGCCGAGGCGAAGGGCCGACCCTGATCGACGCGAAGATCTGGCGGATGAACTCGCACACCTCTGAGGACAACCAGCTCAAGTACCGCACGAAGGAGGAGATCGCCGACGCGGCCGAGCACGACCCAGTCGAGCGATTCCGTTCGTGGCTCATCGAGCGGGGCTGGATGACCGCCGGCGATTCGGACCGGCTCCAGGCGGAATGCGATCAAGAGGCGTCAGACGCCGCCGACTGGGCCGAGCAGCAGCCGGACCCGATTGCTGAAGACGCGCTTACGAACGTTTTTGCCTGACCGGTACCCGGCGTCTTGCGTCGCCGCACACTTCTCCAACTCGGTGCGCCGACGATAGACTGACTTCGGTTGGGCCCCGTGGACGACAAAAAATCTCCTCCGGCTGACTCCAATGACGCCTCCGGCACTTCCGGGGACGTGGACTCGATGCTGCCGGATCTGCCTGAACCCGAGGTGCCGCCGCAAGGTGAGGCAGTCGCCGCGAAGATGGCAGAGGTCGCCGAACCCGACGCCGGGAAGGGGGAGGAGGAGGCCGGGGAGGAGGAGACCGGGGAGGAGGAGACCGAAGATACCGGTGGTCCCGCGACCCTGGAGCTGACGACCGCCGCCCGCGAAGCGAAGGCCGCCCTCGATGCCGAGAAGGTGGAAGAGGAAGAGCCCAAGGCCGCCCTGCCGATGCAGAAACCCGCGCCGAAGTGGGCCCAAACCTCGCCTGTCGCGGAGGAGGAGGCCGCCGAGAGCCAAGAGGACGGCGACAGGCCGGCGGCTGCTCGCCCGATGCAGAAGCCGACGCCTGAATGGGCGAAGACCGTGCCCGAGACGGCGGTGCCGGTGACCGAGGCTGAGGCGCCGGTTGACCCGGATGCCAAGCTCGCGGTGCCGATGGCCAAAGAGGCGCCCAAGTGGGCGGAGACGATGCCAGAGGCGGCTGAACCTGAGGTGCCGGCGGCGGCAGCTGAACCTGCCGAGGCAAACGAGCCTCCAACCACGAAAGCGCCTGCGCCTACTACCGAGCCACCGGTAATCGAAGCAACCACGCCTCCGGCGCCGGCACCCTTGCCTGCGCCGGCCCCTACTGCTGCACCCTCATCGCCAGCCTGGCCTGAGGTGGCGGCTCCTGCTGCGCCATCCGCAAGCGCCGACGCCTGGCCCCCGGACCCGCCGACGCAGACCACGATGCGGGCCTGGTCGGGGTTGGGTTCCGCGTCGCCCGCGGCGCCGGTGCCCGACGCGTGGCCGGCTGAGCCGCCGACCGAAAAGGCAATGCCAGTGTGGTCGCCGTCCGACACGGTGCAGGCCGACACCGCACCGGCCGTCAAACCGACGCCACCCGTCGTCGCGAGCACCCCTCCACCAGTGGTGGCTCCGACCCCACCGCCGGCTCCGGCTCCAACCGCTCCGCCACCGATGCCTCCAGAGCCCGTTGCACCTCCGGCCGCAACCGCGCCACCCGAGCCCCCGCCACCTCCGCCGGTGCAAGCCCCTGCGCCAACTCCGCCTGCGCCACCGGTCCAGCCAGCCGCTCCAGCAACTCCAGCAACTTCGACTGCCGCTCCATCGCCTTTCGACACAGATTGGCCGGGATCAGTGCCGCTGCCGGCGTGGGCCCCGCAGATCCACCTCGGTTCGACGCCACCGGCCCCAATCCCGGCTGCGGCGCCGCCAGTCGCATCTCAGCCGGTCCAGCCGCCCCCGCCCGGTCCCGCGGCCGCCGCGCCACCTCCGCCTCTGCCACCACCGCCCGCCGCTCCGCCCGCGCCCAGAGCCGCGGCCGAACAGCATGCGTCGTGGTCGGTGATCCCCCAAAAGCACGTCGACGTCAACATCACGCGCCAGATTCCGACCAACGACGACAAGGCCTATGCGGAGTGGTTCGCGTGGGCGAAGCGAGGCGGCGCCAAGGCGCCTGCATGCCACTCCGCCGCGCAGGGTGCTTTCCGCGCCCTGTCTACCGGACATGACATCGCTACTGCGGTGAAATGGGCAACCGCCGCCATGGCGAGCCCGCCGGCGGCGGTCGACGCGGGCCGCCAGGCCTACTGCGCCTGGTACTCGCTCGCGAACATCGACATGAAGCTGGACACTGCTCGCGCCCACCTGTTTGCGACCGGTGCGGTCAAGGCGCTCGACGCGGGCGCTGACTCAACCCAGGCCGCCAACGCCGGCGCAGCAGCCGCCGGGCTCAGGCGAGGTTAGGAACGGAGCCTCAGCGACGCGGAGCTGTCCGCCTCCCCTCGCCGGTCGGATCGATGCCGTCGGCAAGCCGCTGCAGAAAACGCGCGAGGATCCACGTCTTCGAGTGCGCGTAACGCACGACGTGGTCGGCTTCGCGCATGCGCTGTCGCTGCTCGGCGATGTGCCGAGCGGAATCCTCAGGCATCAGGTTGGACGGGTCCATCGGGTTCATGACTCCCCCTTCAGTTGCTGTCGAGGCGCTTAAGCGCTTCTTCGATATCGATCTCGCCGCGTGCGACCTGTTCCATAAGCTCCACGCGCGTCGGTGCCGGTGAGGCGGCCGGACGGCCGATGCCGATCTTGCTGAGCAGAGCGTCGAATCGGGCACGGGCGGTCGGGTAGCTGACTCCGAGATGGCGCTCGAGCTCTTTCATGTTTCCTCGCGATGACAAGAAGACCCGCAGAACCTCACGGTCGTCGTTTGTGAGCACGCAGAACTCGCAGGTCGAGAACCCGCCGGAAAGCTCGGTGTCGCAAGCGGGGCAGGTGAGACGTGTCAGCGCGAGCCGCTCATTGCAGACGGGGCAGTTGAGCGGTGGCCTCCGGTTGCGGTCTGCCGCGACCGTCATGCAGACACCCGAACATTGCCCATCGTGCACTCGATGTCGAGGCTGCCCGCGCCGGCGCCGACTCTGACTTCCCTTCCAGACTGACCAAGCATCACCGGGTCGCCGGCACCGCTTTCAACCGCGACCTTGCCCATCGTCGTGCGCGCGGTGACCTTTACGCTCGAGCCCTTCTCGAGGTTGATGGTGACGTTGCCCATTTCGCAGCGCACCTTCGACGCCCCGCCATCCAGGCGTCCGCTGGCGGAGAGGTTGCCCGCCTGAATCGCGAGGTCGAGCGGTCCAGCGAAGTCCGAGATCCGGCAGCTGCCCGCAAGCACCTCGCCTGAAATGCTCCCGTGCACACCCTCGACGCGAAGCGAGCCCGCATTGACCGTCACGGCAAGCGCGAGGTCCGGATTCATCCGAACCGTCAACCTGCGCTGCCCGAACTCCATGCCGTTGATGACGACTCGCCGGTCGCCGCGACCGAAATTGAAGTTGTCTTCTCCGACGATCGGGCCCTGCTCGATGACCATCGTGTCGCCTTGCTGTCGCGCCCGATGCGGGCCCTCGGCGACAGCAAAGGCAACGCTCGGATCGCCGACGATCTCGGCGCTGCCGATCCCGCTCGCGACCTGGACCCTGCGGGTGCTTGTACGGGTTGGTTCGGGCGGGGCCACCTCGGCCGCTTCCAGGGACTCGAGGCGCGCGGCGCCTTCTTCAGCCGAGATCGTCCCGGCGGCAACCTGATTGACGATTTCGCGCTGCAGGTCTTTCATGGCCCAAATTAGAAACCAGCACTTACCAATTTGTCAAGGTGCAAGGTAAAACTAGCATCTTGAGCTTGGAATTAAGCTGAATCCCGCGATGCGGACCACCTCAACACGCGCAAGCGCGGCCGGATGGGCCGCGATCGCGATCCTATTTGCGGCGACCACGTGCGTGGAAAGCATGTCCTGGACCCAGCTCACGGCCTACACGCCGCTCTACCTTCGCGAGCTGCACGTGCCGGCCGCCCAGGTGCCGAGCTGGATCGCCGCGATGTCGAGCCTCGGATGGATCCTGGCCCTGCCGCTGGCGCCCTTCTGGGGAGTGCTGGCCGACCGTTACAGCCGCAAGCTCGTCATCGTCCGCAGCGCCGCCATCGAAGCGCTTGTGTTCGCCGGGTGGGCGCTGGCGACTACGCCGGCGGTCGCGCTCGTCTTCCGGTCGCTGAACGGTTTCATCCTCGGCAACACCGGAGTGATGCTTGCCGTGCAGGCGTCGACGACGCCAAAGCAAAGGCTCGCGCTCGCCATCGGCATCGTCGGCGCCGGCTCCCCGGCCGGGCGGGCTTTGGGTCCGATCCTGGGCGCCGCGCTGGTGCACGTGATCGACGTGCGCGGCATGCTGCTGGTCGATGCCGCGCTGTCAGTTGTGATCACGATTCTTCTGACCGTGGTCATGCGCGACCCGGAGCACGAGCGGCCGGCCGACCTGCGAGTGCTCAGCCTCCTCCGCGGCGCGCTCGACGAAATCCTGAGCAAGCCGTTGTTATGGCGGCTGTTTCTCGCGACCGCCATCACGCAGGTCGGCTTGTGGACGGTGCTGCCTTACGTGCCGATCTACATCGCGAGGCTGGCCCCTGGCAACGCCGTCACCGCGGTCGGGGTCGTGCTTTCCTCGGTCGGCCTCGGTCAAGCCATCGCTTCGCCGCTGTGGGGTCTCGCCATTCAGCGCTTTGGGCACCGCTCCGTCCTCAACGCGACGTCCATCGGCGCGGCCATGGCGCTGACAGCCGTCGCCCTGAGCCATTCGCTGCCGGTGTTCACGCTGGCGCTGGTGGCCAACGGCATCTTCGCGGCGGCGATCCTGACCGCGAGCATGGCAGTGATGGCGGCGACCGTCAGCCCCGAGCGCCGCGGCGCCGTCCTCGGCCAGATCCTGTTTCCGTTCTATCTCGGCGGTGTGTTCGGGCCGCCTCTGGGAGCGCTCGCCTTCGGCGTTGGACAATCGGCCGTTTTCGGAATCGCCGCGGTTCTCAGCCTTGCGCCGCTGATCGTCCTGCTGACGCTGCGGCCGGCAACCCGAGGAGCGGCGTGACGGTCCGCATCGGTGTTGTGGCTGACACCCACTGCCCGGAGTTCATGGATCGCCTCCCGGATCGCGTGTTCGAAGTCCTGCGCGGCGTCGACCTGATCATCCATGCGGGCGACGTCAACGGCCCCGGAACCATCGCCGCCCTTGCGGCCCTGGCTCCGGTCGAAGTCGTTCGTGGCGACCACGATCTGGACAGCACGAGCTGGCCGCTGAGCAAAGAGGTCACTGTCGAAGGCAAACGCATCGTGATCGTCCATGGGAACCGCAGCCGCTGGGTTGAGGAGCCACAGACCTTGCTGTGGACCGTGAGCCTCGGCGCATATCACCCTCACTCTCGGCTGGCTCGGGTGGTGCGCGCGCGGTTCGCGAACGCGGACGCAATCGTGTTCGGGCACACGCACAGATCGCTCGTCGAGACTATCGACGGGACGCTGATGTTCAACCCTGGCGGCGTCCATCAGTGGAACCCGACGACCGCCGCGCTAAGGCTTTCGCAGAAACCCGGTTGGTTCGAGTGGACGTGGCTGCAGGTCGCCCGACACATACGCGACCATCAGCCGCCTTCCGTCGGAATCATGGAGGTGAGCCCGGCCGCGATCGTCCCGAAGGTCATCCTTCTCTAGATTGATAGGCCTGTTGAACCGGGTAGATACGTAGACAGATGGCCAAGACCAAGGACTACTACGACATGCTCGGCGTGCCGCGGGCGGCGACGCAGAAGGAGATCACGTCTGCCTTCCGCAAGCTCGCGCGCAAGCACCACCCCGACCTGAACGCGGGCGACAAGCAGGCGGAGGCGAGGTTCAAGGAGATCTCAGAGGCGCACGACGTGCTCTCCGACGCCAAGAACCGCAAGCTCTACGACGAGTTCGGCGCCGACTGGAGATCCGCCGCACAGGCCGGAGTCCAGCCGGACGGCGGGCGAAGAGGCCCCGGGGGCGGCTTCAGGCCGCAGGCGGGCGGGCCCGACGTCCAGTATCGAACGGTTTCCCCTGATGAGATGGAAGACCTCTTCGGCGAGGGCGGCGGGTTTGGAGACATCTTCAGCTCGATTTTCGGCAGCTCTGGCCGGACACGCACCCGGCCGGTCCCATTGGACGTCGAGGCGCCCATCACGGTGAGCCTGGGCGAGGTCTACCGCGGCACCAGCCGTACCGTCGAGCTTCCAGGGGGCCGGCGGGTCGAGGTCAAGGTGCCGGCGGGGGTCAAGGAGGGAACCGTGCTCCGCGTTCCTGGTCTGCGCGCGACCGTGCAGGTTGCGCCGGATCCCGTCTTCACGCGTGAGGGCAAGGACGTGCGGGTGTCGGTGCCCGTGCCGCTCAACGTCGCGCTCCAGGGCGGTGAGGTGTCGGCGCCGACGCTCAAGGGCGGCACGGTCCAGTTCAAAGTTCCACCCGAGACGCAGAACCGAAAGAAGATCAGGCTGCGCGGGCTGGGGCTCCCGGACCCGAAGGGTGGTCAGCCGGGGGATCTCTACGCAGAGGTCAACGTGCAGCTGCCCGTGCCGATGGACGAACGCACGCGCAAATGGGCGTCAGAGCAGCCGCTTAGCTAACCTCTAGCACGCCGCTTTGAGCATTGGCCTGTCACGACGCTTGCTGCTGCCGCTCGTGTTCGTGTCGGGCATGGCGTCCCTCGGCATCGAGTTCGGAGCCTCTCGACTGCTCGCACCGTACTTCGGGACCAGCCTCTACGTATGGGGCGTGCTGATCGGCCTGATCCTCGTCTACCTTTCGGCGGGATATGTGATCGGCGGCAGGCTCGCGGATCGATATCCGCGCGAAGACATCCTCTATCAGATCACTGCGTGGGCGGGCTTGTGGATCGGCGTGATCCCGCTCGTGAGCTACCCCATCCTCCTGTTGTCGCAGCAGGGCTTCCGCGCGCTCAGCGTGGGTTTGGTCGCGGGCACGCTTCTCGCTGTCGTCCTGCTGTTCGCGGTGCCGGTCACGTTGCTCGGCTGTGTGAGCCCGTTTGCGATCCGGCTTCTTCTCAAAGACGTGGCGACCGGTGGCAACACCGCGGGTCGCGTGTACGCGCTGTCGACGGTGGGCAGCATCCTGGGCACCTTCCTGCCGGTGTTCTGGTTCATCCCCACGTTCGGCACGCGCCCGACCATCGAGGCGTTTGGGCTCGCGCTCGTCGGCATTTCCGCGGTTGCACTCTGGCCGATGCGGCGTGTCTATGCCGCTTTCGTGATCGCGGTTCTTCTTGCTTGGATCTTCCTGCCAGGTGGGGTCAAGCCGCCTGAGGTCGGAACGCTCCTCTACGAAAAGGAGTCCGCGTACAACTACATCCAGGTGGTCCAGGTTGCGACGACGACCGAGCTCATCCTCAATGAAGGGCAGGCGATTCATTCCGTCTACGACAGCCAGACCAACCTGACACACGGTTACTGGGACTACCTGCTGCTCGCGGATGCGTTCCGGCCCGCACAGGCGACGGCGGCAACGCCGCGGTCAGTGGCCTTCCTGGGCCTCGCGGCCGGAACTTCGGCGCGGCAGTATCGCCTTGCGTTTGGCGACCAGGTCGACATCACGGGCGTCGAGATCGACCCCGACATCCTCGCGGCCGGACACCGTTACTTCCATCTCGATGAGGCGCACGCGCGTGAGGTCGTTGCCGATGCGCGCTACTGGCTCGACACTCAAGCGGGTCGTTACGACGTCGTCGTCCTGGACGCGTACCGGCAG
>WNFB01008244.1_pt1 | contig 14633 bp, 16 predicted proteins | sample 5400501 | NCBI WGS metagenome assembly WNFB01 (sample SAMN13153341, study PRJNA577476) | soil metagenome | isolation source: 200 cm saprolite under Douglas fir tree site 2 hole 1 | place: USA:California | collected 2015-04-18
AGCACACGGGTCGTCAACATATTCCAGGATATTGTGGCAAAGAATTACATCAAACGACCCGGCGTGGAACAAGTTTGCCAATCGCGCGGCATCGCCGTGTTTTAGCGCAATTCTCTGCATAACTCCTGCTTCTCGCGCGGCACGCTCCGCGAAATCCAGCATCGGCAGGGACGCATCCAGCAACGTGACATGAAGGCCAAGTCGCGCCAGGCGCACCGCGATCGCGCCGGTACCGCCCCCAAGATCCAGAGCGTGCAAAGACCGTGTGGCCTGCGGCAGAAAGTCCTGCAAGTTGGCAAAGGCGAGATCGAGGCGCAATTGGCCCTGGGGCGTCTCGAGGTAGGCGGCGTACTTGGCTGCGCCGGTCTGGAACCGTTCGAAGTCGTCATTGGCGGTCATTTCCTTCATGCGCCACTAAGGCGAAGTCGCCCAGTTCGAGTCGCAGGTGAGTACCAGAGCGTATACCGAAAGGATCGGGAACGACAAGGCTGCTGGCGGATACAATTTCTGCGCCTGCTCCTCATGAGGGCGCCTCCGGCTCCAGGCCGATGTGATCATTTACGGCGTTCCGAAGGAGAGATTTGAGTTTTCTAAGCCCCAAACGACGCTGCGGTTTTTTTAGTCGAACAGCTTGACAAGTGACCATATAGTCACGTTACAATACACTCACATAATCTTAGGACCGCTAAAGGAGACCAACCATGAAGTTAGACGACCTCACACTAGACGTTGAACAGCACATCGAAATCAAAGCCGCGCCGGAGAAAGTGTTTCCCGCACTGCTGCACAACCTGGGCAAGGGCAACACCAGGCCCGACGGAGAGTCCCTGGGACTCGACCTCGAGGCCCGGCCCGGCGGACGCTGGTATCGCGACCGTGGCAATGGCATTGGCCACTTATGGGGATTCGTTCAAGTGATAAAACCCCCGGTGCTGCTGGAGTTGAGCGGGCCGATGTTCATGTCATACCCGGCGCTGAACCACCTGGAAGCGAAAGTCGAGAAGACTGCTGGCGGTTCCAAAGTCACGTTCCGTCATCGCGCTATTGGCATGATCGATCCTGAGCACCGCAAGGGCGTCACGAAGGGCTGGAACCACATGCTCGAGCAGCTCAAGAAGGCGTGCGAGTAGCGACGTGCCCGCGCCCGTTAATAGTGCCGACAAGCTGGATCCGGTGTGGAAAGCGCTCTCAGATCCCACCCGGCGCGCAATGCTCGACATATTGCGCGATGGCCCACGTACGACCACCGAACTGGTGGATGCGTTTCCGCGCCTGACCCGGTTCGGGGTGATGAAGCATATCGACGTGCTGCGCAAGGCCGGATTGGTACAAACCCGCGAGGTCGGACGGCAACGCGTGAATTCGCTGAATGCTATGCCCATCCGGCAGATCTATGAGCGGTGGGTGGGGCCGTTCCAGGAGTTATGGACCGGTCATCTGCTGGGATTGAAAAAGGCGATCGAAGAAGAAAGTCCCGGCGGGACGCGAAATCGTTCGCACCGGTCAAAGAAAACGAAGGAGTAGTCCTGTGTGTCCGTTCTGTTTTTCGACCATGGCGATGGTCGTAGTCGGCGCCGCATCGAGCGGCGGTCTGGCAGCGATCGTCGTAAAGAAAGTTCGCGCCCGTCACGACGCGGAAACATTAACCAGCCAAACTAAAGGAGAAGAAAATGCAACCGAAAATCGTCTCGCCCAGTGAATGGGTGGAAGCGCGCAAGCAATTTTTAATCAAAGAGAAAGAATTCACTCGACTTCGCGATGAGCTGAGCCGCGAACGCCGCGAGCTCCCGTGGGAGCGAGTAGACAAGAACTACGTCTTCGACGGTTCCAACGGCAAGGTAAAGCTCGCAGATCTGTTCGACGGCCGCAATCAACTCGTGGTCTATCACTTCATGTTCGGGCCAGATTGGGCGGAAGGCTGTCCGAGTTGTTCCTTCGAGGCTGATCACTTCAACAGCTTCATCGTGCATCTGAACGCGCGCGATGTCTCGTTTGCTGCGGTGTCGCGGGCGTCGTTTGCGCAGATCGAGGCCTTCAAGAAGCGAATGGGATGGAGCTTCAAATGGGTGTCTTCGGACAAGTCCGACTTCAATCGCGACTACCACGTGTCGTTTACCAAGGAAGAGATGGCGAAGGGCAAGGTGGAGTACAACTACGGCCTGCATGAGTTCCCTTCGGAAGAAGCGCCCGGCGTCAGTGTGTTCTACAAGGACGCAAGCGGCGACATCTTCCACACCTATTCCGCATACGCGCGCGGGCTCGACATCTTGCTGGGTGCGTATAACTTCCTCGACCTGGTGCCGAAGGGCCGCGACGAAGATGGACTTGACTTCACGATGTCCTGGGTACGGCACCACGATAAGTACGAAAATGGTCATGCCGTAGAAGTGAAGACGGCATCTGCAAAAGCATCGGATTGCGGGTGCGAGGCAGCAACTAAAACCGCGTAGTCGCTTCAACTCATAAATAGAAACAGCCGTCGAGATTCTGGCGGCTGTTTCCATTTTTCGCGTGGGATTGAAACAGCACTTCCCGCTGCTCAATCGTCATGGCTGCGTGGGTGAAGAATCCGACGCAGAACCAGGAGAGCATCAGGTCGCGCGACTTCTCGATGAAGACGACCGGTTCCGACTGAAAGCATTCGACTAGGGGAGGGAAGTAAGGCTTATCGGGAAAACTCCGGTAGGGATGTTTGCACCAGCTTCGCGCCAGTGGCTATCGCGTGTTCGCGTGTGGTGCTTCGAGTCCCGTCGTCCCCGCCATTCTTTTCTTTTCAATTGCTTATCGGAATTCAGTTTCGGGCGCCACTGTCCAGGACTGCCTGATAAGTCCGCAGCGCGTTCGTGGTCAAGTTGCCGTTCCTGAATCGAAAGCGCCCGTGTACCATCTAAATGACATTACTAGCGCAGCAGTTACGTTAGCACTATGAATCTTCTCTATCGGTATTCCAAGCAATACTGGAAACTCCTGGTGGTGGCTCTTCTACTTGCGGCCACCAACCAGATTTTTTCGCTGCTCGATCCGGTGATATTTCGCCATGTCATTGACGGGTATGCAACCAAGTATCATCAGTACACCCAGGCACAATTCATTCGCGGTGCCGGACTGTTGCTGTTAGCTGCGGTTGGGGTGGCGTTTGTGTCCCGGGTAGCTAAGAATTTCCAGGATTATTTTGTAAATGTAATTGTGCAGCGCCTGGGCGCCAGGATGTACTCCGACGGCATTCGCCACTCGTTGGACTTACCCTACCAGGTCTTCGAGGACCAGCGCAGTGGAGAAACCCTGGGCAAACTGCAGAAGGTTCGTAGCGACGTGGAGCGGTTTATTACCGCTGCCATCAATGTGATCTTCATTTCGTTCATCGGCGTCGTGTTCGTGATGATCTACGCCTTCCGTGTGCACTGGTCGATTGCTCCGGCATTCCTTATCACCGTTCCGCTGCTTGGGATTATCAGTTCGACACTTAGCCGGAAGATCAAGAAGATCCAGAAGACAATCGTGGGCGAAACTACCGCGCTCGCGGGTTCAACCACAGAGTCGCTACGCAATATTGAATTGGTGAAGAGCCTGGGCCTGGCCCATCAGGAGGTGAAACGGCTCAGCGGCATCACCGACAAAATTCTAAAGCTCGAACTCAACAAAGTGAAGTATCTGCGCAGTCTGAGTTTCATACAGGGGACATCGGTCAATGCGCTGCGCACCAGTATTTTGTTTTTGATGCTTTACCTGATCTTTCGCCAGGAAATCACGGTCGGGCAATTCTTCTCACTGATGATCTATTCGTTCTACATCTTTACCCCTTTGCAGGAATTGGGAAACGTCATAAACATCTATCGGGAAACCGAGGTCTCTCTACAGAATTTTCAAGAAATACTCGACACTCCTCGCGACCCGAAGCCAGCCCATCCGGAGCCCATTGAAGAGCTCATGACCCTGCAGTTCGAGCGTGTCAGCTTTCAGCATCAAAGCTCCTCATCTCTAGCATTGGATGACATCAGCTTTAGCGCGGCCCGGGGAGATACGGTCGCCTTCGTTGGACCGTCGGGAGCGGGTAAATCGACATTGGTGAAACTTCTTGTTGGCCTCTACGCCCCTAAATCGGGAGAGATTCTTTACAACGCAATCCCAGCCGAACGTGTGGATCTCGATTTGCTTCGGGAAAAGATCGGATTCGTCACTCAGGACACCCAACTTTTCTCGGGCTCAATCCGGGAAAACCTGCTTTTCGTGAATCCCGACGCAACTGATCGTGAGTGTATGGAGGTATTGCAGCAAGCCGCCACTCATAGTTTGCTGGCACGCGCCGATCGCGGCTTGGATACGCTGATCGGAGAAGGTGGTGTAAAGGTCTCGGGAGGCGAGAAGCAGCGTCTTTCGATTGCCCGCGCGCTGCTGCGTCATCCACAGTTGCTGGTGTTCGACGAAGCCACTTCTTCGCTCGATTCGCTGACCGAAGAAGAGATCAGCCGCACCATCCGCGAGGTCGCAACCAATCAGGAAGCGATCACCATCCTCATTGCGCATCGCCTGTCCACGGTGATGCATGCCGACCGAATTTACGTGCTGGAGCGCGGACGCATCACCGAATCGGGACGGCACTCCGAGTTGCTCGATCAGAAAGGTCTCTACTACGCCATGTGGCGCCAACAGGTTGGCGAGCGCGAGGCCCTGCTGGAGATGAGGTAGTGTTCGTGACGATCTGTCGGGTTCAATGAATATCCCAATTTTTCAGGTTGATGCATTCACCGATAAGATGTTTTCGGGGAATCCCGCCGCCGTGTGCCTCCTGGAAGAGTGGCTGACGGAAAACCAAATGCAAGCTATTGCGGCGGAAAACAATCTTTCGGAGACGGCATTCCTGGTCCCACAGGGAGATGACTATGCGCTGCGCTGGTTCACTCCGCAGTGCGAGGTCAGACTTTGCGGACATGCAACGCTGGCGTCTGCATTTGTCATTTTTACTTCCGTGCAACCCGGCAAGACTTCCGTCCGGTTTGATACTCGGAGCGGTATTTTGGCTGTAGAACGCCGTCATGACCTGTTAGTGCTCGACTTTCCCGCCGCGATCCCCGCGGTTTGCGACGGTCCTGCGGCGCTGGCGCAAGGGTTGAAGGACACGCCGGAGGTTGTTTTGAGGACGGATGACAATTACTTTGCCGTATACGCAAGCGAGCGCCAAGTGCGCGCCCTTCAGCCCGACTCTGTCGCACTCAAATTGCTCCATCCCAGGGGAGTCGCCGTGACCGCCCCCGGAGAGTCCACGGATTTCGTTTCCTGCTATTTCGCCCCCAGTTATGGCATTACCGAAGACCCAGTAACCGGCTCGACCCACTGCAGCCTCGTCCCTTATTGGTCAGGTCGCCTCGGGAAAACGCAGCTGCATGGCAGGCAAGGGTCGAGCCGCGGCGGAGATCTTCACTGCGAGCTGCGGGGTAGTCGGGTCCTGATCGCAGGGCGGGCCATCCAATACATGCAAGGAACCATCTGCTTGTAATTTTGCGCACCGAACCGCTGCTTCGCCAAAGATTATGCCTCGGCTCGTGAGCCGACACTCTCAGGTTGCGATCGAGCGATTTTAGGTAGCGGCGCGCATAGTCCCCGCATGACATCCTCAAAGCCGGCGAAGTCCAGAGACTGTGGTCCGTCCGAAAGTGCACGCTCGGGACAGGGATGAACTTCCACAATCAGCCCATCTGCACCGACCGCAATGGCTGCTCGAGACATCGCAGCAATGAGACTTTGCTTTCCCGTCCCGTGCGATGGATCCGCAATTACCGGCAAATGCGATAACTCCCTGGCAAGTGCCACCGCGGCGAGATCCATAGTATTTCGCGTTTCCGTTTCGAAGGTCTTAATGCCTCGTTCGCAGAGAACCACGCGTCCATTTCCGCCCGAGAGAAGATATTCGGCCGCAAGCAGCCATTCCTTTACTGTAGACGAGGGGCCGCGCTTGAGGAGAATTGGCCGATCGACCGTAGCCAGCCGGCGCAGCAGGGCGAAATTCTGCATATTGCGGGCACCGACTTGAAGCATGTCAACATGTTCGCAGATAACATCCACATCCTCGGTGCTCATGACTTCTGTTACCACTGGCAATCCAGTGTCTTCGCGGGCCTCGCTTAAAATCTTGAGGGCTTCGATGCCAAGGCCCTGAAAATCGTATGGCGAAGTACGTGGCTTATAAGCGCCGCCGCGCAGCATAGTCGCGCCCGCCTTCTTCACCGCAGTGGCAGTGGCAAATAACTGCTCTCGAGATTCCACTGAGCACGGGCCTGCTATAACCACCACGGCCTCTCCTCCGATCCTGACTCCACCTACCTCTACCACCGAACGTTCCGGCCTGGTCTGGCGGCTCACCAGTTTGAAGGGCTGTGCGATCGGTACCACGGCTTCAACTCCCGGTGCCACGCTTAATGCTTCAATCTCATGTCGACGCCCGCCGCTCCCTACGGCCGCTACGATGGTGCGCTCCGTACCGCGCGTCACGTGCGGTTGATATCCCGCTTCCCGGATGCGCTCAATAACGTGCGCGATTTCCTGCTCGGTCGCCTTTTCTGACATATTGACAATCATGTTTTGTCCTCCTCATGCACCGGTTCCGCCAAAAAAATAAAAGCCGCGACTTTTGGAATCGCGGCTGCACGGCTAAAAGCTTTCAACCCTGGGTGATCAATTCAAGTCCGATCCACCCGCCGTCGCCGCCAATCCCATAAAATCGGTAGCGGCGAAACTGAAAAACGAAGCGGGTAAATCGAATCATAAGGCAGTTCATGTTAATTTCTGCTCGCCCATAGGTCAAGCACGAGCCTTTGCGTTCACTCTTTTGAATGAATGACCAGGCCCAGCGAGGCTCGGCACTTCCCACCAGTGAGCAACCTTCCCTGCCGCCCGTCTTATTGGACAGAGCTAGCCACTTGAGAGAACACGTTGTTTGCGTTTGTTCCGATGAGGCGTATGGTTCCCACCACCAGGACCAGGATCACTGCCAGCATGACAGCGTATTCAGCAATATCCTGACCTTCTTCCTCTGACCACATCCTGCGAATGAAATCCGACATACTTCCCTCCGGGGGTTGGGCTGATTTAAAGCTGGGCTGGCTTGATTGCGTAACTCGCTGAAACACATCATGCCGGGGTCACGCTCGCTTGTCAATCCCATTTCATCGGTGCAACAAATTATTTTTCATTGCGGAACTACGGCGAAGGATAAACGATCACTACCATGAACAGCCAATTAGAATCACCAAGAATGACCTCTGTTCTTGAGTTTGAGAGTATCACAAAGGAGTATCGCGGATGGCTCAATAATCGCGGCCTGCGCGCTTTGGAGGATTTTTCCCTAACTGTGGAAACCGGAGAAATCTTCGGATTTCTGGGCCCGAATGGGGCCGGCAAGAGTACCGCGATCCATCTCGCGATGGGGTTTATGCGGCCGACCAGCGGCACGGGACGCATGCTAGGTCAGCCCTTTGGAGATGCCCCTACCCGTCGCCGCGTAGGTTTTCTCGCGGAAAATGTCGCCCTCTATCATCGCCCCGCCGAGCGCCTGGTTCGTTTTTACGGCGCGCTAAATGGCATGCGCGGCCGCCCCTTGGCAACCCGCGCCCGGCAAGTGATTGAGGCTCTCGGACTTGGCCACGAGGCCCGGCGCAACGTGCGTCAATTCTCGCGCGGCATGTTACAGCGAGTGGGGCTCGCGCAGGCATTGGTCAACAATCCTGACTTGCTGATCTTAGACGAGCCTACCTCAGCCCTCGATCCTCTGGCTCGAGTGGCGGTTCGCGAGCTGTTGCTGAGAATGCGTAAAGACGGCAAGACGATTTTTCTGAGTTCGCACCTGCTTTCGGAAGTCGAACTGGTTTGCGACCGCATTGCGGTGCTGGACCGCGGACGCCTGGTGCGCCTGGGACGGACCTCCGAGCTGCTCGAATGCGGCGAACAGACCGAGATCGTTGCACGGGGGATTGCTGCACATGCGTTTTCGGGAGCGGTTGTCAGCGATGGCTTGGTCAAGTTTTCCATCCCTGCATCTGCCCAGCGCGTAACCCTAGAACGTGTGTGGGAATTGGGTGGTGAGATTGTAAGTGTCAATCCGTTACGGCGCTCGCTTGAGGAACTCTTCGTGGAAGTAACAAAAGGAACATCTGCAAATCCACAATCCGGGACTGGACCATGAGAGTGGTTCTCCTGATCGCAGCCAATTTTCTCCGTGCCCAGCGCTGGCCTATCCTTGTCTTGCTGCTGTGGGTGTTTGTGCTGTCGGCGCTAGGTCTGGCGGTGGATGTTCGCAAAGAGCGCGAGGACCTGCTCATCATATTCAAGCAACTCGCGGGGTATGCGATCGCATTCGCGATTTTTCTCGGCGGTTCGGCCATCCACAACGAGCGCAAGTCGCGCCGGATTTTAACTGTGCTTTCTAAAGGAGTGGGACGCGCCCAGTACATCTTCGGAACGCTCACCGGATTAGCGCTCGTTCTGCTCCTTTATTGCTTTTGTATGGGTTTCACCGGAAGCTGGTTGTTAGGTCGAGCCGGATTTCCTCTGCCATTTCTTTGGTTTCTGATGCTCTTGTGTTTGCTCGCATCTCTGCTCGCCGGATCCTTCGCTGTCTTGTTTTCTACTTTTCTGAATCCCCTTTTTGCCAGTCTGGCAACTGCTGTTTTTCTGGGCGCGCCTGCGATCGCCGCACTCCAGTTTGGAGGACGCCTCGGCCACTTCGTACCTCTTTACCCATTGCTGGATCTCTTCTTGAAGGCGTCGTTCGAAACGGCTTGGCGAGCTGATTGGATTCCTATCCTGCTTGCCCTGGCAGAGATCGTTGCCTGTTCGCTGCTGGCCTCCTGGATCTTCGAGCGGCGTGATATCGCGGTCTCAGTCGACTGAGGTTTCAGCAGAAGGAAGAGATCGCCCTTAAAGTATTACTTTAACTGGGATGTTATGGTGTTTCGCCCTTTAATGAATCAGAGAAGGCGTTATGTCGGTAGCATTCATTTCCTGGCGAACCAACTGGTGTGCGGATCGCAGGGAATAATTCACCACTCTCCCGGGAAATAATCCCAAATAGATAGTTGTTATCGCAGTGATCGCCAAGGTGATTCCTACTCCGATCGGCACGCGGGGTAGGGCAGTTTCCTCCCTGGGCTCGCGCATGTACATCAACACAATCACTCGCAAGTAGTAATAAGCGCCGATGGCGCTGTTGATCACGCCGATTATCGTCAGTACCACCAGGTTAGCTTTGAGCGCCGCGCTGAAGACGTAGAACTTGGCGAAGAATCCGCCGGTCATAGGGATTCCGATCAGCGAAAGGAGAAAGATCGTGAGCGTCGCGGCCAGAAGAGGAGAGCGCCGTCCCAAGCCCGCATAATCCTCCAGCTCCACACGACGATAACCTGCATGGGCAATCGAAGAATAAGCCAGCAGACGCTTAATGTTGGTTTGCACCAGGGCGGCAACATTACCCAGCGTCATGGAAAGCGCCGCCGATACCCAGATCAGCCAGAAACGTCCGGGTGCATTGGCCTGGAAAAAGATTCGTAGCAGTACCGCGAACACCGCGGCTTTTGGTCCCGTAGACATCAAGCCAACGATGGGCGCCGGCGCGCCTTCGTACACGTCCGGAGTCCAGACGTGGAAGGGGGCCGATGCTACTTTGAAACCCAGGCCGACAAACATGAGCGCCGTTGCTACGTACGCCAGCAAGGGTACTTTGGAGTGCAGGACCTGACTGATCTGCCAGATACTCGTAGAACCAGTTGCGCCGAACATCAGTGCGATGCCATACAGGAAGAACGCCGTCGCAAACGAGCCAAGCAGGAAATATTTGATCGAAGATTCGCTGCTGATGGCCTCACGGCGGCGGAATCCCGCCAAAATGTAGGTGGAAATCGACGAGATTTCCAGCGCAATGAAGATCAGCACCAGTTCCACTGCTGACGACATAAGGGCCATGCCGACGGCGCCAAACAGGATCAGCCCGTAATATTCGCCGGCACGGATTCGCTGCACCGTCATGTACTCGTACGAAGAGAGAATGACGAGTGCGGCAACAGCGATGACCAGGAAATGGAAGAAGACGCTGAAACTATCCACCTGGATCATGTTCCAGAAGGCCAAGCCAGGATACTGGGACATGAATAAGGTCGCCGCCAACGCTGTCAGCGTGCCCAGCAGCGCGACCAGGCCGAGAAGTTTTTGGCTACGTTCCTCGTCCACCAGGGGATCGAGCACCATCACAAGCATGCCGAAGATGGAGAGCACAATTTCAGGCAGGAAGCGGATGTAATCCACACCCGCGGGCACGGTCTGCATCGTCTCAGCGGCAGGGTTCATTGACCCACCGCTTTGCTTGCGATTTGCGAGAAAGGCGCGAGAGCCGCCCGTACCGCAGGGTCAATCAGGCTAAGCCATATCGGCGGGGCTACTCCCATGATTAGCGCGACGACGGCAGTGGGCCATAGTGCGATCTTTTCCCGGCGAGAAAGATCTGGCAGGCTTTTGTTAACATCCTGACTCACTTTTCCGAAGAAGACTCTCTGGTACATCCACAATAGATAACAGGCGCTCCAGATCACGCCGGTCGCGGCAAGCGTTCCATAAACCGCACGTGCCTCAAAGGCACCGCTCAGTACCAGAAATTCGCCAACGAATCCATTCAACAGAGGCAATCCAACCGACGCCAAAACGATGAATAGGAAAATTGCCGCATACATCGGCATAGGCGTTGCCAAGCCACCGAAGTCGGCGATTTCGTAGGTATGCCTGCGCTCGTAGAGGATTCCCGCCAGCATGAACAGGGCGCCAGTGGAAACGCCATGAGCCAGCATTACAAACTCGGCCCCGTTTAATCCTGTAGCAGTAAAACTGAATATGCCCAGCACAACGAATCCCAGGTGGCTGATTGAAGAGTAAGCGATCAGCTTCTTCATGTTGGGCTGCACCATCGCGACCAGCGCGCCATAAATGATCCCAATCAGCGCCAGCGCGATAATCCACGGCGCGTTCTGTCGCGACTGTTCTGGGAACAGCCCTAGGTTGAAGCGCAGCATGCCATAGGTGCCCATCTTCAGCAGGACGCCCGCCAGCAATACAGATCCCGCTGGCGGGGCTTCGACGTGAGCATCCGGAAGCCAGGTGTGAAGTGGAAACAAGGGTACTTTCACCGCGAACGCGATAAAAAAACCAAGGAAGAGCCAGATGGCTGCGCCACCAAAATTTTCCACGTTGCCGCCGCGGATGACTCTTTGGATGGTGACGAAATCAAATGTGCCGACCTTTGAGTACAGCCACAGAATCGCCGCCAGCATGAAAACCGAGGCGATCATGGTGTACAGAAAGAACTTTACTGCGGCGTACACGCGCCGTCCGTGCCCATACATGCCGATCAGCAGCGCCATCGGGATCAGCGTAGCTTCCCAGAAAAAATAAAACAGGAACAGATCAAGGGAGGTGAAGACCCCAATCAGGGCAGTTTCCAGTATCAGCAAAATAATGAAGAATTCTTTCACCCGTTCATGAATCGAGTTCCAGGAGATAAGAACACACAAGGGAGTGAGGAAAGTGGTCAGCACCACCAGCCACAAGGAGAATCCGTCTACCCCCATGTGGTAGTGAATATTTGGGCTGGAGATCCATTGCTTGTTAACTTCATACTGAAACCCGCCTTGCATGCGATGGAAGTGCACTGGCAAATGCAGCGAAAGCACGAATGCAAGCAGAGTGACCACCAGAGAGAAGATACGAATGTCGCGGTCGCGCCGTGGAACCAGCAACAGCAAGAGGCCGCCCGTCAGCGGAATGAATGTCACCAGGGTAAGAATGGAGCTGTCGATGGCAGTGGTCATTGCATGCCCATCCAGACCATGTAAGCGATGACCAGGGCCGCACCTAGCGCTACCCAACCGGCGTAGGAACGGATATTTCCCGACTGCATGTGCCGCACCGCGTCCGACACGTGACGTGCACTATCAGCGCTGTCATTGACAGTCGCATCGATAACATTCTGATCGATGCCCTGCCAGAGAATGCGAGTGGAGCCTTCCACCACAGGTCGCACCACCAGCATGGCGTAGAGTTCATCGACGTAATATTTGTGCAGGACAGTGTGGTAGAGGCCGCCGACACTGTCCGCAATCCTTTGTGGCAATTCAGGCCGGCGCCAATAAAGCAGCCATGCCAGGAACAGGCCCAGAAAAGCGGCGCCAACAGAGACGGTGGTGTACAAAAGTTCTTGACGTGGCCCTGCCGCCGGTTCTGGCCCCTCAGTCCGCTCTTCCGGCGGCATTCCCTCGCTTACGGCAGCCGGAATAGTAGAGTGGAATACCGGCGACAAGAATTTATCAAAATGATTACTGCCGCCCAGCGATCCCGGTACTCCGACCCAGCCGCCAACGACTGCAAGCGCCGCGAGGATTGCCAGCGGGATCAGCATGACGCGTGGACTCTCGTGAATCCCGCCATGACCATGAACATCGCTGTGCCCAGCGTCATGGCCAAGCCCGGCTCCTTTCGGGCCGCGATATTCTCCGAAAAAAGTTAGAAACCACAAACGGAACAGGTAGAAGGATGTCAAAAACGCAGTGAACAGTCCGATGCCCCAGTAAACCAGACTCACGCGTGAGGCACGCCACAGGATTTCGTCCTTACTGAAGAAGCCCGAAAACGGCGGGAAGCCTGCGATGGCGAAGGTGGCCGCGGTCATTGTCCAAAAAGTCCAAGGAATCTTGGTCCGCAGACCGCCCATGAGCCGCATGTCCTGCTCGCCGCCGAGAGAATGGATTACCGAACCGGCCGCGAGGAATAGCAAGCCCTTGAAGAAGGCGTGAGTCATCAAGTGAAAGATCCCGGCCGAAAATGCGGCCACACCGCATGCCATGAACATGTATCCCAACTGCGAAACGGTCGAATAGGCGAGGACTTTTTTAATGTCGGTTTGGACGAGGCCGATCGTGGCCGCAAAAAGTGCCGTCAGAGTTCCAATAATGGCGACAACCATCAGCGCTAGAGGCGCGCGTTCAAAGATGACATGCGAGCGCGCAACCATGTAGACCCCGGCAGTGACCATGGTGGCGGCGTGAATCAGGGCTGAGACCGGCGTTGGCCCCTCCATCGCATCGGGAAGCCAGACATATAGCGGAATCTGCGCCGATTTTCCCGCAGCGCCGACCATCAGCAGCACACCGATCGCGGTCAGAAGGCCGGCCTCGCTGTTCTCCACTCCCATCCCGGACGCGCTTTGAAATACCTGTGTGAAGTTGAGCGAGCCGAAATGCTTGATCATCAGAAAAAGGCCGATCAGAAATCCAAAATCGCCGATACGATTTACGATGAATGCTTTCTTGCCCGCCGATGCCGCCGAATCCTTGGTGAACCAGAAACCAATGAGCAGGTACGACGCCAGTCCTACACCTTCCCAGCCGATGAACATCACCAGGTAATTGCCGGCGAGGACTAGCGTCAGCATGAAAAACATGAACAGGTTCAGATAACTGAAGAACCGGTAGAAGCCGCTGTCTTCCCACATGTACCCAACCGAATAAACGTGGATGAGAAAGCCGACGCCGGTCACCACCAGCAGCATCACCAGCGAGAGTTGGTCGAGATAGAAGGCAAAGTCTGCGCTGAAATCACCGGCCCGAATCCACGGCGCTACATATTCGATATAGGGCACGGTCAGGGAAGAGAAGCGGGCTGCAACCCACAGGGCCATGACGAATGCAGCTCCGCAGAAGCCGAGCGCGATCGCCGACACCTGCTGCCGGGAGAATCGGCGGCCCAGCAATCCATTTATAGAGGCGCCGATCAGCGGAAGCAGGGGAATCAGCCAGAGATGCAAATTCGGCGTCATAGTTTGAGCAGGTTGACCTGGTCTACGTTCAGAGTCTCGCGGTTTCGGTACACGGCGATAATGATGGCCAGCCCAACTGCAGCCTCCGCGGCCGCCACCACCATCACGAAAAATACGAACACTTGTCCGCTCAGTGCGTGCCACTGAGCTGCGAATGCCACAAACGAAAGATTCACGCCATTGAGCATCAGCTCAATCGACATGAAGATGCTGATAATGTTCCGCTTGATCAGAAAGCCAACGACTCCGCACCCAAACAGAATTCCGCTAAGCACGAGATAGTAGGAAATCGGAATCATCAGTGCCCCTTTCCTGCTTGCTGTGTCTCCGCCTCTGGCTTTCCCGCCAGCACTACCGCACCCATGATCGCGATCAAAATCAAAAGCGAGGTGACTTCAAAAGGAAGCAGAAAGTCGTGGAATAGCAACCACCCGATCGTCGCAGGAGACCCGGGAAGCGCACCTAGTGCCACCTCATCGGTACCGGAACGCTGGATCAAAGTCCACGCCACCAGAACGCCCCCGAGCAGTACGCCTGGTATCCCGAACAAGATGGCGACCCGGCTGCCCGTGGTTCGCTCTTCCTCGCCTGCGTTCAGCAGCATGATCACAAACACGAACAGCACCATAATGGCGCCCGCGTAGATGATCACCTGCACCGCAGCAACGAACTCCGCCCCCAGCAATAGATATTCGACCGCCAGCGACGCCATGACCGCGATCAAAGAAAGCGCGCTGTTAATAGGATGTCTCTGCACCAGCAGATTCACCGCTCCTGCCACGCAGAT
>WNFB01004071.1_pt1 | contig 14632 bp, 15 predicted proteins | sample 5400501 | NCBI WGS metagenome assembly WNFB01 (sample SAMN13153341, study PRJNA577476) | soil metagenome | isolation source: 200 cm saprolite under Douglas fir tree site 2 hole 1 | place: USA:California | collected 2015-04-18
GCACTGCCCTTGAGATCCTTCGCTGTTTTCAACAGCAATACTTTGGCTTCCTCAGTTAGTTCCATGCTCATCCCTCCACAACAGCTTTTCTTCGCGCAGTATACCATAATGGGACGGTTTAGTCTTCGAGAGTCCCTAAAGCCTAGTTTACACGTCTTACATAAGAACAGAAGTACCTTGACTCGATTACCGACATCCATCAAGAAGGCTGGTGCTACCGATCACTTTTCGTATTACAATTTGAAAACATCAACCAAGACGTAGGCTCAGGACGGCAGTAATGCCTTGGGCGATTGTGATGTTATATGTATGTATTGGTCTCGTAGTTCTTTCACTTGTACGATGGGCTAGCTTCTTTCTAACAATGCAAGCTGACATAGGAAAGGAGAAAGAGTCTATGAAAACAAACCAGTTCATGTTGTTAGGTTCAGCTTTAGTTGAAACAATATGGACTATGGGAACAAACATTGCATCTAGCATCCTGTCGTCCTGAGCCTACGGCTATTGTTGGAGACAAAACAGCCTCATACCTGGCCTGGACGCCGGACATACAATATTGTGCGACCTGACACCCTTTTCTACTCCCCTGTTCCGAGGCTAACCCACCTGCGCGAATAAGCCTATAGTAGAGAGTTCTTTCCACTATAGGACGTTGCGCCGGTTTGAGAGTTTTTATCCTTAGAGTTCCATCCGATACCGCACCGGGTTGCCAGGGTCGAAGATCACCGTCACGCTATCGCCTACCTGCTGCCTTGGACGGAACGTGAGTCGGCAACTGCGAAACATACGGTGTTGTCCGGTGACACCGTCTCGCCAGACTGCAGTAATCACCCAACCGCTCCCCCAACTGTCTGCTTCTACGTGTATCTCTGTCACCACGGCCTGGATGCTTCTTTCGCGTTTTCTGATGTGCTGTCTTTTGGAGCGGATAACGAGGAGCACCACGATGACGCCGAAGAGAACGAGTATGCCAAGCAGGAGTTCAGAAAACGTCCATAGCATGACCTCCTTGTTGCACATGTTTGTAGGTGCAGGAATGGTGACCCTGGTAAGGGTATAGCAGTTTTGCTGTCGAGTCTATAAAAATCCCATTAAAAATTCTTATGCTATAATCGCCTCCTATGCCACACAATCCAGAACACAGAGGAAGACAACCGGAAGGCCAACCACTTCCCTACTATCTCGCTGCGGGTTGTAGACGCACTTGCTACAACCCTTCATGCTTTGAAACGTAGTGAATGAAGGCAGAGCTGTCGACACGTTCAAATTAGAAAGATGGAATATATGCAAACACACAGCTACAAAGAGCAACTCCACGCTCCCTACGATTGGTATCGCACAATGCGTGCCACCCAGCCCGTCTTCAAGGACCCGGACTGGGGCGGCTGGCAGGTCTTTCGCTACGCCGATGTGGCGCGCGTGCTCAGCGAGCATGCGACCTTCTCGTCCGACGGCCAGCGGATAGAGCAGGCTGCAGGCTCCACGGGCGAGGCCGACCCGATCGAGTCCAGCATCATTCGCATGGACCCGCCACGCCATCGCCACCTGCGCAACCTGGTTACGCAGGCCTTCACTCCGCGCATGGTGGCGCAACTGGAACCGCGCATCAGCGCCATCACCAACGACCTACTGGACCACGTCGCCGCCACGGGTGAGATGGACGTGGTGCGCGACCTGGCCTATCCCCTGCCCGTGACCGTCATCTCCGAACTGCTGGGCATCCCTGCCGAGCTGCGCGAGGATTTCAAACGCTGGTCGGATGCCCTCGTGGCTGGCGACGAGGGCACGTCGGAAGAGGAGCGCAAGGCGCTCTTTCAGGAGGTCCAGGGCATGTATGGCTACTTCACGCAGGTGCTGAAGGAGCGAGGCCTTCATCCGCAGAACGACCTGGTCAGCGCTCTGCTGGCAGCTGAGGTCGATGGGCAACACTTGAGCAGCATGGAGTTGCTCGGCTTCTGCGGCCTACTGCTGGTTGCGGGCAACGAGACGACGACCAACCTGCTGGGCAACATGATCCTCTGCTTCGACGAGAATCCGGACGTGGTGGAGCGCCTGCGCACAAATCGCGCACTGGTGCCGGGGGCCATCGAGGAGGTCCTGCGCTATTACTCGCCGGTGAAGGCGATGGTGCGCATTACGGTAACCGAGACGATGCTTGGCGATCAGCGCATCGGGCCGGATCAAATGATCGTGGCCCGCATCGGCTCGGCGAACCGCGACGAGGCCGAGTTCCCCGATCCCGATCGCTTCGACATTGAGCGCGAGCCCAACCATCACATCGCCTTCGGGCGTGGCATCCATTTCTGTCTGGGCGCTCCCCTGGCGCGCCTGGAAGCGAAAGTTGCGCTCAATGCCATGCTCGACTGCCTGCCCGGGCGCTGGCAGGTGGCTAATGCACCGCTGGAGATGATCAAGAGCTTTATCGTCTTCGGTGCAAAGGAGCTGCCCATGACCTGGGGCGCATAAGGACACGCGATTGGATGTTATTGACTTTGTAGAGCAGCACAACTATGACATCTCAAGACAGCACACCCAGTTTTGCACGAGACATCCAGCCATTGTTCCGTGAAAGCGACAGAGAAGCCATGGAATTCGCTTTCGACCTGTGGGACTTTGACGATGTTCGCACAAATGCTCAGGATATACTTGAGCGGCTGACAGATGGCACGATGCCATGTGATGAGGATTGGCCCGAGGAGCAGCTCGCCACATTTCGCCGCTGGATCGAAGCTGGGATGCCTGAGTAAAAAAGGCTCGTGAAGCGCTTGAAGTGCTAATACCACTTGCTCAAAAGGTTCCTCTTGCGAGTACCGGGGGGGAGTGGTATGATGGTGGCAAATAAACAGCAGAGCGGGACACCCAGGAGCAGGCTATCTCCCACATTGAACTGTCTGGCTTCTTCCGCCTGCTCAGGAGGAGGGACTCATGGAACTTTCGTTGCGGTTGGACACATTGGGCCTAGTGGAAGTGCATTACTTGCGCGGCCGGGAACGCTATCGAGACTGGCCACCATTTTTATTGCTTGCTGCATCACGACAGGCGCGCGTATTGGCCTACTTGAGCCGGGAAGCGGCTGATCAACTCCATCAGCAGATATTGGCAGTGGAGGAAGCTGCCGGGTTAGATATAGATGATGATGAGGAAGAGAATGTCGAGGAGGGCGAGGAAAACAATGGAGAAGAGCTGAACGGCAAGGAAAGTGTGAAGTCAACGGAACGGGAGAGCAGTTCTTTTTCTCCTACTTTCGCCCAGACACTCGAGAGATTGAATGAGTTGGCGCGTCAGCGTCTGCCAGCGGATGCCGCGGCTGCACCCTCGGCGAGTAGCGAGTTGGCGGCTGAAAACGAGACGCCTACCTCAGAGGAAGAAGATGCCCTGGAGCAGCTGCAAGATGCTTTCGTCCAGATGATGGAGGTCGTGCGCGAACTAGCAGAGGAACTCTCAACCGATGCACTCAAACTCACCAGTCGCTTCCGTTGTGCGCGTACAAACATTGGCTTTACGCAAGCTGAACCCGACAATGAAGAAGACGAGGAGGACGAGGAAGATACTGTACAGGGCACACGGAACGGTGGGGTGGAACTAGAGTTAGAGGTCGAACTGGCACTCGTTCTGCAACTCTTTGAGGAGGGACGTGCCAAAGCCGACGATCTACCCACCGTAGAACTCCAACTGGACGTCGATGATTTCGAGCATTTGCACGAGTCTCTTGATATCGCTCTTGCCCGTGATGATAGGCGCAGTCGTCGTCGCCGCTAGTGCCTAAGCAGGAGACCAATGCCTGCATTGTCCGCAAGTCCATCGTGTTGAAATGAATCGTCGGGGCGACCACGCGGTCGCCCTTATACAATTACGGTAACCATCAGTAAAAAGGACAGCGAGTATGTCACGATCAATCACCATTGTAGACTTGTACCAGTTCAAGTTCCTGAGTAGGCCTCGTATCTCGCCGGACGGGCAACGCGTAGCCTTCGTCGTCACCACCATCGACGATCGCAAGTACGAGTATCGGTCCTCGATTTGGATAGTCTCCAGCGCAGGTGGCGAAGCGAAACGCTTCACCGCTGGTCCGGCCAACACTCATAGCCCAACCTGGTCACCCGATGGGCGCTGGCTGGCCTTTGTCTCCGAGCGTGAAGGTGAACCCGCGGGCAAAGATGACAAGGAGCAGAAGCAGCACGGTAAGGGCAAGCCCCAGGTCTGGCTCATCCCGACAGATGGAGGAGAGGCTCGTCAACTCACCTTCATGCAGCATGGTGCCTCACATCCTGTCTGGTCGCCGGATAGCAAGTGCTTGCTGTTTAGCGCAGCGGTCGGCCCTGCAGATGAGGAGACCGAAGACGGCAAAGTCCTGCCCAAGGCGCGTGTCATAGACAACCTGTTGTATCGCCTCGATGGTGTTGGCTTCATCTATGAGCGGCGTCAACACCTGTTCCTGGTGGATATCGCAGGTGACGAACCGCAGCAACTCACTGATGGTGACTGGGACGACAGCGACGCAGCCTGGTCCCCCAATGGAACACGCATCGCCTTTACCTCCAGCCGCGCAGAGGACCGCTGGCGTCTGCCATGCCCTGACTTATACACGCTGACCATCGACAACGGCAAGGCAGGCACATTGCAATGCCTGACCAACAGCACCATCTCCTGTAGTTCCCCATCCTGGTCGCCTGATGGCAAGACACTAGCGTTCCTGGCCGCGCTCAAGCTGCGCTCGGCTAACCACATTGACCTCTATAGCATCGCCGCAGATGCTGTGCAGGGTTCGGCCACATCCTTGACAACCGAGTTTGAAGGCACATGCATGGACTGGACGAATAGCGACATGGGCGATGAACATCTCATGCCTGCCCCTGCCTGGTCAACCGATGGCAAAACGCTCTATGTACTCGCCTCGCAGCGCGGTGCTTCTCGCGTCTACGCTATTCCTGCCAGAGGTGCAGGATCCCAGCCATCGACACTTACGCCAGGCGATGTGCATGTGCGCGACTTCAGTGCTGACACGTCTGCTGGTAAGTTGTCCATGCTCATTGCGGGTGCAACAAGGGCACAGGAGGTCTTTGTATGCTCGACAGCATCTCCCGGTGAGTTGCATCGTGTGACGGGCTTCAACGATGCCCTGTTCAGCGAACTGACGCTTGCCACGCCTGAGTATATGCCCTATACTGGTGCAGACGGCTGGCCGATGGATGCCTGGATCCTCAAACCGCAGGGCTTCGATCCAAAGAAGAAGTATCCGCTGATCGTCGAAATCCACGGCGGCCCCAACACACAGTATGGCTACGGCTTCTTCCATGAGATGCAGGTCCTGGTAGCAGCCGGCTACGTCGTGCTCTACGCCAACCCACGTGGCAGTTGTGGCTACGGACGTGACTTCGCGCTAGCGGTGCGCGGAGCATGGGGGTTAAAAGACTCGCTGGATATCATGGCTGGCGTGGATGCATTGCTGCAAAAAGGCTATATCGACGAGCAACGTATGGGTGTCACGGGCGGCAGCTATGGCGGCTTCATGACCAACTGGCTCATTGGCCATAACGACCGCTTCAAGGCGGCTGTGACGCAGCGCAGTGTAGTCAACCTGGCCTCCGGCTTCGGTAGTAGCGACTTCGGCTGGATGTTCGCCGACGACGAACTGGAGACGACACCGTGGGATGACCTGGAGCGTTACATGCAGCTCTCGCCTATTACGTATGTGAAGAACATCCACACGCCGTTGTTGATCCTGCACAGCGAGCAAGACCTGCGTTGCAATATCGAACAGGCCGAGCAACTGTTCGCCGCCCTGAAATGGTTGGGGCGCGAGGTACAGTTTGTGCGCTTCGAGGGACAGAGCCACGGACTCTCGCGTGGCGGCCATCCAAAGCTGCGGTTGGAACGGTTGCGGTTGATTTTGGGGTGGTTCGAGAAGTACTTGAAGTAGTTGCACCCCGCTCCTGGTACCCGCAAGGGGCCACCAGAACGCCAAATGTAGTAGTGTCCCTTGCGGGTACTTGACACGCTAACCAGGTAAGTATCCTGCGGACAGCTGAAGAGATAAAGAACGCCAACTGTTGACATTTTGTCAACAGTTGGCGTTCTCAAACGGAGGAAATATATGCCGGAGGAAGAAAAAAACCTTGAGCTTGCCTTATTTGAACGAAGACAACACAGAACCATTTCGCCTGTGGCTCGCTCAGGTTGGTGAAGAGCGATTTGAAGAGATAGAGGACCCTGAAAAAGCTCTGGATCGAGTGAGAGCAACCTAAAGAAAAAATATATGAGGTGTACAGATGATAGCCATGTGTAGTAAGTGCGGAAGCTCACTCAACGCTGATGTCAGTTTTTGCCCAAATTGTGGAACACCCACTGCCTCTTACTATGCCAGTTCTGGTGCGTCATCGTATGATGCCACAGTCGCACCATCATCATTCGAGACTCCATCGCAGCCACCACCAACGGACTACGGTTCAAATCCCTACGGCATGACACCCCCAAACCCTTACGACGTGTCACCGCTCATACCGCCTCCACCCCCTCCTCCACCTGTACGCTGGAATAAGAGGATCCCTATTTTCATCGGTATAGGTCTTCTTGTACTGGTCCTGCTGAGTGCCAGCGTATTTACATTGCTCGCACAGAACAAGGCTCCTCTTTATACTGCCGATTGGTCCAATGGATTAAACGGTTGGACTGGTTCTTCCGAATGGAGTACTGCAAATGGGGAATTAATCAGTAATGGACATTGGCCAGGGAGTTCTTCTGCTCCCGCTACCACAGGCGATGATTCAGTTCTGTCGCCTTATCAACCATCTACAGCGGATTACGCCCTTGAAGCAAGAATAAGGATTCTCAGTGCTCCGGATAAATGCTGGCTTGCTCTTCGCGGCAGAGTGCAAAGAGATGGTTCTGGATACAATGGATACTTCGTTGGCTTTGATGCGTACATGGGAGATGGCATCATCGCCTATTTCACTCCAAGTATTGGGTTTTTCCCTCTTCAGAGTAAGAGTTATAGTCCTGGCTCTGATTGGCATACGTATCGTGCGGAATTTCAAGGTAATCAGATTACCCTGAAAATAGACGGGAATAGCGTGTTGCAGGTAACGAATAACGCTAACCCGAGCCCGGGACAAATAGGATTAGAGAATGGTGACTGTCAGATCGAAGTAAGCAGCTTCAAGGTTATTGCCCTATAGACTGTTTGAGCAGCCAAAGGATAACAACTCACACAGCAAGTTTCTTCTACGGCTGCAACATTCCAATCTTATCGCTCCCAGCCTCCGTAAACCACAGAGCGTTGTTCGCACCTATCACCACACCAAGGGGCAGACTCCCCTTCGTGGGAATCGGATAGTAGATGAATCGCCTTCCCGCCACATCCAACCGTGCAATCACATTCTCCGCCGCCACCGTCACCCACACCTGACCGTTCGGGGTGATGGTCAGCCCATACAACCCGCTCGTACCATTGCCTGAAGATGGTGCATAGTAGGGCGTGAATGTGCTTGAACGTGGATTAAAACTGAGTAAGAGGCCCGCAGTAAAAGCAGTAGCCCAGATCATACCATGCACATCGCTGGCAATCTCCATCAACGCCGTATTTGCTCCCAATCCTGGCATCATGAAAAAACTGATCTTGCCGGTAGCAGGATCAAGGCGACCAAGATGGTTATTGCTGGACTCGGTAAACCAGACCATGCCCTGCTGGTCAACAGTTACCCCATAGGGATCGAGTGTCTGAAAGCTTTTCTTTGCCGAGAGCGGATACTGCCGGATATTACCTGTGTGCGTATCAAGCCGCCCGAGTGAATCAGCGTTCAATTCAGTGAACCACACATTCCCACGAGCATCGAGCGTCACATCATTCGGCGCGCTGGGCAGCGACAACATCTTGCCAGCATCGCCAGGATCAGGTATGGTCACTGTGGGCAGAGAGTAAACCTGGTATTGCCCACTGCTGGGGAAATAGTGACCGATGTAATTGGCAGATTGTTCAGCAAACCAAATCGTGTTATCGGGTGCAACTGCTACTCCCATAATCCCAGAACGCCCCTGTGGCGGCGTCATCTGCCGGAGTGTCTGCGTGCGTGGATCGAAGACCGCCAGGTAGTTATGGCCCATCTCTCCAAACCAGAGGCGCCCTTCGTGATCGATGGCTGGTCGCATTAATCCGCTGTGCGACTGCGGCAATGAGTACTCATAAAAATTTCCTGTAGCCATGATGGCTGGTGTGGTGGTTGGTTGGGCGTTCGCCGCAGATGTGTTGATAGGGGAAGTGGATGATAATGTATCGGTACCACTACAGGCGATGAAGAGGAAAGTGAGGAGGATAAGAAATACGCATGGCAGGCGAGTGTATACAATAACGTAAGGGATTGAAGGCCACGTTCTGGCGTTGCCCGGGCGATCATGCCACCCTGGGAGTGGGGTCCGGCTCATGAGCAAGCGTTTCACAATCCTTCTTCCTTCAGCAGCACTCTGATATCATCTAACTACAACACCGCACACCCCATCATCGACCAGGTGTGTCAGGTGGGCGTTGACCAACGTATGCTGCCAGTTGCGTGTTTGCGCATCAAGCAGACCATCTAGCTCGACACGTAGATAATTATCGGTCAGCCCTTCCCAGCGCCCGTGTTTCTGACTCTCGATCAGTACCTGTACCGTCTGACCCAGAAATTGCTGGCGGAAGCGCCGACTATCTGCTTCATTCAGCGTGAGCAAGCGTTCGCTACGGGCCTTCTTTATCTCTTCCCGAATTTGCCCACGCATACGTGCTGCCGCCGTACCCTGGCGCGGCGAGAAACGGAAGATGTGCGCCTTGGCAAATTGCAGTTCGGTGGCAAGCTGGTAGGTCTGTTCAAAATCATCCTCGCTCTCGCCCGGGAAGCCTGTGATGACGTCGGTGCTAATGGCGATGCCTGGCACCAAACGCTTAGCAGTAGTGATGATGTCGCGATAGCGAGCGCTCTTATAGCGACGGGCCATGCGCCGCAGTATGTTATCCGAGCCGCTCTGCATTGGCAGGTGGAGATGGCGACACATACGTGTATTCTCCCATAACTCCAGCCACTCCAGGCGAAAATCCTCCGGCTCCAGTGAGGAGACGCGAATGCGCGGGATGTCGGTCTCGCGCAAGAGCGTTGTGATCAGGTCGCCAAGGTCACGCCGTTCGTCATCATCCGGATGATAGTCCCCCAGGTGCACACCGGTGAGCACAATCTCCTGAAAGCCTGCGCGGACCTTGCGTTGCACGTGCTCGACAACAGACGCAATGTTGCGGCTGCGTGATCCTCCACGCACATAGGGAACGATGCAATAAGTGCAGCGATTGTCGCAACCATCCTGTACCTTAATCTGAGCACGAGTGCGCCATGCAGGCCTGTCACTAACCGTTGCGGGCGCGGCGGTTCCATGAAATGCGAAAGGCGAGAGACGAGATGGATTATCAGGTTGTGGTTCCGCTTCAGCGAGCGATACATCGCTGCCGATGTGTTGAGCATCAAGCGGGAGCATCGGTAGGATGTGTTGCGTTGGCGAGGTAGAAGGTCTGGTGGGGTCAAACCTGGCGGGGGCAAGCCCCGCCACTACATTTCGCTCCCGGATGAGCTCTACCAGCGTTTCTTTGCTCTTGTTGCCCACCACAAGATCGACCCCGGGTAGCGCTGCCACAACCTGGGGGTTCAATTCTGCGTAACAGCCGGTTACGACCAGGAACGCGTCAGGATGACGGCGGTGTGCCTGGCTGATCAGTTGGCGTGAACTACGGTCGCCCAGGTGCGTTACTGTGCAGGTGTTGACGATGTAGATATCCGCGACCTCGCTGAAGTCCCGCTGCACAAAGCCAACGGCGCTCATCTGCTCGCCGATGGCCTCGCTATCGGCCTGGTTGACCTTGCAACCCAACGTCGCAACGGCGAATGTTGTTTCTGGCAAAGTATGATCGTCCATAGGTTTCTTTTCATGCACTACGTGCCGCCCGTGCGATACGGTTCTGTCGTGCCAACGTCGTCTCGATCAAGCCAACGACGGCAAGTGCCAGTATGAGATGGGTGAGCGTTGCTGCTATTCCGTAAAATATTCCACGAAATTGGAGATACCCCGCAAGCATAGTGCAGACTGTTAGCAATACAACAATACCCTGCAACAGGCGTATGTTGCCGGTGGCAGGAGCAGGTAAGAACAATACCACGACTGCAAGCACAAGCACTATGATTGCACAAGCGATATGGATATAAATTAAGGCGGGCAATACCAGGTTAAATATCCACATTATAAGCCCTATTAAAAGAGTGAGGGTAGCGAACGTCCGCAACGACATTTTTATAGCAGTCATACTGTCTCCTCTGTTTCGGTGTTCGATAAGTGAAGCCTTACAAGGTTTCACCGAAAATCCGTTCTGGAGGCCCGCCTCGTGTCCTCACACGGCGGACGCCTGTACCCCGAGGAAAGAACGGCACGCGAGCGGTGGAAGAACCTTCAACTACTTCCACTGCTTGACATGCCGTTGAAACTTTGATATGATAGAACGTATGAAAACGGTGATAACGGCCAAACTCAAATTGCATACCGATGCTGCGCAATTTCATGCGTTGCGGGCTACACAACTGGCATATCGTGATGCCCTGAACTACGTCAGCCGGTACGCTTTTGAGCACGGCAAGATGAGCAATCGCGTGGCTCTGCAAGATGGCACCTACGATGAGGTGCGTGCCCGTTTTCATCTGCCTTCCCAAATGGCATGCAGCGTTCCCCGCCAGGTCGGTGCGACCTACAAAACCTTGTGGACCAAAGTCAAGCAAAACGCTGCACACCGCAAGGCTGGCAGAACGAAGAAACGGTACAAGGGCTTGGACAAACCGCCCACGTATGTCTCTCCTACCCTGACCTATCAGCACCGCAAAGACTACAGCTTCAAGCGTGAGCAGCGTGTCAGCATCCTGACGCTCTCTGGGCGTGTGATTGTCCCCTACACTGGGTATGATGCACATGTTGCCCTTATCCAGAAGGGTGCTGAGATTGGTGCTGCGAAGCTGTGGTACGACAAACCCAAGAAGCAGTTTTATCTGCTCATCTCCCTGGAAATCGAAGTAGCGGACCCAACACCAGAGACCCATACGAGCGTGGTAGGTGTGGATGTAGGCGTACGCTACCTGGCCGTAACCTCGACGACGAAAGGGGAATGTTCCTTCCATACTGGGAAGGGTATCGTTCCCAAGGCCAACCATTACGCGAGACTGAGAAAGCGTCTGCAAAAGAAAGGCACTCGTTCCGCTACACGTCGCCTCATGGTGATTAGTGGACGAGAGAGACGGTTGAAGCAAGACGCCAATCATGCGGTCTCCAAACGCATCGTGACCCGACACCCCCACAGCCTCATCGGCCTGGAAAACCTGACAGATATCCGCGAGCGAACCCGTCGCAAGAGAGGCAAGAAAGAAAGCCTGAAGCAACGACGGGCCAATGCGGCCTATTCCAAGTGGTCCTTTGCGGAATTGCAGAGCATGATTGCCTATAAAGCCCTCTTGCATGAGAGCATGGCAATCAAGGTAGACGCGCACTATACAAGCAAGGCTTGTCCCGTGTGTGGACATACCTGTGATGCCAATAGACCCAACAAAGGCTTGCTCTTTCTCTGTCAGAACTGTCATTACACGCTCCATGCTGATTTGGTCGGTGCTCGGAACATAACGATGCGAACGTTGCTCGTCCGGCAAGACTGGGCGAGCACGGGGCAGTTGTCAGTTGCCCCTGATGTGTCGTGCGACGAAATCAAAGCTGCACGCCTCTCCAGGTATGCAGAATTGCGGTGGAGCACAGACACAAGCCCGTCCCATTCTATGGGACGTGGTAACTGACTTACCTCTGTAGCAGATTGTATCGTGTTTGGCAACTCTTGCCAAGAGAAGGGTCTGTGAATAGCCATAAGGGAGGCGTTTAGATATGGGCAAAGCCGCGTACTAGCAATGCCACCACAATCACGAGAGCGGCTAACAAGTTCGCGTTCAGGTTCGTCGCCATCAACCTGATATAACCTTTTAGATCACCATTTGCCTGCCGCAGGGCTGAAAAGACGAGGATGACTGTGAGTGCGGCAATAGCACTGTACCAGGGGAAGACTTGGAGTACAGCGTCAAGTAACAGTGTTATTGCGATCAGAGAGAGCAGGACTGCGCCGACGATGCGTGCGCCACGTTCGCCTAATGCCACTACGGGCGTGACCTTGTTGACCACCTTGTCGGCTCGCCAGTGCAAGAAGTGGTGAAAATAGAGCACAGCGGTCGTGTAGAGGCCCACCGGCAGTGAAGCGAGCACTGCATTGAGGGTAACATGCCCCGTTTGGATATAGTAAGAGCCGACGAGCGGTAGAATGCCAAATGAGATCAAGATGTCCAGTTCACCCAGGCCGCGTCCAATGTACGCCAGGCGCAGAGGCGGGGCAACGTAGAAGAAAGCGAGGCAGAACCCGAGTACGCCGAAGGCCAACGTCCATGGACGAAAGAAGGTCAACACCACCCCGCACACAAGAGCCAGCGCAAACAGTGCAATAGCCAGTCCTCGGTAGGCTCGCAGAGAAAGCTGCCCACGCAGGATCGTTTGGGAACCGGTGGTAATCGTCGTGCCCTCGGGCATCAGTTCTTGTGCTGCCTGATCTGTGCCCGCAGCAAAATCGAAGACATCATTGACGACGTTTGCACCCTGGTGAGCTGCTAAAGCGCCCACCAGCGCCAGCGCAAACAATCCCCACTGAAAAGGCATGCCCTGCTGCCAGGCCAGCACTGAGCCAATTAGCACGGGCGCTAGCATCACGGGCAATGTAGCGGCACGGGTTGCCCGTAAGAAAAGCTGTAACTGGCTCATTTCTTTTCCTCTTTTTTCTCTTAATATCAAGTCTCCCTACCAGGCGGGAGCGTTTTGAGCGAAGCTCCCCCTATACATATCTTAGTGTTTGCCTTCCACCTTTTCGAAATCATTCCGTTAATTATGCTAACCTGATAAAGAGATGCTAAAGGCGGTTCAGGCTGAAAAATCCTGGTTGGGGTTGAGAGCCAATTATGGCTCAGGTAGTTATAGTAGTTGTAGTTGTAGGATCATGCCTTAGATGGGAGGGATATTGTATGCATGGTTTGATTTTTGTCACCTGGGAGAAATTTCTGGGTGAACGCTTTGGCAGTACACTTCTCAACATGTATCGGGCTACTATTGGCGAAACACCCGCAACTTCGCCTCTGACGAGCCGCGTCTACGATGACAAGACGCTATTGGCGGGAGTAGGTGCTGCCTGCCAACTCACGGGCATTTCTGCCGACCTGATTTTACGTGAGTATGGACACTATTTCATGATCAACGGTCTGACGAGCCACCTCTGTGCTTATCTGCTCGCTCAGGTGCACAATGGACATGAACTTTTGCTAGCGATGAGTAATGCCCATGCCCAGATGCGTCGCACGGCAGATGGCTTGACACCTCCACTCTTCAAGTACGAGGCTCTTTCAGCCAATCAAAATATATTTGCATTGATCTATGATAGCCCCCGCCAGCTATGTCCTGTGCTCTTGGGAGCTATCGAAGGAGCAGCGGAACGCTATGGCGAGAAGGTGAAAGTGGCCGAGCGTACCTGTATGAAGCGCGGAGCAGCGGTCTGCCGCTTCGAGATGCGCTTCTTCTCTCTGCCAGCAACACAGAGGTGGCAGCAAGAGACCCTAGAACAGCAGGCGCGTCGTCGCGCGCAACAGCAACTGGCAAACCTGGTGTTATCAACTCTGCCGGACACCGATGGAGTCATGCTGACAGAGTTACAAGGGATCCTTCTAGATTGGCAAATCAGTCCCAGCCAACTACGGCCTAGCGTGCTGTTGGAAGCATTGAACCACCTGGTTCATGCAGGGTTGGTAAGCAGTACGGCGAACCAGCCTGGGGACAACCTGACGCTCCGCCGCTACTGGCGCGCTCCGACCTGGGGAAATATTCAGGATGATATAGTATCAGCGCACCTAAAGCGATAGGGAAGCTCTACAGCATTAGGCTACATTACAAACCAGTAATGTAGCCCGAATGACGAGAACGCGACAGCAGAGAGTGTTTTTTGTGCCCTCATGCTCATCAAGATATCCTCAAGACACCTTCAAGATAACCTCTTGATTTTATGTTCGTTACCTGTGAGGAATATGCCTGCCAGGATAAGCGCCCTCATTTCTAGTTCAATATTGGAAAAACTAAAGTAACTGCTCAAATACCTGACCGCCTCCGTCGGCTCATGCAAATGAACCAAAGCTGCCCTCCCATTCCATGTGATATACTGCATTTTCAACATCAGGAGCATCAGACACATGAAACCCAAAGAATACCTGGTTCTTTTCGCTCTCGCGGCTTTGTGGGGAGCGTCTTTTCTGTTTAGTGACACTCTCAAACCCCTAGAAGGGGATAAGCTTCTGAGCATTGGAGGGACGTTGACCATGTTCCTGCAGGAACCCCACGAGGCCTCGTAGGTGGCTGCACGCACAACCTAACTCAGACAACACAGGTGTAAACGCGATATCCGCTCCCTGTGGCCCGTGTCCTGGGCTACTACTACGCGCCGTCTCTTTCGATTGGACATGGTTCTTTATCCCATGTCCTACCCTTGCGGGGACAGTTCGTAGATACGTTGGTG
>WNFB01003084.1_pt1 | contig 14621 bp, 7 predicted proteins | sample 5400501 | NCBI WGS metagenome assembly WNFB01 (sample SAMN13153341, study PRJNA577476) | soil metagenome | isolation source: 200 cm saprolite under Douglas fir tree site 2 hole 1 | place: USA:California | collected 2015-04-18
AGCCCTTAATACGTTACCAGCCCCTCCGATTTTTTTGCGCTTTAGGAGTATTCTGCCCTCGTTTTCCGCCCCCTAGTCCTCGCCTTACCGGGCCCGCTATGTTATTGTGCCCGAACTCAGCATTAAGACTCGATTCGCCGCAGCAGGTTATGCAGGCGACGATCAAGGCTCGCCCTCAAAATTTGGGATTCCTGACCAGGGAGGGTAACTCCGGGGCAGTCGTGTTAATTATTCTGATTTTCGGGGTACAGATGACATGCGACAAATCTCCCCGGCCTGACCTCGATCATCTGCGGGTCGTAGACATCACATTTTCCCGACATAAAGAACCTGCATCTTGGATGGAACCTGCAGGCTCTTGGGATGCTGGCCGAAGAAGCTTGTTCACCCGGAATAGAGCTTCTTTCGCGATTACGGTTTGAAGGGTCCGGTTCTGGAACCGCATCGATCAGGGCCGACGTGTAAGGATGAAGTGGCTCCCTCACGACAGCCTCAACCGGACCGGTCTCGACGATTCTCCCCAGGTACATCACCGCGACTCTGTCTGCGAGGATTCTTGCCGTTGCGATGTCGTGGGTGATATAGAGGACTGTCAGCCCGTACCTGAGTCGAAGGCCCTTTAGGAGCCCCAGGATCTCGGCTCTGCTAGAAACGTCTACCATCGAGACGGGTTCGTCGGCAACCACGTAGGCAGGTCTGAGCATTAGCGCTCGCGCGATGCTCACCCTCTGCCTCTGCCCGCCGGAAAGCATGTGAGGATACTTCGACACGAACTCATGCTCTGGGACGAGTCTGACTTCCTCAAGCGACCGACGAATCATCTCCTCCCTCTCTCGCGATTCCGCGATGTGGTGAACCTTGAGCGGTTCTTCTAGGGTCTGGAAGATGTTCATGAACGGGTCGAGGCTGGAGTATGGATCCTGGAAGATTGCCTGAGCGCTCCTCCTGAAAGATGCCAACTCTTCTCGCGTCAGCTTCGCGAGGTCTTTCCCGTCAAACTCGACGCGCCCCGCGGTTGGTTGAACCGTCCTCAAGGTAAGCCTCCCCAGTGTCGTCTTTCCGCTTCCGGACTCTCCTATGAGTGCGAGGATCTCGCCTCTGTCTATCGTCAGCGAGACTCCGTCAACAGCCCTCGCGAACCGGTTCGTGAAGAAGCCAGTTCGGACCGTAAAGTGTACTCTCACATCATCGAAGCGGACGAGGGGGTTCAACTCATCTCCCCATGAAGCCAGCACTTCGACTGCTGATGCTCCGAGATTCGAAATAGCGGGGGCTCTTCGATGCAGCGGGCGAATGCGTAGGAGCAGCGAGAACGGAACCTGCAACCATGGGGCGGGGCAACCAGGTCTGGAGGAGCCCCGGGAATGAATTCTGGCTTTTGGGCACCCCTCAATCGGGGAATGCACGCGAGCAGCCGCTGCGAGTACGGGTGCTGGGGGCTGAGAAGCAGGCTCTCGGCATCGCCCTGCTCCACCACCTGCCCCGCGTAGAGCACGGCGAAGCTGTCACAGATATCGCTCGCGACAGCGATGTCGTGTGTTATGAAGAGGGCTGAGAGTCCAAGCTCTTTCTTGAGTTTCTTTATCAGGTTCATCACCTGAGCCTGGACGCTAACATCGAGTGCCGACGTAGGTTCGTCCAGAATCAAGAACTTCGGGTCGAGAACCAAGGCCATCGCAATCGCGACCCTCTGCTTCATTCCTCCGCTCAGTTGGTGAGGGAAGGTCTTGTAGACCTCAGCCGGCAGTCCGACAAGATGAAGCAATTCTCGCGCCTTCCTCCCAGCTTCCTGTTTCCCAGTTCCGTTCGCTGTAAGCGGCTCGGTGAGCTGGAGGCCGATACTGAGGACAGGGTTGAGTGAGTTTAGCGCTCCCTGAAAGACGATCGCTATCTTCTTCCATCGGATCTTCCTTCGAAACTCCTCCTCCGTCAATTGCATTATCTCCTCGCCCGAGAATTTCACGCTCCCGCTGTACGCCGCGACGTTCTTCGGCAGAATCCTCATTATTGAAATCCCCAAGCTGGTCTTCCCGCACCCAGACTCGCCGACTATACCGAGAGCCTCTCCCTCGTCGACGGAGAACGAGACGTCGTCAACGGCGTGAACCGGTCCCCTATCCCCCTGATAGTGCAGTCTGAGATTCTTGACTTCGAGTAGCTGCAATCAGCCGACCCTCCTCAGCCTGGGATTAACTAATGGTTCCAATCCCTGAGAGATGAGAATGAAGGTCATCGCAGTGAACACTATGAGGAGACCTGGAGGGAGTATCCACCACCAGAATCCGACGAAGACCCCCCCGCTGCGAAAGCCTGACTCAAGGATCTGCCCCCAGGTCGGAATAGACGGGTCTCCCAGTCCCAAGAAGCTGAGCGCCGCCTCGGCGAGGATCGCGGCAGGCACCGTGAAGATCATCTGTGCGAGGACGAAGGGAGCGGTCTGGGGGAAGATGTGGCGTATCACTATCTGGATCTTCGACGCCCCTATCACCTCTGCGGCCTCCACGAACTGCTGTGACCTTATCTGGAGCACCATGGAGCGAATTACGACTGTGGTGCTCGGCCATCCGAAGACGGTGAGGACGAGCACGACTACCCACAGTTTCTGACCATAGATGAAAGCGAGGAATATGAGGATGGGCAAGAGGGGAATGTTGTTTAGGACATCGGAGACGCGCTGAATTAGGGTATCGGTCTTCCCGCCGACGTATCCGCTGACTATGCCTGTCAGAGTCCCGATTATGGTTGTGAAAAGGGCAGTTACGACTCCGATGAAGAGGGCGACGGGGAATCCGAAGAGTATTCCTACGGACAGGTCCCTTCCCAGCGAATCTGTACCGAGTAGGCCGAATGCAGACCCTCCTACGACGAGGGCGACCGAGCCAACGCTGTCCCGGGAGTCATACAGTTGCGTTTGCACCTGAATCGTGTAGTGACCCTTGAGGAGGACGAAGGTTCCGTTAACAGGGGTTCCGAAGAGCACCCTTAGCGTTCCTTGGCGCGCCAGTTGAACGGCGTTCACGTCGACTCCGAGGGATCTGGCGAAATCGGCGACGGACGCCGTCGCACCAGGGTCTCCGCTGAGTTCCACTCTGAAGGGCGTGGCATGATACCGTGTTAGCGGAGGCGATTCTCCGGTCGATGCTCCGGGGACCACGTACGAATACAGGAGCAACTGACTCTGGTCGGGTCTCACGAACCTGACGCCGAAGACCGGGGAACGTCCGCTGAATGTGACATCTGAGATCGAGAAGGAGAGCAGGGTCGGGGGCTCATCTGCCCGAAAGTCCGTCCCGAATTCGTAGATATTGATTGTGCTGTTCGTCTGCTTAAGAATCTGGGTAGGTCGAGAAGTGCCGAAGGACTGCTGCGGAGCGAGCTTGTGGCTGGATACCGAGTCAGTCCAGGCTGGCGGTGTGTTCTTCGGGTTATCGGCCCACACAGCAGGGTTACTCCAGAATCGGTTGCCGAAGTCAAGAGGGAATGTGGCCAGAACATAAACAGAGGTGGCGACCAAGACGAGGAGAAATAATAACCCCACCCTTCCTGAGCCGCTCTTCAGGAATTCCCGCGGTAACTTTCTCCGAAGCAATTATTACTGGTACCTCACTCGCGGGTCTAGGAAGATGTAGAGAACCTCGAGCAGAAACCTCGCGACGATGTAGATCAGAGTAAACATGAAGGTGAGAGCAACGACCACTCCTTCGTCAAGGGAGAGGATTGCCTGATAGAACAGTAGCCCCATCCCTGGCCAGTTGAACACCGTCTCTGTAATAATCGCACCACCTAGTGAGCCAGCCAAGCTCAGTATGAGAATGGTCGCAATGGGAGGGGCTGCGGCTCGAAGTATGTGCCTCCGCATGACAACCGACTCGGGCAGCCCCTTCGCCCTCGCTGTCGTGACAAACTCCTCCTGAGCGATGTTGAGGACCATCGTCCTCACCGAGTATATCCAGCCTCCGACTGAGATCACAACGAGGGTCATTATCGGGAGAATTGCGTGCCAAATCAAGTCGAACGCCCTCCCAAGCGAGTCACTCGGTGGCGGTGCGCTAAACATTCCGCCAAGGGGAAGAACTCTGAGCCCGATCGAGAAGACGAGTATGAAGATTATTCCAGCCCACCAGCTGGGAAGCGCGTTCGATGCGGCCGAAAGGTAAGAGACCGTGCGGTCGAGCTTGCTACCGACCCTGACCGCTAGACGAACTCCGACAAGAAGACCAATGACTGCGGTGATCGCAAGGGCAGTTGTCACCAGCGCGATGGTGTTGGGTAGCCTCTCAAGAACGAGGTCTGAGATCTTCGAACTGCCCGCCGTAGTTCTCAGCGTTTGAGCTGAGCCAAGGTTCAGTGTGAGCACCCTCAGGATCGCGCTGGGGAGACGCTGGTACCACGGCTCATCAAGGCCGTAGAAGTGGATCAGCTGCAGCTTGCTCTGCTGAAGTGCTGCCTCAAGCTGGGTTGGGTCCTTGATCGTCTGGACGAGCGACTGTCGCTGGTCGCGGATATTCTCGTTGACTATCGCGGTTAGGATCCTGTCGGAGACACCGGTCGCGCCCAGCGTGACCACCAAGAGCCATAGTACGACTATCAAGACGGTGAATAGCGTAGCCCCGCGGACGGCGAGGGTTCTAGCCGCTCCCAATTGCTAGCGGTCACTTAACCGTAGTCGAATCTAAACCATTCGTTCGCGCTGTAGAACTCTGGAGACTCCCTCTAACCTGAAGCTCCCTTACCCCTTCGTCTCATAGCGAAGAGAGTCACTGCTATCACGACCACCGCGCCGATCACAACTCCAGCAAGAAGAGTTGGGTCGATACTCGACGTTACGGAGGGCGTCGAGGACGTCGGGGCGATTACAGTGCTGCTACCGGAGGGATTGGTACTCGCTTCGAGTAGCTTCGCACGCTCAGTAACAACAGAGATGGCGTCGCTTGAGGCTATCACTGAGAGCTCATAGTTGCCTGCTCCGAGCGACGAGGTCAAGCTGCCAGGAAGTGTGATCGAGAAGGTATCGTTCTTCACCGGCTGTGCTTCGCCCTTCTGGATGGTCGTCCCCTTAGCAGGGTCGAAGAGTATGTAGTTGAGGCTGAGCTGGCTGGGCCCCTTCACGGTGACCGTGAACTTTGAGTCCCGCCCTATCGTTATGAAGTCGCCCTGAATGCCCAGAACTTCGATCGAGGGAGGCTCTCCAAAGTACCATTGACCCGGCCTGAAAGGATAGGCACTGTCCCGAAAAGCGTCTATCTCCGCAAACTGGGAAGGGGGGTTGAATGCCTTCAGGTAGAATGGTCCGTTGCTTATCACCATATTCCCAGTCTGGTTAAACCATGAAATCGCTGCGCGGTATCTACTCTCTGCATCACTAACACTCGCAAGCATTCTGTCGCCCACCTTTAAGACAGTCTGTGGGAACGACTGCTTTATCGCGAAGTTGCTAATCGTTGTCTTCACGAGACGTGCGTGGTTCTCCTCAACGAGGCTCAACGCGTCGACTTGGTACTTTGCGGCGGCTGTCTCGCTGTACGCAAGTTGCCTCTGGTCGAAGACCAGGCTGTCCATCGCCGCGAGTACCTCCCACGGCATCGAGAGGCTCGTTACGCTCGCGTACTCCGCTATGTAGCTCGGCACAAAGTGCCAATAGTTCACAAAGACCTCTATGCTGGTGTCGTTGATTATCCTGAACCCTTTGAAGGTGTCGAGGTAGGGGCGGTCAACCGTGGAGATTGCGAATTCGACCTTCGATTTGGCCGGGTTGTAAGCAAGGTCGAAGGTCTGGTAGATGCTGTAGAATAGGTCCGCGATTGTAATGGGTTGACCATCGTGCCACTTCGAGGAGAAGTAGTTCTTGTAGTTGAAGGTCACCTTGCTAATTGAGGATTCGCCCTGGCCCACGCTCTCCCAGGTCTGGGACTGAGCGTTCCAGCGTACGCTATCTGGTGGTACCAGGATCTTTCCGGATGGGCCACTGGTCTGCACGGTGTATGTTGCCCTGAATGGACTCGGCAGCCCCGTGAGCGGATTCCGCCAGGTAGGGGGGTCGAAGAGATTCCTCCATATGTCGATGCTGTAGACGTCGGCGAACCCTCCCACGGGGTTCCATATGGTCCGTTCCGTCCAGACCCACACGTTACCCACCTTCAGGTCGGACCTGCCGGAGACATAGGCCTCTCTGAGGGTCGAGAGCGAGTTCGGCCCGCCAACGGAGTCGAGTGTCAGTCCTTGGACTGATGTTGTAATCGGAAAGCTGCTCAATAGTGTCACCACCCAAATCCTGACAGACTCGTGGAGGCACATCTTCGTCGCCTCTCGGTACAGCAGGTTTCTCTCGGATGCGTCTGAGAAGTTACCCTTGAATATCCTCTGCCCGATCTGGTCGATCGTCGAGTTCTCGTACTGCCAGAAACCCACCTCCTTCCACCCCGGCATATTCCCTAGCCATGGTGCGCAGAACTGATTGATGCTTGAAGCGTCGTATCTCTCCGAGGTGCCGCGCCCCCAGCCTTCAGTGTATAGGTTCCATTCGAAGATGGAAGGGTCGGTCCCGTAGACTGAGGCTATAGCAGGACCGAAGTTCTGATAAACGGAGTCGACGACAAAGCCCAGCTTTCTCAGTTCAGCAGTGACTAGGTCGCCGATGTCCTTCCTGTCATCCTCGACCCTCACGATGAATTTCAGGTGAATGGGCCCCCCGTTGAAATTCCACTGCCCGTCCTTGAGACTGGCTCCCGCTCTTGTCAGCTCGTCGGCCACAATCTTCTTTGCGAAATCCGGGTCGTATCGGATATTCGCTTCCTTGACTATGTCAGAGACTCCCAGGTAGTCGTAATCGAAGGGGCTGACATGCGTCACCATCCGGGCCGCGAGACCCTTGTATATTTCGTTGACCACCAAGTCTCTGTTGATTACGTACTGAATCGCGAACCTGACGTTCCTTATTGCGAAAGGATTGAGCTGTCCGGATGGGGCTGGAGCAGGGTTGAGGATAATTGAGACCGAGCCCGCGGGGACCTGGATGACCCTCACGGACGACTTGCTCAGAAGTTGCTGCGCAGCAGTCGTCTTGAGACTGGAGAGGTATAGGTCCACATCCCCGTTATCGATCGAACTGGGAGCGAGGTCCAGGGTGATGCCTCCCTTGAAGAGTATCCGGTCCGCGGCTGGGCCGGGCATAGAATGCGGCGGCTGATACTTCGCGTACGCCGGCGAGGCAATAAGGAGCAACATTAGCGCCGCGACCGCGGCACACCTAGATATTCGGCCTGAAGGCTTCAGGTCCGTTCTCTCCTGTTTTGTCCCCTTGCCTTATCGGCCGTACGATCTCGGCAGCCTTCTGAGCACCAACACCAACGCTCCGACTGCAATCACCAAGGCCGCAACGGAGGCTCCTGCGGCTATCCAAACCGGGGTTGTTGTCGAGTCGAGTGATGAAGAGGTGGAGTTCGTGCCGGGCCTGGGCCCACTCAAAGAAGAACCGGACGTGAGTGCCTGAAGCGCCTTGCTTAGCTGGTCGTATATCGTGTTGAACCCCACGTCCATGAAGAAGGAGGCGGTCGCAGCGTTGCCGGTCGCGTCGAAGACAGTTATGTCCTGAGCCCCCTGTCCCGCTATTGGGACAAATATCTTAAGGTCGAACCTACCGCCCTTGTCGGTTCTGCTGCTGGTTACGATGTTTCCACTGACGCTTACGAAGTAGTCTAGCTCCGGCTGGAAGCCGAACCCTTGTATCTCAACGTTGCTACCACCTGCTCCTCTAGGGGGGCTGACGAAGATTGACGGGCTCTTCATCTGCGAAATGCGTGCGAATCCAATCTTCTGGTTCGGAGACCCGAACTCGCCGAGACGGCTGTCTGACCAGACCATGAACACATCACCGTCGATTGCTTTGATGGAGAAATAGTCTCCGATGAACGCGCCCCGTGGGAAGGCGCGGTTGGGGTTCGAAGGGAAGTCTGTGACTCGCGCGTTCTCACTCCAAGTCTTGCCTCCATCATCGGATCTCGAATAATAGATGTTGTAGGCCTTCTCGGTCTTGTCGTCCCTGAAGTCTCCCCACATGAGGTGGATGCTTCCCTTCGGGTCGTAAGCTAGGGCCGGGAAGAACTGGAAAGTGTTCGTCCCGTCATCGTTGACTCTCTTGTTAGCCCACGTCTGCCCGCGGTCGGTCGAAGTTGCAAAGAAGACATCCCCGTCATCAGTTGGCTTGTCGGATGGCCTGAGCACGTACGCTAGGGAAACCTCGCCCTTCGGACCGACCGCTATCTGAGGGAAGGCCGAGGACCAGGCCCTGAAGTTTGCAGTCCGTGGAGAGAAGGGGGGCTCCCCTTTCTCATCCACCAGAACGGGCTGCTGGAAGCTATTCCCTCCGTCGTCGGACCTCGCGATCCAAATCTCACCTAGACCCTTGAATTCTCCGTCATCGGTTGAATCGAACCAGGAGACATAGACCGTCCCATCTGGAGCCACGCTTGATTCTGAGCCTTGCACGATTCGCGTATTGCCCTGCCCGCTGAAGGACCTCATTACGGTCGGACTTACCGCGACAGGCCGGCTCCAAGTCTGCCCTCCGTCCTCTGAGTGCACGAGCTCAATAGTAGTCTCAAGGACGGGGTTTGCGAAGTATGTTAGTTGACCCTGGAGGAGATAGACTATGTCGAACTTCTGGACAAAGTCGGTGTAGGTTACGTAGATTGAATTCTTGCTGGGATTGGCCTTACTCGGGCCGACGGACATCCAAGGCTTGTCCAAGAAACCTATCCGAAGAGTTCCTCCAACACCCTGTGCGACCGCACTGGTATTGACCGCGACCTTGCTGGTCGAACTCCTGAAAGGTGTCTCCCAGGTGAAGCCACCGTCGGTTGACCTTGCAACACTAATGCTGGAACTGTCAACCTGGTAGGCTATCCCCCCGATACTGAATTCCTGAAGCCCTATCGAGATGGAACTGACGAAGAGGTTGCCGTCCCTGTCGAAGACAACGGTAGGGTCTCCCCCCGCACCGATGTCCTTGTCAGGATACCTTGGCTGATACGGTCCCTGCCACGTGCCGCCCCTGTCCGAACTAACATAGGAGACGACGTTGGGAGAGTTGTAATCTATCACAGCGACCACGACGTGATCCGGATTCTTCGGGTCGTTCGCGATAGAAGGCTCTGTTTGAAACGGAAAGAGCCCAAGGTCTCGCGTCAGCAGGAGGTTCCTGCTGAACTTCTGAGTTGGACTCCTAAACGGGACGAGTGCGGCACTCGCCGCCTGAAGGACCGCCGATTCGCCTTGGGTTTCAGGCCCTCCGAGGGTCTGAGAATCCGATTGGCTCAACCGGAAATCTTGCCCTGCTAAGGCGAGGGCGGATGCGCCTGAGAGCAGTTGCGTCAAGGGTTGAAGAAGCGCTCTCCCCCTTTCTTGAGGGGTAAGGCTGCCGAGCTGCTGACCGAGGGCGGTGGCCGATCCTGATGGTTCGGCATAGACGAGAGGCAACGCGGATGAGAGCAACAGAGCACCTAGTAGCAACACGAGGAAACGCATAATCACAGAGGGGCGCCTCTCCTAGTTATGTGTTTCTTTCAACCACAAAACGGGCACTAGTTGCGCTGCGATTAGGTGAGGAGAGTCGTCACCAGATCTATGCTTATTATCACTGTCAGAAGCGCATCCTGCTGGAACATGGTGATGTTGTTCAGGTAGTCGAAAGCACCGTTCCCAGAGGCGTTGAGTAGTATCTGCCCTATCTGCTGCGATGTTGTCGCATTTCCAGCCGGGTATACCCAGTCGATGTAGTACTTGTCTAGAGTGGCGAGTATATTGTCAACCGAGACTCCGAGCGAAGGGTCGGCGTTTATGGCCCTGTTCTTGACACCTTCCCAGAAGCTTTTCGCTTCTGCTCTGGTCGTAGGAGTGTCCTTCCTTAGGTCGCCCAGCAGAATCTTGTCAACTTGGAGCTTGCTGGTCGCGTTCTGAAGAAGGCCCAGCTTCGCGTGAACCTTCGCTAGCTCAGTCTGATTCTGTCTTAGATTCGCTTCGGTCTGGGAGAGTTGCGTCTGCGTCGCTGCCAGCAACACATCGGTCGAGTTCAGCTCTGCCCGCAGGTTGACCCTCTCGGAGTTGAGCTGGTCTATGGTTGATTGGGCCCTGGAGAGGCTGGTCTGCAGTTCTTTCGTGGTCGGGAGCGTTGCTGCATAGAGTATGCCTGCTCCGGCGGCGGCGCCCACGATTAGGGTCATGATTAGCATTGGAGAGAAAAAGCTCGGCCTCTTCAGTTCGACCCCCAAAAAGCTATCATGCCGTCTCAGCAGACTACGTATTTATTGCTTAATCAAGGGGGTCGCGCGAAGGGCTCGTGTTGAATTGCTTGTGGATAACCGCTGAAAGCAGGTCAGTGTGAAGTGTGTAATCCGTAATGACGTGATTGTCTTCCGTTCCTGTCTTTCCCACCTATCGTGTATTCGAGTCCAGGCTTTGTTCCGCGTAGGTGATATCGACCATTCGATGGGCGGGGGAAAGTACGTTGTCTACGAAAGGACATCGAAGGATGGAGAGAAGCTATTCCTCCAGGACAGCGAGGTCATCGAGGATATTGAGGAACTAGACCGGAAGCCACGAACTCATCCTTCAAGGGCAGTTACGGAGATCATATTTACAGGAGGAGGTGGACATACAGAAAGAGAGGGAGGCGAGTCTGAAGGTCATAGCATACAACATCGGGCAGCTCGTTAGGTTCAGAATAAGGCTAGAGATCGAGATACGGGACCTCGCCTTGAAGTATGAAACCTTAATATGGGATTTCGCCTTTCTGAAATAATTGCGTCTTATGAAAAGTCTGATCTCGTTTTTCGTCATCCTCCTTCTCACGTTGCCGGGTCCGCTGGGGGCAGCCTCCCCAGCGTCTCCGGGGCCCTCCCCCCTCCGGAAGATCGACCCAACGCTACTCAACAGCGGGAGGGATTACAACAGAGTCATAGTCCTGACCGGCGGCGACCCGGACGTCCTTGCCGCCGGCATGAGCCTGACCTACACCCTAGGAGGAGCGGGAGGGGGGTCGACCATGGCTTTCGGGACGGTTCAACGCTCCAAACTTCTCAACCTTGCTGCACTCCCGGGTGTCATCAGCGTCTTTCCTGACCTGAAGATAAACTACAATGATTCAAGACTCGACTCGACCCCCGGCCTGATTCAGACCGACATGTTTCGTGTCCGAGAAGTCATGGGCGTTAACAAGGAGAACAGCTCTCTGGGTCTCCAGGGAGATGGAGTCAAGGTTGCGATCGTTGACACAGGGACGGACTTCGCTAACCCCAACATGGCAACCGCCTTCGCGACCGACGCCGGCGGAACTCCCCTCGCCCTCGACCCGGACGGGGCGGGCATAGTCCTCACGAATACCACGCTATCGAAGTTCACCAACTCGACTGGAGTATACCTGGACATGCTAAGGCACAAACAGGGCGTCAAGATGTGGATCTATCTCGGCGCCGCAACGTACCCGAACGTCGTGATTCCGGTGATATGGAATCTGACCAACTACAAGATTGGAGTAGACCCCACACACTACATATTATCCCAGAGCGGCCTCTACCACTTCGGGCTAGCCTTCGAGTGGACGCCCTCGGGTTTTCTCTTCTTCCCCACCCTGGTGGTCGATTCCAAAGTCTCCGGCGTCTACGACACCGTCTACATGGACATGAACTCCGCGCCTTACATCTCGACCCTCTTGGTCTTCCAGCAACTCCACTTCACCACTCAGGCAGACTACAGCTTCTACGACGATGCTCCACACCACCTAGGCGATGGCACCGAGGTGATCTCCGCCGACCTAAACGGAGACGGGATCCCCGACATCAGCGCAGGTCTCCTCGGGGCGCGAGTCCTAGACGCATTCGGGGCGATCACCAATTCAAAGAGCAAGTTTGACTTCGACTTGGGAGCCCTCGACGGCTCTCTTCTCGCTCCGATGGACCCGAAGGGCAGCTACATCGGGGTGATGTATGATTTCCAGGGGCACGGCTCTCAGACCGCGGCGAACGTCGCGAGCAGCGGGAAGGAGGGTTACAACATCTACAAGAACGGAACCTATTACAAACTGACCGGGGTCGCGCCGCATTCGAGGATCATTGCAATCAAGGCTCTCTACATCGGGGATGTCCTCTTCAGCTGGATGTGGGCGAGCGGATTTGACTACGAAGCCTCACAGAAGCAATGGGTCTACTCTGGATATCACAGAGCAGACATCGTCAGCAACAGCTGGGGGTTCTCCGCCTGGCCGCTACTCGTCTCCGGCCTGGGTTACGACGTTGTGAGCGCTCTCGAGAACATCCTCTCGGTCCCCGGCAGCATCGCCTCGAACTACCCAGGGACGGTCTTCACGCAGGCGATGGGGAACGGAGGACCGGGATACGGTACGATAACCTCGCCAGCCTCGAGCTCTTTCGCTATCAGCGTCGGAGCATCGACCAGCTGGCACGTCGCGTCCCAGTTCTCCTCGACGGGGTTATCCTACTACGGCGGCTCCTCGGCTTACTCTGACGATGTTATCGGCTGGTCCGACAGAGGACCCTCCCCGACCGGGGAGTCGAAGCCAGACGTCGTTGATCCTGGCGCCTTCGCCTTCGCACCGACCGATGTAATGACGGCAACCGGGAATGGGGCCAACGCGTGGAATTACTTCGGGGGGACGAGTCAGGCGACCCCCCTTACTGCGGGGGCGGCCGCTCTCGTGATCCAAGCACTCCGCTCGAAGGCGACGTCTTTCGACCCCTTCACAGTGAAGAACATACTCATGAGCACCGCGAAAGACACGGGAAACGACCCATTCGTCCAGGGTGCAGGTCGAGTCAACGCGTCGGCTGCGGTCTCATTGGCGCTGGGTGGCTCTTCGTTGATGACGGGCGTCTACTCCGTGTCGAACGACGCGACGTACCAGAATATAGTCCAATCGCTGTCGGGTTCGGAAGCATCGCTATCCAAGGTCGTGGGGCAACCTCTCTCCCTTCCTTCTCAGGGAAGACCGGAGGAGAGCTGGTTCGCGGGGAACGTCCATGGAGGCACCTCTTCGAGCGCGACCTTCACGGTCCAGAATCCCTCAGCAGTTCCCATAAACGTCTCCCTCTCGTCAGCCTCCTTCAGGCTCGTTGGTACTGCCAACTTCTCGAGGGTGAGCACTCCCGGCCAGAGCACCTTCGTCAACCTGACAAAGGCGATAGGGAAGATCCCCCGCGACATCGACCTGATGGTTATCAGGGAGGATTTTCCGTTTAACGCCTGGTACAATTCAACCATCTCCAAATACTACGCGGACGCCGTCACGCGCCTCAGGTTGCAGGTGTACAACTGGAAGGATGGTAACCACGACGGCGAAGCCCAGACTCAGGAGACTTCCCTGATCAACACAGGCTATGCGTGGGGCGATGCGGAGGAGGTCAGGATAAGCAGTCCCGCGTTCAAGTTCACCGATGTGCCCCTCATCGGGGTCTACCAGAACCCGAAATACAATTCGTATTGGACGGGTGGCACGGACAAGTCTGCCTCACCCGTGACCTTCAACATCTACGTCTTCTTCTACAAGAAGGTCAGCTGGAGCTGGGTCTCTTTCGACCGTACCAGCGTTCGGCCGGCTCCAACCTCGAGCGCCCCCTTCCGAGCGACCCTGTCTGTGCCTGTGAACGCTTCCGCGGGCATCTACGAAGCTTTCATCACTCTATCCGGGTCCAACGGACAGAGGACGGAGGTCCCCGTCTCCCTAGTCGTCCCATTGGATCCCACCAAGAAGGGAGTCCCCTTCGTCTTCGGTTCCTCAGCCGACGGTGTGATGTACGACAACGGTGCGGTCTACGGCGCCAGCGACTTCGCCTGGAGGTACGAGTCCGGAAACTGGAGAACCTACAAGCTGTTGGTCGGGGACAAGGGAGTGAATCAGGGGACGGTCAAGGTTGATTGGACAAACCCCTCGACAAGCATCAACCTACTCATCATGAATCCAGAGGGGAAGATAATCGCGAGTTCGGTACCACCAGGGTTGTTCAAGTCGATAACCCGGGAGTTCATACAGCTGATCCCGTTGACCCCAAGCCCGAGCAACGATTACCTCCCGACCTCAGGCCTCTCCAACCTGGGGTGGTCGGGCGGATTCGTGCCGTCGCAGAACAACGGACCGTCCTCATCCATACTGCAGTTTCCGATAGACGAGACTGGCGTCTACACAATCGTGGTTCACAACACCGTCTACAGCGGCCGGGGGCCCTTCGAGAGGTTCGTTGGGACGGTTGAGCTGAACACTGTCCTCCCCATCCAGGGTTCACCCTCGGTCAAGGTAGGCTTCCCCATCACCCCTGTCCGGGGCACGATCTCGATTCCGGTCAACGTGACGGGAAGCAGCGTATCCTCCGTGACCTATTCGATCGATTCCGGGTCGGCCGTGGACTTTACGGGCAACAACTCGCTCACGATAAATACGAAGGGTTTGGGCGACGGTCCGCACACCCTCACGGTGACCGCGACAGACCTCGTGGGGCATACCGTTGTCCAGAATTTCCAGCTCGTCGTCCTCAACACTCCGCCGAGGGTCTTCATCGGGAACCCCATCAACGGGAGCACAGTCACCGGACGAGTGAATATCACCTTCTTCCCCGAGT
>WNFB01003087.1_pt1 | contig 14614 bp, 16 predicted proteins | sample 5400501 | NCBI WGS metagenome assembly WNFB01 (sample SAMN13153341, study PRJNA577476) | soil metagenome | isolation source: 200 cm saprolite under Douglas fir tree site 2 hole 1 | place: USA:California | collected 2015-04-18
GGTCTCTTTGCTGTATCGGAGGGGATACTTCACACAAAGGCTTGCCGAAGACGGTTCGCAGACGGAAGAGCCCGTCGAGTGGCGGGTCGAGGATTTCTTGCAGGAAGAACCGGCGCGGGCGAGCGTCTCGATCGAGGACCGGCGCGTAGAACTACGTTGCTGGCGCTACACCGTGAAGGGCGTGCGCGGCTTCGAAGTTCCGGTTTATTTTCTGGATGCCGATTTGCCCTCCAATGCCGCTTCGGATCGCAACCTTACGGGCACCCTCTATGGAGGCGACTCCTACTATCGCCTCTGCCAGGAAGTGGTGCTGGGGATCGGGGGCGTGCGGATCCTGCGCGCACTGGGTTACAACGACCTCACGCGTTACCACATGAATGAGGGGCACGCGGCGCTCCTCTCCCTGGAACTTCTCGCCGAAGAGGCCCGGGAAGCCGGCCGCGCGTCCATCCGCGGCGAGGACATCGAAAAAGTCCGAGGAAAGTGCGTGTTCACGACGCACACGCCTGTTCCCGCAGGTCACGACCGCTTCCCGATGGAATACCTCACGCGCGTGTTTCCGAAGCAGACAGAATTCCTGGATCTGAAAGACGCATCCGCAGCGGATTTCATGAAACGTGTTTTGCAAGCCGAACAAACTTACCCGGGAATCCAGGAGGCAGCGCGGGGCGGCGCTACCCTCAATCTGACGCAACTTGCGCTGAGCCTCAGCACGTACGTCAACGGCGTCGCGAAAGTGCACGGGGAGACTTCTCGCCAGATGTTTCCGCACGTTCCCATCGAAGCGATTACCAACGGGGTTCACGCCGGCACGTGGACTTCTCCAGCGTTTCAGCAGCTTTTTGACCGCTACATTCCATCGTGGCGGGAAGACAACTACAGCCTGCGCGGCGCGCTGGGCCTGCCGGCCGAAGACGTCTGGTCCGCGCATCTCATCGCGAAGCATGAATTGTTTGAAGAGGTAAGAAAAAAGACAGGTCTTAATTTTGATGCTGAAGTTTTCACGATTGGGTTCGCGCGCCGCGCAACCGGATACAAGCGTGCCGACCTCATTCTTGCCGATCTCGACAGGCTCCGGCAGATTGCCAAGAACGCGGGCGCATTTCAAATTATTTATGCGGGCAAAGCGCATCCCAATGACGGGGGAGGGAAGGACATCATCCGCCACATTTTCCAGGCAAAGAAAGCGTTGCGAAAAGCAGTTCCGATCGTCTTCCTGGACGACTACAACCTGGACCTGGGCGGAAAAATTACTTCCGGAGTTGATCTCTGGCTCAATACACCGCAGTTTCCTCTTGAGGCTTCCGGTACGAGCGGCATGAAGGCGGCGCTGAATGGTGTGCCGAGTTTGAGCATCCTGGATGGCTGGTGGGTAGAAGGACACATCGAAGGCGTGACCGGCTGGTCCATCGGGGAATCGCGGCGCGTGGCCTCGGTGGGAGTGGCGACGGACAATGCCGCCGAAGCGGAATCTCTTTACAGCAAGCTGGAAGGCGTGATTCTTCCGCTTTACTATGCCGAGCGCAGCCGGTTTTTGGGAATCATGCAGCACGCGATCGCGATCAATGGATCGTTCTTCAATACCCAGCGGATGGTGCAGCAGTACATCACCGACGCGTACCTCCACTGAGACGTCAGGTAAGAATCGCGCGCGCGATCGAGGCGCGGTTGCAGGCGGAGAGTCTTTTCGTCAGCGCAAATGATTCTTATACATCGCCATTCCCACTGCGGCGTCCATCCCCAATTTGCTCAGTGCGTCGATTTCCCTGCGCGTCTTGATGCCGCCGGCGGCGATAATGGGGTGCGTCGTGGCGCCGCGCAGCCTTCGAAACCAAGCGAGGTTTGCGCCGGACATCGTGCCTTCGCGGTCCACATCGGTACAGAGGAATCCCGCGCAGAATGGCTCGAGCTGTGACATAACGTTTTCAGCTTGGAGTGCTAGGCGCTTGCGCCAGCCGTGAATGGTGATCTTTTCCCGGGCAGTGTCCAACGCAATGATGATTCTTTTGCGAGGGAGTTTCCTGGCGAGTAGACGGAGCAAGCGGACATTTATCTTGCCGTTGTGAAAAGCAGCGCTCCCGATAATGATCTGAGAGGCGCCCCACGCGGCAACTTCCTGGGCGCGAGAAATGGTGCGAATTCCCCCGCCGACGCGAACCTTCATCCTGAAATCTTTTCGCGCTCTCGCGCACAGCTCTCGAACGAGATCATCGTTTGTTCCCTTTCCCATGGCTGCGTCGAGGTCGATGACGTGCAGCCAGGAATAGGATTTGAATTTTTGCAACAGGCCAAAAACATCCGCGACGGCAAGTTCGCGCCTTCGCCCATGTACCAACTGAACTGCGTTGCCGCCCTGCAGATCGATACATGGGATCAACACGGGAGCCGCACCTGGACGCCTTGCGCTGCGAGAAATTCCTTGAGGGCGCGAATCGGTTGAATCGAATCGTGGAAGATCGAGGCGGCGAGAGCTGCATCTGCGGCGCCGTTCGTGAAGATTTCGACGAAATGTTCAGGCAACCTGGCGCCCCCAGAGGCAATCACGGGGACGGACACGCTTTTCGAAATTGCGGCGGTTAGCGCAACGTCGAACCCGCTTTGCGTGCCGTCGCGGTCCACGGAAGTGAGCAAAATCTCTCCTGCGCCGCAAGCGACGCCTTTCCTGGCCCACGCGACTGCGCTCAGGGAGGCGGATTCACGTCCTCCGCGCACCATGACGTCCCAGTGATCGCCGGTGCATTTCGCGTCGATCGCGAGAACGACGGCTTGCGCGCCGAATTCCCGGGACAGCTCCGAAATAAGTTCTGGCCGCTGGACGGCGGCGGTGTTGACTGTGACTTTGTCCGCGCCGGCGCGGACGACCGCGCGAGCGTCTTCGAGGGTTCGAATGCCGCCGCCCGCGGTGAGAGGAATAGCAAGCTGGGCGGCGACGCGGCGAATGGTTTCCAGGAAAGTTGGACGACGGTCACGCGATGCCGCGATATCGAGGACGACGAGTTCGTCGGCGCCTTCGGCGTTGTAACGCGCCGCGAGCGCGACGGGATCGCCGGCGTCGCGCAGTCCAACAAAGTTAACCCCTTTTACGACGCGATCGCCATCGGTATCAAGGCAGGGAATGATGCGGTGGGCGAGGCTCATGCGGCGAGCCTCAGAAAATTTTGCAGGACACGCGCGCCGGGAGCGCCGCTCTTTTCCGGATGGAATTGCGCAGCGTAGATATTTTGTTGTTCGAGGACGGCGGTAAATTCTGTTCCGTGCGAGCAGGTCGCAACCGCCGCGTCATTCGAGTCACGCGCGGCGTAGGAATGAGCGAAATAGAAGTATGCGTCCTTGGGGATGCCCTGCAGCAGGCGTGACTCGTGCTTTTCCGCGACCTGATTCCAGCCCATGTGCGGGAGCTTTACAGTGGATGGCAGAGCGCTGACTTTTCCCGGCAATAGACACAAACCGTTCAGTTGCGGCGCTTCTTCGCTGGATTCATACAGGACTTGCAGCCCGAGGCAGATGCCCAGGAAAGGCACGCCTCGATGGATTGCATCGATTAGTTGGGCGCGCAGGTTTTGTTCGTCGAGAGCGCGAACTAAGGCGGCGATGTGGCCGACGCCAGGAAGCAAAAGCGCTTCGGCCTTCGAGACGCATTCGGGTGAAGTTGTGCGCTGCGAATCGGCACCGAGGCGTTGCAGGGCGCGTTCCACGGAGGGAACGTTGCCTGCGCCGTAGTCGACGATGGTGATTTTCATAGCAGACCCTTGGTGCTGGGCAGGACTTGCCGGAGCCGCTTGTCGCGCGTGACGGCGAAACGCAGCGCGCGCGCGAAGGCTTTGAACATCGCTTCGACCTGATGATGAGAGGAACGTCCGTACAGCGAACGCAGGTGCACGTTGGCGCGGGCGGCTTGTGCAAAGCCTTGAAAGAAATCATCGACGAGCTCGACCTGGAAGTCGCCGACGCGCTTCGCTGAGATTTTCGCGTTTACAACACAAAAGGGGCGCCCGCCAAGATCGATGGCTGCAGCGGCCAAAGTTTCGTCCATGGGCATCAGGAAATATCCGGCGCGTAGGATGCCACGCTTCGAACCGAGAGCTTTTTGCACGGCTTCGCCGAAGGTGATCCCGACGTCTTCGACGGTGTGATGCTGGTCCACGTCGAGATCGCCGCGAGCTTGCACTTGCAGATCGAATGCGCCGTGACGAGCGACGAGTTCGAGCATGTGGTCGAAGAAGCGAATGCCTGTCGCGATGCGGGCATTTCCACGGCCATCGAGATTCAGCTTCAGATGAATGTCGGTCTCGTTCGTTTTGCGATGGATTGTGGCGGTGCGTGGCATCTTGATTTGTCTAACGCGCGGATTCTAGCGGCGCGCTTTCCACTCCTTTCGAATGGCTTGCAGCAAGCGGCGCATTTCGGGGCGCGTTCCGATAGTGATTCGAACGAATCCCGGCCCGATATCTTTGCTACGGTCGCGGAGGAGGATGCCCTGCGTCTCGAGCTTTCGAAAGAGCGCGGGGCCGGGTGAGCCGAAATTGGCCAGCAGGAAATTGCCGGCACTCGGATACGTCTTCACGCCAAGGCCGTTCAGCTCCATTGCCAGCGATGCGCGCAAATGCTTCACATTTTTCACATACGTTTGCATTGCGGCGCGGTCGCGCACTGCGGCATCGGCGGCCACCAGGGCGGCGAGATTGACGGGGAAGGGTGGCATCGCGCGCCTCACCAGGGAGAGCGAGTCTTCACGGGCGATAACGGCGCCGAGGCGCAACGCAGCAAGGCCTGCCACTTTTGAGAAAGTTCTTGCGACGAACAGTTGCGGAAATTTGCGAATCCAGGGGACCACGGTAGCGCCGGAGAATTCTGCATAAGCTTCATCCATGACTACCGCGGTATGCGTGGCGGCATTCAGTATCTTTCGAATCGCGTCCGGCTGGACAGGTGTTCCGGTGGGATTGTTGGGATTGGCGATGAAGAGAACGCGCGGTTTTTTGCGAAGCGCGAGGAGAACAGCTTCGAGAGGGAAGTGCATCTCGTTGGTATAGCGCGTCACGGCGATCCGCGCGCCGTAGATTTCCGCGTAGTAGCGGTACATCGGGAACGTCGGCTCGCAAATCAGGATGCTGCTGCGGGCGTCGACGAAAGCGTCGAAGAAAACGCGCAGGGCATCGTCCCCGCCATTCGCGAGCAGAAGTTCTTGTGGGCGCACGCCGAAATGACGCGCTAGCCGGTTTGTTGGCGCCTGATACTCCGGATACATGGCGATCTGCTTGGCAGTCAGCTTGGCCAAAGCACGGCGCACCGAGGGCGAACAGCCGGAGGTGTTTTCGTTGAAGTCCAGGCGCAGCTTGTTCGAACGCCCTTCGGCCGGGGCTTCATAGGTGCGGCGATTCAGAATTGCTTCACGCACCGGTAAATGGACTTTCATCGGCGGACCCTCACGGCGTTGCGGTGTGCCATCAAGCCTTCGGATTCTGCCAGAGTTTCGACCGTATGGCCGAGGCGAAGGAAGCCTTTGCGGGTGATGGATTGCACGCTGATGCACTTCACAAAATCCGCCGCCGAAAGTCCGCCGCGCTTACGAGCCCAGCCGCCTGTTGGAAGGACGTGGTTACTGCCGCTCGCGTAGTCGCCTAGAGGTTGAGCTGCCCACGGGCCTAGAAACACAGTCCCGGCCGAGCGGATCTCTTGCAGGAGCCCGTCTGCGCTTTCTGGGAGACTGAGATGTTCCGGGGCGTAACGATTCACGAAATCGCAGGCTTGCGCCAAAGACCCAGCGACCAGGATCGCCCCGGGCTGTATGGTGGAAAAGTGCGCATTGCCAAACGGCAATTCGGCGAGTTGCCATTGGATTTCGCGCTGCACTTCGCGGGCGAGCGAGCGCGAGGTGGTGACAAATAAGCTTGCGGCGTCAATCGCATGTTCTGCCTGCGCCAAAAGATCAGCGGCAATCCAGCGCGCATTGCCGTGTTCGCAGAGAACAATCGCTTCCGTTGGGCCGGCAGGTAAATCGATCGCACAATCGCTGCTTACAAGTTGCTTGGCGGCGGTGACGTACTTATTGCCGGGTCCGAATATTTTTTCGACGCGAAGAATCGACTCGGTGCCGTAGGCGAGTGCGGCAATGGCTTGAGCGCCACCGATGCGAGCGATGCGCTTGATCCCGAGGATGGCAGCGGCTGAAAGAAGCGCGGTGTTCGGCCGCGGGCAAACGACTTCAATCTTGGGCACGCCGGCGACGATGGCCGGCACGACGGTCATGATCAGGGTGGAGACGAGAGAGAATTGTCCCCCGGGAATGTAGCAGCCGATGGATTCGATCGGGCGCACCACTTGGCTGATCTTCACGCCGGATTCGACCTCGATCGTCCACGGCTTCGGCAATTGCCGTTCTGCAAGACACTGGACATTGCGCGCGGCGTGTTCGACGGCGCGGACAAAATCCACGGTCACTTGCCTGCGGGCGGCGCGAATTTTGCTTTCCGAAATCCATAGACTCTCGCGCCGGAGATCGATGCCGTCAAGCTTCTTGGCCCACGCGAATAAGGCTGCGTCTCCGCGCTTGCGAACGTCGGCGACGATCTCGGATGCCACTCGTTCCGCTTCCGCGTCACGCTCTTGCCGCGCACGCAGAAGCTTTTTCTCAACCGCGGGTGTGAGCTTGACGATGCGCATCAGAGCACGATCTTGTTCAAAGGATATTCGACGATCCCTTGTGCCTTGGCCGCTTTGAGTTTTGGCAAGATTTGCCGGACTACGGCTTCTTCGACAATGGTGTTGATCGCCACCCACTCCGGGTCGCTCAAAGCCGAAATCGTCGGCTTCTTCAGTGCGGGGAGTACGCCGAGCACCGCAGCCAGATCATCGCGATGAACATTGAGAAGGAGACCGACTTTGCTTGCGGCGGCAATGGCGCCTTGGAGCATCAGGATCAGATTCTCCGCCTTCTCCCTTTTCCAGGCATCAGAAGCCGCGGCGCGATTCATGATGAACACGGTCGCGGATTCCAGCACGGTATCCACGATGCGCAAGCGGTTCGCCCGCAGCGAGGCTCCCGTTTCCGTAACTTCGACGATGGCATCAGCAAGCTGAGGAACTTTTACTTCCGTCGCACCCCAGGAGAATTCCACGCGTGCTTTTACGCCATGCCGCGCGAGGTAGTCTTGTGTGATTCGAACGACCTCGGTGGCGATCACTTTGCCTTCCAGTCCGCCGGCACTTTGAATCGCGGAATCTTCCGGCACAGCCAGCACCCAGCGGACACGCGCCAGCCGCTGTTTGGCGTAAATCAGCTCGGACAACTCCTCGACCGAGGCGCCCGTTTCCACGACCCAATCGTGCCCCGTGATTCCGGCATCTAGCGCGCCGGTTTCGACGTAGCGCGCCATTTCCTGGGCGCGCACCATGAGGCATTCGATCTCCGGGTCATCAATCGTCGGGACGTAATTTCGCGCGCCCAGCGTGATTCTCCAGCCCGCGTGAGCGAAGAGTTCGAGCGTCGCTTCCTGCAAACTGCCTTTTGGGATTCCCAGCTTCAGCCGGCTCATTGAAACTTCTCCTTCGCGTAGACTTTTTCTGGCGCGAAGGTGCGCTCGGCGATGATTCTTGCACGACCCTCGGGATCCAATTCACGAAAAAAGCAGCTGCGGTAACCTTCGTGGCAGACACCCGGCCCCACCGGCGCGACGCACACAAGCAGGGCGTCGGCATCGCAGTCCACGCGCATCTCGAGTACTTTCAAGACGTGGCCACTCGTTTCACCCTTCTTCCAAAGCTTGTTCCTGGAGCGGCTGAAGAACACGACTTCGCCGGTCCTTTGTGTTTGGGCGAACGCTTCGGGGTTCATGAAACCCAGCATCAACACATCGCCGGTGCGCTGGTCCTGAATGATGGCCGGCACCAGCCCGCCGGCTTTTTGAAAATCGAGTTCCACTTTCCCTACCTCCCGTCAATCACAGATTGAAAACAAAAAACCCGCTGGGGCTTGGTGCGCCAGCGGGCCGAAGAGTGCTTTGTTTAGCGAATCGCTATGCACACCTCAGCGGGCACGGCGTATGCCCGTGATGATGATGTGCCCGAGCTGCGAATGTGCCGTTCATTCCCAACTCTGAAAGTAAAAGAAATCGCCCGGCATGTCAACCTGAGCCTTCTGGGCTGCAAATACTATTCAGGCATGCAGTTGAAACGTCAGAGGGGTACATTGAATCTGATATTGCAGAAGAAACGCTAGAAACGGCACCTAGCCGAGGGAGAGGTCATGGGCGAGAAAATCCGAAAAGACAGCGCCGAATGGAAGCAGCAACTCACGCAAAATCAATACTTTGTCACACGCCAAAAGGGAACGGAACCACCCTTCACCGGGGAGTACGAAGATACGGAAACGCAGGGCACCTACAAATGTGTTTGCTGCGGCCAGCCCTTGTTTCGTTCTGATACAAAATTTCACTCCGGCTCCGGGTGGCCCAGCTTCTACGCACCTGCCAGCGAGGAAGCCGTGGAGTCGGAGACGGATACGAGCCATGGGATGAGGCGGACGGAGGTAAAGTGCAGCCGGTGCGATGCTCACTTGGGCCACGTGTTTGACGATGGACCGCAACCCACGGGAATGCGCTATTGCATCAACTCGGTCGCGCTGGAGCTGGAGGAGGATTAAAAAAGCGCCCCGGTTTTCACCGGGACGCTTTATTCGGCACTGCTTTTCTCAAGGATGAAGGAAAATGCTTTAGGCAGCGGGGCAGGAACATGCCACTAACGCTGCTACCGGGTCGCTCTCGCGATCCCAGGCAGCCAGGAGCAGCACTTTCGTGCCGGTCGGATACTTGAAAACGTAATAAGTCGTCGAATGCCCGTCGATTTCGTGGAAACCGGGCCGGCGCGGATCAGGCCGCGTGGGCGCACACCCGATCAGAAGCAGGCGCAACTCATCGAGTTGCTCCTGCGAGTGGTTTCGCAGATCTTCCATCAGAGGCGGTTGTTTGGTTACGGTGAGCATCATGGGATTTCTCCGCCACATCTAGCGTATCTCCTTCCTCACCAGTAAAGACGTATAAAGACGTCAAATGTTTCGTGGCCCACAACAATTTTCTGTGACAAATTGGCCTATTGGCCGCCCTCATGGCGCCGCATAAATCGTCGCACTTATTGGATGCGCGAGGGAGGGAGCGGTTAGTTTTCCGTGAGCTATTGCTGCGGGGGAAAGTGCGGCGCCAGCAGCCGCTCCGAGTGGCTGGTCCAGTATTCGCACCGCGGCGATGTTTTCCATTTCAGTTTTGCCATTTTTCTGCTGTAATGAAGCGCGCATTACTATCTTGCCCGGTACTTGTGCGGCACTGGATTCCTTGAGATAGTGCTGCCTAGCTTCCAAAGACTGGGATGGTCAAAGTGACAAAAACGACGGAAAAAAAGAACTCGAGAAAAGGGAAAGCGGCTTTCAGCACGGACCGCCGCCGCAAGCACCATCATTTCCTCGTAAGCGTTTATTACGCGGATGGAGAAAAGTTCGGCCGCGTGTATACGGACAAGGGCAAAGCCACGCGCTTCGCGGAGCGGCAGCGTCGTTCGCCGGTGGTAAAGTCAGCCCGTATCACACAGGTGTCCTGATCGTTCCCGGAATGGTGTTTGGCATTTCGATGGCGAAGGCGGGCACCGCTTGTCGCTGCTGCCCGGCCATGCTATAAAAAGAGAGCGGTTGAGCGGCCTTAGTATAGTGGTAGTACGGAACCTTGCCAAGGTTCAGGTGTCGGTTCGATTCCGATAGGCCGCTCCATTAAATCAAGCACTTACGGACTCTGCTTCCTCAGCGTGGGAACACAAAGGAACAGAAGAGGTTTCTGCCGCTGGCCGGATCATCTCAACCACCTTCAGATGTGCTGCACGTTTCGCGCGAGTCAGAGCCTGTGCGTACAGGTTCATTGTGATTCCCGCGTTGGCGTGCCGCATTAGTTCCTGGGTAGTTTTGGCGTTCTCATCGCTACCGGTGAGAAGGGTTGCCAAGGTTCTGCGGAATGTGTGCCAGCCTATCTTCTTCGTGATGCTAAGGCGTTTCGCGATAGGCTGCACGTGGCACTTCAGCAGTGTTTCCGGCCAATAGGGTTGCTTGCCGTTCATCTTTGGGCTGGCGAATACCCAGTCACCCGGCTGGCTGTAAGGCGTCTGCCCGCTCCATTCAAGGAGCGCAGTAGCCAACGCGCCATCTATCGGAACTGGTTTCTGTGATGCTTCCGTCTTCGTTTCGCCAACGTGCTGATGAACTACGGCGCGGCTCAAGTTAATGGCTCCGCTGCCGAAGTCAACGTCAGACCACTTCAGGCCCAGGGCTTCAGACACCCTCAATCCGGTGGCGGCGGTCAGGAAGACCAACGCGCGGGTGGGGTTTTGAAGTTCAGCAAGAAGTTTCCTCAGTTCTTTAGCATCCAAAACGTCAGGCATTTTTTCCCGCCTCGCGCTCTGCCGCACTAGGCTGATGGGATTCCTGTACAGCCATTCGTAGCGACAAGCGTGGGCAAAGATGCCTTGCATGACGTTTCTAATCTTGGCCTTTGTTGCGTTCGCTAACGACAGACCGTGCAGCCAACTTTCAACTGCAACTGTTCGCATATCTGAAAGTCTGTGTTCGCTCCATTTAGGCGCGACCCAGACATTCAAAGATGTTTCTACGGTTCGCTGCGTGGAGTGAGCTTTGCTGGAGAGTTCGTTATCTGTGTAGTGCTTGACCAACTGCTTGACGGTCACTGGCACTGCGGGATTGTCCGCGATGGCGCTGATGTGAAGTGGTTCCGCTGCCTTGCGTGCTGCCGTTTTGGTTGGGAACTCTTTCACGGTGCCCACAACGACCTTTCGGTTGACCCTGCCGCTTGGCGTATTCTCCCGCCATCTGAAAATCCAGACTGCCGGGCCAGCCTTGCGCTTCTCTTTTGTCAGACTTCCTGATTGATATCGCTGCCGTGTGAATTTCACTGGGTTTTCTCCTGTGTGAAATCCACGCGGTCAGCGGGTTGGCAATTAGAATTTATCCGAGATTGCAGCCATGCGTCCAGCTCTGATACACGAAAATACCAGTGGCCGCCAATTTGATATCCGGGGAGACTTCCAATCCGTGCGTAGCGCTGCAGAGTCTTGACGTGAATGTTGCCTAGTAGTTTCGCCGCCTCGGGACTGCCGATCAGGGCTTCGAAGGCGGGCTTGGACTCTTGTGAAGGTTGGAGTGTCGGCGTTTGGGCCGAGCGCCCAGCAAGGGCCCTTCCTTCTCCCCCTGTGGCCGCGTGGCGTGACGCGGCATGTAGACGGCTCTTGAGATCTACCGCCAGAGCGTCGGCCAGAGGGGAATCCTCGGCCCCTTCTGAGTTCTCCTCTTCAGGACAAATTGCATTCGAGTGAGCATTCTCTGCAAGGCGCAAGCCATGTACTCTTTGCGAATCTGGGTTCTTGCGCACACCGAATTGGGTTGACCGGCGATTCATATTTGCTATGCAGTCTTTGTGAGAGCCTCTCCTCGGATTTGTGTTTGATTTCGAGCGCTGGCGGGTTGACTGAGCTATTGCTTGAACTCATCGTCCCTGCGAAACAAGAGCTTGAGCGACTCACTTACGACGTAAGAAGCGTTCGCGTCGATAAATTCAGCGTACTTGTTTAGGATGTTTCTGACTTCTTCCTCCAGGCGGACCTGAAGAGTTGTAGTTTTAGGTTGCTTCGACGGTGCTTTCAGAAGTGCCAAGTATTTCTCCTTCTTTCGTTATTTGTGATGCATTACAGCCTGCGCTACAAACTGCCTACTCCGATTTCCGCACGCGGCCAAAGCACGGCCCCGAGTTGCTCGGGTGGGCGGGAGCGACCCCAGGAAAATTTTGGGCGGCTGAAAGCCGTCCAAAGTGGGGTCGCTCCCGCCCGATCCGGATGTTTTGGCCGCGTGCCGTCTTTTCTCTCCGTTTCTCGCATCGCGTTATTTCTCTGTCGTTTGCCTCGGGTGCGCTCCGAAATCTGATCCGAAGGGTGGGCTGAGAGTAGTCTCTGGGCTGTACTTCATTGGCTTCGCCGGAATTGCCGCAGTCCGGGTCCGTGGGTGAGCTTCGAAAAGGGCCGCTTGGCCATCCACTAGCTCCGTGTCAAATTGAACTTCTCGCGGCGGCGTGAGGTCTCGAAATTCCGTGCGAATCATCTCGGACGAAACCCGTCCTTCCCACCACTGGTAAAACCGAATGTCCGTGGGAGCGTCATTGAATTGCTTCTGTGCGCGGTTCAGAAACTCCATGTCGTCATTGTTGAGCTGCCCATATTGCTTGGTCTCCCAGAGCTTGCGCAGGCGGAAATAACGCAGCATCTCCTCCCCCGGGTCGGTGCCCGGGGCCCGGTCCACAAGGGCCAAGAACAGCTTCTGAGCTGCTTCTATGTGCGTCGGGCGGGTGGCGATGTATAGGAATCGGACCTTTGGCAGTGCCGAAAACAGGCTGGCGTAGGCCAGCAGATGAGTCTCAAAGCTATCGAGACTCAGGAGCCCCGCGTCAACAAAACTGAAGGTGACCAGAGGAGGGAGAGACGACTCGGAAGCGAAAAACAGCGGGAACTTGTCGACAAAATAGCGCTCCGCGGCCTTCGCATGGATGGCGCCAGTGTACCGTTTCGCGGGCAAGAATGCCTTACTGATGTGCAGTTCCCGGCAGAAGTAGTCCACCTTGTCTGCTTCGGTTTCGAGATAGCGGTAACTGAGGTGGGCCAGAACGAAATCCAGAATCACCAGCCGCGTGCGAATGTGCTCGACGGAATGCTCGCGGCGATTGCGCAGGTTCTCACGCCCGATGGCTCGGTACACAAGGCGAAAAAAGAGGTGGTAGACACGCCCGTTGCGGAGAAGGAACCGCGCGGTGGCATGCCCCTTCCCTAAAACCTTCTGCGTGAAGGCCATGCTCTTATCACCGCTCTTGGCTCCCGTGAATTGCAGGTATTGGCGCGTCGAGAAGTAGCCGGAATGCGTGGCCACGAGATAGAGGAAGCCGGCTTCGTCTGCGGTGTAGCCGAAGCCACGGAGATTATCGATACTGGGTTCCGGGAATTGCATGTCTTAGAGACTCAAAATGGCTACGGTGATCTCTCGTTCATCGCGCACACGGCGTAGGCCAGCGGTGTCTTCCGACCTGGCGTAGATTTGGAAGCCGGCGCGGGCCTTTTCCGAGAGGTGTCCGGCATGGTAGTGGCCGGTGGCGAGTTCCAGATCCACGCGCGCGATTTCGAGTTCCTGGGTGGCATACTCGATGCGCAGGTCCGGGAAACTGACTCTGCCATGGACCGCGGGGAGGTGCAATTCCCGTGCGAATTCTTCTTTCTGCCGCTGCAGGTGTCCAGCGTGGCGAGCCTGCGCCTTTCCCAGCTTCCGGTAGAGTTTTTCCTTCAGCTCGTAATCAAGTTCCACGCGGAGCACCCTGCCACCCTTGCGCTCGATCTCGTCGGCAGCCTTGTGGTAGAGGCGGTAGAGGTCAGCGTCATGGTCTGCTTCTTTGGGCTTGACGAAGCCAGAGTAGACGGCTTGGTCTTCCGGTACGAAGTTGTGACGGCGGATGAGGTGTTGCCCTCGCTTGGTGAGCGCGAGAACCTGACGTGAATCTTGTTTCAGCACACTGGTTCCACGCTGCTCGACCAGCCCCTGACGCATGAGGTCTTGGACGTCGCGCTCCATGCGGGAGCGTTCACCGGAATAAGCAAACTGGCCTAAATCCGCAGTGGCGACAACCCGGAATCTACCGAGCTCCGAGAGCGTGTGAACCTCGGAATCGCGGAGTGAATACGTTCTGTCACGATCGGTGTAAATGGCTTGCCTTGAACTTGAAGGGGTTGAGCGTTGTTGCTCCACGCGAGGAAGCGGCGGCCGGGTTTGGTTGGAACGCTCCTGTGACACGCGGTTGAAGATATCGAGGCTCTGTTCAGCCTCTCCAGCTTCCGGGCTGTGCTTCTGTCTGTTGCCGAATTTCCGCCTCTGCCTCGACTTGGTTCACGGTTGGAAGAGTCACGTTCCCAACCTGAGTCGCGAAAATCATCGATCTCGTATCCGTCAAAGCCTCGTGACACGCTTTTCCTCCTTGTCGTTCGTCCAGAACCGGTTGTCCGGTGCCGCAACGCGGTGTACTGGAACGCAGCTGTACGACTGATGCGCTACCGGGCCTCGTGGCGAACCGAAGTGGGACGGCTCCACCTAGCCCAGGCGGGAATCCGGCGAGAACTTCCCTTAATTACTAAGAGGCCCTGTTTTCAGAAAAACGCAACTGGCCTTTTTCTGGAACCTTCGATCCCATATATTCAGAGGCCCTGAAAAAGGAAAACGTCAAAAACAATCTTTGGAAGGCGCGGCTGTCTATCAGGCAGTTTTCGCCATTTAGTTGTCTATTCTCAATAGAATGAGCGTATTAGAGGATTCTTGGCCTGGGAAACCGACCACCCCTTTGGTACTTGTGCCCAGTTTGCAACTGCCGAAGTTTTCTCGGGGCGATTCCACATCTCCGGTAACCGCGTTTGGACGTAGCCGCCCGGCGGCGGACGCTTCGCGTGAGGTACGCAGCATTGGTTGCTCGGTGGCTTGATGTAAATGTGGGTCACAGGAGGTGTTCCCGTGACCCATCTTCGAAAAATGATGCTGGAAGAA
>WNFB01011581.1_pt1 | contig 14609 bp, 12 predicted proteins | sample 5400501 | NCBI WGS metagenome assembly WNFB01 (sample SAMN13153341, study PRJNA577476) | soil metagenome | isolation source: 200 cm saprolite under Douglas fir tree site 2 hole 1 | place: USA:California | collected 2015-04-18
GGCAGAGATCGAGGAAATCGCCCGTGCGGTAGACGCTCACCTCGTCGCCCTCGACTTTGTCAGCGATCAGCTCCAGTTTGTAATCCTGGCTTCGCTTCTTGAACTCAGCGACCGAGTAGTCCCGCGTCATCGTCTCGTGAACGAACGGCCGGTCCTCCTGCGCGATCCGGCGCATGCGCGACTCGATCGCCTTGAGGTCTGATTCGGACAAGGGCTCGCCGAAGTCGAAGTCGTAGTAGAAGCCGTCCAGGACCGGTGGTCCGATGGCGTATTTCGCCTTCGGATACAGCTCGGTCACCGCGGCCGCGAGCAGGTGCGAGGTCGAGTGCCGGAGCACCTGCAGAGGATCGTCGCTCGATTCGTGATCGCCATATTCCCTCCCCCTTAAGGGGGGAGGGTCAGGGTGGGGGTGCGGGGGTGGCAGAGGTGATCGAGACATGGGGTCGTCCAGTATATGAGCGGAATTGAACCCAGCCGCGATCGTGGACGCCGTGGGCTACCCCGCCGCCGGGCTGGGCATCCTCATCGAAAGCGCGGGCATCCCATTCCCAGGCGAAGCGCTGCTGCTTGCTGCGGGCGCATGGGCCGCCGCGCGGCATCACAGCATCTTCATCGTCATCCTGGCCGGATTCGCGGGCGCCACCCTGGGCGCCGACCTCGGTTACTACGTCGGCTACAGGGGTGGACGTCCTTTCGTGGAGCGTTTCGGGGCTGTCTTCCGCATCCGACCTGAGCACATCGCGCGCTCCGAGATGTTCTTCGCGAGACATGGCGATCGAGCCATCCTGGCGGCCCGCTTCGTGCTCGGGCTGCGGACCTGGGGCTCGATGATGGCCGGCATGGCTCGAATGCCCTTCTGGCGGTTCCAGCTCTTCAGCGCCCTGGGAGCCCTGGCGTGGGCGGCGGCCGTCGGCGCCGCCGGCTACCTGCTGGGCAGCAACCTTGGGCTGATCGAAGCCGTGATCCGTGCGCTTGGCATCGGGGGCTTGGTGCTGGTGATCCTGGTCGCGGTCATTGCGCTGCTGGCGCGAAGACGCGCCGCCCGGCCATAGCGATCACCACACCGCCTGCGATAAGGAGGACGCCGAGCCCGCCGATGACGTGCGCGGTGCCGATGGTGTCGGACAACGCGGCGGCGGCCAGCACCGGGATGGCTGTGACGCCGTTGATCACCATGTAGAGGAGGGCGAACACGCGGCCACGGATGTGGTCACTGGTGTTCTCCATCAGGAAGGTGATGGCCGGAATCAGCATGGCGCCAAACTCGATGCCCAGGAGAAGGCTGAACGCGGCGCCAGTGATCCGGGCGTGCACTTGCAGCGAGTGCACCTGGGTCATGGCCTGGGGAACGGCCGCGAGCGCGAGCATGGTGATGCCGTTCGCGGTCACCGACGCGACCAGGAGCCGGTAGCGGTCGATGTTGCGGACGAACTGGCCGAGCAGGACGGCACTCAAGATGACCCCGCCCGTGGCCGGGCCGAGGATCACGTAGCTGTCCTGGGGCGCGATCCGAATGACTCTGCTCACAAACGCGGGTGCGAGGGTGAAGAGCATGAAAAGCACGAGAACAGCAAGGCTGACCTGCCCAAAGGCGACCATCAATCCCTTCGTCGCCCTCAGGGCGTCAAGCCCCTCTTTGATGTCGACGAGCATGCGCCGCAGGCGGCTCCGTCCCGCCTCGACGGGAGGCTCGGTCGTCTTCTCCAGATGAGGAATTTCTGAGGCGAAGATGAGCGTGCCTGCCAGGAGCAGCAGGACGGCCGCACACCAATAGGGCGCATAGAGGTCGATTCGGGAGACGATCGGCGCCAGCGCCCCGCCGACCACGAGCGTCAGCACCATGGTCAGCAGGGCCATCGAGTTGGCCGTGATGAGACCCGCCCGCGGCAGGATCGTCGGGATGACGGCCGCCTCGGCGGGACCGAACAGCTGGCCCACGGTCGAGAAGACCAGCGTGATGACGAGCAGGTGCAGGAAGTCGCCGCGCAGGCCCGGCACCAGCGCCGCCAGCGGGACCAAAACGACGACGAAAGCGCGACCGAAGTTGCACCACACCATGATCTGTTTGCGATCCACCCGGTCTGCGATCACGCCGGCCGGCGGCGCGAACAAGACCGCGGGAACTGTGTACGCGAGCAGCGTCACCGCCACGGGCGTGCTTCCGCCCGACAGCTGGTACGCCAGGATCATCAACGAGAACAGAAGGAACTTGTCGGCCAGCTGAGCGGCCAGCTGCGCGAACCAGATGTTGCGGAACGTGGTGTGCCGAAGGACGGCACGAAAGCCACCGGGGCCCTCGACCTCGAACCTGAATGGCGCCGCCACCGCGCTTAGAGATTACTCATGGGTCGCAGTGGCATTTGCCTCCCACACCACAGGGGCTCTCGCGACGAAGTCGCGGGAGAGGGGCGGGCTGGGGGACGCGTCAATGGCGGAATCCGTTGTAGATCGCTTCCCACTCGCCGAGGGTGAGCGTCTGCGGCCGTCGCTGCGGATCGACGCCCAACGCGCGCAAGCGTGCCGATGCATCCGTGCTGCCGAATCCACTGAAGCGGCCCAACGCGCCACCGAGCTGCTTCCGGCGGAACTGAAACACCGCCTCGACCAGGCGGAAGAAATCATTCAGGTCGCCGACCTCCACGGCCGGCTGCCCGCGCACCTCAAGCAGGACCAAGGCAGAGTCGACTCGCGGTGGAGGGGTGAAGGCAGACGCTGGGATGGTGAACGCCATCCGGGCCTCGGTGAAGACCTGGACCGCGACCGTGGCCAGGCTCGCACCAGTGGCCGCCGTCCAACGCTCCCCTACTTCCTTCTGCACCACGAGCGACAGGCGGCGCGGTCGGGGCGCGTGGTCGAGAAGCCGGCGGATCAGGGCGCCGGTGACGCTGTAAGGGATGTTGCCGGCGACCACCTCCCCACCTCCCGGAAATGCTGCGAGCCGCTTGAACTTCAGGATGTCGCCTTCAACCACCTCGACCGTGTCATGGCCCGCCAGCACCTCACGCAGCAGCGGTATCAGGCGGCGGTCGAGCTCGACCGCGACCAACCGCCGGCACCGCTCGGCCAGCGCGATGGTCAGAGCGCCGGCCCCCGCTCCCACCTCCAACACCGAGTCCAATGCAGTCGTGCCCGCTGCTTCCGCGATCCTGTCGCGCACCGCGGGATTGGTAAGGAAGTTCTGGCCGAGGCGGTGCACCAGGTTGACGCGATGGCGGCGCAGCAGCCCCGCGAGCTGGTCGGGATCGGCAGGATCGATCACCGCATCCTCGTGAAGAGCGCGAGCGCGTTGGTTTTTTCGAGGTCGGACAGCTCCTCCAGCCTGATGCCCCGCAGCTTGGCCACGAGCTCTGCAGTGTCCAGCAGGTAGGCGGGGCGGTTCGGTACGCCCATGCGCTTGTGGGCGTTGCCGAAGGGCGAGTCGGTCTCGAGGAGGAGCCGGTCCGCGGGGCATCGCTTGACCACCTCTCGCAGCGCGTGCCGGCTCGGCCGGGTCACGAGCCCGGCGAAGGAGAGATGGAAGCCGAGGTCGAGAAAGCGTGCGGCCCAGTCCCACTCGAGGGCGAAGTAGTGCATCACTCCGCGCAGGCCGGAGTGCGCAGCGATGACCTCGGCCAGCTCGGTGGCGGCGCCCCGGTTGTGGATGGAGACCGGGAGCCCGTGCTCGACTGCCAGGGAGCAGAGCCGATGCAGTCTCGCCATCTGGACGTCTGGTGGAGGCGTACGCGCCTGCTCGAAGTCGAGGCCCACCTCGCCGATGGCCACGACCTTCGGATGGGCCGCGAGCTCGTCGAGGGCGGCGAGGTCGGGTTCTAGCGCCTCCTCCGGGTGATGGCCGATTGCAGCCCAGACGTGCGAATAGCGCTGCGCCAGGGCCACCGCGCCGCGGCTGCGCCCCAAGTCGACACCCATGGCGATGAGGCGCGTTACGCCCGCGGCCGACGCCTGAGCCACCACCTCCGCCGGGTCCCCGAGCTCTTCGAGGTGGAGGTGGGTATCGACGAACGTGAGTGGCCTGACCCGGGAGCTCGGCGGCACTTCGCGTCTCAGGACGCCGATGCGTGCGTCAAGGGGCCCGGCCCGTCGTCGCTGCCCCCGCGACCGCGGCGCGGGGACCCCGGAAGAGTGCGCTCCTCCTAGGTCCACCCTTTCCTTCGCCTCGGCGTCCGGACCGCCGCTTGCGCGCCTGACACGAATTGCTCGCCGCGCCCCCGTGCCAGGCCACTATGGCTACGAGGACTCTCCTTCCATGCGCCGCAGCTCGTCGTCGACGACCTTCTCGTCCAGCTTCTTGAAGAGCGCTTGTGGCAAGCGCAGCTTCTGCCCGGCGCGCAGTCCTGTCGGCCCCCAGCGCGGTTCATGTCCGTAATCGCCGGCCAGCACCGTATGCAGGCGACCGTCCTCGGAGTACTCGCGCACCTCCGGCTGCGGCGCGATCACCCCCTCATGGCCCAGCATCTCGTGGAGCCGCTGGCCCGTGAAGGGCAGCACCGGTGTGAACATCAACTTCAGGTTGTCGACGCACTGGAGCGCGACGTAGAGGACGGTCGCCGCGCGATCACGGTCAGTCTTGATGACGTGCCACGGCTGCTGCTCGCCCAGGTACTGGTTGACGAGCGCGGCCAGACGCATCGCCTCGGTGACCGCAGCCTTGAACCGCGCCTGGCCGTACAGCGTTCCCACACTCTCGAAGCCAGCGTCGACCGCAGAGATGACCTCGCGATCGCGATCCCTTAACGCGCCTGGAGCGGGGACCTCGCCAAAGTTGCGATGGGCGTTCACGAGCGTCCGGTGCACGAGGTTGCCCCAGGTCCCGACCAGCTCATCGTTGTTGCGCCGCACGAACTCCGCCCACGTAAAGTCGGTGTCCTGCGTCTCGGGTCCGGCGATGGTCAGGTAGTAGCGCAGCGGGTCGGGGTCGTACCGGGAAAGAAAGTCGCCCACGAGGATGCCCACCCGCCGGCTCCGGCTGAACCTACTCCCTTCCATGGTCAGGAACTCGCTCGCCACGACGTCGTAGGGCAGGTCGAGGTCGCCGACGCCGAGGAGGATCGCCGGCCAGATTACGGTGTGGAACGTGATGTTGTCCTTGCCCATGAAGTAGTAGCCACGTGCCTTTGGGTTTCGCCACCAGCGCTTCCAGGCGTCAGGATCGTCGTGAACCTGTGCCCATTCGATGCTTGCCGACAGGTACCCGATCACCGCATCGAACCAGACGTAGAGGCGCTTGAGGTCGCGGTCCTCCCAGCCTGCCAGGGGGATGGGCACGCCCCAGTCGATGTCCCGCGTGATGGCCCGGGGCTTGAGGTCGGCGACGAAGTTGGCGGAGAACGCGCGCACGTTGGGCCGCCAATGCTCCTGTTTGGCGATCCACTCACGCAGCCGGTCGGCAAACAGTGGCAGCTCGAGGAAGAAATGCTCGGTTTCCCGGAACACCGGAACCTCGCCGTTGATCCTCGAACGCGGATTGATCAGATCGGTGGGATCAAGCTGGTTGCCGCAGTTGTCGCACTGGTCGCCGCGCGCGTCCTTGTACCCGCAGATCGGGCAGGTGCCCTCGAGATAGCGGTCGGGCAGTGTCCGACCGGTGCTCGGCGAAATCGCACCCAGCTGCTTCCGAAGGACGACGTAGCCCTTCTCATGCAGCGTCTTGAAGATCTCCTGGACGACGCGATAGTGATTGGCTGTCGTCGTCTGCGTGAAGAGGTCGTACGCCAGGCCGAGCCGGTGAAGGTCGGCGACGATGATGCCGTGGTAGCGCTTGACGATCTCCTCTGGCGAGATACCCTCGCGGTCGGCTTCAGTGGTGATCGGCGTACCGTGGTCGTCGGTACCGCTGACCATGAGGACGTCGTTGCCGCGAAGCCGGTGATAGCGCGCAAAGACATCTGACGGCACGCCGAACCCGGCCACGTGGCCGAGGTGACGCGGACCGCTGGCATAGGGCCACGCGACCGCGACGAGTATCCGCTCAGGCTCGAGGACTGCCACTGATGACCAGCGTAATCTCCCCTCGCACGTTCTCGCCCAAAGCGGAGGCGACCTCCGCAGCGGTGCCGCGGAGCATCTGCTCGTGAATTTTGGTCAGCTCTCGCGCGAGCGTCACCGGGCGGTTCGGTGCCACCTCGGCCACGATCGCCAATGAGCGACGAATGCGATACGGCGACTCGAACGCGACCGTTGGACGTGGGTCATCGAGCATGTCCACCAGCAGGCGGCGCAGCTCGCCAGCCTTACGGGGGAGGTAGCCCAGGAACATGAAGCCTGGCCCTCCGTACCCCGCCACGGAGAGACCGGCGGTGATGGCGCTGGGTCCTGGAATCGGCACCACAGCGTGCCCCTCCGCCCAAGCCGCGGCGACCAGGGCCTGTCCCGGATCGGACAGCGTCGGTGTGCCCGCATCGCTGACCAGAGCCACGTCGTATTGATCCAGTGCCGCAAGGACCCGCGGCAGGCCGCGGCGCTCGACGGGTGCGCGATAGCTGATCAGCGGCTTGCGGATGCCGTGGCGCGCGAGCAGCCGCGCGGTGATCCGCGTGTCTTCAGCGGCGATCGCCCCCACTTCGCCAAGAACGCGCACCGCCCGCAGCGTGACGTCCTCGAGGTTGCCGATCGGAGTGGCGACCGGGACCTCCCCGCGGGGCGAGGAGGCCAGCCAATCGCCTACCCGCTTACCGATCTCCGCTGCGGGCCCAACGAAGCGCGACGCAGGTGGGAGCACGTCTAGGAATGCTTTGCCGTAATCCCGTCCCAGGATGCGGCTGTCCAGGATGACCACGGCGCCCCGATCGCTGGAGCGGCGGATGAGCCGGCCAAAACCCTGCTTCAGCCGCATGACCACGATCACGCAGCTCAAGCGCTCGCCAGGCACATCGATGCCTTCCCAGAAGCTCGACGTTCCGAGCAGCAGCGGCCGCTCGGCTTCCTCGAAAGTCCGCAGCAGCTGGCGGCGCTGACCGTCGATGCCCTGGCCCAGGATGAACACATCGTCGAGATCGACCCTGTTCTTGAGCGCCGCATGCACGTCACGGAGCTGGCGATGGGACGTGAACAGCACAAGCGTGCGGCCGCCGACGCGGCGCGCCACGTCCGCGATGATCTCCTCGACGTAGGTGTCGAAACCTTCGTGTTCGGGGGTGGGGATGTCGGCGGGCAGGCACACCAGCGCCTGGTGAAGGAAGTCGAAAGGTGAGGGGAGGATCAGCTCCTCGACACCCTCGCCCAGCCCGATGCGTGAGCGCACATAGTCGAAGCTTCCACCGACGGCCAGGGTCGCCGAGGTGAAGATCGTCGAGCGGCGCTCGGCGTACACGCGCTCGCGGAGGAGCGAGCCCACGTTGATAGGCGCGGCACGCAGTACGACGTTCTCGCTGCGCGCGATGAGAGTGAACCAGTAGACGCGATTGGGATCCGGTGACACGAGCGCCTCTTCGATGAGCAGCCCTGCGACCTCGAGGCGGCCGCGAATCATCTCGAGCTCCCGGATGCCTTGATTAGGTTCAGCACCGCCAAGCCATTCGCGTGCATTGGCCACCGCGCGGCGAAGGGAGGCGCCCAGCGCCGCGAGCGCGGAAGCCGCGTTCTCGCCCGCCAGTCGCATCGCCGGCCAGTCGGTCTCGTCGCGCAGTTGAGCCGTGAAGCGCAGCGACTCGTCCCGCCCTTCGGTATCGCCCACGCGAGCGCGCGCCCAGCCGGCCACGGTATCGAACAGGTCGCGGACGCGGTCTCGAGCAGACACCGACTGCGGCGTGGCGGCGGCGAGCGCTTCGTTCGAGGCGCCCAGGTGGGGATGGCGCTGCAGCTCGCCGAGTAATCCTGCCAATTGAGTGTCCGCACGCCCCTGGTGCGCTGAGGCATCTGGCGTGGCGAGACGTTCCAAAAGCGCGACCAGGCCTGGCCCGTCAACTTCCTGCCGCAGGCCCGCAGTCGCCGCCTCCTCCAGGTGATGTGCTTCATCGATCACCAGGTGGTCGAAAAGCGGCAAGAGCCCGCCACCGATCTCTGCGTCGGCCAGAAGCAGGGCGTGGTTGATGACGACGATGTCGGCCGCCTCGGCTTCGGCCCGGGCGCGGTGCACGTAGCAATCCTCACTGGTGCAGTGGACGCCGACGCAATCGAGCGGGTCGGACGCGATGCGGGTCCAGAGAACCTCTTCCTTGCCGTGCAGTCGCAACTCGGAGCGGTCCCCACTTTCAGTGCCGTGCAGCCACACCAGGACCTTGAGCTTGAAGCTCAACTCGCCTGCATCCCGGCACGGCTCGGCCAAGTACCGGCGCCATCGGCGCAGCGACACGTAGTTGGATCGACCTTTGAGCAGGCAGGCCTTGAAGTCCCACGGCAGCCATTCGCGCATGGCCGGCAGGTCCTTGGCCATGAGCTGCTCCTGGAGGGTGTGGGTGTTGGTCGACACCACGACCCGCTCCGAGTACCTGACCGCCCTGGCGATCGACGGCACGAGGTACGCAAGGCTCTTGCCAGTGCCGGTGCCCGCCTCCACGATCAGCGCCCCGCCGCGGCCCTGGATCTGTGCCACCGCGAGCAGCATCTGCAGCTGCGGCTCGCGATGCTCGTACCCCGGAAGAGTTCCTGCCAGCGGCCCGTCGGGACCCAGCAGCGCCGCCAACTGTCCAGGATCATCGGGAGGCTGGTCGGCCGCCGCACTTCGCTTGTGGGGTGCTTGTGCGCGCTCAGCGAGGACCGGAACGGGCACGGGGTTCGGGGCGGTGAGGGCATCAGCGAAGAACCGCGCGATCGACCAGCCGTAAGGGGCGACCAGCGCCAGGATCGACTCCTTGAGGCCGTCGTCGAGCGCGGCCGCCTCCTCGCGCAGCCGCAGGAGGAGCTGCCGCGTCGCATCGGCGTCGTCGAGGGCGCGGTGCGGCCTGGGTTGCGCAAAGCCCATCTCCGTGGCCAGCAAGGGCAGGCTGTGGCTGGCCGCCGTGGGCAGCAAGATGCGCGCCACGTCGAGGGTGTCGAGCACCTCCCACGACTCGTCCCACAATCCGGCCGCAGTGAGGAAGTCGATGTCGAGACGAGCGCCGTGGCCGACCGGCTGGCGCCCGCGCACAAACTCTGCCAGCTCGCGCAGCGCAGACTCTGCGCTGGCCGCACCGTGCAGCTCTTCCGGTTTGATACCAGTCAGCCGCAGGACGGTCTCGGGGACCGATCGCCCAGGGTCGACCAAGCGCTCCATCGTCGCCGTCACGCGATCGGAGGTGAATGCGACGGCGCCGACCTCGATCACGCGATCGCGCGCCGGGTCGAGACCAGTGGTCTCGAGGTCTAGGGCTGCGTACTCCGGCACCGCCTCGATTCTAGGGGCGCGGTGCGGTGGTTAAGAGCGGCCTTAACGGCGGTGCCGATTGGTATATTGGCGCCCGATGGTAACGGGGGCGATCGAAGCGCCGAGGCGGCTGGAGGACCTGCACGTCCGGCGGGACCTGGTCGCGAGTCTGCTGCTCCGGACGCTGGCGTTCGCCGACCAGCTGAGCGGCGGCGCCGTCGAGACCCGGTTGGGACTCCCCTTCGAAACCCTGCAGCCCATCATCGAAGAGTTTCAGAAGACGCAGCTGATGGACACCATGGGTTTCTCCAACGAGCCCGGCCTCGAGGGCCGCCCCATCCCGGTCCGCATGAGCTACACGGTCTCCAGCGCCGGCCGGCAGCGCGCGGCGGAGATGTCGGCGGTGCAGACGCGCTATCTGGGTCCCTGCCCGATCAACTTCGAAGACTACCTGACGCTGGTCCGATCCCAGGTCACAGGCAAGGCGAACGTGACCGACTCGGCGTTGAAGAAGGCTCTCGGCACGCTCGAGCTAGAACAGCACGTCATCGACCAGATCGGTGGGGCCATGGTTTCGCGAGCCTCGCTCTTCATCTTCGGCGCTCCGGGCAACGGCAAGAGCACCATCACGGAACGAATGGCGCTCCTCATGGGCGCCCCCATCGAGATCCCGCACGCCGTGGCCGTTGGCGACGAGATCATCCGCGTCATCGACCCCGTCTACCACAAGATCGCCAGCGGTGAGCAGCCGATCGATCGCCGCCTGGTCAGGGTCGAACGGCCAGTAGTCGTGGCCGGCGGCGAGCTGAAGCTGGCCCAGCTTGACCTCACGTACGACGCGTCCAACCGCTACTACGAAGCGCCCCTGCAGTGGAAAGCCAACGCCGGGGTCTTCGTCATTGACGACTTCGGCCGTCAAGAAGTGCCTCCCATGCGCCTGCTGAACCGCTTCATCGTGCCCATGGAGAAGAAGATCGACTACCTCGACTTGTCAGCGTCCGGCCGGAAGATCGAGCTGCCGTTTCTCCCCCAGGTCGTCTTCTCCACCAACCTCTCGCCCACCGAGTTGGTTGATGAAGCTTTCCTTCGCCGCATGGCGTACAAGATCGGCGTCGGCAACCCTTCACCCGAGGCGTTCGGGCGCATCCTCCGGTACGAGTGCGACCGTCAGGGCGTGCCCTTCGACGCCCATGCCGTCACGTACCTGTTGCACACGCTTTATGGGAAGAAGCCTTTGCGCGGCTCGCACCCGCGCGCGCTGATCGCGCGGCTTGTCGACCTAGCCAACTACCGGCAGGAGTCGCCCAAGCTCACCCCCGCGTCTCTGAAAGAGGCTTTCGACGCGTGCTTCAACCCCGCGCTCGGCAGCCTGACCGAAGAGGATTGGGCCCGGCCCGCCGTCACCTAGCCTCGCGTGTCTGTCGGCGCTCAAGCCCCTCACCCTAGCCCTGCGCGCAAAGCGCGAGCAGGAGGCGACTAACTGATTGCTCCCCGATGGGGAGAGGGAAGAAGGACCCCCTGTAGGCGCTGCTTCGCGGATTCGAGGTCTTGGAAAGCGCCTCTCTTTTCCGCCGGCAGCAGCTCCGCGATAGCCGCCATGATCGCGTCGGCGGCGTCCTGGTGCGAGATGCGGCTCCCGTCCGGTCGCTTCTCTCCCACGAAAAACGGCTTTCCAAAGCGGATCGTGACATTCGTGCGGCGGGGCCAGCGCGCCCCCTTCGGAAAGCAGTCGCGAGTCCCCGTCAGGGCCACGGGCACGACCGGGCAGGCCGCCTTCTGGGCGAGGAAACCGGCTCCAGGCTCGGGCACGGCGAGCACGCCCGACTCGACCCGCGTGCCCTCCGGATACAGGATCAGGGCGTGTCCGGCCTTGAGGATGTCCATTGACCGGCGTAGCGCGGTGCGATCGGCGGTGTGCCGCACCACAGGGAAAGCGTGGTAAGAGCGAAACAACCACTCTTTGGGGCCGCCTCGGAAGTATTCCGATTTGCCCATCGTCCACGAGTCCCTGCGCGGGAGGAAGGCGGGCACCAGGGGCGGATCAAGCGTCGCGGAGTGGTTGGGGCAGATGATCAGGGCCCCCTGCCGGGGCACGTTCTCCGCTCCGATGACGCTGAAGAGTCCCACCAGATAGGTGCGCGTGATCGTGCGCATGACCCCAAGCAGGAACGCATAGCTCATCCGGCGCCCGGTTCCTTCGCCACGTGCCCGAGGATCAAGTCCACCACCTCATCGATGCCGCGACTGTCGGTGTCGACGATGATCGCGTCCGGCGCCGGGCGCAGCGGTGCTACTGCGCGCATGGAGTCGACGCGGTCACGCGCCTCCACTTCGCGCCTCATCGCCTCCTCGTCCACACGCTCGCCGCGCCGTTCGTACTGTGATGCCCGGCGGCGCACTTTCTCCTCCAGGCTCGCGGTCAGAAAGAACTTGCGGTCCGCATTGGGAAAGACGACAGTGCCGATATCCCGCCCGGCCATGACCACACCCCCATCACCGAGGCGCCTCTGCTGGGCCACCAGCGCCTCGCGCACACCGGGTATGGCCGAGACGCGAGGCAGGGCGTCGGCCAGGTCCGCGTCATAGATCCCATCGGTGAGCTCGATCCCATCCGCCCACACTCGCTCGCCGTCGATGTTCAGGCGCACGGATCGTGCCAGGTTGGTCATCGCCCCGTGGTCGTCAGGATCAATGCCACGCTCGGCCGCCAGCCGCGTCACCGCTCGATACATCAGCCCACTGTCGACGAATCGCATACCGAGCGCTTCCGCCACCCGGCGACCCACGGCGGATTTGCCCGCAGCCACGCCGCCGTCAATTGCAATGATCATTTGGGCGATGATCCCCTGCCGGAAGCGGCAACAGCGCGCCGAAGCGCAGCCAATTCGGCTTCGGAGAGCACCCGCCAACCGCCGGTTTTGAGCCGTCCTAGCTTCAGGGGTCCGAACCCAGTGCGCCGAAGTGCGTGGACTTGGTGGCCGACCGCCTCCAGCATCCTCCGCACCTGCCTTTGGCGTCCCTCCCGGATCACGATCCTGACCTCGGTTTGGGCGTGTGATCCGGCCCTGGCGACTACAAGGTCGGCTTCGGCTGCAGCTGTTACACCGTCATCGAGCTTCACGCCCATGCGCAGCATCTCCAGGTCGGTCGACCGCGGCATGCCGGCGACTGACGCGAAGTACTCCTTGGAGACCTTGTAGCGCGGATGCGTCAGCCGGTAAGCCAGATCTCCGTCGTCGGTGAGGAGGAGCAGGCCCGTGGTGTCGGCGTCGAGGCGGCCGACAGGGTAAAGCCGGTGCCCACTCCGACCCTCGTCGCCGACAACGTCCAGGACAGTGGTCCGCTGCGAGTCGTCGCTGGCGGTGGTGATCACACCCAGGGGCTTGTTCAACATGATGTACCGGTGCTTCGTCACCGGGCGCACGGGACGGTCGTCGACGGTGACAACATCGCGGTCCGGATCGATCAGAACACCGGAGGGAGGCGGCCGGTCGCCGTTCACCAGCACCGCACCGGATGAGATCAGCTCGTCGGCCGCACGCCGGCTGGCCACCCCGGCCCGAGCTAGAAAGCGGTTCAGCCGCTCAACACCCACCCCTCCCCCTCCCTCCGAGGGGGGACGTCCCCCCTCGGGGCGCCGGGCCTGGCGAAGCCAGTCTCCCGGCGCACCCCCCTCCGAGAGCGGGGGAGGGCAATTGGCGTCCTCAGCCCTGGTCGTTGCGGGTCGATGTCTCCAACTCCTCATGCTCGAGCCGAGGTGTGGGTAGGTGATCGAGCGACTCCAAACCCATCACATTCAGGAACCGCATGGTGGTGCCGTAGAGCCTGGGCTGGCCTGGTCCAGTTCCACGTCCCACTTCGGTGATGAGGTCGCGCAGCTCCAGGTTCGTGAGGACGCTTTCGCAGTTGACCCCGCGCACGTCCTCGATGCGCGAGCGCGCCACCGGTTGCTGATAGGCGATGATCGCGAGCGTTTCGTAGGCCGCCGGCGAGAGCCTGCCCGTCACCTCAGGGCGCAGCGCGCGGCGGACGATGGCGGAGAACGCGGGCCGCGTGGCGAGATGGAGCTCGTCGTGGTGACGCATCAGCATCACGCCTCGACCGTCAAGGGCTGCGCGAAGCGTATCGAGCGCTGTCTCCACCGCCGTACGGTCACTGCCGGTCGCCTGCTGCAGCTCGCGCAGGGTCAGAGGGCGGTTGGAGCTGAAGAGGATCGCTTCGAGAGCCGCCGATAGGTCACCCACCGGCGGCTTTTCGGGCCTCGATTCGAATCGATCCGAACCGTTCCTTCTGCCGGATGGTGATCAACGAGCGACGCAAGAGCTCGATCACTGCAACGAACGTGACGACCGCCTCGAGCCTGTCTTCGGATTCCATGATCAGCTCGAGCAGCTCGATCGGGCCCTGCGCAAGCCGCAAGATGATGAGGTCAAGCTTCTCTTCCAGCGTCCACGTGCGGCCGGTGACGACGAGGGTCCGAGGCGGAATGCGGGCCAGGACGCTGTTGAAGGCCACGACCAGGAGCCCGACTTCGAGCGGCTCCTCCTGGCCGGCCGCCTCGACTGGACGAGCCGGTGGGGGAAACGCGAATGACTCCTGCTCGGCTCGCGCCATCAGATCGTGAGCCATCCCCTTGTACGCTCGGTACTCCTCGAGGCGCTGTCGAACCTCTTCCTCCCAGCCCAGCAGGTCCGCCTCCTCGTCAGTGGGCTGCGCCCCAGGCAGGAGCCGGATGGACTTCAGGAGGAGCAGCCGGGCAGCCATCCAGAGGAACTCGGCCATCTCCTGCGGGTCGGCGACCTCCCGTCCCGAGATCTCCATGAGATAGGCGTCGGTCACCTTCGAAAGTGACACCTGAAAGATGTCGACCTCTTCACGCTCGGCTAACACGAGCAACAGCTCGAGCGGGCCTTCGAAAACGGGCGTCCTGACGTCAAGGCGCGCACCAGCAACCGGCGGTTCCATCGATCGGTAAGGCTACCCCACCGCCACAAGGCGGCCACGGCTTTCTATGTCACTACCAGGTCGCGGACTCGGAGCTCCTTCAGCACCGTTTCTATTTCATGGGGACGAGGGGACGCCCCCAACCGAGCTTGTCGCCGAGACGCCGATAGAAGTCCTCCGGCGGACCGAAACGGACCACTTTCAGGAGCCGGCGGTGTGAGCCACAGCGCAGCGCGTCGCCGGTATCGACCGCATGTCCACGACGAAGGCCGTCGACGCGCATCACCGCCGGCCCGCGTACGACTGTGAGAGTCACATCCTGACCTGGCGGGAAGACAATCGGTCGCACGGTCAGTGCGAACGGGTTCATGGGCACGAGGACCAT
>WNFB01003091.1_pt1 | contig 14608 bp, 13 predicted proteins | sample 5400501 | NCBI WGS metagenome assembly WNFB01 (sample SAMN13153341, study PRJNA577476) | soil metagenome | isolation source: 200 cm saprolite under Douglas fir tree site 2 hole 1 | place: USA:California | collected 2015-04-18
TAGTCGGATGGCCACGCTCACCTCGCCCCTCCCGCTGCCGAATCCCGCACGCTGGTGGCAGGACCCCACGAACCGGCGGCGCATCCTCACCTTCGCCCTGCTCGCGACGGTGTACAGCGCTGGGCTGGCCTACGGCTCCTGGACACGCGTCTGTGCGGCGGAGCGCTGCCCCAGCATTTCGCGGCTCATCCCGCTCCAGGGGGGCGGGCAGACCCAGACCTCGAAGGTGTACGCCGCCGACGGCCGGCTCATCGCGGAGTACGGGCTTGAGCGTCGCACCGTCGTGCCGCTCAGCCAAATCCCACCGCCGGTGCGCCAGGCGTTCATCGCCACCGAAGACAAGCGCTTTTACGCCCACCACGGGATCGACTATTGGCGCATTCTCGGTGCCATCAAAGCCGACCTCGTCTCCCTCGGCTACAGCCAGGGGTTTTCGACGATCACGATGCAGCTGGCGCGCAACATCTTCCCCGACGAGATCAGTCGCGAGAAGAAGCTCACGCGCAAGCTCAAAGAGGCCCGCGTCGCGCTCGAGATCGAGCGCAACTTCCCCAAGGACACGATTCTCCAGCTGTACCTGAACCAGATCGACCTGGGGGCCGGGGCTCATGGGGTTGAGGCCGCGGCCCAGATTTATTTCGGGAAGTCGGCCCGCAATCTGAACGTCGCCGAGGCGGCGACGCTGGCGGCGATCCCCAAGGCGCCCGGGACCTACAACCCGCGCACCCACCCCGACCGCGCGGTGCGGCGGCGCAACATCGTGCTGAACCTGATGCGCGACCAGGGCTTTCTCGCGCCCGAGGATGTCGAGTACTGGAAGGCGTACCCATTGGTGCTGACCACCACCCGCACCAACTACGGGGACGTGGCGCCGTATTTCGTCGAATGGCTGCGCGGCCAGCTCGACGCGCGGTTCGGGCGGGAGCTCTACGAGGGCGGCCTGCGCATCTACACGACGCTGGATCTCGACATGCAGCAGGCTGCCGAGCGCGCCGTGCAAGCGCAGCTCGACGCCATCGAGGCGGGCGTGTACGGCAAACTTCCCTCCGGGGCCGTCACCTACCGCGACTACATCGAGTCCTCCCGCGCGAACGGCGAAGACAAAGGAGCCTACACGCCGTACCTGCAGGGCGCCTTCCTCGCCCTGGAGGCGAACACCGGATACATCCGCGCCATGATCGGCGGCCGCGACTTCGAGGACTCCAAGTACAACCGCATCGTCCAGGCCGTGCGCCAGCCGGGCTCGACCTTCAAGCCGTTCGTCTACTCGGCCGCCGTCCGGGCTGGCCACCCCGTGACGGAGATCTTGGACGACTCGCCCCTCAACCCGCCGGTGCTGCAGCTCGACAGCACCCTGTGGCAGCCCAAGGACGACGACGACTCGACCTGGGGCCCTATCCCGATGCGCCGGGCGCTCTACGGCTCGCGCAACCTGGCGACGATCAAGCTCGGCATGGCGCTCGGCGAGCAGACCGTCATCGGCGAGGCGAAGAGCTACGGCATCACCACGCCGTTGCCACCCTATCCGTCGATCCACATCGGCGCCAAGGGCGTCCGCCCGATCGAGATCATCGCCGCCTACACGGCCTTCGCAACGCTCGGCACCCGCGCGGTCCCACAAGGCATCCTCCGCGTGGAGGACCGGGAGGGCACCATCGTCTGGCAGCCACAGGTGGTGCGCCAGCCGGTGTTGGACCCCGAGCACAGCTGGTTGATGGTGGACATGATGAAGGACGTCATCCGGCGCGGCACCGCCTACTCCGCGGTCTGGAAAGCGGGCTTCACGCTGCCGGCCGCCGGCAAGACTGGCACCACCGACCAATACACCGACGCCTGGTTCATCGGGTACACGCCGGAGCTCGTGGCCGGGATGTGGGTCGGCTATGACTACCAGCGCGCGATCATGGAGCACAACGCCGGCGGCGGCAAGATCGTGGCCCCTGCCTGGACTTCGTTCATGCGCGACGTGTACGACCGGCGTCCCGCCCCCGCCGACTGGACTCGGCCCGACTCGCTGGTCCCGCGCGAGGTGGACGACTCCACCGGCTACCTCGCGACGCCGTTCTGCCCGCAAAAGCTCCACCGCTGGGAGTGGTTCTACCCCGGCACCGAGCCGACCCAGGAATGCCCGGTGCATCGCGTCCTCGGCCCCGCCCTCACCCCCTGAGCGAGGAGCCGCCGTTGCTGCGCCTCGGCGCCAGCTGGGTATATCCTGTCACGGCGCCACCGATTCCGGATGGCGCCGTTCTCGTTGGCGGCGACGGGCGCATCGCCGCGGTCGGCCCACGCACCCTCGTCCCTACCCCGCCCGGCAGCGCAGCACTCGAGTTCCCCGGGGCCGTCGTTGTCCCGGGACTCGTGAACTGTCACACTCACCTCGAGCTGACCCACCTCGCGGGGCAGGACACCGAGGTCGAGTTCATGCCCTGGATCCGCCGTGTGCGGGAGCTGAAGGACGCGACGTCGCCGGAGGGGTTCGTCCGGGCGGCGGAGGAGGGAATCCGCGACTGCTGGGCCGCAGGCGTCACCTGCGTCGCCGAGACCGGGAGCACGGGCGCGGTGATGGAAGCGCTGCTGCGGCTGGGCGGACGAGGCATCGTCTACCACGAAGTCTTCGGTCCTGATCCCGCGAAGTGCCCGGAGAGCCTGGCCGAGCTCGAGGCGGCGATCATGCGGTTGCGTCCTTTCGCCTCCGATCGGGTGCGGCTCGGGGTGTCGCCGCACGCGCCCTACAGCGTCAGCGCGCCGCTCTATCGGGCGGTGGCCGAGTACGCCCGACGTGCGGAGCTGCCGATCGCGGTCCACCTCGCCGAATCGAAGGAGGAGGCCATGTTCGTGCGGGATGGTGCGGGGCCCTTTGCCGACGCCCTCCGCGCCCGCGGGATCGCGGTTGCAGGGCAGGGCTGCTCCCCAGTCGCCTACCTCGCCCGCCTCGGCGTCTTGGCGTCCGGCACCGGGTGTTTGTGCGTGCACTGCGTGCAGGTGAGCGACGAGGATGTCGCACTGCTGCGCGGCGCGGCTGCGGCAGTCGCCCACTGTCCCCGCTCCAACCGCGTGCACGGCCACGGGACGGCGCCGCTCGCGGCGCTCCGCGCTGCGGGAGTCCCCGTCGGGCTGGGCACCGATTCCGTTGTGAGCGTCGGCCCGCTCGACCTCTGGGGCGAAGCTGAAGCGGCAGCGGTCCGGGGCGAGGCGGCACTCCGGATGTTGACGATCGAAGGCGCCCGGGCGCTCGGCTGGGAGCGGGAGATCGGGTCCTTGGAGGTGGGTAAAGCGGCCGACCTCGCTGTGCTCCGCGACGATCCGACGATCCGAGGGTCCGACGCCCTGTTAACGGTCGTCGCCGGGCGGATCGTCCACGCTCTGCATAAACAGTAGATTGGATGCATGAAAACCCAGCGCCACGCGGCGATCCTCAAGATCGTGGGCTCGGCGACGGTCGCCAGCCAGGAACAGCTGCGCGAGCGGCTCAAGGATGCCGGCTTCGACGTGACGCAGGCCACGCTCTCCCGCGACATTCGCGAGCTCGGCCTCGCCAAGGTCGGCGCTCCGGACGGGGGCTCCCACTACGCCACCCCCGAGACGGGCAGCCAGATCCGGCCACATCTGGAGCAGTTGCTGCCCACGATGTTGGTGTCGGCCGACGGCGTCGGGCCGTTGCTGGTGCTCAAGACGGCGACCGGGGCCGCGCAGGCCTTGGGCCTCGCGCTGGACGGTGCGGGCTGGGGCGAGATTATTGGCACCATCGCGGGGGACGACGCCATCCTCGTGATCGCCCGGAGCGAGCGGGCCCGTCGCGGGGTGCAGGCCAGGGTGCGCGCGCTCGCCGGGCTGCCCGCCTGATCCCTTGACAGCGGACCGTCGCGGTATGCATTTTTATACATCACTCTGCATAAACCTACAGGAGCTGCTATGGGCCCCCTCGTCGTCCTAGCCTACTCGGGTGGACTCGACACCTCGGCCATCGTTCCCTGGCTCCGCGAGCGCTACGGTGCCCGGGTGCTGTGCTTCGCGGCAGACGTCGGACAGGGCGCGCGTGAGCTCGCCGGCCTCGCCGAAAAAGCCCAGCGCTCCGGCGCCCAGGATTGCGTCGTCGAAGACCTGCGTGAGGAATTCGTCCGGGACTTCGTCTTCCCGACTCTGCGGGCCGGCGCCGTGTATGCGCGGACCTACCTGCTCGGCACGTCCATGGCGCGGCCCGTCACTGCAGCCCACCAGGTGGCGCTGGCGCAGCGCGTCGGCGCGCAGGCCGTAGCGCACGGCTGCACCGGCAAGGGCAACGATCAGGTCCGCTTCGAGCTCACTTACGCCGCGCTCGCTCCGGAGCTGCAGGTCATCGCCCCGTGGCGGGAGTGGGAGTTCCAGGGCCGCGAGGACCTCATCGCCTTCGTGAAGCAGCGGGGGATCCCGGTCGTCGCCACGGCCGAGCAACCCTACTCGACCGACCGCAACCTGTGGCACTGCTCCCATGAGGGCGGGATCCTCGAGGACCCCGCACAGGAGGCCCCCGAGCACATCTTCTTAATGACCAAGAACCCGCTCAACACGCCCGACGAGCCGGTGGTCCTGGAGATCGGCTTCGAGGAGGGGATCCCAGTCAGCGTGGACCACGTCCCGCTTGGGCCGGTCGAGCTCCTCGAGACGCTGAACGAGATCGCGGGCGAGCACGGCGTCGGTCGCGCCGACGTCGTCGAGGACCGGCTGGTCGGGATGAAGTCGCGCGGGGTATACGAGACGCCGGGCGGCACCCTGTTGTACGCCGCGCACCGCGAGCTGGAGCAGCTCACGCTCGATCGCCGCACCCTGCGGCTCAAGGACGAAGTGGCCCTGCGCTACGCCGACCTGGTCTACGACGGCCGCTGGTGGACGCCCGAGCGGGAGGCGATCGACGCCCTCGTTACGGCGACGCAGAAAACGGTGACCGGCACCGTCCGGTTGAAGCTCTACAAGGGGGGCATAACGGTGGCCGGCCGCGAGAGCCCCCACGCGCTCTACCAGCCGTCTTACGCCACTTTCGGGAAGGACAACGTCTACAACCAGAAAGACGCCGAAGGGTTCATCCACCTCTACGGGCTGGCGATCAAGATCGGCGCGGGACTCGCGGCTGAGCGAGACCGGACGATCGGCAGCGCGGCAGCGGCGGACTGATGCCGACCCACCAGCCGACTGAAACCCCTCCACCGCCCCCGCCCCCCCATTCTTCGCACCAGATGTGGGGCGGCCGGTTCGCGCTGGGACCGAGCGAGGCGCTCGACGCCCTCAACCGCAGTCTCCCGGTCGATCACCGCCTCTGGCCGCAGGACGTCGCGGCGAGCAAAGCCTGGGTCCACGCGCTCGGCCGCGTGGGCGTGCTCGCGCCCGCGGAAGAAGTGCTGATGCTCGAAGGGCTGGACCGCGTCGCCGAGCGGCTGGCCGACGGAGCCGCGGCGGGCGCACCCGACGAGGACGTGCACACGCTCGTCGAGCGGCTGCTGTACGAGGACATCGGCCCGGTGGCCGGCAAGCTGCACACCGGCCGCTCCCGCAACGACCAGGTCGCCACCGATCTCCGGTTGTGGACGCTCGAGGCGCTCGACCAACTCGACGGCGACGTCGCGGGGCTCGGCCGCGTCCTGGTCGAGCGGGCCCGCGAGGGCGTCGACGTCCTCCTGCCCGGCTACACGCACGGTCAGCCGGCCCAAGCCGTGCGCTGGGCCTACGTGCTACTCGCGCACGCGTGGCCGCTGGTGCGCGATCGCCAGCGCCTCGCCGACGCCCGGCGCCGCGTGGCGGAGCTGCCGCTCGGCTCGGGCGCCCTCGCCGGCTCCGGGTTCCCGGTGGACCGGGTGCTCCTCAAGGAGGCGCTCGGCTTCCGGGCCGTATCATCGAACGCTCTCGACGTGACCGGCGACCGCGATTTCGTCGCCGAAGTGCTCTTCGTGCTCTGCCTCGTCGGCACCCACCTGTCGCGGCTCTCGGCCGAGCTGATCACCTATGCCTCGGCCGAACTCGGCTTCGTGCGGCTCTCGGACGCCTTTTCGACGGGCTCGAGCCTGATGCCCCAAAAGCGCAACCCGGACGTCTTCGAGCTGACCCGCGCCAAATCCGCACGCTTGCTCGGCGACCTGGTGGCAATGCTCACGACGCTCAAGGGCCTGCCGGCGGGCTACCAGAAGGACTTGCAGGAGGACAAAGCGTTGCTGTTCGACGCGTGCGATACGTTGGGCGTGGTACTCCCAGCACTCACGGGCGCAGTTGCGTCGCTCCACACGAACCCCAAGCGCATGGCCGCCGCACTCGACGCCTCCCTGCGGGCCACGGACCTCGCCGACCTCCTCGTTGAGACCGGCATCCCGTTTCGCGAAAGCCACGGCCTGGTTGGCAAGCTGGTACGTGAGGCCGAGCGCGCGGGCGTGCCGCTGGACCGCGTGCCGGAGGCGGTCGCGGCCGGTATCCATCCCGCCCTCGCAGCCGCGGTTGCTCAGCTGGGTACATGGGAGGACTCGATCGAAGGCCGCCGCACCACCGGTGGGTCCTCGCGCCGGTCGGTGGAGGACCAAATGGAGGAGCTGGGCCGCGCGTTCAGCACTTAACCCCCCGTCTTGCCTCGCCTTATCGCCCTGAGTAGCATTGACGACGCCGCCCCCCCCTCCCCCCTCCCCCCGCCCCCTGGGGTCGTGGTCGGGGTGAGCGGGGCGGCATTTTTTCGCCGGGAGGGCGATCCGTGCGTTGTCTCGCGCTCAACGCGTCGTTCGAGCCGCTGACCATGGTACCGGTACGCCGCGCCCTGCGCCTCGTGATCGACGGGAAAGCCGAGATCGTCGAGGCCGACAAGGGCGCGGTGGTGCGCAGCGAGCGCCTGGCCATCCCGCGCCCGGCGGTGATCCGGCTGGTAAAGTTCGTGCACGTCCCGCGGCGGTTCCGGCGTCAGGTCACCAACACCTTCTTGTTTGCGCGCGACGAGTACCGCTGCCAGTTCTGCGGCCGGCACCAGACCGAGCTGCGGCACCGCGAATGCCTGACGCGGGACCACCTGATCCCGCTCTCACGTGGGGGCACCAACGCCTGGACCAACGTCCTTACAGCGTGCAGCAGCTGCAACACGCGCAAGGGCAACCTCGTCCCCGAGGAGGTCGGGATGCATCCGCTGCGGCCGCCGGTCGAGCCGCACTTCGTGCACTTGGCCTGGGCGGTGCGTCGCCTCACGCCGATCCAGAGCCGCTACATCCGGCTCTTCTACGGCGCCGACGTCCTGGCGACGCTCAAGGGGGGGGGGTTGTGAGGCTCCCGTGGATGATGGCGAGCGCCGTAGTGGCGGCGCTCGCCGCGGTGCTCGTGGTGAGCCGCACCGGGCACGCCGTGCGGCACCCGGATCCGCGCCCCGGCATAACGGCTGAGCTCGTCCTGCCGCCTGGGATGGTGCCGCACACGCCCGAGTCGATCGAGGCCTACGTCGCGGCGCGGACGGTCCCGGCCGTGATGGACGGGCTGTACTGTCACTGCAACTGCTCGCGCACCTTCGGGCATCGCTCGCTGCTCACTTGCTTCCAGTCGGATCACGCAGCGTATTGCGGCATATGTATGGGCGAAGCGACAACCGCGGCCCGCCTAGTGCAGACGGGCGGCTCTCTTGAGGAGATCCGCGCGGCAATCGACCGACAGTTCGGTAGCTGAGCTAGCGGGGCAGGCCTTCCCAGCGGAACTCCGTCGAGCGCACCTCTAGCGTGAGACGGGGCAGCCCCGCGATCCGAACGAGGACTCGCTGCAGGCCGCGCGCCAGCGCATCGCCCACGCTCCCTTGACCCGAGGCGACCGGGCTGACGTCGCCTTTCAGCCATCGCGTTAACTCCTCCAGGTCACTGTCGTTCAACGTCGTCAGATCGAGACGACACAGGTAGTAGAAGCGGCCCTCTCCCTTCGGCGCCAGGGTGACACGGTAGGGGAGCGCGAGCGCCCCGGCCAACTCCTCCGCATTGGCGTAACGCCTGACGGTGCCGCCGGTGCGGATCAGCACGAAATCGTCGGCGAGCGGGTCGTGGCGGGCGAGCGCGTCCCAAGTGGCGTCTCTCACGAACCGATCGAACCAGCCCGAGCGCACCTGCCAGAGCTCCAGGCGGTAATGCAGCCGGAGCGGAAAGCCCGAACGCATCAACGCCACGTACCGGCCGTCCGCTAGCAGGGCGGTCATCTGGATGCGGGGGATCTGCCGGTCGATCGTGATCGCGAGGGAAGGGGACTGGGCGGCCACCCGCACGGGGGCCGCCGCTACGGCGACGAGCGCGAGGACCGCGTGCCTCGCCCCACCCCTGAGTCGCACCCTAGAAGCGGTGATTCAGTCGGAGGACGAAGCGGAACGGCTCTCCCACGGTGACAGCTTTCGCCGCGTACAAGCCGAAACCTCCCCAATCCACGCCCAACCCGAGATCGGCCAACCAGCTGGCCAACGTGGGCAACTTGCCGGCGGCGAGATGCCCCGGGCCCTTTCCCACCAGCCATGCCTGGCCGGCGTCTCCGAACACTACGAGGTCCGGCCCCTCGAGCCGAATCAGGGACTCGAGCGGACGTCCTTCTCCCTCCTCCCGAGACGGGTTGTACGTCCAGTGCATCGAGATGTGGCCCCGGTACTCGGCCTGGACCAGCAGCACCCGATCGCAGGCGGCCACGCGCGAGCCGGCGAACGCCGGATCAGTGATCTCCGAACCGCAGCGGCCTTGCCGGAACGTGTAGCCGGGCAGCGGGTCCGGCCCGCCCAAGCTGAGCCGCCGCTGCAGTGGCAGCGCGTCGCCTCCTGCCCAGCCGCCCGCCAGCAGGCGCAGGTTCAGCCGGCCCGCCGAGCTCACGCGGCTGTAGCGCCGGAAGTCGAGCCAGGTGCGCAGGAAGCGGTAGGAGTCGTTGGTGGGGATCGGGTCCCGCAGGCTCGCGGGGACCCCTGCCTGCGGTACCACGTCGCGGCTCGAGCTGCGCTCGAGCGTGCCGCGCAAGTACCAGCCCGAAGTGGGATTGTCCGCGTCGTTGCGGGTGTCGAGGGAGAGGCCGAGCGCGATCGTAGTGTAGTGGCCGTCGTCGACCGGCGGGTTGGAGGGCCACGCCTGATGGTTGCGGAATACCGACCACGGATCCTGGGCGAGCACGCTCGTTTGACGCTCGCGCCGCAGCTCAGCGCTTAGCGAGAGCGGCGCCTCGATGTGCGCCGTCACCCCCCCGGCGATCCCCTTGCTGACGTAGTAGTCGCGATAGTCGCGCCGAAACAGGAACGCTGCCCAGCCGACTTCGGTGCTGTGGAGCCCCCAGTCCTCCACCGGGACAATGATGTCGAAGGCGCGGAACCCGAGGCTGACTGGGCGTGCTTCACCGGATCGCACCTCGGTCCGAATCAGGTAGCCGAGATCGCCGCGCGTGTGGGTGAGGTCTCCGGCGGTGCGGAACACGCCGAGCGCGTCGAAGCGCAGGCGGGTCGTGCCCTGCAGCCGCCAGTCGAACACCGGGCCGAACACGACCGGCAGCCCCTCCACGCGGTTGAACGTGCCGCCCGTCGAGAGCGTGAGGGCCGAGCGCGTGTCGCCGGTGCCGAAGGCGTATTGCGGGGTGAAATACCGAAAGCGGCGCCGCAGGTCCGGGGCGTACACCAGCGAATCCCCCGTCACTCGGTAGGCGAGCGGCTCACGGTACTCACGCGCTTCGCCGCCGACGGCCGCTCCCGCAGCGCGGCTGATCGTGCCGCCTACGACCAGTACGGTGCCGGTGACGTCCGCGCCGGGATTGAGAATCGCGTCCCCGTTGATCACCAGCAACGAGCCCTGGATGCGCCCGCCGATCAGCGCGGGCCCGTTGCGGATCGCCACGTTGCCACGCCACTCGTTGCCGTGCGGCAGCCGCGTACGCCCGACCAGATGCGTCGTGGCGGGTGCGTTGTAAAAGCGGATCGTCTCCTCCACCACGACCTTGGGCAGCTCGGGCGGCGCAAGGTGCACCCCCGAGCTCTCGGGGTGGATGACGATGGCCGTGTCCTGCGCCGCGGCCGCCGCCGGGGCGAGAAGACCGAACAGCAAGAGCGCTGCGCGCATATCGGATACCTGGGTTGGAGCCGGACCTCGCTCGTGCATGGGTCGTGCCGCGCGCGGCGCGCCGACCGTACGGCTGGGTCGGGCCGCGGCGTCGACAGGGCGTGTCATCCCGTCATGTTGCGCGGTGGCTCGAGCCCGAGCCGCCGCATCCGCCGGTACAGGTTGGCGCGGTCGGTGGACAGGCGACGCGCCGCCTCAGCCACGTTGCCTTGCGTGGCCGAGAGGGCCCGCGCTATCAGCGTGCGCTCGAACCGGTCCAGCGCGTCGGTGAGCGAAACGTCCGTCCAGGCGAGACCGGAAGGACCCATACCCTCGGGGCGCCCTCCTCCCCCGTCCTGCGGGAAAACACGCGCTACGTCATCGGCGCTGATCACCGGGCCGGCGGCCAGGATGGCGAGGCGCTCGACGATATTGGCGAGCTCGCGCACATTGCCTGGCCAGGGATAGGCGGCGAGGAGCTGCAAGGCTCCGGCGTCCAGCTGCACGGGACGACCCAACCGGGCCGCTTGGCGCGTCGCGAAGTGCCGCACCAGCGGCGGGATGTCCTCGGCACGTTCCCGCAACGGCACAATGTGGATTGGCAGCACGTTGAGCCGGAACAGCAGGTCCTCCCGGAAGTGGCCCTGCGGTGGGGCCTGCGTCAGGTCCTTGTTGGTGGCCGCAATCACGCGGACGTTCACCTGAATCGACTTCTCGCCTCCGCCCCCCAGCCGTTCAATCACGCCCGTTTCGAGCACGCGCAGCAGTTTCGCCTGTGCTTCCGGCCCGAGGTCGCCGACCTCGTCGAGGAAGAGGGTGCCCTGATCGGCCAGCTCGAAGCGACCGAGGCGCCGCTCAGTGGCGCCCGTGAAGGCGCCGCGCTCGTGGCCGAACATCTCCGACTCGACGAGATCCTTGGGGATCGCGGCGCTGTTCACCGTCACGAAGGGCTTCGCGGCGCGGGGACTCTGGCGGTGGATCGCGGACGCCACGAGCTCCTTGCCGGTGCCGGACTCCCCTGTGATAAGCACGCGGGATTCCGTCGGGGCGACCCGGGCGATGAGCGCGCGCAGGGCGTCCATGGCTCGGCTGGTACCGACCAGTGGGTCGCTGTGGCCCAGCGCTTCGTGCAGCCGGCGGTTCTGCTGCACCGTGCGGGCGAGCTCCAAGGCGCTGCGGATCGCCACCAGTACTCCCTCGGGCGTGAGCGGCTTTTCGAGGAACTGGAATGCCCCGAGTTTGGTGGCGCGCACCGCATCGGCGAGGTTTGCCTTGCCGCTCATCATGATGACTGGCACGTCCGGCGCGCGCCGCTTGAGCTGCTCCAGCGTCGCGAGCCCGTCAGGGCCCGGGGGCATCATCAGGTCGAGCAGCACGGCGTCTGGCACCGCCTCCTGAACCGCGGTGAGCGCAGCGGTGCCGTTGGGCGCTTCCGCCGTCTCGAACCCCTCGGCCTGCAACAGGGCGCCCACCATCTTGCGGATATTGGACTCGTCGTCGACCAGCAGGATGCGCGGGCTCATGTCGCGAACGTGATCGCAAAGGTGGCCCCGCCGCCCGGCGTCTCCCATACCGTGACGGTGCCGCTGTGCGCCTGCAGCGTCTGGCGTACCAGAGCGAGGCCAAGGCCGGTACCATCCTGCTTGGTGGTGAAGTAGGGCTCGAACACCCTGTGGTGCAGCTCGGGCGGAATGCCGGGCCCGTGATCGGCGATCGTGACGACGAGGCCGCGAGGATCCCCCGCGACCCCCACATCGATGGTGCCCCCCCCCTGGCCCTGCATCGCCTCCCCCGCGTTCCGCAGGAGGTTCGCGAACGCCCGGCGCAGCGGCTCGTAGTGGCCCATGACACTGCATCGTCCGCCGTTGGTCGTGAGTCGGACGCTCACACTGGGGGGCACAGCTGTGCGGGCGAGCTCGCCCAGGAGCTCGACCAGGTCGACTTCGCTCTGCGGGCCCTCCGGCAGCCGCCCGAAGTCGGCGAATTCCCGCGCCAGCCGCTCCAGGCGATCGGTTTCGGACGCCAAGACTTCCACCGCAGTGACGGTCCGAGTGTCCGAGCGAGCGGCCGACTGACCGAGCTGATCCACGGCAATCCGCATCGATGTCAGTGGGTTCTTGATCTCGTGGGCAACGCGGCGCGCGACTTCCCGGAACGCCCGCAGCCGCTCGGCCTCGAGCTCGCGCTCCCGCGCGGCGTCGAGCGCCCCCGCGAGATCGCGCAGGGCCTGGCGTAACGCCTCGAACTCCGGGGCGCCGCGCACCGCCGCGCCCGCCGGCAGCGGCTCGCGGATCGTGATGAGCTGCGTCCAGCCCACCAGCTCGTCGATCGGCCGGGAGAGCTGGCGCGACAAGTGGCCGGCCACACGGATCGCGGAGAACAGCACGAGGCCGCCGAGCAGCACGATGACGACCGCGAGGCCGGCCGACAGATACTGCAGATAGGCGTCGCCGCGGCGGGCCAGACTGACCGAGTTGGAGATCTCCTCGAGGTGGCGCCGCACGGCCAACCGAGCGCCGGGAGAGAGCCGGCTCGTATCCACCCGCTGCAACATGGCGCGGGCGGACTCGTTCACCTGCTCGAGCGAGGCGTGGCTCCCGGCGGCAGGGGCGACCGCCCGCACCGAGATCACCCACCCGACCACCGCCAGGGTCGTGGGCACCGCGGCCATCGCGACCAGGATGACGAAGATTCGCCGGTGGAAGGGAAGGGGCATATTTGTTGGCCGCAATCTAGGGCCAAAGCCCAGGTGAGACAATTCGACACGGCGAGGATCCGGATGAAAAGTCATACGCACTATCTCTGGTTCAACACGAAGCGACGGCAGGAGATACTCGACATTACCGATGCGGTGGCTGAACAGGTGGGGGCCAGTGGTGTGGGCGAGGGGCTTGTCTTGGTCAGCGCGATGCACATCACGGCGTCGGTGTTCGTGAACGACCACGAGTCGGGGCTGTGGCAAGACATCCTCGATTGGCTGGAGGGGACCATCGCCCCCTGGGCGCCCGAGCACTACCGCCATAACGAGACGGGGGAGGACAACGCCGCGGCCCATCTGCGCAGCCTGACGATCGGCCACGAGGTCATCGTGCCGATCACCGCCGGCAAGCTCGATCTTGGCCCCTGGCAGCGAGTCTTCTACGGCGAATGGGACGGCCAGCGCAAAAAGCGGGTGATCGTCAAGGTGTTGGGGGCTTGACGGAGCCCGGCACGGACAGCTACTGTATTAGGACAGTAATACACAGCTCCAGCCCCAGGATTCGGTGTTCGAGCGCATTGATCCCCGCAGCCCAACGCCGCTGTACGCGCAGATCGCCGGCCGCATCAAACTCGCGATCGCGGCGGGCGAGCTGCGTCCCGCAGCCGCGCTGCCGTCGGTGCGCCAGCTCGCCGCCGAGCTACGGGTGAACCCGGCGACGGTGGTCCAGGCCTACCGCGACCTCGAAGCCGAGGGTTTTGTGGAGATCCGCCACGGCGCGGGCACCTTCGTGCGCGAACTCGCCCCGGCCCGCCGTGCTCGCGAGCGCGCCCGCCAAGCGAGCGCCCTCGTCCGCCAATTGCTCTCCGAGGCCCGGCGCGTCGGCGTCTCGCTGGCCGAACTCCAGGCGGCGCTCGAAGAGGAGATCGGAGTGAAGACCCCATGACTCACGCCATCGCGATCGAGCACCTGCGCTACAGCCCCGGGAAAGGGTTCGAGATCCCCGACCTCGACCTGCATGTCCCGACCGGATCGATCTACGGCTTCCTCGGCCCCAACGGCTCAGGCAAGACCACGACGATCCGGCTCGTCCTCGGGCTGCTGCGCCCACAGGCCGGCCACATCACCGTGCTGGGCGACGCCATGCCGGCGGCCGCCCCTCGGATCCTGGCTCGCGTGGGCTATGTGCCCGAGCAGCCGCACCTCGATCCGACGCTCACCGTCCGGGAGACCATGACCTTTCAGGCGGCCTTCTACCCGACCTGGGATTGGCCGCGGGCGGAGCAGCTGCTTGGCCAGTTCCAGCTCGACGAGCACCGCTTGTTCGGGCGGCTGTCGAAAGGGCAGAAGGCCAAGCTGATGATCCTGCTCGCGCTCGCGCAACAAGGCGAGCTCCTCGTGCTCGACGAGCCGACCGACGGCCTCGATCCCGTGGTGCGCCGCGATATTCTGGCCGCGCTGATCGAGTATGTCTCCCACCGGCACGCCACGGTGTTCATCTCGAGTCATCTGGTCCACGAGCTTGAGCGGATCTGCGACTGGGTGGCGGTGATGGACGAGGGCCGCCTCGTCACGGAGGTGCCCATGACCGATCTGAAGAACGGGACAAAGCGGCTGCGGGTCGCCGGCGCGCCCCCCCCTCCCGCGCTCACGCAGACGCCGTTCGTGTTGCTCGCGCGCGAGCCTTCGACGAACGGCCGAGGCGAGACGTGGATCGTGCGCGATTGGAAACCCGAGATGACGCGTTACTTCGAGACCATCGGCGCCACGCTCCAGGACGTCATCGATCTCGATCTCGAGGATGGCTTCGTCGAGCTGCTTCGCAGCTTCCGCGCTCCGCCACGCTAGGAGCCTCTATGTTCCGTGCGATTCTCTACAGCCAATGGAA
>WNFB01003092.1_pt1 | contig 14606 bp, 19 predicted proteins | sample 5400501 | NCBI WGS metagenome assembly WNFB01 (sample SAMN13153341, study PRJNA577476) | soil metagenome | isolation source: 200 cm saprolite under Douglas fir tree site 2 hole 1 | place: USA:California | collected 2015-04-18
CTCCTGGGTCCCGGCCTGACCTCCGAATCGGCTGACGCCGCTCGGGCTGTCCTGCGAAACGATCTGACCGGCCGGGATCCAGGGTTTCCCGGCAACTGCCGGCACGGCCGGCCGCTGTATACCCAACCGTCCTGCGGTCATCGTGCGGCCAGATGATCAAGGAGCCGACTACTGAGACTGGCAATCAGGCCCTTGAGCTGGTACTTCGCGAATAGCCCCGACCGGATTTGAACCGGCGCTACCGCTTGAGAGGGAAAGCGCGGCACCCGTTCACTCGGCTGCACGACCTACTTTGCTCCACAGTCTTATTGGAGGTCGCATGTTAACCTCTAATAAGGAGGGGACATGGCCAAGGTTATCCGGAGACGCTGGGTCACTGATGTCAGCATGGGGCTGGCTCGACGCGACCGGCAATCCTGTGACTACGAAGCCTACGTCCCCGATCCGCTCGCTGGCCGGAAGCTGGTGTTCAACGGCGACACCGCAGCCGACGTGGCAGACGCTGAACGCGCGATCGCCGTCCTGGACGCTCAGGCCTCGGCGCTTGGCGATACTGAGGCGCTCGCCCGCATCCTGCTGCGAGCAGAGTGCGTCGCTTCATCACGCATCGAGGGGCTGGAAGTGGGCGCCCGGCGTCTCCTCCGCGCGGAAGCTGCCCGTGACCTCGGCGAAGAGCCATCCGACGTCACGGCGGCCGAGGTGCTGGCGAACATTGAAGCAATGGCCTCTGCTGTCAAGAGCATCGTCCCAGGCGAGCCGATCACCTTGGACCATCTACTGGCCTTCCATCGGAGGCTTCTCTCCGGCACTCGGCTCGATGCCTACGCCGGTTCCATCCGCAATGAGCAGAACTGGATCGGCGGCAGCAGTTACAACCCCTGCACGGCGGCGTTCGTCCCACCATTACCGGAACTCGTCCGCGACCTTCTCGAAGACCTCTGCCGCTTCTGCAACGACGATTCGATCCCTGCTGTCGCACAGGCGGCCATTGCGCACGCCCAGTTCGAGACGATCCACCCGTTCGTCGACGGTAACGGCCGGACGGGCCGTGCTCTCATACACTTCGTCCTCCGCCGCCGGGGTCTGGCAACACGCGTACTGCCGCCCATCTCACTGGTACTGGCGACCTGGGCTAACGATTACATCGCCGGATTGCAGGCAACCAGGTACCGGGGCCCGGCATCATCCACCGCCGCCCGCGACGGCATCAACGAGTGGGTGGCACGATTCGCAGCCGCGTGCCAGCGGGCAGTAGACGACGCAACCAGCTTCGAGGAAACAGCCCAACTACTCCAGGAGCAATGGCGAGCCAGGCTCGGCACGGTCCGTGCCAACTCGGCTACCGACCTGCTCATTCACGCACTGCCAGGGGCACCCGTTGTCACCGTCGCCTCCGCCGCTGCTCTCATCGGCCGCACATTCAAGCCCGCGAACGATGCCATTACCCGGCTCGTCAGCGCGGGCATCCTGCAGCAGGTCAACGTCGGCCGCCGCAACCGCGCCTTTGAAGCCCCGGACGTCATCGAGGCGTTCACGGCCCTCGAACGCCAACTCGCAAGCCCAGGCGGCGACACCACCACGTTCCAGCCGTGCGATGACCGGCTGGAGCATCCCGGCGGCCTGCGCTAGCTGCGTCCGCGTGAGACCGCGGCCGGCCCTGTAGCGATGATGCGGATACCCACCTCGCGGACGAAAGGCAGACCTGTCCCGTTCTTCCCGAAACTCACTTGACGATACTCAGCGCCCGGGCGGCGCGCGGCCCTGCACCCCGCAGGCGCCGTCCCGGCCCGCAGGCTCGTTGGTCGTGGTCACGGCTTCAAAGATCCGTCACCTGACCGATGTCTCTGCCTGCAACTTGCAGAAATACTTGTAGTGCAACTACCGGCATGATCCAGCGTCAGCAGTTTGAACGGATCTCCCCGGACTGGCCGCGCAGGGTGACTTGCGCTCTCCCGGACCGGCTCAAACCGGCCCGGCAAGGAAATCAGATGGACACGATGGCGCCGATCCGCCCGACCGTTCAACGCCCGCGCCGCATCTCGCTATCCGCAGGACCGGCCGCAGCGGCCGAGGCCCGCAGCCAGGTCCGGGCGGCCATCTGCGCCTGGGGTATCCCCGTCGACCCGCCCGTCGCGGTCCTGCTCACCAGCGAACTGGTGACCAATGCCATAAGGCACGAGGCGGGCGAGACTGTCCTGCTTGTCATCACCTGCGCCTGTGGCCAGTTACGCGTTGATGTCCACGACACGTCGTGGTCCGTGCCAGTGCCGGTGGATGCGCCAGCCGACGAGGAGACCGGACGGGGCCTGATGCTGGTCGCCAGCCTGTCGACTGACTGGGGTTTTTACCGGACCCCTGCGGGCAAGGCCGTGTACTTCACGCTCGCGTTCCAGGCCGATCTTGACGGAGGCGACGACCGCAGCCCGCAGGCGATCGCAGTTGTGTCCGGTAAATCGTGAGCCCCCGGCGGATCCACCGGACACGCCCTGCGCGCCAACCCATTCCGCGCCGCGATCACCTCGACGCGATGGTGCGCAAGGCTGCCTCGCGGGCGATATCTGTACGCGAATGGACGTCGAGTTTCTTCAGGATGTGGGAGACGTGGGTCGCGACGGTCCGCCGGGACAGGAAGAGCCTGGCGGCGATCTCTGGGTTGGACAATCCCCCCTCCACCAGTGCGGCGATCTTTGTCTCGGCCGGCGTGAGGCTGTCCCAGCCGCTCCGCGCCTGCCGGTGTTTAGCGTGCGGGCCGCGGCGGATGCCATGAGCGCGGAACCTGGTCCGTAGCCGGGCGACGTCCGTGGCGGCACCAAGGGAGGCATAGATGTCCACGGCACGGGTGAACGCGGCCCGTGCCTGGTCGCGGTCGTCGGTGCAGACGAAGGCCCCAGCGGCCGCCTCCAGCGCCTTCGCACTGAGCAGTGGCCAGCTGGCGTCGCCATAACGCTCCGCGGCCCCAAGCAGCCGGGTGGCATCATGGTCCAGCAGGCTGCGGCAATAGAGCGCGTTCGCCTGCCGGTGCGGGATCTCCGATTCAGCGGCGAGGGCCGCGGCGTGGCCCGCGAGGGCCTTCGCGGTGCCGAGGTCGCCAATCTTGGTGGCGAGGCGGACGGCGTCAGCAAACAGGTCGTCGAGTTCTTCCGTATTGTCGGCGAACCCGGCTGTCAGCACGGCAAGCGCCTCGGGCACCGCATCGGCATGCTCAGAGTCCAGGCTGCGGGCGAGCGCCAGCGGGCCGACAACCCGGTTTCCGATCCGCTCGGCATACGGGACGGCGGCAGCGAGGTGACCGCGCGCCGCGGTGATCTGGCCACGATGGAAGCAGATCACGGCGGCGATGCCGTGATCGCAGCAGGCTGCTCCAGGCTCCTTCAGGTCATCGTGCAGGATTTCCACCTCAGCCATCGCATCGTCCCATCGCCCCGTGTCGAAGAGCAGCTGGCCCAGGGCGCCATGCGCCTGAGTCAGCCGGACCACCGAGCCGACCCGGTCCGCGAGATACTGCGCCTGCCGGGCCGCGGCGAGGGCCTCCTCATACCGGTCGAGGCCGCCCAGTGTGATGGCCTTGTTGATCTGCAGCAGCAGCCGCAGGTCGGTCAGTGCCGGATCGGCCTCGGTCACGGCCAGCGCCCGGTCGAACAGCGGCAGCGCGTCAGCTGTCTGCCCCTGGACGGCGGTCACGATGGTCAGCACGTGCAATGCCCAGCCGATCGCCCAGTTGTCGCCCGCCTCCTCCGCCGCTGCGAGCGCGGTGGCGGCGACCCGGCCGGCCGTCTCGACCTCGCCGAGGTTGCTGTGCGTCCGGGCGGCGAGCACGAGCAGCCGGGCCCGGTGCCGGGCCGAGATCCCGGGGGAGACCAGCGCCCGGCTCAGCGCGGCCAGGGATTCCGCGGACCGGCCGGTCTGAATGCGGCTTTGCGCAAGCGTCCAGTGCAGATCAACGAGCAGGTCGGGCTCGACGGCATGGGCCAGGGCGCGGTTCGCCACCTGCTCGGCCCCGGTCGCATCGCCGACCCGGTAGAGAGCGTCAGCGAGCCGGCCCACGAGACGGTCATGCTGGGCCGAGCCAGCCGGGGAGCTCGCGACTGCCTGGCGGAGGAGTTCTGCCGCGGCCTGGGGCGCCTGGCCGACCAGCAGCTCCGCGGTGCGGGCCAGCCAGCTCAGTATCCACTCATCTATCGGCTCGGTCGTGCCGCCAGGTCCGCCAACTGCCCACAGCAGCTGGCGGGCAACCCGGTCCGCCGGCGCACCGGCCTCAGCGAGGGCGCGTCCGGCATCGCGGTGCCAGGCGGCGCGCACCGGCGTCGGTATCTCGTCGTACAGCGCCGCACGGATCATCGGATGCCGGAACCCGAGACCGTTACCGGACTCGGCCAGCACGCCGGCAGCGCATGCCTCGTCAACGGCCGGGACCAGGTCCGCCACGCCGCGACCGAGAACAGTCGCCAGGTCCGGCACGGCAAAGTCCACGCCGAGCAGCGCCGCCGCCCGCAGCACCTCGCGCACCGACCCGGAAACGAAGCCAAGGCGGTCCGCGATGGCCGCCGACAGGGAGCTTGGTGCGGGGCCGCTCGTCAGCTCGGCGGCTCCCGCGTCGGTAATGGTCAGGCTGGAGCTGCGGGCCAGCGCAGCGACCAGCTCAGTGACGTAGAGCGGGTTGCCCGCTGCGCCGTCGGCGAGCCGCAGCAGCTTGTCGTCCGGCTTGCCGCCGGCCAGGGCCGCTACCAGGTCGGCCACCGCCGCCTCGGTGAGTCCGGTGAGCTGGAGGCGCGCGGCATCGTCCACCGCTCGCCGCAGCGCCAGCAGGTCATCCCGCTGCGGCACCGGACGCATCATCCCGACTAGCAGCAGCGGCACCTGCCGCACCGACCTGGCCAGGCGCCCCCACAAGGTAATGGTCGCCTGATCTGCCCACTGGAGATCGTCGACGACTAGGATTGTCGGCTGCACGGCGCACTGCTCGGCGATGAGCGCCAGCAACTGCTCCGCCAGCGCGGCTGACACGTCCGCGCCGCGATCGGCGGTGAGCTCGCCCCGCAACAGCCGGACGATCGTGTTTCGCCGAGGATTGGCGGAAGGCTCGCGTACCCGTAACCCCTCTAGCAGCGGCAACAGCGGTAGCGCCTGCCCCAGCTCGTCACCGGCGCCCCAGAACACTTGACAGCCGGCACCCGCCGCCTCGGCCAGAGCCGCCTGCACAAGCGCGGACTTGCCGATTCCTGGCTCGCCCTCGATCAGCACCGAGCTGCCCCGTCCCCGGGCCACCTCCGTCATGAACCTGACCAGCATCGCGGTCTCGCTGTCGCGGCCGACTAGTGCGCCGGCCAGGGTGGCGGTAGGCACGGAGCGGATTTTACTACCAGAAAATTATGGACACAAGCGGCGTTTTCGGTGCAATTCACATTGGCTAAAGTTGCCGTCCGGCAGAAATGACGTTGCTAGCTTGCCGCAACGTGCATTGCAAGTTTCTCCAGGGCTTGCAGTGCACGGCCACGCGAACATTACTCCGCATGAAGATGAGAATATTGCTTACAATATTTAACGGCGAATTTCACTATTTAAAAAGTACTAGGAATGGTTCCTCAGGGCGCTTAAAGTAAGGATAGTACGGGAAATAACTCCACAAGACGGTACATCCGCCCGTGCAGATCGGCCGGGTCGTGCAACAGGCGGCTGGCCTCGGGAATCGCCATGGAGGAATCATGCGCATCGGGCGAGCTCTCATAATTCCCGCTATCCTAGCACTCGGCGCGGCCGGATCGATCCTGGCTGGCTCGGCAATGCCCGTGGCGGCCGTGCACGCGCCCAGTGTCCACGTGCAGGCGGTTACCGTTTCCTCGGTCCCCAACATGTATTACCACGGTTGAACCAATATGACGTACGACTAGCGGTGGCGCAGATGCGGTGAGCGGCATCGGCGCGGAACTGCTGGCCGTTTCCCGCCTCGGCCCGCCTCCATGTCATGGCCAGCGGCCGAGGCTAGTAGGCGGCGCGTTCTCGCCCGGCTGCTGGCGGCAGCTGGTCACCGGCTGGAGGGCGGGCCGGGCCGGAGCTCCCGGCGCGCACCGCGAGGCCTCGGCTAGCCAGGGCGGCTAGCGCCGGACCATCCGTTCACCCTGTTTCCTGGCTTTCCGGTGACCAGCACGTGCCGAACGGCCGGAGCGTGCGGGAGCACCGCCGGGCAGTCTCCCGGCTCATATCGGCGGCGGGCTGACGCTGCGGCGATGTGATCCGGCCCGGTGCCGGGTAGCTGCTGCGATGCTCGCCCATTCCGCGCAACCTGGCCGCGGAGATGGCCCGCACCCGGGGCACCGCCGCGTTCGCAGGATTGGCCGCGTTGTGCCAGTCCGGCTCGGTAGGCTCCGTCGCCCAGCTGGCCGCACTCGACAAGATCGCGGTCATCATGGAACGCACCAGCGGCGATGCGGGTGTTCGCCGGCCGCGGGCATCCGACTGCGAGCAGCTGATCGACCGCTACGCCATCGCCTGCCCCGATGCGATCGTTCTACCTCGACATCGCCGAGTGGGCCGACGATGACCCTGGGAGCTCAGCTGCCGAGGTTTGGTTACGCTGGATCTCAGTGTGTGAGGTGCAATGAAAGTTTCATTACTGCTCCTATGTAAAATCTATGTGACTGTCACACTGGTCCCGCTCGCGCAGCACCAGGAGGGAGGGACGCCGGATGACCGTGCCAGGAAGCCCCACGGTACGGCGCCGCCGACTTGCCGCGGAGCTGCGCGGGATCAGGGAAAGTAAGGGCAAGAGCGGAGATACCGTCGCCGCAGCGTTGAAATGGTCGCCTTCCAAGATCAGCAGATACGAGCTGGCCAGGACCGGCTTGAAGCCACGGGAAGTCGAGAGACTGCTCGACTACTACGAGATCACCGGATCCCGTCGCGCGTTCCTCCTCTCGCTCGCCGAGGATGCGGCTCGGAAGGGATGGTGGGAAGAATTCACAGATGTCCTGTCTACCGACTATCAGCAGTTCATCGGCTTCGAGCATGAGGCAAGTTCGATCGCTATATGGCACGTTGACGTTGTAACTGGTCTTTTACAGACGGAAGCTTATGCTAGGCACATAATTAGCGGCTACAGCCAGGTCGAGCCGATCGCACCAGGCATGATCGAGCGGCTGGTCAAGGTCCGGATGCAACGCCAGCAGGTGCTGACTCGCGAACCAGGGCTTCAGCTTTCAGTCGTGCTCGATGAGTCGATCTTGAAGCGCCGGATCGGCGATGAGCTGGTGATGTATGAGCAGCTTCAACGGCTCGCGTATGAGGCTGACCGGCCAAACGTAACGTTGCAGATCCTCCCCCTTGACGCGCAGCACACGGTCTTCGGGGAGTCATTTGTTATATTCCGCTTCGGGCCAGATAATGATGCTCTGCTGCAAGATGTGGTAAGCACTGAACATTTGAAAAGTGACTTCTCCGTGGAAGGCGAGAGAGAGACCTACTTGCATAGGCTCGCATTTCAGATTCTCGTCGGTGCGTCGCTGGACCCGGCGTCGTCTAGAGCGCTCATACTCGAGACGGCTGAGTCGCATTGGTCAGGGGTCACGTCCCGCGGCGTGGTGCGTGAAGACGGCACCGCGTGATTCTCGGTTTGGACTTTAGGCGGTAATGGCGGTGAGGATCACCTGCTCGGGCGAGGTGGCCTGGACCGGGCTGAGGCGGCAGCGGCTGAGGATGTCCAGGCCGATGTAGCGGCGCATCTCGGTCCACTCGTCGTGCTGCTCGGCCAGGACGGCGCCGGCTAGGCTCCGGCAGCGTCGCGCCGATCGCCTCGGTCAGGCCGCGGTGCGCGTCGCTGGTAACAAGCGCGACGCCGGTCAGTCGGCGGGCGGTGAGGTCGCGGAAGAAGGCCAGACACCCGGCGCCGTCCTCAGCGGAACGCCCTCCACCTGCTCGTCCAGGTGCTTGGCCATCACGCTGACCTCTCAATGAGGATCACTCGGTGGCCGTCTCACCTCACGACGCCACGTCTGCCAGCGAAAACATCGAACACCACATCCATGGACGCAACCTGGTCAGATACCCAGCGGGTGCGTTAAGTAGTTGGTAGAATACTTTGTGTAGTCGCAAGCTTTAGGCCATAAATCACACGAAACATTCAGCGAGGTAAGGATATGGGAAGACTTACGCTCGGGGGCCGCCCGGGGAGGCCCGGTTCAGATTCGTACTGGATTAAGAGTTCCCTGAGTTTCTCCAACAGCAACTGCGTCGAGGTGGCGAGCCTGCCTGCTGGCGAGATCGGTGTTCGCGACAGCAAGGACTCCGAAGGTCCGGTTCTCCGATTTACATCGGACGAATGGCATGCATTCCTCGGAGGAGTGCGAAACGGAGAATTCGATAGTTTCGGTAAAATATGACCGCCACGGGCAAAAAAGTGCCGTAGTTTCCTGGTCAGGCTAGCCGTCGATCAGAGTTCAGGCGAAGGCCCCTCCCAAGCGCTGAGGGGCCTTCGCGCTCGCCACGCGGCGGTGGACTGAGTGCCAATGACCCTCATCTTGTGCCGCCTGCCGTCGCCAGATGACGGCGGAACTCACGGACAAACGACGGACAAATGATCAAGGACCCGACTGCCGAGACCGGCGATTGGGCCCTTGACCTGGTGCTTTATGAGTAGCCCCGACCGGATTTGAACCGGCGCTACCGCCTTGAGGGATGGCATGACAGCGTTCAACCCAGAGCAGTGTCCGTTGTCCGAGCAACTCGAACCGACTACAATGTAGTCATGAGTAAGCGCTCCGCGACCCCCGTGCGGTTTGATGTCCCCGTGGCCGAAAGGCTGGCGTCGTTCGTAGCCGCGAACCCCGGCATGACCCTTTCATCCGCGGCGAACCGGCTGGTGGATGAGGCCCTCCGCATGAGCGAGCATCCCGGGGTCATGTTCCGGCCCGGTCCTACCGGGCGGCGTGCAGCCCTGGCTGGCGGACCCGACGTGTGGGAACTCGTGCGCGCGGTGAAGTCTGCACGCATGGCAGAGCCCGGGCTATCCGATGATGGCCTGCTCGCCGTAGTTGCTGACAACACAGGTGTCCCGCTGCGGCTGGTGCGAGCCGCAGTCCGGTACTGGGCTTCCTATCCCGACGAGATTGACGCGGAAATCACTGCCGCTGACGCCGCCGAGGACGCCGCCGAACGAGCATGGCAGCGCGAACGCCAGCTGCTCGCCAGGTAAGCCCGTGGACTGCCCGCTGCTGCTCGATGAGATGTTCTCCGACACCATCGCCCAGCAGCTCCGCGCCAAGGGCTACGACGTGCTGGCCGTCGTGGCAGATCCCTCGTTAGTGGCACTGCCGGACGACCAGATACTCGCCCGCGCGGCAGCGACCGGGCGTGCCCTGGTCACCGCCAACATCAAGGACTTCATGCCGCTGGACGCCCAGTACCGGGCCGCCGGGCAAGCCCACGCCGGACTGATCCTCGTCTTGGCCAGGACCTTCCCCCAGGACCGCACCTACACCCACACGGCCACCAGCGCCCTCGCCGCCCTCCTGGACAAGCCCGGCAAGATCCAGGCCGACCAGGTCATCTTCCTCACCCGCGACTGACTGGCTTTCAGCGCAGTCGTTCTCCCGCTCGCGGACCCAAGCCGCTTGCCGGCCCGCGGGGCTACCACAACATGAGTGGTATCGGCACGCCGACGGGCCGAATTCATCAGGGCCCTGCGCGCGCTTGAGCGTAGGGCGTAAGTGCCCCGGCCTGGCCCTGCCTGCCGCGGCGGCAGGCCGGGCCAGGGACCAGCGAGCCGCGGTTGCCGCCGTCACAGGGCTCATCCTCGCGCTGAGGCGGCGGCGTCGCAGCGACCAGGTTGACCTCGCGCTGCTGTATCTCACCTGCGCCGGCGCGTGGATCGGACTGACGCGCCTCGGTGCGGCGGCAGCCGACGCCCACCTGACAAGAGGCGCGGTTTTCAACGACCGTCGTGAACCTCAAGGGCCATCGCGACGATCCAGTGCGCGCATGGCCGGAGATTGGCAGCAGCCGGACGGTCATCGGGATCTGTCCGCTGACGATCACTCCGGGCTAGTAACGGGCTGTCCTGCGGTACGGCCCCGGCCGTCCCGTGCCGTAGGCGCCGTACCTGGAGCGCGCCGTTCGGCAACCGTCGCCGAGAACGGCGTGGTCGTCGTCCGCCACCGCTACCAGCAGCACCCGGACCGTACGAATACCTGCCCACCGGCAAGGCCGCCGATACATGAAGTGCCGCCACAGGGGTAGTGGGTCGCCGCAGGCTTCCAATCCCTCCGCCTGCACAAGGGAAGTGATTCGGATGAACGGGACGCTACGGGTTCCCCGAAGCCGCGGCGCCGTCAGCGGCGTAGCACTAATCCTGCTCGGCGCGTGGGGCGCGCTGATCCCCTTTGTCGGCCCGTACTTTCATTACGCCTACACCCCGGACACGGGCTGGTCTTACACGTCCGGCAGATTCTGGCTGGAGATCCTGCCGGGCGCCGGGGCGCTGCTGGGCGGCGTGATCGTGCTCGCTAGCTCGTACCGGCCGGTCGCCCTGTTCGGCGCCTGGCTGGCCGCGCTCAGCGGCGGCTGGTTCGCGGTCGGCAGCGTCCTCGGCCCGACCTGGACCGGGGCGGGCGTGACGGCGGGCTCGCCCGTTGGCGGGACCTTGCTTCGCGCGGTCGAGCAGCTCGGCTTCTTCACCGGCCTGGGCATTGCCATCGTGTTCTTCGCGACGCTGTCGCTCGGGCGCCTCTCGGTGGTCAGCGTCAGGGACACAAAGCTGGCCGCCAAGGCCAAGTCGGCCGGGCCAGCCGAGGAGAAGCCCGCCGAAGCGAAGGCCCCCCGCCTCGGCATACGATTCGCAAGGCTCCTGGGCAGGCCGGCTGCCCGCACGGAAGAGCCCGCCGGGGAGCGCGTCGACTCTGCGGCGCGCTAGCTGGCGCGTCCCTTTCGGCCGCGGGTCCGGCCACACATAGCCAATGACGCAGCCCGGGGCCATCCGGAATATTCGGAATGGGGCCGTCGCGGTCAGTGCCCGGGCCGGGCGCCTGCCTCGGGGTCGGGGGAGGCAGCGCCCGGCCTGCTGACCGTTCCAGGCGGGCCTGTCGTGGCCTGGTCGTGGCCAGGGGGCATCACCGTGGCTGGCGGGGGCGCGGCGGCCGGTTCCTCGGCTGGCGGATCCGCGGTGGCAGGCGGATCTGCCGCGGCCACGGCACGCTGGTATGCGTCGTGCAGCTTGGCCACCTCGGCTCGCCGGCCACCCCGAGGGCGCGCAAGAGGGCGTCCAGGGCCTGCCCAGGCTCCACAGGCGCGTTGTCATAACCATGCAGGTCGATGAACAGCACCCCGCCGGCGAACCAGCCGCGCTCCCGGGCAGCGTGCACCGCATGGACAGCCAGCGCCCCCGGCATTCGCCAGCACGCCGCGGCAGATCATTACCCCTGAGCAGTTCGACGCGATCTACCAGGCGCTGTCAGACGCGGATGTTCAGCTCCTAGTCGAGACGGCCGTCGAGAGCGGCCTGCGCTGGGGAGAGCTGACCGAGCTCCGCGTCAGGGATCTTCTTTCGGTCCCCAGGTGCTGACCGTGAGCCGCAAGGTGATCGAGGTCAATCCTAGGTTCCAGCCAGACGGGAAGCGCTTCGCGGTGAAGGAGTATCCCAAGGACAAGGAGTACCGGCGGCTCAAGATCAGCGCGCAGCTCGTGCAGAAGATCGAGGCTCATGTGCGGTCAGAAGGACTGGGAACCGGCGATCTGATGTTCGCGCGCCGGGCTCGTCGCCCGTCAACAGGACCACTGCGGGTGGTGGCAGATCCGGGCACACTTGGCATGACTGAGCCGAACGAGAAGGGCCGCCAGTACCGCCACGCTCAGCGCCTACACAGCGGGAAGTGCCGCTGCGAGCACTGCGAGGCGCCTTCGCCGCCTATCGCGCCAGGTGGCGCGCCAAGGGCAGTGCACTTCCCCGCGCCCCGCGTGCCGCCGAGAACGACGATCACATTCCGCGCAACTGGTTCCGCCGCAGCATCTGGGCGCCGGCGTGCCAAGCAGCCGACCTCGGATTCAACCCGCGAGCCGACGATCTTCGGCACGCCCAGGCCTCTTGCCTACCAGCTTCGCCGGTGGCGCCGACCTCCAGGTCGTCAAGGGCGACTCAGCCATGCGTCGATCCTGACCACTACCCAGCAGTATTTCCACACCCTCCCCGACACTGACGAAACTGCCCTCGACGCCCTCGCAAGAATCCGTAGCCGGGTCCGTCAGGAGCCCACATGATCCCGCGGACGCGGCGCACCGCACTCTACGCAATCGGGGCGATCGCGATCCTGGCGAGCGCCAATGTCTGGGCCCACAGCTACGGCAGCAGACCTTTACCGTAGGCCCAGGCGAAGAGTTCTGCGCCGCTGGCGACCGGCAGCCACATGCCAGTGTTGATCAGGTCATCCACTATGCCCTCAGCTGTGGCACGATCGAACACCTTATCCTTGTAACCCTGGATTACTAACCACAACGATCCCTGCACTTGGAGTCCGTCCCGCTCGCCAATATTCGTAGCGGCGTCTTCGTCGATGATCGCAATTCCACCGTGCACGGTCACCCAGGCGAGGACGGCTGCTTCTCCGTTATTCCTTTCGGGTCCTCCTCCGAGTTCGCCCTTGTATCTGGCGAAGGCGACTACCTCGTCGAACTGGTCGATCTCGGCTGGGTGGAGCCATCCCTGAGCGGATACCATTCCAAGCGCTGGGTATGCGGCGACTCCTTTGGTCAGTTCGTCCAGCACATTAGTCGGAACAATGCACTCGTCTGCGGCCGTGACCGCCTCAAGCTCGGCTAGACGACCAGCGCGGGCGAAGTGACTTAGCGCCGTGCTGTCGAAGGCGAGCGTGCTCACGGACGTGTTTCGAACTCACGGCGAAGCTCGTCAAGGGTAGTTTCCTCAGTTGCTGGCAGGTCAGCTTCCGTGATCGTGCCTTGTAGCAGCTCTACTGTCCGGGCCAGCGTCAATCGCTTCGCTCGGTAAGTTCTGACCACGGCGCGCGCATACTCCGGCGGGATGGCCGGTGGTTCAAGCTCAGGTACCCACCTTTCGCCGAACTCGAACATCTCGCCCTTCTTAAGGTCATTCTCGACGAGGAGCTCACGCTCCCTGCCATTAATCAGATCGAGATCTCTCAACTGATTGCATGCCGCAGTCCAGCTGACTCTGAAACGCACGGCCACTGCGATCGCGGCGAGCCTCGGCGACCGAGTAGAGAATTCGCGCCAGGTACTCAGAACGGCAGATCGGGGCATGAGAAAGTGGGCCGCGAACACGTTAAACATGCGCTCGGTGTCAGTTGCACCTAGCCTCGGTTCTGGCTCGTACGCATCGCCGACCAAGTGGTGGCCGAGTTCGTGTGCAAGGCTGAACCTCCGGCGACCTGGATCAGTCGTACCGTTAACAACCGCAACCCCGAGATCGTCAACCTCGACATACGCAGCGTCACCAGCATCAGGGCCGAGCGCCAGCGAGAAGGCTAGGAGGTCCAGCCGCTCGCACACTGATTGCAGATCGAGCATCGGGCCGTCTGGTTGTCCGGCTTCGACTCGCATGTTGTGTGCGAGGTTCTCGGCGTCCTCGAAGCTCCTTGGCGCTTCATAGGCTGTACGTCCTGCACGGGTCAGCACGCGGCGATCGACTAGGAAGGCCACGTCACGGGCGATGTGCTCTAGCGCAAGATCAAGCCTCCGCGAGAATCCGCCCACCGCCGGATCCCGCCGCCGACTGATGACGGCTGCCGGGGATTCGACAACGAACCAGTCGATAGGCCTTTCCAGGGCGCTTGCGATAGCGACCAACTCGGTTGCCGACACCTTCCGCGTCCCAGCTTCGACCCTCACGATCGCAGTGCGATCCAGGCCAACGAGAGCGGCAAGCTCGGCCTGAGTCCTCCCGATGTCTTCCCGGGCTTCAGCGATGCGTCGCCCCAGGTCAGCCTGGTTAGTGATCGCCCCTTTGCTCATAGTGCGATTATCGCACATCATGACCGTGGTGGAACGCGAGCCCAGCGTTCCAATGGATCCCGCCCAAGCGGACCGCCCAGGGATGCGTGGTCGACTGCCGGGACCTCGCTGTCCAGAATGAGTGGCTGTTAACAGGTGGCCCGATGATGGGATGACGCGTCGGAAGCTCCGGCTAGGTCTTATCAGGCCGCAACCGGAGCTCGGCTTGCGCAGGTCGGCAGTAACCTCGATCGGAACGGCTGCACCAGAAACCCGCACGGTTCCCTGCAAGAAGCCAGTCGCCGCCAGGACGCCGAGCGGCGGCCGCCTCAGCCCGTAGCACCGCAGAGCGTGGCTGTGGCGTCTGCAGAATGTCAGCGAGAGCTGTCGAGAATGCTGCCGATCTCGGCCAGGCGTGAGCGGGCTGCCTGGCCGAACTCGGCTGCCTGTGACATCGTCGCGAACAGCCTGAGGTAGGTGGCAATGTCGCGGGGGTCGGTGACGGTGACCACGGCATGTTCCAGTTCGACGCTGGCCAGCCGGTCGTCGAATATCTGGTATCCGTGCAGCGGAATATCGGCTACAGCGGCTCCCATGAAGATCACGCCGATCTCGACGTTGGCGAGCGTGGCGAGGGAGGCGATGTGGCCGGCTTGGGC
>WNFB01003093.1_pt1 | contig 14602 bp, 11 predicted proteins | sample 5400501 | NCBI WGS metagenome assembly WNFB01 (sample SAMN13153341, study PRJNA577476) | soil metagenome | isolation source: 200 cm saprolite under Douglas fir tree site 2 hole 1 | place: USA:California | collected 2015-04-18
TCACCATCATCCCCGCGATGAAGACGGCGAGATGGTGAACAACTACTGGCATGGGGTTGCGCTGGTGATGTGGACTGGCTTCATGTTCAAGCCACACAACCTGTTCGACCGGACGCCATTCTACCCTTAGAGAGAGGCTTGGGTCCGACTAAAAGCTATGGTTCAGGTTAGCCTAGCTATCCTATTGCGTTAGAACGCTTGCTTGCATGGAAAACAACAATCTAAATGTTCCAGGCCTGAAATAGCCGCTTTCCAACCTGTCGGGTAAAACAACTTCGATTTCTAGGGAGCAAGCCCAGAAGGGGTCCGGCGCGGGAAAGTTCTGCAAAGTCTTGCATTTTCACACTTTTTGTAACTTGCCAATGGCACCAAGGTGCTGTGCTGTAAAGTCTTCTCAAGACCGCCTGCGGTACCTGAATTGCACGCCCCCCTGTGCTGTCCCAGGCCGACTCGTCCTCCCTCCCAAGCGAGTCGGGATCCACGATCCAAATGCTGAGGTAGGCATGGCTTACAAGGAAACTCTCTGGATGGCCTGTGACTCGACCGATCACTTGCGGGCCGAGTACGGACCATTCCATACCCGCCGAGAGGCGGAGGTTGAGGCCAAGAAGTTAGGTTTTGGCTACCTGCTGCGTTACGAGCACATTCTCGACGATCGTGAAGAAATCGAAGAGGTTCGCTGCATTTTCATTGAGCTACCGGAAGCAATCGCCACAGACAACAGCACCAACCTTCATACCCGGTGCGCGAGCTGCGGCGAATCTGCGACTCACGAACATGGGTGGCAGGCCGAAGTCTGGGCTGATATTCACGAGTTCGAGCATTCCCGCCATCGAGTACGGCTTTTTGAGCATACTCGGGGTGATGGTTTGAAGGAAATCGGCGACTGGCGAGTCTGAAGGAGCCAGAAGCACCCGCCCGGTATACTCCCGTTGTTCTCTTGAGGTGGAGACCGCGAACCGGCTCTGCTAGTCTATTGCCGTATTCTGTAATCATCGGTAACCTAAAAGACGTCGATTCAGTCAAATGTCGGCGTGGCACATGCCAGACTTGGCTGAAAATCTGCTACGAAACGTATGCTCTTGATCATCTCCATTGTGTTGGCGATCATTCCGCTGCTGGGCATTGCATGGATCCTTTCCCAAGGGTTGGCACTCACTGTAGACAACCTGTTCATGTCGCTAATCCTCCTGGCGATGTCGGCGATCTTCGGCATGAGTGCGCTTTTTGAATTGCGGAAGCCCATGCTGGTCTCGGCGAAATCTGGAAAAGCGAAGGGGTCAACGTCTTCACGTTTCGAAACACCAAACGGGGCGCGGCTGGAGCAGGGAAGAGTGGAAAGTGTTTTGTTTTTTGAATCGCACATTGGCCAGCCGAACAAGTCCATTGTGAGCCTGTCGAATGGTGAGACAGTATCGCGCACGCTGGTGTTCGAGGGCGATCTACGCAATGCCCTGCCGGTTGGGAAAAGGGTGGAAATTACATCGCGCGAGGATGCTGGCCGCAAGATCCTGCTTAATGTGGACTACCGCTGATCGTTTATTCGTGCCCTATCCTACTGCTGTTGCGAGTACGGTTCGGCTCCGCTCAGGCAACTTTGCTGCCTGTCCCCAGGGCATTCGGCGGCGCATGCGAGACGTCCCCACCCACAGCCGCCGAGGACGGCGGTGCTACACGACTTCGATTTCTGGTTACAAAGCGGCGGAGTTTCCTTCGGCGTTGCTGGAGAGAGCGCCGGCGGCCGCTCGGTCGATCAGCCAGAGAAGTCTGCCGTTTTTCGGCTGGATCAATTTTGAAGGGAACTGGTCGCCCGAGGAATCGCTCTCCAGCACTTCGCGGAGCACGTCGGCCTTGTCTCCGCCTGTGACCAGAAACATGACACATGCCGAGTTGTTAAGCACGGGGAGAGTCAAAGTGATGCGGTAGGTCTGAAGTTTGTCGATCCAGTGGGCAACGACCAGCCGGCTCTGCTCCTGAAGAACAGCCGTATCCGGGAACAGAGAAGCCGTGTGTCCATCGGAACCCATCCCGAGGAGTAGTAGGTCAAATCTCGGGACCTCTCCAGGTTTAAGCTGAAAGAAATTTTTCAGGGTCTGCTCGTAATCCGCGGCTGCACGGGTGGCGTTTTCTTCCGCGTGGATCCGGAAAACATTTTCCATCGGCACAGGCACCTTTGAAAGCATTGCCTCACTTGCCATGCGGTAGTTGCTGTCGGGATGATCGGGAGGAACGTGCCGCTCATCACCCCAGAAAAGAAACACCTGGCCCCAGGGAATCGAATGGGCGTAGCTCTCGGCGAGCAGTTGGTAGAGCCTCCTGGGTGTTGATCCTCCGGACAGAGCGACCGTGAAGCGCCCACGCCTGCTTACTGCGTCGGTTGCCTGGCTTACAAACTCATCTGCCGCTGCGCGAAACAGTTGATCCGCACTCGCCAGCACTCGAATTTCGGGAGACGTGCTCACGGCTTCTTGGCAGTTACGCCGGTCGTTTTCATGACAGCACAGCGGGCGGCACCAAGCAGCGCCGTTCTATCGTTGGAGATCACTCTGACTGGTATTGCTTCGAGCAAAGGTTGCATGCGGCCTTTATTGAGAAAAGCCTGCATGAAGAGAGGCCCGGCGAGTTTAGACAGAATTTTTGGGGCAATACCGCCCCCGAGGTAGACTCCACCTGTGGCCAAAATCTTGAGCGCGAGGTTGCCTGCTTCGGCTCCATAGATCGAAACCCAGAGATCGAGTGCTTGCTCGGCAAGGGCGGATTTTCTTGACAGAGCCGCACGCGAGATGGCCGCTGCGGGATCGCCATGAATCATTTCTTCCGTTAGCCACTGTGGTTCTTCTCCCCGCCCTGTATCGCGCAAAAAATGGAACACGTTAACCAGCCCAGGACCGGAGACAATGCGTTCATAGCTCACGTGTCCAAACCGCGTGTGCAGGAAACGCATTAAATCTATCTCCAGTTCGTTGCGCGGCGCGAAATCAGCGTGGCCGCCCTCACAGGCAAAAACGAAATGTTTTTGGCCGTCCCAGTACATGCCCGCTTCGCCAAGGCCAGTGCCTGCGGCGATCACTGCTTGATTGCCAACTGGAATTTCCTTGACCTTATTCAGCGTGACCAGGTCCTTTTCCTCCAAAGCGGCTATGCCCCAGGCGTTTGCCTCCACGTCATTGATCAAAAACGCCGACGGTAGATGAAGTTCATGCGAAAGGCGTGAGCCTTCAATAATCCAGGGCAGGTTCGAAGTCTCAACCCGTCCATTGCGCACCGGGCCCGCAATGCCGAAGCACGCGGCGTCTGGTTGCACGCCATGCAATTTAATGAATTTGACTACGATTTCGTCCAGTCCACGGTGTTCGCGGCTGGGGAAGACGGACTCCGACAGGAATTTCAGACTTCCGTCTTGAAATTTAAAGTAAGCTAATCGCGTATGAGTGCCGCCAATATCGCCGGCCAGGATCATTTCTCGAAGTTCCTCCAGCGGCGGCCGTCCCGCTCGAGCAAGTCATCGGCTTCCTTCGGACCCCAAGTTCCGGCGGCATAATTGGGGAAATTTCGCGGTGGCAGGGCTTTCCATACATCAAGTACCGGACTCACTACACACCAGCCCGCTTCTACCATGTCCGCGCGCTGGAACAATGTTGCATCGCCGATCATGCAGTCGTGCAGCAGGCGCTCGTAACCCGTACTGGGTTGCTGTCCGAAGTAATCAGCATATTCGAAATTCATGTCCACCGTTCCCAGTCGCATGACCGGTCCTGGAACTTTCGCGGCGAAACGCAGAGAGATGCCCTCCTCGGGCTGAATGTGCAGCACTAACTGGTTGGGCATCAGGTTTTCCACCGGCGTGTCCCGGAAAAGCACGAATGGTGCACGCCGGAATTGAATCACGATGTGTGTGTGCCGCGACGGCAGGCGCTTACCAGTGCGCAGATAGAAGGGTACGTCTGCCCACCGCCAGTTGTCGATCAAAAGCTTCATGGCGACGAAAGTCTCGGTTCGGGAGTCGGGCGGCACGCCATCCTCGCTGCGATAGGCGGGGACACGCTGACCATCCACAATGCCTTCACCATACTGTCCGCGCACCGTCCTGCGCAGCACTTCTTCCGCAGTCAGGGGTTGGATAGCGTGCAAAATCTTCGCTTGTTCATCACGCACAGCATCCGCTTGAAACGAGATCGGAGGTTCCATGGAGGTGAGACTGATGAGCTGCATGATGTGATTCGGGACCATATCACGCAGTGCTCCGGCTTGATCGTAGTAACCGCCACGCGTCCCCACTCCAACGGTTTCTGCCACCGAAATCTGTACATGGTCGATGTAGCGGCGGTTCCAGATGGGCTCGAAAATTCCGTTAGCAAAGCGGAAAGCCAAAATATTTTGGACGGTCTCCTTACCCAAGTAGTGATCGATTCGATAGATTTGCTTCTCTTCAGCGAATTTCAGCAGCTGCTTGTTCAGCGCTTTCGCCGATTCCAGATCGCGCCCGAATGGTTTTTCGACGATAACCCGGCGCCAGTGATGATTCTCTTCCCTCATCAACCCAGCTTCGGCCAAATTCTCTACGATGGAACCAAAGTAGTCTGGCGCAGTCGCCAGATAGAAGAAGTAGTTGCCGTGTGTGGAATGGTCTTTGTCCACTTTTTGCAGTACTTCCTTCAACTGCGGGTAGACATTCTTGTCGTTGAAATCCCCTGAGACGTAATGCATGCGACGGACAAACCATTCCCACAGGTCGGGATCCACTTGATTGCTGGCCGACTGTTTCATGCCGTCCGAGACTTTCTTTCGAAAGTCATCGGTTGACATTGGGGTGCGCCCCAGGCCGACTACTGCGAATTCCCGCGACAAGAGCTGCAATTTCGCCAGGTTGTAAAGCGCAGGAATCAGCTTGCGCCGGGTCAGATCGCCCGCCGCTCCAAAGATCACCATCACACACGGATCTCCGGGTCGTCCGATCCGTTGCGTGCTGGGAGACGGCATTACCGCTGTATCCACCATAGGTTTTACTCCCGTGGGTAGAAAGGGACTTGGGGGACGTCTGAAACATCATGCCGTCTTTGCAACCACCGACGGTTCCACGTGACCACCGAACTTCTGCCGCATGGCGGAAAGCATCTTTTCCGCGAACGTATGCTCCTGGCGTGACCGGAACCGCGTGTATAAGGCTGCGGAAAGCACTTCCGCGGGTACCGCTTCTTCGATCGCGGCCCGGATGGTCCAACGGCCCTCGCCGGAGTCTTGAACGAAACCGGTATATTCCGAAAGTGTCGGATTCTCCGCCAAAGCCATGGCCGTGAGATCCAGCAGCCAAGAACTGACGACACTGCCGCGTCGCCATACCTCGGCGATGTCGGCGAGGTTGAGATCGTAACGCATGTCTTCGGGCAGGTCCTTCTTGCTTGCGTTGCGGAAAATGTCGAAACCCTCGGCATAGGCCTGCATAATGCCGTATTCGATGCCATTGTGCACCATCTTCACGAAGTGGCCCGCGCCCGAAGGACCGCAATGAATGTAACCTTCCTCGGCTGTGCCACCCAATTTTTCACGCCCAGGCGTACGCGGAATCTCGCCGCGCCCCGGAGCCAGCGTTTTGAAGATAGGGTCAAGTTGCTGCACGGCTTCCTTTGGGCCACCAATCATCATGCAGTAGCCGCGGTCTATACCCCAGACGCCGCCACTGGTGCCTACGTCCACGTAATGGATGCCTTTTTCTTTGCACTGCTTCGATCGGCGAATGTCATCTTTGAAATAGGAGTTGCCGCCGTCGATGATAATGTCACCCGGCTGCATGCGGTGCGCCAGCTCCTGGACCGTCTGCTCGGTCGGACCCCCCGCCGGCACCATGACCCACGCCGCGCGCGGGGGTTTCAGCTTTCTTATCAGATCGTCGAGTGAGTTAGATCCGACGGCGCCTTCGCCGGCCAGCTGCTTCACGGCCTCCGGGCTCAGGTCCGAGACTACCAACTGGTGACCGCCGCGCATGAGCCGGCGCGTCATATTAGCTCCCATCCTACCTAGACCTACCATTCCCAGTTGCATGCATGCGCTCCTCTTTAGAATCTGCCTCTTGGCTCCGTAAAGTCGGCGGGACGCCGGCGCTACATGGAAAACCTAATTTGTCGCCTGTTTCACCGCTGCTTGCAGTGTGTATAGACCCGCTTGCAAGTCAGCACCGAGATGAACTCGCAATGCGCGACGATTACGCTCCGCCAGCACCTGGAAATCTCCGCGCGCCTGCGCCGCTTTGACTACTCCGAACGTGTATTTTTGTCCGGGCACTGGCAGATCTTGCGCGTCATCGCAGGTCAATTGCAGGAACACACCCGTGTTCGGACCACCCTTGTACGCCTGTCCAGTTGAGTGCAGGAATCGCGGACCAAAGCCCAAACATGTCGCCACTCGCTTCTTATTGCGCACGGCATGACGTATGGCCTGCAGTTTCTCCTCGTGCTCCTCGTTCATCTCAACATAGGCCAGCAGGGCGAAATAATCCCCAACACGCAAGCGGTTCAAATGCGCCCGCAGATACCCGACAAGAGACTTGTCATTGCCGGCCGCGTTGGCCAGTTCCGCGGCGTTCTTCTCGTCAGTAAAAAGCTTGATTCCTTTGTCGTCGAGGATGGGCTTTTCCGAGGGAAGGGAACCGGTCTTTTCGTATTCCGCAGTCAGATTGCGTGTGACCACTTTGCTGGCTTCGACATCCGGCTGATTGAAGGCATTGATACCGATAATTGACCCGGCTACAGCGGTTGCGATTTCCCAGCGGAAAAACTCTTGGCCGAGATCGTAAATGTCGGCCAGCGAAATGCGGACTACAGGATGTCCAGCTTTCTCGAGCGCAGCGAGCTTGGCATCTTGTCCCCGATCAGGCGCCGATTCCAGGCGAACGTAAGCAAATATCCGGTCATTGCCATAGACGTCTGGCGATCCTAATTCTTCGCGATCCACGGGGATGATGCCCTTGCCCTGCTTGCCCGTGGACTCGGCCAGCAACTGTTCCAGCCACGCTCCGAGATCGGAAATTCCCGGCGAAGCGACGATCGTGACCTTGTCGCGACCTCCCTTGGCCGCCGTACCGAGAATTATCCCGAGCACCACGCCTGGATCCTGCTCGACCGGCACACAAGACATGCAGGCCTGAACCATTTCCTCGGTGCGATCCAGAAACTTCTGTGTGTCCAGACCCATCACGGCTGCAGGCACCATGCCGAAATTCGACAGCGCCGAATAACGTCCGCCAATGCTGGGCAAGCCGTAAAAAATGTTCCGAAAACGATCAGCTTCGGCGACGTGCTGCATCTTTGATCCGGGATCGGTGATAGCGATAAAGTGGCTCCCGGCTTTCTCGCCCAAGACCTGCTTTACGCGCTCGAAGAAATACTGTTTGAAAATATTGGGTTCGAGAGTGCTGCCCGATTTGCTGGACACGATGAACACCGTCTTCGCCAGCTCGATCTTGTTCTCGAAAGCCTTGACCTGCGCCGGATCGGTAGAATCGAGCACATGCAATTCTGGAAAGCCAGCGATCTTGCCAAAGGTTTTCGTCAAAACTTCGGGGCCGAGGCTCGATCCGCCCATGCCTAGGAGCAGCACGTGAGTGAAGCCCTCGTTCTTCACATCTTCCGCGACGCGCCGCAAGTTCTGGCTCTGGGTAATCTGATCTTCCGTGATGGCCAGCCATCCCAGCCAGTTTGCCTCGTCGGTGCCTGTCCACAGGGAAGCATCGCGTTGCCACAACCGGCGTACTTTGCCATTCGCCCGCCAATCCTCAATTGCTGCCTTGACCGAGGAAGCCAGTGATTGCGGCAGCGTGTAAGTCTGCTGATTCACCTTGGGCGTGATCTGACACTTGCTGGTTTTCTCGACGGCTTCCAGCAGCTTGTCGAATGCATCTGCGAACAGGCGGACGCCGTCGTCGGTCAATTTGTCAGTAACCTCTTTCATCGAAATGCCCACCTGGGCAAGCGTTTCCATCGTGTCCTTGGCGGCTTCGATGTCTTCCGTCAGACTGTTTCGCAAGAGCCCATGATCGCGGAAGGCGTCTAGCGTAGCCGGCGGCATCGTGTTTACGGTGTCCGGGCCAATGAGCTGTTCCACGTAGAGCACGTCACGATAATTGGGATTCTTGGTGCTGGTGCTGGCCCAAAGCACGCGCTGGGTCTGTGCTCCCTTGGAAGCGAGCGCCTGCCAACGCGGGCCGCTGAAAATTTGTTGGTAGCGCTGATAAGTCAGCTTGCCGTTGGCAATCGCCACCTTGCCCAAAACGCTCTTCAGTAATGCCTGCTGGCCTGGATCCGTCGTCGTTTTCAGTCGCTCCGCCACGATGGAGTCCACCAGCGTGTCAATGCGGCTGATGAAGAAACTAGCCACACTGGCGATCCTGCTGACGTCGCCTCCACGCGAAGCCAGGTTCTCCAGGCCAACGATGTAGGCTTCCGCTACCCGCTCATAGACTTCCTGTGCGAAGAGCAACGTCACGTTGATATTGATGCCCTCACTGATGAGCTGCTGAAAGGCGGGAATTCCCTCGGCAGTTCCGGGCACTTTGATCATCACATTCTCCCGCCCCACCGCTTTCCATAGCCGACGCGCTTCTTCCATCGTGCCCTGCGTATCGCGCGCCAAATAGGGCGAAACCTCGAGGCTGACGTATCCATCCCGCCGCTTTGTGCTTTGATAAACCGGGCGCAGGATATCTGCGGCGTCCTGAATGTCGCGGATGGCAAGCTGTTCATAACGTGCTTTGGCATCCAAATCGCTCTGGGATTGCAGCGAACTCAGGATGTCACTGTAATCGGTGCTTCCTGTGATTGCCTTTTCGAAAATCGCTGGATTGGACGTGATTCCCCTCAGCCCGTCTTCCTCAATCAGCCGCTTCAGTTCACCACTGGTGATCAGGTTGCGCCGTATGTAGTCGAGCCACACGGACTGGCCGTACTTTTGGAGATCTTTTAGTGGATTTGTAGCTTTGGCAGTTTCAAGAATTCCAGCCTGCTGCATAATGCCTCGCTTTCGAAAATTTTGCGCTGCGTCTAGCGGTTCCCTGATGATGGTGTATTAGACACACGGCACCTACCCACGAAGTTACCGCGATTGAGCAACTAATTCCCGGGCGGCAGCTACGATCGCATCGGGTGTAAACCCAAACTTTTTCTGCAATTCTTTCAACGGCGCCGAGGCTCCAAAGGTGTGCATGCCAATTGTGCGTCCTTTGGGCCCGACGTACCGCGACCAACCAAAGGTGGACGCCTGTTCCACCGCGATCCTCACGCTGATCTCCGGCGGCAGCACTTTTTCCTGATAATCCTTGTCCTGGTGTTCGAAGATGTCCCAAGAAGGCATGCTCACGACTCGCGCCTTGATACCCTCCGCTCTTAGCTTTTCGTACGCATCTATGCACAGAGAGACTTCGCTGCCGGTCGCAATCAAAATTACCTGCGGCTTGCCGTCAGGAACATCGGCCAGAACGTAGGCCCCTCTTGCCACCCCTGAAGCGGGCGCGTACTTGGAGCGATCCAGCGTAGGTACTGCCTGACGAGTGAGCACCAACGCCGCCGGTTCGTGATGCAGTTGCATAATGACTTTCCACGCTTCTACGACTTCGTTGGCATCTGCCGGACGGATCGTCATCAACCCTCGGGTTGCCCGCAGTGAAGCCAATTGCTCGACTGGCTGATGGGTCGGTCCGTCTTCCCCGAGACCGATGGAGTCATGCGTGAACACGTAAATAACCGGGATCTCCATGATCGCTGCCAGTCGAATTGGTGGACGCATGTAATCGCTGAATATGAGGAACGTCGCGCCAAATGGCCGCACCTTGGCCAATGACATTCCGTTCAAAGCAGCTCCCATGGCGTGTTCGCGGATGCCGAAATGGAGATTTCTCCCGGAGTAATCGTCGGCTTCAAAATCCCCGGCTCTTTCGAAGGTGAGGCGGGTTTTCGTCGAAGGAAACAGGTCGGCGGCTCCGCCCATCAACCAGGGAACGTTCTGCGCGAGCACGTTGAGCGCCTTGCCCGAAGAATCCCGAGTCGCAAGTCCCTTTGCGTCTGCTGGAAAAGTGGGCAGGTTTTTGTCCCACCCATCCGGAAGGCGGCGATGCTGCATACGGTCGAGGTGGTCCGCGAGTTCGGGATACTTTTTCCCGTACCGATCAAACTGTCTGACCCATTGCTCGCGCAATTCGTGGCCACGTTTGCCGATGCCCTCGCGGAAATGTTCCCGCACACCGTCAGGCACCAGAAACTTAGCATCTTCCGGCCAGCCGTAGTTGCGTTTCGTGAGGCGGATTTCATCTTCGCCCAGAGGCTCGCCATGAGCCGCGCTCGTATCCTGCTTGTTCGGGGCTCCATAAGCGATGTGCGTGTCAACGATAATCAAAGTCGGGCGGTCGTTAGTTTGCAGGAAGCAACGATATGCTCGCGCGAGCATCTCGAGATCGTTCGCGTCGCCCACTCGAGTCACATTCCAGCCATATCCAATGAACCGTGTGGCGACATCCTCGCTGAACGCTAATTCTGTGTGCCCCTCAATCGTGATCCGATTATTGTCGTAGATCCAGCACAGGTTCGAGAGTTCCAAATGACCGGCAAGCGACGCTGCTTCTCCCGAAACACCTTCCATCATGTCGCCGTCGCCGCATACGGCATACACGTTGTAGTTGAACATCTCGAAGTCAGGCCGGTTGAAATGCTGTGCCATCCAGAAGCCAGCCAACGCCATTCCCACGCTTGCGGCCACACCCTGACCGAGCGGCCCGGTGGTGGTTTCGACTCCGGAAGTTAGGCGGTACTCGGGGTGGCCCGGACACTTGCTTCCGAGTTGACGGAAGTTCTTTATGTCTTCGAGCGTGACTGAGAGTTCGCCTAATCGCTCATACTTGGGATTGACCGCCCGCACGCCCGAAAGATGGAGCAGAGAGTACAGCAGCATGGAGGCATGCCCGTTGGAGAGGATGAAGCGGTCGCGGTTGGGCCAGATCGGGTCCTCAGGATCAAAACGCAGGAATTGCTGCCAGAGCGTGTAAGCCACTGGCGCCAACGCCATCGGCGTGCCCGGATGCCCGGAGTTGGCCTTCTGCACGGCGTCCATCGCCAGGGTACGGATTGTATTGATGGAAAGAGTATCTAATTGCTGGCTGGTCACCAAGGGCTGCTCGCTTACTGCCACAACGTCCTCCTCCTGGATCTTGCTCCCGCACTCTTCAACTAATTTCTCTAGATGTTAGATGTGTGAGAATCCTAATGGCTTCAGCGCTTACATCCCCAGGGAAAGTGTACAACTTCTCAGAGTCACTGGTCTTCAGCGACGAATCTAAGCGGAAAGTGCAGCTACGAGCGGGGATGACAGCAACATACGGGCGGGGATGAGGCCCGGCAATAAAAGATTGAAAAAAATGTGATGATCGGAGTTTAGCGCTTCAGTTGCGCCAGATAGCTCTGTTCCGTGTTGTGGCTCTTCGTGGTGCTTTCGACGAACTTCAGGAACTCGCGCAAGTTCTCGCGTTCTGTGATCTCGAGCTCGGCGAATTTAACGCGAACTCCGAAGGAGGGATTGCTCCGGGTCACGATTCCGGTTAACACGATGCCTTTGACCCAGATCTTGCCACTCGCCACCCAAAGGCCGATTTCCACGTCCAAGCCTGGCTCAACGGGTGTAACCGTCTCCACAAAGCAGCCGCCAAGGCTGGTATTGGACAGATGGCCCCAGACGGGCGAGTCCGAGCCGCCTATTTTCAATTCAACTGCAACGAAGCATTTCATCCGTGGATAACGGCGCCGGTCCTGTCCCCGTGATGGAGTAAAGATGTCGGGTTCAAACGGAGGCATTGTGCTGGTGGCGGCGGGGCAAGGATGGGTCGCGGAAGTATGGGCTCCCGCCCCGGCAGCCGCACCGATGGCCTTCTGAGGGGCAGTGCTCTTGATCTCGCGCATGGCCGTCAGCAACGCTTCTTCCCGTTTCTCCGGCGGAGCTTCCCGGTAGGTTTGCAACAGCTTGCCCAGGTGACTCACCAGTTCAGGATCGGTGAGCAGTCGAGTCCAATCCGTTGCTGTCGGAGTAGGCGATTTAGCATTACCCATACTCAGGCACGCCTTCGATGAAAACTCTGGTTCTAACCTGACAGTTTGAAGGGAATGACAGGATTGGACAAGATGACGGAAGACCATCGTAAGTCAGTCACGATGAGATGGTTACTGACGTTTGAATTGGCTTATCGCAAGCCTTCGCATTAGACGTCTCGCCGCTACTCCGGGTCGAATTTCAATTCTATGAGCTCGCTGCTGTCTTCTGGAGCCGTTCCAAACTTCCATTTGTTGACGGCGTCAACAGCGGCCTGGGCCAGAAGTGGATGCCCGCCAATCACCTTGGTCGATTTGACGGTACCATTGGGGGCAACGAGCGCTTCCACTCTTACAAGGCCACGAACGTTCATTCGCCTTGCCAGGTCAGGATACATCGGCACTACTTTCCTGACGACTTTACGCTGGCTCTGTGGTTTCTCCTGTTGTGCGAGCGCGAGAGGGTGCAACTGCATAATGATTCCTGCGGCCGCGGTCAGAAGAATAATTGTGGTTCTACGTCGCATCTGCGAGCACTGCTGCACATCCACTTTAGCTTCGCAACGCCGGCCTGCAGAAGATGCCTAAAGTAACGATTTCAGGCTGGAATTGGGACTAGGCGCGCAAGAGAGAATTCTTTTCTGAGCAGTGCTTAGATCTGAACGGCCTGCAACCGGAATTCCGCATCCAAGTCCTCTGCTTTAAATCGTTTGCATCGCCCTAAAAGTGAGACGAATCAACATACACATGTTTAGATTCCGCTTGGAGATGGGGATATCCCGCAGCCTCAATGGAAACCTACAGAAACTTCCTCCAAGCAGTTTTCGCCGGTTTGGCAGGGCATTGTTACTAGTGTTCAGCATTTTGCCGGGGAATTTGATTCCTGCCTGGGCACAGGTCTCAGGCACATCTGCCTGTTATCAGGTTTCGCCGCCGGTTGGCGTTCAACCCGGCACAAGTTTGGCAGGGCAACAGAGTTCCTTTTCTGGCAGCGTGCCAGAGGGTAAAGTCACTCCAGGCGTTCTGCCGCTTTCATTCGCGGATGCGATCCAGCGCGGGCTAAGACAGAATCTCGGTGTGCTTTTGTCTCGCGAGAACACCTTAGCTGCTCGGGGTCAGAAATGGAAAGACCTGAGCGACTTGCTGCCCAATGTGACTACGAGGACTACCGAGACTGTGCAGCAGCAGTCGCTGGCTGCGCTCGGATTTCGACTCCCTGGCGTACCCCGCGTCATCGGACCCTTCAGCTATTTTGATACCCGCGCTTATTGGACACAGTCTCTGTTCAATCTGAAGTCCATTGACCAGGAGCGCTCCGCTGTGCAGAACCTCAAAGCCGCCCAGTACAACTATCGCGACGCCCGCGAGTTGGTCGTGTTTGCGGTGGGCAATGCTTATCTTCAGGCCTTGGCGGGAGCGGCGCGGGTCGACACCGCCGAAGCGCAGGTCAAAACCGGTCAGGCTCTGCACAACAAGGCAGTGGACCAGCAGAAAGCGGGTGTAACTCCTGCCATCGACGCTCTGCGGGCGCAGGTGGAACTGCAAACTCGTCAACAGCAGTTGATTGTGGCCCGGAATGATTATGCCAAACAGAAGCTGGCTCTGGCGCGGGTGATTGGGCTTTCCTTGGGACAGGAATTCGCGCTCACGGACAAGGCTCCCTATGAACCTCTGTCTGCGCCGGGCCTCGACGAGAGTCTGCGACGCGCATACACTTCGCGATCAGATTATCGAGCAGGACTGAGTCGCGTTCGCGCCGCCGAGCTCGCTCGCAAGGCTGCCACTGCCGGCTATTACCCCAGCGCCGATTTGCAGGCGGACTACGGAGATATTGGGATCAATCCCGCCACTTCCAATGGCGCATTTCACGTGGCTGGTACGGTTACCGTTCCACTGTTTCAGGGGGGAAAAGTACACGGGGATGTCCTGCAAGCTGAGGCCGCACTCCATCAAACCCGATCTCAACTGGAAGATCTGCGCGGTCGTATCGATAACGAGGTTCGGACTGCGCTGCTCGACCTCTCGGCTGCTGCCGAGCAAGTGGAAGTCGCCAGAAGCTCGGTGGATCTGGCGCAACAAACGCTTTCGCAGGCGCAAGACCGTTTCTCGGCCGGGGTCGCGGACAATCTGGAGGTTATCCAGGCACAGGAGGCCGTCGCCAGTGCGAATGAGAATTACATTTCCAGCCTTTATGCTCACAACCTCGCAAAAGTCTCTTACGCCCGAGCCATCGGCTATGCGGAAGAAGGCGTGAAGCAGTATCTGAAAGGCAAGTAGATATGGAGCAGACGACGAACGCTCTGCCGGAAGAAAAAACAGAAAACCGTGAGACCAGCCAATCACCTCAGAGCGCACGGGACAGGGATTTCCGCATAAGACGGTCTGCCATGAGGAGACCACGGGTAAAGTGGGCCCTCCTCATCGCAGGGGTGATTCTTGTAGTTGCCGCAATCCTGTTATGGCGTTATTTCAGCAGCTACGAATCGACCGACGATGCCCAGATTGATGGTCACATCAATTCCATCAGCGCCCGCATCTCCGGA
>WNFB01003537.1_pt1 | contig 14597 bp, 11 predicted proteins | sample 5400501 | NCBI WGS metagenome assembly WNFB01 (sample SAMN13153341, study PRJNA577476) | soil metagenome | isolation source: 200 cm saprolite under Douglas fir tree site 2 hole 1 | place: USA:California | collected 2015-04-18
GGGGCGTTCTCGATGTCCCGAATCTTCTCCAGGGTTTCGAGGCCGTCCATTCCGGGCAGCCACACGTCGAGCAGCACCACGTCGAAGGCGCGTTTGCGCACAACTTCCAGACAAACTTCACCGCTCTCGGCTGCAGAAGCCTTGTAGCCTTCATCCTCCAGCACGCCCTTGAGCGACTGCCGGATGCCGGATTCGTCGTCCACGATGAGAATGTTATGCATGCTGGCTGGTTGCGGGTGCGCTGGCCAGTTCAGGTGCGACCGGCAATTCCACCACGAACCTGGCGCCAACCGGCTGGTTTTCCTCGACGCGAATGGAGCCGTGATGATCTTCGATGATGCGGCTCACAATGGCCAGGCCTAGACCGGTTCCTCGCTTCTTGGTGGAGAAATAAGGCAGAAAAAGCCGTTCCTTCAATTCCTGTGTGACCCCGTGGCCGGTGTCGGCAACTATGATCTCTACCGCATCGCGGCTGGCCACCAGCGACGTGGAGATCTGAATTTCACGCAGCAAGGAACCTTGCATGGCTTCAGCGGCGTTGTCCACCAGATTGGCTAGCGCCCGCTTAATGGCCTCAGTGTCGGCCATGACTTTAGGCAAGTCCGTGGCCAGGGACGTCTGCACGCGAATGTTGTCCAGGCGTCCGTTGAACATGGCCAGGGCGCTCTCCACGATGGAGTTGATGTTCGCAGGCTGGGGCTCCGCGGTGGGAAAGCGAGCCAGAGTGTAGAACTCATCGACCAGCGTACGCACCGTTTCTACCGCTCCGGCAATGGTTTCAGCACAGCTATGCAGGATCTGGAGCGACCCGGCTTCCAGACGGGTGCCACGCTCCAGGTGCTTGCGGATGCGATCCGCAGAGAGTGCAATCGGGGTCAGGGGATTCTTGATTTCGTGGGCCACGCGGCGCGCCACCTCGCGCCAGGCCGCCTGCTTCTGAGCCTTGAGCAGATCGGACAAATCTTCGAACACCAGAACATAGCCCAGTCCCTGGCCGTCATGGCGAAGCGTAGCCACGGTAACTGCGACGTTAAGCTTGGAGCGCTGCACCACCATTTCCATCTGGGTGGTGGTTGTGCCCATACGGTCAGCCCGCCGCAGCAAAGGCTCAAGGTCTTCCAGTGCGTCTTGCGGGAACACGTCGCGCAGCGCGGCGCCAATCAACACCCTCGGGGTCCCGGATTCTCCGGCTGCGGGATTGAACATGCGAATCAGGGCGTGGTTTACGTGGGTGATGTGGCCGCCCGCATCCAGCGACAGTACGCCGGTGGGAATGCTTTCCAGGATAGTTTCGATGTGCCGGCGGCGCTGTTCCAAAGCGATATTGGCGGCGCTGAGATCGCGACTGGAAGCTTCGATCTGGCGGCGGCTGGCCTCCAACTCTTCGGCCATGCGGTTGAAGGAGCGGACAAGATCGCCGATTTCGTCGGCCGCGCTGACTTCCACGCGGTAATCGAGGCGCCCGCGGGAAATCTCCTGCGTCGCCTCGGCGAGTGCAGCCACCGGGCGCGTGACCAGCTTGGAGAGAAAGAGCGCCAGCCAGGTGGTAGCAAAGAGCACCAGCACGGTGAGCAGAAGCAGATATCCCATGTAGGTGCGGCGCACCAGGCGGCGCTCATGGCTGAGTTCGAGATAGCGCTGCTGGCTGGCTTCTACTTGCTTCACAGTCTCCGAAAATTTCTGGGGTAGCGGCATGGCTACGAGGATCAGTCCGCGGCCGCCTACGGGCGCAGCCCGCAGGATGTATTCCGTCTGTTCCCAGTTCAAATGCGCCGCGACATCGGAGGTGAGCCGTTCCAGGGGAATCTTGGCCTTCAGCAGCGGCCAGGGAGCCGGCGCGCCAAAGCTGGCTTCGGCGTTCCCATCTTCGATGGCCACAACGAATCCGCCTTGCAGGGTGGCCTCATGGCGGCGGAATTCGCTTGCAACCGCGGAGAAACTGTGGCCGGCAAAAGCGTGTTGCGTCTCCGGAGAAGCTGCGATCGACTGGGCTTCGGCGCTCGCGTTCTGGGCGGCATAGCTGGAAAGCAGCGACGCCATGGTTGCGGTATCCTGGCGCACTTCTTCCACCGGGCTGGAGAACCATTTATCGATGGAGCGGTTCATCAGCACGTAGGCAAACCAGAACATGACAATGACGGGAAGAAACGACTGCAACAGGCTTACCACCACCAGGCGTGTGCGGAACTTTGATCCCAACACGCCCAGCCTTCGTTCGGCAAAGAGCTTCAGTAGATTGCGAGCCAGGACAAACGTCAGGGCTATGAAAAGCAGAAAGATAAGCGCCGCGAGAGCGGCGAGGAACAGGGTTTGCTGGTTGGTCTCCGGGTTCAGAGGAAGATCGAAAGACGTCAGCGAAAGCAGAATCGCAAAAAGCAAACCGATGCCAATGGTCAGAAAAATGATGGCTTTCTTCCGGCTGGACGAATGTTCCGCAGGGCGGGTTGGATGGGGAGCGGACATGTTATTGACGGCCCCAGTCGCACAGAATTACTGGAAGGCAGCAGAGCCTGGGCCGAGCGGTTTCATTATAAGCCTGAGGTGAACCTGAGATGCGGTTGTCATGCTGAACAGACTTTAGCCTGTGAAGTTAGGAAGCTTAACAAGTTAAGGCAGGAATCTCTGCAGCGGGCACTGCTCGCATCGGGCCTGCGATTTCAAGCAATAGTTCTTGCCCACTCCGACAATCAGCCCGTGCATGTCGTTGTAGACCTGAGCGAGCGCTGAGCGTTTAGCGAGGCTCATCGGGGAAGGCCGGTGGGCGGCGCCCGGCAAGTTACGAGTACTGGGCGTCAAGTTGCGAGCCGCAGAGGCTAAAGCCCGGTTTTCATAACCGCCGTTTTCGGCACGGCTGGAGTCTTGCCCTCGCGGTTCAATCCGACCGAGAGCGCGCTCGAACAGGTTGCGGATCTCGTCGTAAGGCGCGTTCTCCGCGAGAATGCCGTGGCGATCCAAAATACGCCGGGTATAGGCGTCCACCACGAATACGGGATGCTGGCCGGCATAGAGCAGGATGGAGTCGGCAGTCTCCGGGCCGACGCCGTTCAGCGCGAGCAGTTCCTGACGAAGCTTGTCCGTAGGCTGGGCCAACATGCGGTTGAGCGAGCCACCATAGCGCTCGTCAAGAAATGCCACAAAGGTCTTCAAGCGGCGTGCTTTCTGACGGAAGTAACCGGCGGAACGGATCATGGATTCCAGTTGCGGCAGAGGTGTACACCGGATGCCTCCCAGATTCAGCAGCCCCGCGGCACGCAGACGGCGCAAAGCGAGCTCCACGTTCGTCCAGGCGGTGTTCTGCGTGAGGTACGCGCCCACGATGACCTCGAAGCGGGTCCGAGCCGGCCACCAATGCTGCCTTCCCCAGGCTCGGAACAGAGTGCCGTAATACGCGCGTAGTTGCTCTTCTTTGGAAAGAGGTTTCACAGGCTTCGAGGCTGTAACAGCCAGTGTACGGCTTACCGAAGGCCATGTCCGGCTGAATCGGCACAACGAGTGGCGCCACAAAATGCCCGCCTGACGCGCATTGCGTGAGCGGTAAAGGCTTGGTGCGACTCCTCCCCGAGCAGTACAGGTACTAAAGTTACTGGTGTAGTTATCCATATGCGTTGACAATTTATGTCAACGCGATACGCTGCAAGTTCTCCCCCCGAAAACGCAGCGCAGTCCGCGCCAATAGCAGCAACTTAACCGTATTTCTCTGCCCTGAGGAGAGGAGTTCGAGGTATGTCTCAACGGCTGGGTGATCTTCTTGTCAAAGAGAAGGTCATTACCGCGGAGCAGTTAGCACAGGCGGTGAAGGTCCAGAAGGAGACCAACTGTCGCCTGGGCTCGGCCTTGGTCAAGCTGAGCTTTCTGACTGATGAAGACGTTACCAACTTCCTTTCGCGTCAGTACGGCGTACCCGCCATCAATCTCTCCTATTTTGAAATTGATCCCTCGGTCGTAAAGCTGATCCCATTCGAGACCGCAAAGCGTTACCAGATTCTGCCATTAAGTCGGGTGGGGGCTTCACTGACCATCGCCATGGTGGATCCCACGAACGTGTTCGCCATGGACGACATCAAGTTCATGACCGGCTTCAACATCGAGCCGGTGGTCGCGTCGGAGAGCTCGATCCAGGAGGGCATCGAGAAGGCGTACGGCACCAGCAACCAGGAGGACCTGGAGCAGGTCATGCAGTCGATGACCGAACAGGGTGAGCCGGACGTCGAACTGCAGTCCGAAGAAATGGAGATGGATCTGGCCGACCTGGAGAAGGCGGCGGATGAGGCTCCCATCGTCAAGCTGGTCAACCTGGTCCTAACCGATGCGGTGAAGCGCGGGGCCAGCGACATCCACATGGAACCGTACGAGAAGGAATTCCGGGTGCGCTTCCGCATTGACGGCGTTCTGCAGAGCATCATGTCGCCGCCGCTCAAGCTGAAGGATGCCATCACCTCTCGCGTGAAAATCATGGCGAAGCTGGACATCAGCGAGAAGCGGCTGCCGCAAGACGGCCGCATCATGTTGAAGATGAACATCGGCGGACGCAAGAAGCAGCTCGACTTCCGCGTCAGCACCCTGCCCACGCTGTGGGGCGAAAAAATTGTGCTCCGGCTGCTCGATAAGGAAAACCTGCGCCTGGACATGACCAAGCTGGGTTTCGAACCGGAGTCGCTGGTCAAGTTCGAGAAAGCCATTCTGAAGCCCTACGGCATGGTGCTGGTGACCGGGCCAACGGGATCGGGCAAGACCAATACTCTGTACTCATCGATTGCACGACTGAACACGCCGGATACCAACATCATGACCGCCGAAGACCCGGTCGAGTTCCAGCTGGCGGGAGTCAACCAGGTGCAGATGAAGGAACAGATCGGGTTGAACTTCGCGGCGGCGCTGCGGGCGTTTTTGCGGCAGGACCCGAACATCATCCTGGTGGGCGAGATTCGTGACTTCGAAACCGCGGAAATCGCGATCAAGGCCGCGCTCACCGGACACCTGGTACTTTCCACGCTGCACACCAACGGAGCGCCCGAGACCATCACGCGGCTCATGAACATGGGTATTGAGCCCTTTCTGGTGGCGACCTCGGTGCACCTCATCTGCGCGCAGCGACTGGTGCGCCGTATCTGCAAGGAGTGTGCGGAGGTGGTTGAAGTGCCCATCCCGGCATTGATCGAGGAGGGTTACGCCCCGGAAGAAGCCAAGACCGTGAAGATTCAGAAGGGCAAAGGCTGCGGAACCTGCAACAACACCGGCTACAAGGGCCGCACCGGCTTGTACGAAGTGATGGAAGTGGATGACGAAATCAGGGAACTGGTCCTGGTGGGCGCCTCCGCGGTGGAACTAAAGAAGAAGGCTATTGAGCGGGGCATGATCACGCTGCGCCGCAGCGGACTCATCAAGGTGGCAGCCGGCATGACCACGCTGGAAGAAGTAGCTCGCGAGACCATTCACTGAGTTTGGGGAAAGGGAAGAGGAAACTATGTCGCTTTCGTTAAGTGATCTGTTGAAACGACTCATGGAGATGTCAGGCAGCGATCTCCATATCACCACGAACTCGCCGCCGCAGATCCGCGTGCACGGGCACCTGGTGCCACTCGACCTGCCGCAGCTGACTCCGGCGGAAACTAAACAACTGGCCTACAGCGTCATGACCGATTCGCAGAAGCACCGCTTCGAGGAAAGCCTCGAGCTGGACTTCTCTTTTGGACTGAAGGGCTTGGCCCGGTTCCGCGCCAACGTGTTCAATCAGCGTGGCGCAACCTCCGCCGTTTTCCGTCTTATTCCCTTCGAGATCAAATCGTTCAACCAGTTGGGACTTCCGCCGGTGGTGAGCAAGATGTGCGACAAGCCGCGCGGGCTGGTGCTGGTCACCGGTCCAACCGGATCGGGCAAGTCCACCACCCTGGCCGCCATGATTGACAAGATCAACACCGAGCGGCACGACCACATCCTCACTATCGAGGACCCGATCGAGTTCGTGCACATGAACAAAAACTGTGTGGTCAACCAGCGTGAACTGCACGCCGATACCAAGAGCTTCGGCGACGCGCTGCGCGCCGCGCTTCGTGAAGACCCGGACGTGGTGCTGATCGGCGAAATGCGCGACCTGGAGACCATTGAATCGGCGCTGCGCATCGCGGAAACCGGTCACCTGACGTTCGGTACGTTGCACACCAACTCGGCGTCATCCACCATCAACCGAATCATCGACGTCTTCCCGGCACACCAGCAGCCGCAGATTCGGGCCCAGTTGTCGCTGGTGCTGGAAGGTATCTTGTGCCAGAGCTTGCTTCCCAAGGGGGACGGCAAGGGCCGGGCCATGTGCATGGAGATCATGGTGCCCAATGCTGCCATCCGCAACCTGATCCGCGAAGACAAGATCCACCAGATTTACTCCGCTATGCAGTCTGGCCAGGACAAGTTTGGGATGCAGACCTTCAACCAGGCTCTGGCGTCGGCATATTTCCAGAAACAGATCACGCTGGAAGTGGCGCTTGCGCGCTCCAGCAACCAGGACGAATTGAACGAAATGATCAGCCGTGGCGCGGGCTTGAACCGCAACCAGCCCGCCGCCATGGCCAAGGGCGCCGCACCCGGCAAACACTGAGCGGCGGTAAGAACTGTCCGCGTCCGGCAGGAGGAACAAGGCGAGCGGACGCAGGGAAGTAGTGGTCCGGAACGCGAAACAGCAAGCGTACCGGCAGGAACGTAGCGAAGCGAGGAGAAGCTTACCATGCCAGTTTTCACGTTTTCGGGCAAGAATGCAGCTGGTGAAAAAGTCAGCGGCGAACGCACGGCGTCCAACAAGCAAGTGTTAACCAACCAGTTGCGCCGCGAGCGCATCACGCCGGGCGCCATCCGGGAAAAGGGGAAAGAGTTTGCCCTGCCGACTTTCGGCTCGGGCAAAATCAAGACCAAGGAGATTGCCATCTTCTTCCGCCAGTTCTCGGTCATGATCGATGCTGGTCTTCCGCTGGTGCAGTGTCTGGAAATCCTGGCCGCAAACCAGGAGAACCCGGCCTTCCAGAAGACTCTGACCGGCGTCCGGACCACGGTGGAAGGCGGTTCCACACTGGCCAACGCCATGAAGCAGTATCCCAAGGTCTTCGACGACCTGACCACCAACATGATTGAGGCGGGGGAGACGGGCGGTATTCTGGACATCATCCTGCAGCGCCTGGCGATTTACGTGGAGAAGGCAGTCAAACTGCGTTCCGCCGTCAAGTCGGCCCTCATCTACCCGGTGTCGGTGATCACCCTGGCATTCCTGATCGTGGGCGCGCTGCTGAAGTGGGTGGTACCGATCTTCTCCAATTTGTTCGTCGGCCTGGGTGTGACTCTGCCTTTGCCCACGCGGATCGTAATGGGGCTGAGCACGTTTGTCGGCCACTTCTGGTGGTTCTTCATCCTCGGGTTCGCGGGCCTCGTTTTCGGTATGAAGCAGATCCGTAAAGACCGCAGAGGCCGGTACTACTTCGATTACGCGCTGCTGAAGATGCCCGTGTTGGGCATCCTGCTGCGCAAGATTGCAGTGGCGCGCTTCACCAGGACCCTGGGTACTCTCATCACCTCGGGCGTGCCCATCCTTGAAGGTCTGAGCATCACCGCCAGGACCTCAGGCAACGCGGTACTGGAAGAGGCGCTGATGAAGGTCCGCAAGGCCATCGAAGAGGGCCGCACCATCGTCGACCCGCTGCGCGAGTCGGGAGTCTTCCCCAACATGGTGACGCAGATGATCGGCGTGGGCGAGGCCACGGGCGCCATGGATGCCATGCTGCAGAAGATCGCGGACTTCTACGAGGATGAGGTCGATGCTGCGACCAAGGACATGCTGGCCCTGCTGGAGCCTGTCATCATCGGTCTGTTGGGCGTCATGATCGGCGGCATCGTCATTTCGTTGTACATGCCGCTGTTCTCGATGATCGCAAAGCTGGCGGGCTAGACACCAGCGTTTCGGATGCGGGTCGGGCCGGGAGAATGCTGCCGGCACGGCCTGCGTCCGGTTGGAATCGCTTTTCTCTCGCGGGCACGGCTTGCAGGTTGTCTCGCAAGCCGCGTTTTCCGGGGAAAGAGCCACCCGGACTGCCGGGGATTGGGATCAGGCATGCAATCCATGTTCGATGAGCGGCTGTGGCTGGCTTGGCTGGTCAAGGTTCGCATCATCATCCTGACATTTCTATTGGGGATTGAGCTGGCCATCGCGCGGCTCACCCCCAGCCCACTGCCGTTGCGGCTGTTCATCAATATCATTCTGCTGTGGTATACGATCTCGGTTTTCTACCTCCTGCTGCTTTCCTTCTGGGAGGAGCACCGCATCCAGTCCCTGCTGCAGGTGCTCAGCGACTTGGCGCTGGTCACATTGGTCGTTTACGTCACCGGCGGTGTGGACAGCTCGCTGAACTTCCTTTACCCGCTGGTCATCATCGTGGCCTGCATCCTGCTGCCGCGGGTCTGGGCCTATCTGGCGGCGGCGCTGGCCTTCATTCTGTATGGAACCGTCCTGGAGCTTACCTATTTCGGTGTCGTGCGCTCGTACTCGACCACCCACCCCGAACTCAGAACATTGCAGGCCATCATTTTCATCAACCTCTTCGCCTATCTGACGTTGGCCTACCTGGCAGGGCTCTTGGCGTCGAAGCTGCGCCAGGTCGATGTAAAGCTAAAGCATACGAGGGGGGCGCTGGCGAGCCTGCAGGCCCTGCATGAGAGCATCGTCCAATCCATCAGCAGCGGGCTGATCACCACCGGGCTGGACGGGTACATCACAGTAGTCAACACTGCGGCGCAGAAGCTGCTGGAGCGTTCGGAAACCGACCTGCTGAGGCAGCCGGTACAGCAGCTCTTTCTGGATCCGCTGCCGCAGGTTAATTCCGAGTGGACGCACGGTGAAGTACGCTTCGCGGCTCCCAACGACTTTCGCAAGACCTTTCGGGTGCTGGTTTCCGCCCTCACGGTTCCCGGGCGCGGAACGGTAGGCTATGTCTACACTTTCGATGATCTCACGCAAATCCGGCGTCTGGAGCGGGACTTGCGTATCCAAGACCGGCTGGCCGCGGTGGGACGGCTCGCCGCCGCGATCGCGCACGAAATTCGTAATCCGCTGACCTCGATTGCAGGATCGGTAAGCATGCTTTCCGGTGTTCCCGACCTGAGCGAGGAACATCGCCAGCTGTTGCAGATCGTCACGCGCGAGTCCGAGCGGCTGAACGGCATCATCACCGATTTCCTGGCGTATTCTCGCGGCAAGCAATACCAGTTCGCGAAGGTGGACCTGATACCGCTCCTCGAAGACACCCTAACCCTGCTCGAGCACCGGCTGATCGCGCAGAACACGGGCATCCGCATCGAACGGCGCTACCGGGTTCAAGAAGCCTTTACCCTGGCGGACGGAGACAGGATCAAACAGGTTTTCTGGAATTTCTGCGAGAACGCGGTGCGCGCCATGCGCGATGGAGGCACGCTCACCGTGTCACTGGAGCCGGTCGGCGACGATTGGCAGGTCAACTTTGCCGATACCGGACAAGGCATGAGGCCGCAGGCCGTGGAGAAGGTCTTCGAGCCTTTCCAGTCGGAGTTTGAAGGAGGCACCGGCCTGGGTCTGGCCATTGTTTATCAGATTGTGCAGGCGCACGAAGGCAAGGTCTGGGCGCGCTCCAGGCTGGGACAGGGCAGTGTGTTTGTTCTGCGGCTGCGTCGTGCTGGTGTGGCGGAGCGCACTGACGCGAAACCGGCCGGCGCCGCACGCCCATCCCTTCTGGCACAGGCGGGAACGGTAGACAGCGCGGCAGCCGCAGCCACGACAGGGGGAGCGCATGGGTAACATCCTGGTTTGCGATGACGAGCGCTCCATCTGCGAAATGCTGGATATCGCGCTGCGCCGCGAAGGCCACAAAGTCGAGACCGTCAATTCGGGTGAGAACGCAAAAAAGAAGCTCGACAGCGCGCTCTTCGACGTAGTCGTGACCGATATCAGGATGCCCAATACCAGCGGGATTGAAGTGTTGCGCTACGCGCACCAGGTCTCACCCGACTCGGCGGTCATTCTTATCACCGCGGTGGACGACTATGAGGCCGCTGTGCAAGCCGTAAAAGCGGGTGGTGCCGCCGATTACATTCGCAAGTCGCCCGGCCTGGTGGAGGAAATCAAGCTGGCCATCAATCGGGCGCTGGAAAAGATGGCCCTGAGCCGCCAGAACTTCGCCTTCAAACGCGACGCTGCCACGCGCAACTCGCTGGACAACATTATGGGCGCCAGCCCTGCGATGGAGAAACTCAAGCAGACCATCCGCACCGTAGCTTCCACCCAAAGCACGATTCTGATCTACGGCGAGAGCGGCACGGGCAAGGAGCTGGTGGCGCGCGCGGTGCACGTCTGCTCGCCGCGGGCGACGGAGCCGTTTGTTTCCATCAACTGCGGAGCTTTCCCGGAAACATTGCTGGAGAGCGAACTGTTTGGTTATGTGAAAGGCGCGTTTACGGGGGCGAACCAGAACAAGCGCGGGCTGTTTGAGATGGCCGACCAGGGGACCATCTTCCTCGACGAAATCAGCGAAATGACCTTGACCATGCAGGTGAAGCTGCTGCGTGTGCTGCAGGAGCGCTGCGTGCGTCCGGTGGGGGGCAGCAACGAGATTCCCATCGACGTTCGCGTCATTGCCGCCACCAATCGCGATCTCGATAAGCAAGTGGCGGAAAACACCTTCCGCGAGGACCTTTACTACAGGCTGAGCGTGATCCCGGTTCATGTGCCCCCATTACGCGAGCGCCGCGAAGACATTCCGCTCCTGGTCAACCATTTCCTCAAGAAGTATGCACCGGGGGCGGGGAAGAGTATTTTGCGGGTGAATGCGCATTCTCTCGATGCGCTGGCGGGCTATGATTGGCCGGGCAATGTGCGCCAGCTCGAAAATACCATCGAGCGGGCCGTAGCTCTCGAGACGGGGGAAGAGTTGCACGCTGAACTTCCCGCGGAGCGGTCCAAAGCGCGGGCTGCGGCCGCTGGGGTCGGACTCTCAGGCACGGGAGTATCTAGTGGCGGTGTCCTGCCCGACGGAGTTGATATGGAGAAGTACGTCGCCGATATCGAGCGCGCGCTGCTACAATCCGCGTTGGCCCAATCGAACGGTGTGCAGACCCGCGCCGCCGACCTGCTGAAGATTTCCTACCGCTCGTTCCGGCACTTGATGAAGAAGTACGAGCTGTAGTCGCCAGTCACTAGTCGTTAGTCGTTGGCCGTTAGCTGTAAAGCCCTCATTCTTCGCTGGTGGCTAGTGTGGCGTCCCGCAATTTCGCGACATAAGTTCCAAGGCCAATTGTGATGTGCCGCGACTTCACCTCAGCGGCTAAAGCCGGGGGTTGGATCGACTTTCGACGGCACGGCTGAAGCCGTGCCCTTTCACAACCGGTCCGGACTTATGCAGTAAACTTGCGGGACACAACACTAGCTGGATCTTCCTCCAACCTCTAGCGCCAGATTTGGCTCACCATCTCGAATCTGCCAATCCCAGCATGGAAGGCCAACGACTAACGACCAACGACTAACGACCAACGACTAACGACCGCCCTGCTTCAACTGCTGCTTCCATCCCAGTACTCTTGCCTTGTTTCCTTCGGCTTCCGCTTCGGGGACCATGCCCTTTTTCTGGTAGAGCACCGACAAGCTGGTATGTGCCAGTACATCGTCAGGATCGAGTTCCGCAATGCGCTTGGCGACGGCAATGGCTTCGTCAAGACGATTGAGGTCCTGCAAGACGCGAGCCAGGCCGTGCATCGCCTCGGTAAAGGCAGGATCGGCCGCCAGGGACTTCCGGTATTCGTCCAGAGCCCGCTCCCGCTCGCCCTCGGACACCAGATCGAGAGCGGCGTAGTAGTGCTCTTCGGCTTTCTGCCGGGCGTTGTCGTCAGCCATGGAAGAGGGATCCTCTGGCAAGAAGTGGATTCTAGCATGGGGTCGACGAATGCTCTGCCGCAACGGCGAGGACGGCTATACTAGAAATGCCCCATGCGCCACATCCTTCGCTTCCTGTGGAACGCGACCCGCGGACATCGCCTGGCCCCGTGGCGCAGCCCCTATCTGCTCTGGCGGGTTGAGACCTATTGCGGCGTGAAGATGCAGCAGATCGGTTTCCTGGAATTCTGGGAGTTCGTATGGCGGGAACGCAGCAATCTCTGGCGATTTCTGAAATGGACGGCAGAGATGGAACGGCACGTCCACCCCAAGCCTAAGAGTTTGTAGGGAAACTGCCTAGATGACAGTACGCAGCAAACCATGCCTCTACTGCCCGTTGCCCGCGGCTGCGGCGCCTTCCAGGACGACGTTCACATCACTGCCCTTGCCGGCTCCAACAGCCTGCGCGGCCGACCCCCGATTGGCAGCGATCTCCAGATAGCCCATGCTCCCGAGAATCCCGAAGACTTCTCCGGGTGTGCCCTGTGCGTAGTTCAGCTTGATTTCAGCAATCTCGCAGTTGCCCACGAGAATCTTGAACGCGGGCGGCTGCGGCTGGAACAGCGAAGGAGCGTCCTGCGGCGTGATATTGGTGATCAGGTTGCCGAAGCGGTCCACTTTCAGCACCACGCCGCGCAGGGTGTTCCCATCCGCCGCCTTCGGCTTGGGCGCATTGAAGCGCACGAAATCGTCCACCTCCTCGCCGAACTTGGCTGGGTCAACTCCCTTGGCAAGATAAGCCGTGACCGGAGCAAAAATGTCCCGCGCATGGAAGGTATTGCTCACGGGCTGAAGATAGTAGTGCTCTGCGGTGACGTGACGAACCTGCAGGCGCTCTTCGCGGCTGTAGATGAGCGAAAGCACACCGTTGTCGGGGGCAACAAAATGATGCCGTTCGCTGGTGACCAGGATCGGGCGCCGTGCCGTGCCCACACCGGGATCGACGACCACAAAGTGAACCGTGCCGGCAGGGAAATAGGAGTAGGCCTGGGCGATGGTGAGCGCGCCGTCCAGGACATCAAACGCCTGTACGGAATGACAGATGTCCACGAGCTCAACCTCGGGGGCAATGTCGAGAATGACGCCCTTGATGGTCCCCACGAAGTGATCGTTGAGTCCAAAATCGGTAGTCAGCGTAATGATCGGCCGGTTCGCCAATGGTTCCTCGCTGCAGGAGAACGGAATTTTCCCTGGAAATGCCGAAAGTAACCCGCTGCCCAGGGTTGAGTCAAGGCACGGAGGTAATGGTGCCATTGCTGAGCGGCCAGAACATCGTCAGGTGAACAAACGGCAACGCGTCCGGCGGGTCTATTCCTAGAAAAGCCTTCCACTGGAATCCATCAACGACCAACGACTAGGGACCAACGATCTTCATTGAATTTCAATATTTCCCGATCCCGTTGCCACTTCCACCGGCACGCCGCCGCCACGGACTTTGCCGCGTATATCTTTGCGTCCCATCGAGCCCTGCACGGTCACGGGGTGATCTACGGAAATCGAGCCGGAGCTGGTATGAGCCTGAAGGTCAAAGGCCGCGTCGGACGGGAAGCGCAGTTGCACCGTGCCCGATCCCGTGTGTACGCTCCACGCCCCGGTTGGGCTGCCTTCAGCCCGGATGGTGCCGCTCCCCGCCTTGGCATCCAGCGAGCCGCGCACTCCGCGCAAGTCCATGCCGCCGGAGCCTGTATCCGCGCGTACTGAGCCGGGCGCAGTTTGTTCCAGCGTTATATGCCCGCTGCCGGTATCGGCCTCGAAGCCGCCCGCAATCCCCGCCGCATGGATCGAGCCGCTGCCGGTCTTGGCGCGCGCGCTTCCCTTCACGCGATCAATGTCGATGTTGCCCGACCCGGTCTCAGCGGTCCGCTAATCCCCTCCACGCTCTGGTTGCCCGAGCCGCTATGAGCTCGCAACTGGGTCTCGGCCGGGACAATCAGTTCGTAGCTTATGGAAATATTGCGGCGCAGTTCCGGGTCATCGATGTGGCCGATGCGAATGTCGTTGCCGCTCTGCTGGATCGGAGGGTTGGCCTCCAGCCGTTTCACCTTCTCCTCGGCATTGCCGCCGAACCATTCCGTAGCCTTGATATGTCCGGTCACCTGCACCTGGTTTGCGCTGCCGGTGCGCACCTGAATGCTCCCCGAGCCCGTAGTCACCTCCAGGTTTACCGCGCCGGTGACCTGCAAGGTGCGCTGGAACGAGCCCTCGGGGGAGGCGACTGCCGGCACAGCTTGCAGGAAAAACAAAGTCACCATGGCGAAGCACAAATAAATTGCTGAACTGGGGTGTGATCGTTTCATGTGTCCTCCAAGCAGCCGCGAACGACAAACGATAAACCGCTAACGACTAGAAAAAAGCGTAAACCTGACGCTCCCTCAGGGGCTAAAACCCGCATGTTTAGCGGTCCCAGGCGGGACCCTTCGACTTCGCTCAGGGCAGGCTCCTGGAAGCCGTGCCCTTCCCAAAACCATTTATGAGATGACTGATGCCTTCTAAGGACTGCTACTCATAGCGCAGCGACTCCCGGTCGACCAATGTTTGAGGTTCGAGGCCTGACGCCCGAGGTCCGAGGTCCGTGTTACTGCAGCACGACCTGGTCGCCTTCCTTCAGGCCAGCGAGCAATTCGGTTTTCGCGCCATTGGAGATGCCAATGTTTACGGCGACTTT
>WNFB01003095.1_pt1 | contig 14596 bp, 13 predicted proteins | sample 5400501 | NCBI WGS metagenome assembly WNFB01 (sample SAMN13153341, study PRJNA577476) | soil metagenome | isolation source: 200 cm saprolite under Douglas fir tree site 2 hole 1 | place: USA:California | collected 2015-04-18
GCCCAGGACGGGGCGAGGGCCACGATCATGGCGTTGATGGCTTCGCCGCCGATCCAGGTCTGGATGCCGAACCAGCCGCAGGCGACGAGCGCGCGCAGGATGGCGGGGACGTTGGCGCCGAGAACGCCGAAGGAGGCACGCGCAAAAACGGGGAAAGGGATGCCGTATTGCGCGCCAGCGTGGGCGTTTAAGAGCATGGGAATGAGCACCAGTACGTTGCCGAGAAAAACGGTGAAGAGCGCCTGCTTCCAGTTCATGCCGCCGGCGATCATGCCGCTGGCGAGCATGTAGGTGGGGATGTTCACGCTCATGGAGATCCACAGGGCGGCGTAATTGTAGGTGCGCCAGGTGCGGCGTTCGCCGGGGACCGGGGCAAGGTCTTTGTTGTAGAGCGAACTGCTCTCGATGGTTTCCGCGCGAAGCAATTTAGTTGGCCGCCTCGGAGTTTTCTGCCGCGCGAGTACGCGTGATTTCCCCGTAGGATTCCGGGCGGCGGTCGCGATAGAACTGCCAGGTATCGCGGACTTTCTGAATCTCATCGAGATTGAGTTCCGCAACGAGCAATTCATCCTTGTCGCGGCTGGCTTGCTTGACAATTTTGCCGCGCGGATCGCAGAAGTAGCTCTTGCCGTAAAATTCGCCGATCTTCCAGGGAGCTTCGGTGCCAACGCGATTGATGGCGGCGACGAAATAGGCGTTGGCGACGGCGTGGGCGGGCTGCTCGAGTTCCCAAAGATATTCGGAAAGACCGGCGACGGTGGCGGACGGGTTGTAGACGATTTCTGCGCCGTTGAGGCCGAGGATGCGCGCGCCTTCCGGGAAGTGGCGGTCGTAACAGATGTACACGCCGACGCGGGCGTAGCGCGTCTGGAAGACGGGGTAGCCGGCGTTTCCCGGCGTGAAGTAAAACTTTTCCCAAAAGCCCGGATGACAATGGGGGATGTGGTGTTTGCGGTATTTGCCGAGGTAGCGGCCGTCGGCGTCGATGACCGCAGCGGTGTTAAAGTAGACGCCAGTCATTTCGACTTCATACACCGGGACGACTAGCACCATCTGGTATTTCTTGGCGAGCTTCTGCATTTGGGTGACGGTGGGGCCGGTGGGAACCTTCTCGGTGAGCTCGTACCAGCGGGTTTGCTGCTCGGCGCAGAAGTACGGACCATAGAACAGCTCTTGCAAGCCGAGGATCTGCACTTTTTGCTTGGCGGCGTCAGCGATCAAGTGTTCGTGCTTGGCGATCATTTTTTTCTTAATGTCCGGAAGAGAATACTTTTCCGGGGACCATTCACATTGGGCCTGAATCAGGCCGCACCGGACGATACGGGGCATGCCACACCTCCCGAGAAAACGCAGGCGGAGAGTGTACCCCGTGGACCCTCCCCCGACAAGTTTTGAGCGAGCGCGGCGGGGGGCAGGTAAATTTGCGGCGGGGGTAGAGCTTTTTTACTTGGAAATCATTCGGCAGTTCATTGAAAACAAAAGAGTTAGGATTGGCCTGGGGCTTGCACTTCAAAAGCCGGTGGGGGAGGCGAACCGAGGATCCCTTTAGGGGATTGAGGGCTGGGCCGGTTCGTTACTCCCCCCTTTTTCTTTTCGCCGACAGGTGGGTCGGCACTCTCTCTCCGATATTCCACCTACCTTCAACTAACAACGAGTGCGCCGCATGAAGCCGGAAAGTCCCATTCCTGACTCACGACTTATGAGATGTGAGCCGCGGATCAGGCCATGAAGAAATGGGAAGCGGCAGGCTGCTCGAGGCGGCTTACGCCGGGCTGCGTTTCGTGAGAACGCGTGTCGTAATCGCTGAGGGTGAGAGCGAGCATAATCGCCAGCCAGAAGACAGAGCAGACGATGACGAGCTGGGTGCGCTTGGGACTGTAGCGTGCGTGCATGAAGTAGAGGACGACAAGGGTGGCCTTGATCGTGGCGATGACGAGAGCTATGACGATATTGAACTTGCCAAAGTTCTGGAACGCGGCCCAAACGGTGATGCCGGTGCCAAGCATCAGGGACGCGAAAATGACGATATAAATTTTAGGCGAAACAATGTGCTCGGCCACGCGCGACTCTCCCAAACTCTTCTACCGGTGCCGGTCAATCAGATATAACAACGGGAACAAAAAGATCCACACAATATCGACGAAGTGCCAGTACAAACCCACGACTTCAACGGGGGTGTTGTACTGCGGCGTGAAGCGGCCGTTGAAAGATCCCTTGATGAGCCAGAGGAGGAGGCCGGCGCCTACGATCATGTGCAGGGCATGGAGACCGGTCATGGCGAAATAGAGAGAAAAATAAAGCTGGCCGTGGAAGTTGATGTCCGGATCGACGGAGAAAGCTTTCTCCACTTCCTCTTTCTCCAGCGCCAATTCTCTTAGGTTATCGCCAGCCATGGGATGCACAGGATGGTACTTCATGTCAAAGCCGTGGCCGGGAATGAGATGATGGTCGAACTTCTGTTTGTATTCGATCGCTTTGACGCCAAGGAAGACGGTGCCGAGACCAAGCGTGGCAATTAAGAAAATACTGACCAATTTCTTTTTGCCAACCTGGGCGGACCAGACGGCCATGGCCATGGTCAAGCTGCTCATGATCAGCACCACGGTGTTGCCGGCACCCAAAGTGATGTCGAGGGTGTTGCTGCCGATGCCGAAGGCGGTGCTGAACGCCGTGCGATTGATGGTGTACGCGAGAAACATGCCGCCGAAAAACAGGACTTCGGTGACCAGGAAAATCCACATGCCGAGCGTGGCGGTTTCCTTCTGCTGCTCGAGCGTTTGAAAATGTCCGTACAGTTCTCCGGTGCGGTGCACTCGGTACTCCTCTTTCTAAGTCAATCTATGGCCTGGCTGAGGCCACTGACAGGGCGGACTGAAGTCCGCCCCTACACAAACAACAAGAAACCTAATCATCTCCATGAGCCGGGGCAGGCAACGGCGCTCCCGCCGCCAAACCAAGGTCCGGGCGGTTCTGAAAGTCGTACGGCTCCCAGGTGACTTCCGGTGTGACATCGAAATTTTCCGTGGGCGGCGGCGAATCCGTTTTCCATTCGAGGCCCGTAGCCGGCCACGGATTCGGCCCGGCAACTCTGCCGTAACGCATGGACCAAGTCAGATAGATCATCGGAAGCAAGTAGCCCAGCGCGAGAATCGAAGCGCCCGCGGTGGACAAAACGTTGAGCACCTGGAACTCCGGCGGATAGGTGTGATAGCGCCGCGGCATCCCGAGGTATCCGAGGATGAATTGCGGGAAGAATGTCAGATTGAAGCCGATGAAGAGAACCACCGCGGCAAACCGCGAGAGAGATTCCGGATAGAGCCTGCCGGTAATCTTTGGCCACCAGAAGTGCAGGCCGCCGACGTAACCCATGACCGCGCCGCCAACCATGATGTAGTGGAAGTGGGCGACGACGAAGTAGGTGTCATGGATGTGAATGTCCAGGCCGAGGCACGCGAGGAAGAGCCCAGTGAGGCCGCCGATCACGAACAAGCCAATGAAGCCGAGCGCATAGATCATCGGCGGGTCCCAGGAGATGGAGCCTTTGTAGAGCGTCGAAGTCCAGTTAAAAACCTTTACCGCCGACGGGATCGCCACCAGGTAGCTGAGGAACGAAAAGGTGAGCGCGGCGTAGGTGGACTCGCCGGTAACAAACATGTGGTGAGCCCAAACGAGGAAACCGATGACCGCGATAGCGATGCTCGAACCGGCGATGAAGGAATAACCGAAGATGGGCTTGCGCGCAAACGTCGGAATGATTTCGCTGACCACGCCCATGGCCGGAAGAATCATGATGTACACGGCGGGGTGCGAATAGAACCAGAAGAGGTGCTGGAAGAGAATTGGGTCGCCGCCCAGCGCGGGATTGAAGAAGCCCAGGTGAAACATGCGTTCGAGGCCGGCAAGCAGCAGTGTGATGGCAACCACCGGCGTCCCAAGAATCATCACCAGGCTGGTGGCGTAATGCGCCCAGGCGAAAAGCGGCAGGCGGAACCAGGTCATTCCCGGGGCGCGCATGGTGTGGATGGTGACGATGAAGTTGAGGCCCGTCAGAATCGAAGAGAAACCGTTGATGAAGATGCCGATGACCGCCGGAGTGACCGCGGAATTCGAGTAAACGCTGCTGAGCGGCGTGTAAAACGTCCAGCCGGTGTCCAACCCGCCCGTGCTGAAGGAATACAGAACGAAGCAGCCTCCGACGACGTAGATGTACCAGCTCAGCAGATTGATCTTCGGGAAGGCCAGATCCTTTGCGCCGATCATCAGGGGAATCAGGAAATTCCCCAAGACCGCGGGGATCGACGGGATCAGGAAGAAGAAGATCATCGCCACGCCGTGCATGGTGAAGAGCTTGTTGTAAGTCTCCGGCGTGACCAGCGCTCCGCCGGGGGTCAAAAGATGGATGCGAATCATCGTGGCGAGGACGCCGCCGATGAAAAAGAAAACAGTGACCGAGCAAAGGTACAGCAAGGCGATGCGCTTGTGATCGGTGGTCAGCAGCCACGAACGGATGCCGTAGCCGTAGGTGGCGTTCAAATAATGCAGGCGCGGCAATTCGTGGTCTGGCGTTGGCGGCGTGTTGCTCATGACTTATCTCTTCCCCGTGGGAGGCGCAATTCCGGAACCCTTCTCGGGCACCGGCTGCGACTGCAGAGACTTGATATAGGCGGTAAGAGCGAGAATCTGCTCCTCCGTCAGTTGTCCCTGGAATGTAGGCATCAACGGTGGATACCGGGCAACAATTTTTGCATTCGGTTGGAGAATCGATTCGCGAACATAGGCTTCGTCGGCGACTACGGTAGAGCCATCCGCCAGGAGAACTTGCGCGCCATACATGCCGTTGAGCGAGGGAGCGCGTCCCGTGCCATTGGCGACATGACAAGTGATGCAAGCTTTTTCGGCAAAAAGTTTTTCGCCCGCCACGACAAGATTGGCGGTCCCGCCCGATGAGCCAGAAAGCCACGCGGCGTAATCCGACGGCTCCATGACGGTAACCCATCCGCCCATCAGCGCGTGATTCGTGCCGCAATACTGCGAACAAAAGAAGTGGTAGCGGCCGGGCTTCGTGGGGCGGAACCACATGGTGTTGTAATGGCCGGGAACAACGTCCATCTTCACGCGGAATGCGGGAACGAAGAAATCGTGGATCACGTCTTCGCTCGCCAAAATCAGACGAATGTTGCGGCCCACGGGAACGTGCAGCTCGTTGATCTCCTTCAAGCCGCTAGGCTGCTGCGCTTTCCACATCCACTGTTTGGCGATCACGTAGATATCAAGGGTATCGAGCGGCGCGCGGCGATAGTCGACGTAGATGACCGCGCCCCAGCCGAACATGGCCATGGACAGAATCAGGGGAACGATCATCCACACCGCCTCGAGCCGCGAATCTTCCTGGATGGGAATGCCGACGGCGTTCGATTCTTTGCGGTGATACTTGAAAAAGAAAACGACAATCGCCGTGGTGATGGCGGCCGCAAAGAACACGCAAACTGCGGTGATGAAAAGCATCAGCGCGTCCACGTGTGGCGCAAAGTTGGAGGCTTGCTCCGGATAGATTGGCAATTGCGACTGCACGGCCTAGTGAACTCCTCGTTGCAGGCCACTGGAAAGCGGCTGGCGCAAATTCCGGGCCGCCAATGTTTCGCGGCGGCGGGAAATTAAAATTCCTCCAACAAGGCAGAGAATCGTCAGCACCCCTCCGAGACGGATAATCTTGAGAATGGAGGCGCTGTACCTCGCGGCGGTGGGGTCGTAGTGATAGCAAAACAGCAAGACATGATCGATGGGCGAGCCGATCTTTCCGGCGGAAGCATCCACGAGCCCGAGGCGCATGTCGCGGCCGGGATATTCGACGCCGTAGAAGTAGCGCGAAATGTGGCCGTCCGGCGTGAGAAGCATCACGCCGCTGGCGTGAGCGAATAGATTGGACTTCACATCGAAGGTGAAACGGAAGTTCGCGGCCTTGGTCGCGGCGCCAATGGATTCCTTCGAGCCGGTGAGGAAATGCCAGCCGGAATCCGTCTCCGGGCGGCGGAAATGAACCAGCGCCTTCTTTTTCTTTTCCGCCGCCATCTCCGGGGACTCGCGGGAATCGAAGCTGACGAAAACAACTTCGTAGTCGCGCCCGGGATTGAAGGTGAGCATGCGCAGCACGCCGACGACGCCCTGTTCGACCTGATCGCAGAGCATGGGGCAGCTGTAGTAGACGAAGGCCAGGACTACCGGCTTTTGTTGTCCAAAATACTCGCGGAGCTGAACGCTGCGGCCGGTTTCGTCGCGGAACGGCAGATCCAAGGGCATTGGGCCGTTGAGCGGCGGCTCAAAGCCCACGTTTTGCAGAGCGCGCGGCATGGTCGAAGCCGACGGCCCGGTGTTGCCAGGGACCGCTTGCGCGTGCAGAGTGCAGGCCGCCAGCAAGAGCGCTGTGATCCCGGCGAAATGGCGAACTTTATTCATTGCGTTATTTCTTCTTCTCCACCGCCGGAGCAGGCCCCGCGGGCAAACCCTTTTCGGCAATGATTTTCATGGCGACCTTTACGGGGATCTGCGCGATGCCGCTGGACCTGTCGATCCATTCCAGTTTTTCATTGGCATCAGTGTCTTCCTGATTCTTCTTGCGCAGGTCGGCCTGCGGATCGGTTTCATGGCCGGGGACGCCTTGCAGCCGGGGCTCGGGAGGCAGCGCTCGAAAATCCTTGCCAAGAGCCTGGCGGGACGGTGGCGGCGGGGTATCGGAGGAAGCCGCAAAATTCAAGGTGAAGCGGAGAATGAAAACGCAAATCAGCAACGAAGCCGCGACTGCCACACCCAGGGCAACAAGATACCCATAGATGGTGCCGGCCTTGATATCGCGTTCTTCGAACGAGACGTCCGTGTGGCGCGGCTCCTGGCCGGTGTTGTGAGACTCAGTGCTCATGGTGCTCAATGGCCTCCGCCAGTTCCGGGTCGCCGAGCGGGAGAAGCGGGCATTGCTTCAAGTTGAACGCGAAGAAGCCGAGCCACAGCCCGCCGAGGGCGATGGGCAAAACAATATCCAGCGGGGTAGGCGCGGCATGAGAAGTGAACTCCGGACGCGTCATCCAGAATAAATCCACAAGACGCATGAAGATGAGCCACATAGCGATCTTCGGGAGCACCTTTGCGTTGCGCTTCACGTCTTGCGAGAGGAGCAAGAAAAAAGGCACGAAGAAATGGAAAACCAGGACGATGACCGCGACGACGCCCCAGCCGCCGTACAGCCGCGAGCGATAAAAGCTGATTTCTTCCGGCTGGTTGCCGGACCAGATGATCAGAAGCTGCGAGAAATCGAAGTACGCCCAGAGCATCACGAAGGCGAGGAGCAATTTCCCCAGATCGTGGAGGTGGCGTTTTTGCAGGACGCTCGAGAAAGGTTCGGTGCGGGCCAGCAGAACGACGACGCCGATCATGAGCGACATCGAGGAGATCAACTGCCCCGCGACGAAGAGGAAGCCGTAAATGGTGGAGGCCCAGTGAGGCGAGAGGGACATGACCCAGTCGATGGCCGCGAAGCTCATCACAAAAACGTAAAGGATGATGCCCGGGCCAGCCAGCATTTTGAAGCGGAGGCGTAAGGCGCGGTCTTCGGGGTTGGAATCTTGCTGCTTCGACAAAATATTGAAGATGAACATCAGCGCAAGCCAGATGACAAAATAAATGACCGCGCGAGTGTAAAAACCGCTCCGGGTGAGATAGTTTTTTTGAAATGCCGAGAGAGCGCCTTCGCCTGTTGGCGGCGCGTTGAGCCAGCCCTTCTCGTCTCCGTGTCCCGAATAGAGATGCTGCATCCCGAATAACGCGATGGGCAAGAAAGCGATGGCCATTAGCGGCAGCGTGCGAGTGGCCGCCTCCAGGGGACGGCGGATGATGATGCCCCAGTGGCCGCTCGTGAGGTGCTGCAGCATGACGAGGCCAAGCGAGCCAACGGTGAGTCCGAGAATCAACAGAAAGCTGACCAAGTAGGACTGATAGAAATCCCCGGGGCTGCGCACGGCCCCGCGAATGGAAGCCAGCAGGGCCACCCCTCCGATGATAAGCGCCCGTTGTTGAAGGCGGCTGACGCTCTCCGGCGCCTGATAGTCCTGCGCAGCCATTAGAAGCTGCCTCCTGACGAATCTTTCGTGCTGCCCGTTTCGGGCTTCCGTTCGCCGTCCGGTTTTGCGCCCGACGTTCCGCTTTGGGTGAGTTTCTCGCGAAGTTCCGCAGGCAAATCAGCGGCCTTGGCGTTGCGGCTGAGCTGCAGCGCGCGGATATACGCGATGATAGCCCAGCGATCGCGCGGAGGGATCTGCGCCGAGTAGCCCAGCATTTGGCCGAACCCGTTGGTGATGTTGTCGTAGAAATAGCCGTTGGGAGCCTGGCGAAGGCGGTCCTGATGATAGGTGGGCGGCTGCTTCATGCCGCGCATGGCCACCATGCCGTTTCCATCACCCTGCAGACCGTGGCAGGGAGTGCAGAAAATCTTGTAACGCTCTTCGCCACGCTCGAGCAGCTCGAGGTTCACCGGGAGCGGGAAACTGTTCGAATCCTTCGGCATGAAGAGTTCGTCGTCGGCCAGCGAACCGCGCGCCACGGTATTTTCGACGAGCGGGCGCTCGGAGCGGCCGTCTTCAAAGAACGGCGAAGGCGTCAGCGGCCGGTTCTTCGGCTGGTTGGCCATGTCCTGCCGGAGATATTCGCAACCAGCGCTGAAAACCAGGCAGGCGGCGGCGCAAGCTGCGATGAGGCAGCGCGAGGTGCTAGTCATCGGACACCTCGGAAACATGATGGGCGTGGAGGCTTTGCAGAAAGCGCGCGGTCTCCGCCAGATGAAACTTCGGGTCGCGGGACTCGATGCAAACAAAAAAGCGGTCCGAGGATGCATGCGTGAAGCGGTGGACGTTGAAAACCGGATGGTGCGGCTGGGGCAGCCGATTCAAAGCGAGCATTCCGAATACCGCGGCGAGCGATGCGCCGAGAATAGTCAGCTCAAAGGTAACGGGAATGAAGGCCGGCCAGCTATTGAGCGGGCGGCCGCCGATGTTCATCGGATAAGTGATCGCCGATACCCAGTATTGAAAACCAAAACCGCCCAGCCCCCCTGCCAGGCCGCCAAGCAGAGTAATGGCCGGCACGAGGTTGCGCTTCAGGCCGAGCGCTTCGGACAGGCCTTCGACGGGAAAAGGAGAATAGGCATCGAGACGGTGATAGCCGGCTTCACGAACTTTTTCGACCGCATGGATAAGCTGCTCCGGAGTTTCGAACTCACCCATCACGCCGTAGATATGGGGACGCTGCAGATGCATTATTTCTCATCCTCGGAAGTTTCCGCCACCAGTTCGCGCATTTCCGCGATGGAAATCGCCGGGAGAACGCGCACGAAAAGGAAGAGCAAAGTGACAAACATACCGATGGTGCCGATGAACGTGGCCCAATCCCAGACCGTCGGGCTATAACGGCCCCAGGCGGAAGGCACGAAGTCGCGCGTCAGGCTGATGACCACAATGACGAAGCGCTCCAGCCACATGCCGATGTTCACGACGATGGACATGATGAAGAGAATGGCGACGTTGTGGCGTACCTTGTAGGACCAGAGGATTTGCGGCAGCAGGATATTGCACAGAATCAGCGAGAAATAAAATGGCGCGTACGGGCCGTGAAGGCGCTGCTGGACAAGGAAAACGTCGAACTTGTTGCCGCTGTAGGACGACATGAAGAATTCAATGAAGTAGCCATAAGCGACGATGAGCCCGGTGGCCAGCATGACCTTGGCCATGTTGTCCAGGTGGCGCATGGTGATGAAGTCTTCGAGGCCATAAGCCTTGCGCAGCGGAATCGCAATGGTCAAAACCATCGCGAAGCCGGAATAGATGGCTCCGGCCACGAAATACGGGGGAAAGATGGTGGTATGCCAGCCGGGAACGATGGCGATGGAAAAGTCGAAGCTGATCACCGAGTGCACGCTGAGCACAAGCGGCGTTGCCAAGCCCGCCAGCAGGAGGTACGCCGACTGGTAGCGATGCCAGTGGCGCGCGGAACCGCGCCAGCCCATCGACAGCATGCCGTAAATAATCTTCATGGGCTTCTGGACGGAGCGATCGCGGAGCGTTGCCAGGTCCGGGATGAGACCGACGAACCAGAACATCAGCGAAACCGTGCCGTAGGTCGAAACCGCGAAGACGTCCCAGATCAGCGGGCTACGGAACTGCGGCCAGAGTCCCATGGTGCTGGGGTACGGGAACATGTAAAACGCCATCCAGGGGCGGCCGGTGTGAATCAGCGGGAAAATGCCGGCGCAGGCTACGGCGAAGAGGGTCATGGCTTCTGCGAAGCGATTGATGGAGGTGCGCCACTTCTGATTCAGCAAAAATAAAATCGCGGAGATCAGCGTGCCGGCGTGGCCGATACCGATCCACCAGACGAAATTGACGATCGCAAAACCCCAGCCAATTGGGATGTTGATGCCCCAGATGCCGGTGCCTTTGATGATCAGCCAGCCGATGGCGACGGTCATCAACCCCATAAGGCTGAAGGCAATCGCAAAGCCGACGAACCAGCCGAGAGAAGTCGGACGCGTCAGAACAATCGCACTGATTTTGTCGGTGACCGACCCGTAGGTATACCCCGGTCCGATCACCGGCGTGAGCCGGCGGATTTCGGGCGAATCGAATGGCGGTTGCCCGGCGCTCATGCCGACTCCAATTCGGGATTCGGATTGCGCACCGCCGCGAGGTAGGTGGTGCGTGGCCGCGCATTCAGTTCGCCGAGGAGCGAATAATTGCGCTGCTGCGCTTTCAACTTCGCGACGCGGCTGTCCTTGTCATTGGCGTTGCCGAACACGATGGCCTCGGTGGGGCAGGCTTGTTCGCAGGCCGTGACGATCGCGCCGTCGTGAATCGGGGCGTTGGCCTTTTCGGATTCGATGCGCGCGTTGTTGATGCGCTGCACACAATAGGTGCACTTTTCCATGACGCCGCGGCTGCGAACGGTAACTTCCGGATTGCGCAACAGCTTGAGTTGCGGCGTCTCCCAATCCTGGAAGCGCAGGAAATTGAAGCGGCGCACTTTATACGGACAGTTGTTCGAGCAGTAGCGCGTGCCGATGCACCGGTTGTAGGTCATGTCGTTCAAGCCTTCGGCGCTGTGCGCCGTGGCGCCCACGGGGCAGACTTGTTCGCAAGGGGCGTTTTCGCACTGCTGACACGGCACGGGCTGGAAAAACGTTTGCGGATTGAAGAGCGATTCGTCGTAACTGGACGGATCGTTTGTTGCGGATTTGACAGCCTTCTCGTAATAGCGGTCGATGCGGATCCAGTGCATTTCCCGGCCGCGCATCACCTGATCCTTTCCCACGACGGGGATGTTGTTTTCCGACTGGCAGGCGACGACGCAAGCATTGCACCCATTGCATTTGTTCAAATCGATGGCCATCGCCCACTTGTCGCGCTGATAAGGGAATTCCGCCTCGCCCTTGTAAAGTGAGAGTTCCTTCGGCGGCAGTTCCGCGTGCTCGTTGGCAAAATTCGGATTCTTGCGGTACTCCTCGAGCGTGCCGGTGGCCAGAATTTGCCGGCCTTCCATGCTGAAGTGATACTGGGTGCAAGCGAGCGGATAATCCTCGCCGGTTTTTTTGATCGCGCTGCTGGGAGCAAAGGCTGTCCAAAGCGCGTCGGAAGTGCGCACGGCGTAGGCGTTGAAACCTTTGTTCGTTCCGGTGTAGCCCGCCTTCTTGCGGCCGTATCCCAACGGAAGGACAACGACGCCATCGGCCTGCCCGGGCAGCCTCCAAGCGGCTGCGGTGACTTTGCTGTTCGAAAGGGAAATATCAATGACGTTCGAATAAACCTTGCCGTGCTCGCCGCCACGCCAGGCAACATTGTGCGCCAATTGCAGGTTCTCCGCGGTCTTAGGACTGATCAACGCAGCATTGTCCCAGGTGAGCTTGGTGACGGGCTTGGGCAATTCCTGCAGCCAGCCGTTATTGGCGAAACGGCCGTCGTAGACACAGGGATCCGGGCGGAAGATGAATTCGATCTCATCCGCGGGAGCAGGTTTCGCGGCGGGAAGGCCGGCCGCGCTGAATTTCAGCGCGGCGTTGACGGGTGCGAATGCCGAGCCCGCCACGAGGCCGTCGTTCAATGTTTTCCGCCAAAACTTTTCGAAATCGGCGGACGGATGCGCGGCCTTCAGGCCGTCGCGCACCACTTCGTAATCCGAAACTCCGGGCTTGTCGCCGAAAGCGGCGAGCACTTCGGAGGCAGAATGCGTATGGTACAGCGGCGCGATCAGCGGCTGGACCACACTGAGCGTGCCGTCGAAAGCGCGCGCATCGCCCCAGGTTTCGAGGTAGTGCGATTCGGCGACGTGCCAGTCGCAGAGCTCAGAAGTCTCGTCAAAATGCGAACTGACGTGGATCACGGTGCGAACTTTCTTGCTCTTCCGCTTCTCGTCGAACCTGAGCTTGGAAGCGAAATCGAAATCATGCGGCGCGGTGTAAACGGGGTTCACACCGAGAATTAGAAGCGTATCGACCTTTCCAGCGTCGATGTCGATGCACAGTTCGCGCAGCGATTCCAGGTGATTGACCGGCTGCGCTTCCACGGGCCCCGTGTAGTACAGCGTTGTCCCAACGTTGCCAAGCGACGCGTTGATGGCGTGCGCCAGCGCGTGCACTTCCGCAGGCTGCTGTTCGCCCGCAACCACGAGTGAGGTGCGCTTGTTTTTCTGCAGATCTTTCGCCACCGCGTCGAGCCACTTTTCGGTGCTGGGGGGAAACAACGCGGATCCGCCGAGGCCGAGTTTCGCTGCAAGCGCACGCGCAAAAAGCTCCACTTCAGAAGCCCGCAAGGGCAAACGATGGTCCGCAGTCGCACCGGTTACGCTGGGCGTTGGCTCGACGACGTACAAGCGGCTCATCTCGCTGCCTACGCGATCGACTATTGCGTACTGATCCAGCTTGCGGCCGCGCGAGAATTCTCTCGCGTAGCGAATGTGTCCCGGGCCGCTGCCCAGGAAATCGGAATCGAGCGAAAGGATAACGGCAGCCTTCTCCGGGCGGTAAACCGTGTTGAGGTAACTGCCGAAGGCGAGCTTTGCGCCCTCGCGCGTGCCGTCGCCGACGGCCGGCTCCCACTGGTGCCACTTGGCCTGCGGAAAAAGCGCCAGGAGCGACTGGATCTGAGCGGCGAGCGCCGGCGAAGTGACAATACCGGTCAAGATGCGGAAACCCTCGCCGCTCGTGCCTTTCATTGCAGCCGCGATGGCCTGCGCGCTTTCCACAAACAACGACCACGTCTGGATTTCTCCGAATTTGGTCACCGTCTGCGCGCGGTCCGGGTCATAAAGGTTCAGGACCGAAGCCTGCGCGAACACGTTCGTCGCGCCAAGGCTGGACGGATGGTCGGGGTTGCCATCAATTTTCGTCGGCCGCCCTTCGTGGCTTTCCACGAGCAAACCGATCGCATCCGCTCCAAACGGCATTGCCGTGGCATAAAACTGCGGCTTGCCGAGGGTCATCCCATCGGGCTGCTTGACGTACGGCACGACGTATTGCTCGGGCGTGCGGCCGCAGCCGGAGAGACCCGCAAAAGCCAGCGATGCCGCCATCAGCTTCAGGAAATCGCGCCGGTCGACGGAGTCGTCCCATTCGGAAGGTGCCTGGCGCGGGAATTCGCGATGCAGCAGTTCTGCAAATTCCGGATCCCCGGCGAGCTCCTCGAGCGTGCGCCAGTACTGTTTGCCGGTTTTCGATTGAAGCTTGGCGCGTACCGCGGCCAAATCCATCGGGCTTTCGCGCAGCATCGCCTCTTTGGCCGGATCGTGGTGAACGTGCTGGCCGTCGACGTGTTCGTGTTGTTCGTGCTCGCGCATAATGTCCATTAGCGATGACAGGTCGAGCAGCTCGTCAGCTCAGCCGTTGTCCGAATCTTGTATTCTTCCCTCAGCTTGGCACCGGCTTCCGCCTGATTATCAGGGGCTCTCCAGTCCATATTAAAAACCTGATCTTTCGGGCGGAGAACCTGCTCGGGATTGCGATGACAATCCACGCACCATTGCATCAGCAGCGTGTTGGCCTGAAAAACGAGCGGCATCTGGTTGATCTGCCCGTGGCACGACGAGCAGCCCACGCCCTTACTGATATGAATGCTGTGGTTGAAATAGACGAAATCGGCCAAGCGGTGAACTTTGACCCACTGAATGGATTTATCGCTGCGATAGCTCTCGCGAATCGGCTCGAGGTAAGCCGCATTGTTGAATAGCACCGAATGGCAGTTCATGCAGGTCTTCGTCGGCGGGATTCCGGCAACCGCGGAAGTTTCCACGCCGGTATGGCAGTAGCGGCAGTCGATGCCGTCATCGCCGACGTGATGCTTGTGGCTGAATTGCACCGGCTGCTCGCGGGAGATGTTCTGCCGCGTCATGTAAGGCGAGCGGGCCACCGCGAGCACCGCAACGGTTGCCACTCCGACCAAAAAAAGCGTCGAAAACACACTGAATCGCGCGATGAAATTCGTACTGCGATGAAAAATCTGGGCCATGTCTCTTCAGCACTTTGCGGGGGAGCGCGCCGGAAGGGAGCTGCGGTCAGGGCGTCCCACGAGTT
>WNFB01003096.1_pt1 | contig 14595 bp, 11 predicted proteins | sample 5400501 | NCBI WGS metagenome assembly WNFB01 (sample SAMN13153341, study PRJNA577476) | soil metagenome | isolation source: 200 cm saprolite under Douglas fir tree site 2 hole 1 | place: USA:California | collected 2015-04-18
GCTTGCTGGTGAAGGCGGGTCTGGCGCGCGTCGAGCTGGTGGAGCGGCTGCGGGACCCGTTCGCCGACACCCCGGGGTCCCCGCCACCTACGACGCTCACGCCCGACCAGGACGCGGCCCTGGCCGCGCTCGCCGGGCTCGAGCCGGGCGCCGGCGCGCTGCTCTTCGGCGTTACCGGGAGCGGGAAGACGCTGGTGTATCTGGAGGCGGTGCGGCGCGTGCTGGCCCAGGGCCGCGGCGCGATCGTCCTGGTGCCCGAGATCGGGCTCACGCCGCAGACGGTGAGCCGGCTCCGCGGCGCGTTCGGGAGCGACGTCGCCGTTCTGCACAGCGGTCTCTCCGACGGCGAGCGGGCGGACGCCTGGCGGCTTCTCCGGCGGGGCGAGCGCCGGGTGGCCGTCGGTGCGCGGTCCGCGATCTTCGCGCCGGTGCCGAATCTCGGCATCATCGTCGTGGACGAGGAGCACGAGGCCAGCTACAAGAACGGCGAGGCGCCGCGCTATCACGCGCGGGACGTCGCCGCGGTGCGGGCGCGGCTCGAGGGCGCTGTCCTGGTGCTCGGGAGCGCCACGCCCGCCCTCGAGACGATGGCCCGCGCGCAGGCTGGGGACCTCGCGCTCCTGCGCCTGCCGGACCGCGTCGGCATGCGCCCGCTCCCGCCGGTCGAGCTGATCGATCTCCGCACGACGCCCCGGGTCCCCGGCACCGGTCCGGTGCCATGGTCTACCCGGCTCGAGGAGGCGGTGGCGACCGTGCTCGCGCGGCGGGAGCAGGCTCTGCTCCTCCTCAATCGTCGCGGCTGGGCTGCGTTTCTGCAGTGCCCCGACTGCGGTGAGGTGCCGCAGTGTCCCAACTGCACGGTCTCGCTCACGGTGCACCGGGGACCGGAGAAGCTCCGCTGTCACTACTGCGGCCACGAAGAGCCCATGCTGCGGGCCTGTCGCGCGTGCGGCCATCCGGTGCAGGAGATGCGCGGAGTCGGCACCCAGCAGCTCGAGCGGCTCCTGGCGGAGCGCTTTCCCGACGCGCGGGTGTCCCGGATGGATCTCGACGCCACCAGCACCAAGTGGTCGCACCAGCGCATCCTGGGCGCAGTGGAGCGGGGCGAGGTGGACCTGCTGGTCGGCACCCAGATGATCGCCAAGGGGCTCGACTTCCCCAACGTGACTCTGGTCGGCGTGGTGGACGCCGATACCGGCCTCTACCTCCCCGACTTCCGCTCGGCCGAGCGGACGTTCCAGTTGCTGGCCCAGGTGGCGGGGCGGGCGGGACGCGGGCCCAAGGGCGGCCGGGTGCTGGTGCAGACCCGGAACCCGCGACACCATGCGTTGACCCACGCGGCGGGACACGACACCGCGGGGTTTCTCGAGGAGGAGCTGGCGTTGCGCCGGTCACCCCCCTACCCGCCGGTCGTCGCGCTGGTGAACCTCGTCGTCTCCGGCCCCGACGAGCAGGCAGTGGGGCAGCGGGCGACGGAGGTGGCCGACTGGTGCCTCGCGCTCGTCGCCCGCTATGAGCTGCCGATCGCCGTGCTCGGACCCGCGCCCTGTCCCCTGGCCCGGATCAAGGAGCGCTGGCGCTGGCATGTGCTGCTCAAGGGACCCACGGCTGCGTTGGGTCGCGTGGTGCGCTACGGGGCCCGCCGGCTCACTCGCGCCGGCGAGATCCGGGTCGTCATCGACCGCGACCCGGTGTCGGTGCTCTAGGCGGCGCGCAGCAGGAGCGCCGCGCACCGTCCGCCGAAGCTTTCAGCCAGGACGAGGACGTTGGGGGCAGTGGTCCGCGTGGTGTGCAGCGCGACGTTGCATGGCGGGAGCGCGGCGTCCACGCACGTCGTCCCCAGGGTCCTGGGCACCAGGCCCCGCCGCAGCGCGCCGATGACGGCGACGGCTTCCACCGCGGTGCTGGCGCCGAGACAGTGCCCCAGCGACGGCTTGAGTGACGTCAGCGGAATCGTGCGGAGGGCCTCGCCGAAGAGACTTGCCAGACCGCGGCACTCCGCCGCGTCGTTGAGTTTGGTGCCGGTGCCGTGGGTGTTGATCCACCCAAGCGACTCGACGGGGTGCCCGCCAAGTGCCTGGCTCGCGGCCCGCCGCACTCCACTCCCCGAGGGGTCCGGACTGGTCATGCCGAAGGACTCGCCGCTGAGGCCGTAGCCGGCGACCACCGCCCGAGCATCCGCGCCGCGCCGAAGCGCGTGCTCCTTCGCTTCCAATACGAGCGCGCCGCTTCCTTCACCCAGCACGGTGCCGCACCGTTCGGCGTCGAAGGGCCGGCAGGCGGCCGCGCCCCGGCATTGCGGGGCGAGGACTCCGGCAATGCGGAACCCCTGAATGATGGCGCGGTGCAAGGGACACTCCGCCCCGCCGACCAATGCCAGGTCGGCCAGCCCGGTGGCGACCTTGAGGTATCCCTCGCCGATCGCGCACGAAGCGGACACGCTCGCCGCCGAGACGTGGAGCGCGCCGCCCTCGATGCGTAGCGACTGAGCCAGCGTCGCGCCGCCCGCCCCGATCATGAAGCGAATGAGGCCCGCGGGAGTCGGCCAGCGCGGCCCCGCCGCCGCCTCGAGCATCTCCCCCATCGGCCCGACAGACGAGCCTTCGATCACGACCGCCCGCTCGCGGCGCCACGGGCCCTCGGCGAGCCCCGCGTCGTGCCAGGCCTCGTCGCCCGCGGCATAGAAGAGGAGGCCGCTCCGGTCCAGCCGACGTGTCGCGGGCGTTCGGGCCGGCGTCGGGCACCGGGCCACGGCGGCGTCTCCCTCGGCGACCACGCCGCTACGCTCGGCGAGCAGCAGCTCCTCGATCGCGCTCGCGCCGATCCCCGCCGCGCTGACGGCGCCTATGCCGGTGACCCAGACCTCGCGCATGCGCGTGCCTCCCCCGTCCCGTGTCACCACGAGCCACCCGCCAAGACCGCAAGCGCATCGTTCATCCGCGCCGTCGAAGCGCGTGAGACACCCCACGGGTCGCGGGCGACGAGGGCGAGCAATGCGGTGTCCGTCGCGTCACCGGCCGGAGTCCGCAGCCGATACCATCCGGTCGAGCGGAGGATGTAGGACCGGCGCTTCCCGGGTTCCGGCGGCGCGTCGCGGAAGCTGAGCTCGGCCCCGTCGCCGGTCTCGAGGGTGAGATAGGTGCTGTCGATCCCCGCGATCGCCGCCCGGACGTCGTGCCCGGCCCGATCGCGGGCCGACAGGAGCGTCAGCTCGTGCTGGGCGAAATCCGGTTCGGGACCGACGTCGAGCGCCACCCGGTCGATCAGCCAGAACGACGGAACCGACGTGAGCCGAATCCGGATCGAGTCACCGGCCAGGCTGGACGCGTCGAACGCGAGCACCTGGCGCTTCACGATCTCCGGCCCGGCTTCCCAGAACATCCCGATCGGCTGCCATCCCCGCGGCGTCGCGACCTCGGCCCGGAGAAATGCCTCGCGCGCGAGACGCATGCCGAGCTGGCGGGCCTGGCTCGGGCTCTCGTCGAGCGAGTCGTACCACGCCGCTGTGCCGTCGCCATGGGCGCGCACGAACTCGCCGAGGAGATAGGCTGCCCACGGCGTGTTCTGGGCGTCCACCACGAGTCGCGCCACGGTAGCGCCGGGGGGACGGGGGAACACGACCTCGATGCCGTCGCGGAGCTCGTCGGGCTGCCCGGGGTCACGCCGGCGCGGGACCGACTCCCAGCGCCAGCCATCGGTTTCACGGATGCGGGGAAGAGCGTCCCGTCCGTCGAGGTCCGCGGCGCGGACCGGCTCGATCAGTCGGCCGATGCCGTGTAGGGTCCCGGTAGGGTCCGGAGCGACACCGGCCCCCGCGTCGTGGTCGACGGCGACGACCGCCAGCTGGTCGATGAAATCCGTCTCGGACAGCTCGTTGCGCGCGTCAAGGCGCAAGATGCCGTGCGCCGGTCGGGCGAAGTCGAGATTGTCCACGTCCGTGCGCGCAAGCGCGCGAACGATCGCCCCGCCGAACGTGCCCGAGTCCAGCCGCCAGTGCGCCCCATCCCAGCTGTAGACGAGCGGACAGGAGTAGCAGTATCCGCAGCCACCGCCCCCGGAGCTGGGCTGCGACGAGGAGCCCCCGCTCGCCGCGGCCGCCACCACGGCGGCCGTCACGCCCAGTCCCGCCACGAGCGCGATGGTCGCACCTGCATTGACCCGGCGCACGGCGACTTCCCGCACATCCCCGAGGGGGATGCCGTACGAGAAGGTGCGTGCTGTGTTCTCGGGGTCCACGGCGGTCCCGACCAGCGAGTCGCCGGAGATGTGTGGTGCGCTGAGAGTGGTGACCCGTCCGTCCTTGCGGGTTACGCGGATCTGCCCGGGATGGCGGGTCTCGACCAGGCGGGCGGCTGGTGAGTCATCGGCGGCCCAGTGGGTGCAGGCGGGCGCCACTGCGGCCAGGAGCAGGCAGACGAGCGCGGTCGAGCGACGACCTCGACGGAGGTGGGGTGGGTGGCGCATGGATACCGACATGGCTGTCTCCAGTGAGGGCTGGAGACAGTGTCGGCGGCGCCGGTCAAGTCAGGGTCAAGCGGGCGGAGACCGGTAGCGCCGGCGCCGCTCGGCGATCCGCTGCCGCTGCCCCACGGTCAGCATATCCCGTCCCACGACGTCACGCACGATCCCGGCGACGAAGGCGTAGCCCCGTGCGTCCGCCAGGAGCCAGCGCCCCCATTCCAGCTCGTCGAGCGCCGCGATGGTCTGGTCGTCGCCCAGGCCCGTGATCGGAGGCAGCTCTCGCGGGGTGACGCGGTCGTCCAGCACGGCCGCGGTCGCCAGCGTCCGCTGCGCCTCGCCGCTGAGCCGCCGAAACCCCACCCGGATCGCGGCCACGAGCGTGTCCGGGAGGTCCCCGGGGAGCGTGTGCTCCAGGGTCCGGAGCGGAGCGGGCCACCCGCCCGCGAGCTCCTCCGGATCGAGGCCGGATGCGATGGCGTGGAGGAGCTCTACGACGAACAGGGGGAGGCCCGCGGAGTCGGCGAGCACGCGGCGGGTCATGCGCTCGCGCTGTGCGTCCCCCAGCGTCGGCATGACGTGGGCCACCAGTCGCGCCACGTCGGCGGACCCAAGCGGCTCGAGCCGGATCACCTCGCCGGGAACATCACGGCCCAGGCGGGCGCGGATTCCATCCAGCTCGGGCGGCGCGCTTTCGGCCCGCGCCGAAAGCAGCAACGCCAGCGGTGCGTGGCTCAGGTCCCGAAGCAGCACCTCGAGCGTGCCGTAGCTGTCCGGGTCGAGCCACTGGGCGTCGTCCACCGCGACGAGCACAGGACGCTCGGCGGCCGCGGCGCGGATCACCTCGCTCAACCCGCGCCCCAGGGACACGATCTCCGGCCCGGGCGAGGTCCGGAACCGCTCGCCCCACTCGGGTATGCGGGCGGCCAGCGCGCCGAGCACCGGCGCGGGGGCCCCCACGATGCCGGGGGCCTCGAGCAGGCCCCCGCAGGCGAGCGCGATGATGCCGCTCGCCGGGTCCGCCCGGTCCGCCGCGACGGCCCGCGCTGCCACGACCGAGACCCCGTCCAGCGCCGCGCGCTCGGCCACGGCCTCGAGCAGGCGGGTACGACCGAGTCCGGGATGACCCTCGACCACGGCGACCGTCGCCCTCGGGGCGTGGTAGGCGTCGTGCACGACCGCCAGCAGACGCTCGAGCTCCCGCTCTCTGCCGACGAGCGGGAGCCGTCGGGTCCCCGCGGCGGGCGACGGGCTGGCCGGCATGTGGTGCCACGGCTCCCGACCGCGTCTGAGCCGCTCGACGACCGCGAGCGTCTCCGCGTCGGGCGCGACACCGAGTCGGTTGGCCAGCTCTTGATGGAAACGCTCGAACTCCTCGAGGGCGGCGCCACGGTCTCCCGAGAGTGCCAGACTCCGCATCAGCGCGCGGACCGCCGGCTCGGAAACCGGCTCCAGCGCCAGAGCCCGCCTGGCCGCCTGCGCCGCGTTGGTCGCGAATCCCCGCCGCTCCAGTTCCTCGGACCGGCGGAGGAGCACCTCCCCCTGGCGCTCGCTCCAATGGATCCGCTCCACCGCCAGCCAGTCTTCGAAGGCGGAGGCGTCTTCGATCGTGAACCCCTCGCAGAAATGGCCCCCGGCAAGGGCGGCCGCGCCGGCCCAATCGCCGGCGGCCGCGAGGCGATCGAGGTCGTCTACGTCCAGCCGGGCGGCGCCGGGGTCGAGCCGGACCTGCCCGGCGCTCGTGTCGATCGGCGCGTCACCCAGCACGCTGCGAAGCGTGCCGATCGCCTGGGCGAGCGAGTGTCGCGCCTGCGTCTCGGCCTTGTCCGCCCACAAGAGCCCGACGAGATGCTCCCGACTCCGGGTCCCTCGGGGCGAGCGCGCAAGGTAGAGCAGGAGGCCGAGGTTCTTGCGCCAAAGGAGCTCTGGCGCCGGGGCGGCTCCGTCCACGGTGACGGCCACCGGCCCCAGCGTGCGAACCTGGATCACCGGCAGACGCGGGCGACGGTCCGGCAGTGAGGACAGGCGGGACCTCCACGGAAGCCGACCGGTATGCTGACGGGTCGACCACAGATATGGGGGCTCGCGTGCGGGACAGCAATGTCTGGCGGTCTGCTTGAATGCCCGCTCCGGGCCGCCTAGCTTTCCGCCTGCTCATGAGCGCAACCACCGACAAGTCCCCGACTACGACCTACCAGTTCCCCGATTTCGCCAGGCCGCCGTTCGCGGGCGCGCCGGACGCGCGGTTCGACGCGCTCCCGGCCGACGGCGTCCTGCCCGAGGGGTTCTTCTCGACCTCCAACCTTCCCACGTACATCAAGGTCGGGGGGCAGTGGGTCATGCCGAGCCGCCCCCGCATGGATTGCGTCGTGGTCCGCCGTGGCAACGAGCTGGAGACGATCGAGCCGCGCCGCCTCAAGCAGGGCGACCAGGTGGCCATGGGCGAAGCCGAAGACGGGACCGCCGGCATCGTGGTCCACACCGACGGCTTTCTCGGCGGCAGCCACGGGGCCAACGAGTTCCGCTTCATGTCGACCGAGGTGAGCCGGGAGCGCCCCGTCAACTACGAGGAGCTCGCCCGACGCCTGGTCGAGGAAAAGCGCAGCGGCGGCTATCTCGTGTGGGTCGTCGGCCCGGCCCTGGTGCACTCGCGGGCGCGCGCCGACTTCGAGTGGTTCATCGCCAACGGGTTCGTCCAGGCAGTGCTGGTCGGCAACGCAGTCGCAGTGCACGACATCGAGGCGGCGATCTTCGGGACCACGCTCGGCATGAGCAATACGGGGGAGCCGACCGAGGGCGGTCACGGACTCCACATGCGGGCCATCAACCGGGTGCGCGCCGCGGGGTCGATCGAGCAGGCGGTACGCTCCGGGCTGATCAAGAGCGGCATCATGCACGCGCTGGTGACCCACAGGGTGCCGTTCGTGCTGGCCGGGTCGATCCGCGACGATGGCCCGCTGCCCGGTGTCCTGAGCGACACGCTGGCGGCCCAGGACGCGATGCGGGAGTACACGGTGAAGGCCACCGGCGCCATCCTCGTCGCGACCGCGCTGCACGCAATCGCCGTCGGTAACATGCTCCCCGCCTTCCACACCCGCCACGGCCCGCCGGCGCCGCTCATGACGATCTGCGTGGACCAGACCGAGTTCGTCGTCAACAAGCTCAAGGACCGGGGGACCCACCAGGCTTACGGCGTGGTCACCAACGCCCAGGATTTCATGCACGTGCTTCGATTCTATGTGGAGCGATGGGCAGCGGAATCGGCTTGAACCGGCCGGCCGAGGCGCCCGGCATCGGTCTGGGCTGGAGCCGCCTCGCGGAGGAAGTCGCGAAGCGGCTCCCGACCGCGGAGATCGACGCGGTGTGGGCCTTCCCCAATCTCCGCCGCGACGGGCGCGAGTGGGGAACCGCGATCGTCTCCCGCGTGGAAGGGACCCGCCGGCGGATCTACACCGCGCGCTACCAGCTCGTGCTCAAGGGCAAGGAGCGGGGCCAGTTCGAGGCGGCCGTGGAAGAAGTGGGCAGCGGCTCCGTGGACACGCTGGCCGAGCTGCTCCACGAGGTGCACAAGCGGACCGACGACGAGCATCCGCCCGTGCCGGTCGCCCTGGACGACTGGTTCCCCCCGCCGACCGATGGCCCGGCTCGCTAGGGGCGAAGGCGCGGCCCTCCTCGAGCGCTTTCGCCGCCACCTCCAGGACCGCCACCTCCCCGTCACCCGCCAGCGGGACCTCGTCGCCCAGACGGTCCTGACCTCCGACGAGCATCTCTCCGTCGAAGCCATCGAGAAGCGATTGAAGGAGCAGGGCGAGCACGTCGGGACGGCGACCATCTACCGGACCCTCGACGTGCTGGTCCGGAGCGGGCTTGTCCGCGCGCACGACTTCGGCGAGGGCTTCAAGCGCTATGAGCCGATGCCCCAGCAGGCCCACCACGAGCACCTGATCTGCCTCCGCTGCAGCCGAGTGGTCGAGTTCCAGAACGAGCGGCTCGAGCGCATGCTCCCGATCATCGCCGACGAGCACGCGTTCCAGCACCAGCGGCACCGGGTCGAGATCTACGGCCTCTGCCGCGAATGCCGCCGCCGCGATCTCGGTCCCCTGGGGGAGGAGGCGTGAGCGAGCCGGTCGGCCTCGGGCTCGCGGTCGCGTTCGTCGCCGGACTCCTGAGCTTCCTCTCGCCTTGCGTGCTGCCGCTGGTGCCCTCGTACGTGGGCTTCCTCACCGGGATGACGCTGCCGGAGATGACCGGCCGCCGCCGGGTCGCGCTGCTACACGCGCTGCTCTTCGTCGCCGGCTTCTCGCTCGTCTTCGTGCTTCTGGGCGCCAGCGCGACGGCCTTGGGGGGCGCGCTCAAGTACTACCAGGCCTGGATCGCGCGCGCGGGTGGCGTGCTGGTCATCCTGTTCGGGCTGGTGTGTCTGGGCGTGGTCAAGGCGGGGTTCCTCGACCAGGACCGGCGGTTCCAGCTCCAGCACAAGCCCGTGGGCTACCTCGGCTCGGCGCTGGTCGGAGTGGCATTCGGCGCCGGCTGGACGCCGTGCATCGGCCCCGTCCTCGGCGCGATCCTGAGTCTGGCCGCGACCAGCGACAGCGTCTCCCGCGGCATGCTGCTCCTCGGGGTCTATTCCGCCGGGCTCGCGGTGCCGTTTCTCCTGGCCGCCGTCGCAGTCGAGTCGTTCCTCGAATGGTTCCAGCGGTTCCGCCGGTTCCTGCCGTGGGTCATGCGGGTGAGCGGCGTGCTGCTGATCCTGGTAGGCCTGTTGATGGCGACGGGCCAGTTCACCCGCCTGGCGGGATGGCTGCAAGCGCTGACGCCGGAGTTTCTGCGCGAGCGGATCTGAAGAACTGCGTTCACTGTTTACCGTTCACCGTTTCCAGCTCCTCCTCCAGCTGCTGCCGCCGTAGCAGCTCCCAGTAGCGCCCGCCCCGCGCCACCAGCGTTTCGTGGGTTCCCTGCTCGACCACGTGGCCGCCGTCGAGCACCAGGATCCAGTCGGCCTCCCGCACCGCGGTGAGCCGGTGCGACACGATGACGCTGGTGCGGCCCGCGAGCGCGTCGCGAAGGCCTGCGAGGATCGCCGTCTCGGTCTGCGCGTCCACCGCGCTCAGCGCGTCATCCAGCACGAAGATCGGCGGGTTCTGCGCCAGCGCGCGAGCGATCGCGGCGCGCTGCTTCTGCCCGCCCGAGAGGTTGATGCCCCGCTCGCCCAGCATCGTGCCGAAGCCCCGGGGCAGGGCGGGGAGCGCTTCGCTCAGCTGGGACGTCTCGGCGACGCGCTCCAGCCGGCCGTCGTCCGGAGCGCCGAGCAGGACGTTGTCCTTGAGCGTCGCGCTGAAGAGGAACGTTTCCTGCGGAACGAAGCCCACCGCCTTATGCAGCTCGCCCAGCGACAGGTCCCGGATGTCCACGCCGTCGATCAGGATGCGTCCGCGGTCGGGGTCATAGGTGCGCACGAGGAGATCCACAAGCGTCGTCTTCCCGCTGCCCGTGGCCCCCACGATCGCGAGGGACCGGCCCGGCGCGAGGTCAAAGGACACGTCCTCGAGCACCCAGCCGCGCTCGGGAGCGTTCGGATAGCGGAACCACACGCCGTCCACGGTGAGCGCGCGGGCCCCGGTGGCGGGCGGGAGCGTGGCCGGAGCGGCGGGGCCTTCGATCGTGGGCCGTTCGTTGAGCACCTGGTTGATCCGCGCCATGGCCGCGGCGCCCCGCTGTACCAGGTTGATCGCCCACCCGAGGGCGATCATGGGCCACACCAGCATCGCCAGGTAGACGCCGAAGGCCACGAACGCGCCGACGGTCACGGTGCCGTGGATGACGAGACTGCCCCCGACGTAGATGATCGCGGTCGCGCCGAGACCGCCGAACAGCGACAGGACCGGGTAGAAGATGCCCTGCACCTTGGCGAGCGAGAGGTTGCGGGCTTGGTACTGTTGGTTGAGCCGGCGGAAGGCCGTGCTCTCCGCCTCCTCCTGGCGGTAGGCACGTACCACCCGGACCCCGGAGAGATTCTCGTGCACGAAGTTGGTGAGCTCGCCGAACTGCGTCTGGATCTCGAGCGAGCGGCGGTGGATCAGCTGGCCGAGGAACACCATGGCAACCGGGAGGCCGATCAGCGGGAGCAGCGCGAGCCCGGTGAGCAGCGGACTGATGTGCAGCATGGCTGGAACGATCAGGGCCGCCCTGATTATTGTATCGACCAGGTACATGAGGGCCGGGCCGGCCACCATCCGCACGGCCAGGAGATCGTTGGTGGCCCGCGCCATGATGTCGCCGGTGCCGTACCGGTCGTAGAACGCGGCCGACATCCGTTGGAGATGCTCGTAGATCACGTTGCGGAGATCGGTCTCGATGCGGCGGCTCACGCTGTTGAGGATGTCCCGCATGAAGTACCGCGCCACCCCGCCGATCAGCGCCACGCCTACGAGCAGCAGGGCGAAGCGTCTCACCTCGGCGAGCGGCGCGGCCGCCCGGAGCGCATCGATGCCCCGCTCCAGAAAACGGGGCGCCAGCACGTTGAAGTAGTTGGACACTACGACCATGGCGAGTCCCGCGGCGAACGTGCCGCGGTACCGCCGGATTAAGGGCATCAACGCCCGCAGCTCGCCCATAGGCTGCAATGTCACCGCGTCGGGAAACCCCGGCAAGTCACGTCAGAGTGGAGGATGTTCGCATGAAAACCACCATGCTCCTCGTATTGGCGGTGCTTGCGGTCGGGGCCTGTGGTGGGGGTGAGTCGAAGCAGGCCGTGGCCAGCGCGGACAGTCTGAAGCGCGACCTGCAGCTCGCCCCCGTCGATACGTCGAAGCCGATCAACGATCAGCCCACCGCTGTGCCGGCCCCCGCGCCCGAGCCGCCCCCGGCGCCCAGGCCGGCGGCAGCGACGCCCAAGCCCAAGCCCAAGCCGAGGCCGAAACCGCAGCCGCCGGCCGCGGCTCCGGTCCCCACCGCAGATGTGGCGGCGGCGCCGGCCCCCGCTCCGGCCCCCGCAGCAACACCGCTGGCCCTGGCGGCGGGCGTGCCGGTCCCCGCCGTCCTCAACGATTCGATTGGCACCAAGACGAACAAGGTCGGCGACGTGGTCAAGGCCCGGGTCGCAGCGGACGTGACGGACGACCAGGGACGCGTCATCGTGCCGGCGGGCTCGACCGTGTCACTCAAGATCACGGCGCTGCAGAAGTCGCTCAACAAGGGCGATACGACCGGCACGCTCACGCTCGCCGGGGAGGACGTCACCGTGAACGGGAAGACTTACCCTCTGGACGCGTCGAGTTCCCGTGTCCCGACGGTGGTGATCGGCGGCACGAACGCGGGTGACGTCGCGAAGGTCGGTGCCGGGACGGCGATCGGTGCCATCGTCGGTCGCGTGATCGGCGGGAGCACCAAGGGCGCCGTCATCGGCGGCGTGCTGGGCGGCGCGGTCGGCACCCAGCGCGCCATCGAGACCAGGCACCGGGACATCGTGACGCCTGCCGGCACCAAGGTCACGCTGACGCTGCGGGAGCCGCTTCAGCTCCAATGAGGGAGTAGCATTTCGGAGGAGAAAGCGAGCGGCCGATCCCGCTCGCTTTCTCGCTACCCCTCTGTTCGCCGCTCCCTTGCCTCTCTCCCGCTCGCCCGCTTCAATTCTTCCCCATGTCCGACAACTTCCGCGACGCCCGGCTCACCGAGCGTCGCAACCCTCGCACCGCCGCCATCGACATCGCCACGCCGCTCGAGATCGTCGATCTGATCGGCGCCGAGGACGCGGGCGTCCCCGCTGCCGTGTCCGGTGCGCGAACGGACCTCGCCCGGGCGATCGAGCTGCTCGAGGCCGCTTTCCGGGGCGGCGGGCGGCTGGTCTACGTCGGCGCCGGGACCAGTGGGCGCCTGGGCGTGCTGGACGCGGCCGAGTGTCCGCCGACGTTCGGCACGCCGCCGGACATGGTGCTCGCCGTCATCGCCGGCGGCACCCAGGCGCTCGTACGCTCGATCGAGGGCGCCGAGGACGACGTGAACGCCGGGATCGCCGCAATGGATGACCGGCGAGTTGGCTCCCGGGACGTGGTCGTCGGGATCGCCGCCAGCGGGACGACACCGTTCGTGCGCGCCGCGCTGGGCCGGGCGCAGGCCCTGGATGCGCGCACGGTGCTCGTCACCTGCGCGGATCCGCCGCCGCTCCTCCGCGACACCTGCGACGTGGTCATCTTCGTGCCGGTGGGCCCCGAGGTCGTCACCGGCTCCACCCGGATGAAGGCCGGCACCGCCACCAAGCTCGTGCTCAATACCCTCACCACCGGCGCCATGATCCGCCTGGGCAAGACGTACGGCAACCTGATGGTGGACCTCAAGGCCTGGAACGAGAAGCTGGTGGACCGGAGCCAGCGGATCGTGATGGAGACGACCGGGCTGGCGCGGGAGCGCGCGCGCGAAGTGCTCGCCGCAGCGGACGGGCAGGTCAAGACGGCCATCGTGATGGCCCGCCGGAGCGTCGAGCGGGAGGAAGCCGAGCGCTTGCTCTCGGCCAGCGGCGGTCATCTGCGCGTCATCGTGGGCGACCCGCCGGCCGTGGGGCCCGCGTGACCGAGCAGCCGTCGCTCGGGGTCGGGCTCATGTCGGGAACGTCGCTCGACGGCATGGACGCCGCCTTCACCCGCTTCACCGGCCCCACCCACGCGGAGCTGCTCGGCTTCGCCACCCGTCCCTACGCCGCGGCGGAGCGCGACAGGATCCGCACGGTGCTCGCCGGGGGCTCGCCTCGCGACTTCGCCCGCCTGCACGTCCAGCTCGCGGAGTGGGCCTGCGAGGCGGTGCAGCTCGCGCTCGACGCCGGCGGCGGCCGCGCCTCGGATCTCTCGTTCATCGCCTTCCACGGCCAGACCATCTGGCACGAGCCGCCCGCCGTCAGCTGGCAGCTGGGTGAGGCGGCCCTGCTCGCTGAGCGCTTTGGCGTCCGGGTGGTGAGCAACTTCCGCGCACGCGACGTCGCCGCGGGCGGGCAGGGTGCGCCGCTGGTGCCGGCGGCCGACGTGCTCCTCTTCGGCGCGGCCGACGCGCCCCGGGTGCTGCTCAACCTCGGCGGCATGGCCAACCTGACCTACGTCGAGCGCCGCGCCCAGGAGCGCGGCGCGTTCGCGTTCGACACCGGCCCCGGCGTCGCCGTGGTGGACGCGGTGGCCCGCCTCGTCCGGCCGGAGCTGCCCTTCGATCGGGACGGGGCGCTCGCCGCCGAGGGCACGCCCGACGAGGCCGTGCTCGCCGAGCTGCTCGCCGATCCTTTCTTTGCGGCTCCGCCGCCCAAGAGCACCGGGCGAGAGCGCTTCGGCGACGGCTACGCGGGCGCGTTGCACGCGCGGGTGCCCGGCGCGAACGGCGTCGCGACGGCGGTGGAGCTCACGGCACGGTCCATCGCGCGTGCTCTCGCCGACTGGGTTCCCCCCGTGTCCGAGGTTGTGGCGTCGGGCGGCGGCGTGCATCACCCGGGACTCATGGCCGCGCTCGAGCGCGGCCTCCGCGCCCGCAACCCGGGCCTGCGGCTCCGGCGGTTCGACGAGCTGTTCTTTCCCGGCGACGCCAAGGAGGCGGTCGCCTTCGCCCTGCTCGGATACCTCACCCTTCACGGTCAGCCAGGCAATCTGGTCGCGGCGACCGGTGCCGCGGGTCCCCGCGTGCTCGGCACCGTCACCCCGGCATGAATCCGGGACGTCTCGTCTTCCCTGCGCTCCGCGCCGACGCCGATGGTGGCTTCAGCCAGGAGGCAGGGACCATCCGGACCGGGCTCGACGTGGGGGCCGGCGGGTTCATCATCTTCGGGGGGAACGTGGCATCGGTGGGGGCGCTCGCCACCGACCTCGTGCAGGCGGCCGGGCGGCCGCTGCTTCTCGCATCCGACCTCGAGCGCGGGGCCGGCCAGCAAGTGGCGGGCCTCACCGAGCTGCCGCCGCCGGCCGCGCTCGCGTGGCTGGAGCAGCCGGACGTCATCCGCTGGGCGGGAGGACTCACGGCGGCGGAGGCGCGCTCCGTGGGACTGAACTGGGCTTTCGCCCCCGTTGCCGACCTCGACGTGCTTCCGGAGAATCCCATCGTCCAGACCCGCGCGTTCGGCGGCGATCCTGAAATGGTGGCCGGCTGCGTGCGAGACTGGGTGGAAGGCTG
>WNFB01003690.1_pt1 | contig 14592 bp, 11 predicted proteins | sample 5400501 | NCBI WGS metagenome assembly WNFB01 (sample SAMN13153341, study PRJNA577476) | soil metagenome | isolation source: 200 cm saprolite under Douglas fir tree site 2 hole 1 | place: USA:California | collected 2015-04-18
GCCGCACCTTCATCGAAACCTGGTGCCGTCCGCGAGACGTCCAGGTAAATCATCGCCGAGGCCGCGTATGCCGGCGCCTGCATCGAGAGGATTGCGCCCCCCAGAACAAAGGTGGCGACGATCGCGAGCACCAGCAGCCGCCGCTGCAGCAATGCGTCGCTCAGGGTCAGTGGCGGCCGATCCTCCATCATTCAGGTAACCGCGGGCGGCTCACCTGACATAGGCGGCGTCGAGCAGCCGGACGAGTGCGCCATAGACCTCAGCGTATGTAGGCGCCCGCGCGTGGGAAATGGGCGCAAGGCTTGCGGTCTGGGCTGCAGTCCCGGCCGCTGCATCGAGCCAGGCTCAGCCAGCCAGGCAGAGCACTGCTTGCGGAGCGGCCGTGGCGTCGGCCGGTGAAAGCGTACCTTGCACGGCGCCGGGGAGATCCGCGATCGACGGCGCTTCTCGCCGCGCACGCCACCATCGAGCTACCTCCTGCGGGGGCGCGTTCCAGTAGTCGCTCCTGGAGCTCATGGCCGCGAGAAAAGCGGTGTAGACGTCGCGCGTCGTTCGGTCCGGCAGGTAGTCCGGATGAGTGTTCACGAGAGCCATTCCGCAGTGCCTCTGGATGAAATCCACTTTCTCCAGCCACAACCGTGGGCTGGTCTCCTTCAGCACCGAGGTCAGGGTGTAGTCCTGGACAAGTGTGTACGGCAGCTCCATGAACCGGCCGATCTCGAACGGCCAGAGGCTCATCGTGCCGCCAGGGATCGGCTCGTAAGGATCGGAATCGAAGAAGGAGAGGTCGTATTCGATGTCGAGCACCTGCATCCAGCCAGGGTGACGGTGAGTGCAGGGCGCCCGAAAACCGGAGGCGCCCAACGTCTTGACGTGGCGGTTGATGCGCTCCGCCTGGCGGAGAAATTCGCGGTGGGACTGAAACAGCCGGCCGTCGTGCTTGAGGCCGTGGACGCCAACCTCGAAGCCGTTGTGCCGCAGCTCGGCCACGAGGTCGAGATCCAGCGTATACCGCTCAGGGACGAAGTTGAATGACGATCGGAACCCGTAACTCGCGTCGATGTCCGCCAGCTCGCGCACCCGTGCCTGGCCGATGGCCGTCTCCACGTCGTGGGTGAGCACGAGGGCATATCGCCGGCCGTGGGGCCAGAAGTGAATGAAGGGGACGGCGGCTCGCCCGGTCTGCTGCAGCAGAAGCGCAACCGTCATCCACAGAAACCGGACGTACCGGTCTTCGACTGGCCAGCCGAGGACCGACTGGCTGCGGACAGTCAGGCTCCGCGACCTGCGCAGCATCAGTGTCAGCCAGCGGGGCAGAAACGGTCTCAACGCGTAGTAGACCTGAAGGGCGGAGGACAGGCGCCAGTGGCCGGGCCCGAACTGTCCTTCGCCGAGCGCGGAGAAGAGGAGCCCGTCGATGTCGTCGCTGCCTGCCTGCACGGCTTCCGGCAGCTGTCCGATCGCGGCCTGGGCGGCGGCGGCCCACTCGCCGCCGGTGGGCACCGGCTCGCCGATCAGTCGCCAGAAAGCTGATGGCGTGTTGGCGGAAAACAAGCTCGCGTCAGCGCGATCCGCGACCGCGGGGCCATGTGCCGCGCGAGCGAGCGGCCGTCCCTCGGTCCTGCTCGGCGCCACCCCCAGCGCCTCCAGGTAGCGCCCTGAGGCATTCTCCCAGGCGAGCTCTGCCATGGCCAGCCTCGCCCTCTTTGCCTGCTGCTGCGCCTCGTCAGGATGGCTGAGCAGCCGGCGAATCTGCGCCGCCAGGCCGGACGAATCGCCGGGCTCGAAATAGGCGACCGCGTCGGGAGGAAGATGCTCCTCGATGCCGGCAAGCCGCGAGCACGCGAATGGGATGTCCATGAAGACGAACTCGCAGACCTTGTTTGGAAGCATCAGGTCGCCATAGCCGTCGGAAATGATCGGGACGATTCCCAGGGTTGCCCGGCGGACCCGCTCCACGGCCTGGCGCCAGGGGATGAACCCGGGCGTGAAGGTCACGTGTTCCTGCAAGCCCAGCTGTTCCGTCAGGGCGACGAGGGTGGACCGGTACTCGCCGGCGCCCAGGATCTCAAGCACCAGCTCCGGCCATTCGCACCGGAGCTCTGCCACGGCGCGGATCGCGACCTGGGCTCCGTAGCGCTCGATTAGCGTGGTCGGCAAGATCAACACCGGCGTGGAAGGCGGTCGCCGCGCCGGTACGTCATCGAGGGGGTGCGAGTTCGGAACGATCATGACCCTGGCAGGGTCCAGACCGCGCGACGCCATGATGCGTCTAAGTCGGTCGCTGACAGTGATCACACGGTCGGCGGCGTGGGTGGCTTTACACTCGAGCCAGGTCACCAGGCGCACGCGCAGGTCATCGGCGCTGAGGTGCAGGCGCGCGGCCGTCATGTCCGGCATCAGCTCGAGAAGGAAGAAGACCACGGGCATCCGGCGCAGGCGGGGCACGACCGCCGCGAACACGAGGAAGTCGGGGATGTTGTCGACCTGGACGACGTCGTAGCGCCGCCTGCATCCCAGGACGGACACGACGAGAAGCGCCCACATAAAGAAGAGGGAGTACTGAATCGGGTACCACAGCGCGGGCGACCGACGTTCCCGCATGGGGATGCCGTAGACGCGAAGCCCTCGCCGCTGGGGCGGCCGGTGACCGAAGCAAAGACGTGGCGTGGTGCAGACGAGATCGACCTGGACGCCATGGGCGAGCAGCTCGGCGACGTTCCGGCTCACCACCGGATGGCCCCAGAACGGCGGCTGTGTCTGATGGGACGCATACGGATGCTGGCTGACCATCAACACCCGACGAGTGGCGCCCGGCACGGGAAGGTGCTTGCCCTGCGACGCGGGCGGGCTATTGACGGCTGTCAGTTCTTTTCCCGTCCTGCCTAGACCGCCAGCTGCCCTCGAGCCAGCCCGGCGGACGTTTCCACGAGCTGGCCTCGCTGGGCAAGCGACCGGCTGGCCGCTTCGAGCAGGCTGATCACCCGCAAACCCGCATGACCGTCGGAAAGCGGCTGCCCGCCATGCCGGATGCATTCCAGGAAATGGTTGGCCTCCACTCGCAGGCCCTCGGTCAGACTGATCTGCGGCGCCCACATGTCACCGGTCCGGTAATTGATCAAGGATTCAGCCACTCGTTCCGGACCACTGTTGAGCGTGACCCCGCGGTCGTACACCTTGACTTTCTCACTCGGCTCCAGATCGTCGTACACGATCATCTTTCGCTCTCCCGAGACGAGAGTGCGCCGTACCTTGACCGGGGCCAGCCAGTTCACGTGGTGATGCGCGAGCACGTTGCTGTCGAAGAAGCAGGTCAGGTACGCGATGTTGACCGGCTGGCCGGGGATGTGGGCAGCCCCAGTCGCCGCGACAGCGCGCGGCTGCTCGCCCAGGACGTAGTCCATGATCGATAGGTCGTGGACCGCCAGGTCCCACAGGACGTTCACGTCGTGCTGGAAGAGCCCGAGGTTGACCCGGACCGAATCGTAGTAATAGAGCTGCCCGAGGCTGCCATCGTCGACAAGCTGCTTGATGCGCCTCACGGCGTCCGTGTAGATGAATGTGTGGTCGACCATCAACACGAGATTTCGCCGCGCCGCCTCCTCGATGAGCACGGCCGCCTGCTCGGAGCTCGTGGCGATGGGCTTGGCGACCAGCACGTGCTTGCCGGCCTGCAACGCTTCGAGCGCAAGCTCGAAGTGCGTGGACACGGGTGTCATGATCACCACCGCGTCCACCGCGGGGTCGGCGATCAGGGTGTGGCAGTCGGCGGTGGTTGTGATCGCCGGGTAGCGCTCCACTGCCCGCGCCAGCTGGCCTTCGCGCTTGTCGCTCACTGCGCGAACCCGACATGCCGGGATCTCCCAGAAGTTGCGGACCAGGTTCGGTCCCCAGTACCCGTAGCCGATGATGCCGATCTGTATCAGCGGTTCGCTGACGGCCTCGACCGCGGGGGGTGACGCCCGGCGACCGAGCGCAGGAAGCCGCCGTATTCCGTTTGCCTTCCGTGATGTCGTGATGTCGAGTGCTATGGACGACCTCCGGGGCAAGCGTAGGTGGTCGCCGAGCCTGTAGAAATGGGCGTTCGGCGTGGAGCCGTCGCCGAGTACCCTCTCTCGGACCGGCCCACGTCCCAGGCCCTGGGCCAAAGTCCTGGGACATGGCGGCGATGCTTCGGGCTCGGGCCCATGCGGCATTCGGCTGTTTCCCATTTATCGGAGATGGCGCCAGGGGCTAGCCTCGGAGCCAATGCTCACCGCGATAGAAGCGCGGGTCGGAACGACCCGCCGTCAGTGGCTTTTCTATGCGACGGCCAAGCGCGTCATGGACGTCCTGGTGAGCGTCCTCGCGCTGGTCGCCATCATCCCGTTGTGGGTCGTGATCGCCGTAACGATCAAGCTGGATTCCCCGGGTCCCGTCCTCTTCGTGCAGGAGCGCGTCGGCTTCAGGGGCAAGCACTTCCGCTGTTTCAAATTCCGGACCATGCAGATCGACGCCGAGACCCGGCTCGCGCAGATGCGCCGGCGCGGCGAAGTCGAAGGCCCGGTCTACAAGCTCCGCCAGGATCCCAGGGTCACGCGGGTCGGTCGCATCCTGCGGCGCACCAGCATGGACGAGGTCCCCCAGCTGCTCAATGTGCTCAGCGGAGAGATGAGCTTGGTCGGCCCGCGGCCGTGCATCCCCGAGCATGTCGAGCAGTTCAGGCCGGATGACCTGATCCGGCTCAACGCCAAGCCAGGCCTTACCTGCCTGTGGGTCGTCAGGGGCCGCTCGGACTGCACACTCGAAGGATGGATGGCCGCCGATCGCGACTACATCTCTAGACAGTCGCTTGGGCTGGACGCCTTGATCCTCCTGAAGACGATCTTCGTCGTCCTCAGCTGTCGCGGAGCCTACTGACGGCTGCCCTTCGAGCGTCGATCACCATCCCCACCTACAACCGCCGCGCCGTGCTTCTCGAGACGCTGGCCAGCCTGGGGCATCAGTCCGTGGCACGGGAACGCTATGAGGTGATCGTGGCGGTGGACGGGTCGACCGACGGGACCGTCGCCGCGCTGGCCGGAATGCAGCCGGCCTACAAACTGCGCTGGCTCTATCAGGAGAACAGCGGCGCGGTGGTGGCCGCCAACGCCGCGGGCCGCCGCGCGCGCTATGACATCCTGATCGTTCTCGGAGATGATCAGCTGGCGTCGCCAGATCTGGTCGCCGCCCACCTCGAGGCGCATGAACGACTCGGTCCGGTGCTGGTGCAAGGAGATTATCCGCTCGCCCCGGGCCATGGCCGCTGTGGAGCCTCGCTCGTGTACGAGCGGTCTCGGCGCGCCTCCATGTCGGCGCTCGTCGCCAACAGCTCGGTCTCCTGGCACGTGTGGGGCGGCAACTTCTCCATCCGCCGTGAGACCTGGCTCGCGATCGGTGGCTGGGACGAGACCTTCCGGACATATGGCGGCGAGGACACCGACCTGGGCCTGCGCGTCGCGGCTCTCGGCATCCCCTTCGTCTTCGAGCCGCGAGCACTTGCCTACCACATGCACGCCGTCAGCCCCCGTCGCTACGGGCAGCACGCCTTCAGCGAAGGCCGCGCCGTGGTCCGCGTGGCGCGAAAGCACGGCCTGGACCTGGAGGCGTTTTCCGGCGGGACGCTCCGCGGACCGTTCGACTGGTGCGCAGCGCGGGGCTGGCGCTGGAGCTCGGGAGCGATGGACCGGCTCGGCCGCCTGCTCACGACGGGGCTTGAGACGGCCGATCTGGTCAAAGTGCGGCCGGCGCAGGTGTTCGCGGCTCGACTCGTCCGCCGCTTCTACAGGGTCGGCGGGATGACTCGAGAAATCGGTTCGGGGATCAGAGCGGAGGCGCGCCCGGATGGCATCTGAGCCCGCGGCCGAAGAACCCGCCGCGGAGCTCCGGCGCTACTACGACACCTATTACGACGTTCACTGGCGGCCCTTCGAACGGCCCGACCAACGCGCGCCCCGCCTGGTCGAGATGCTGGTCCGGGAACACCTGTATCCAGGCGCTCGCTGTCTCGACGTGGGTTGTGGCGACGGCAGGGCCGGGACCGTGGTGACCGGATGCGGCGGCGCCTACATCGGCGTCGACATCTCCCAACGTGCTGTTGCGGCGGCTCGCGGTCGGGCTCTTGACGCTCGGCTGATCACCGGGTCTGACCACCTTCCGTTCGCAGACAACTCCTTCGAGGTCGTTCTGTGCCTCGAAGTGATCGAGCACGTCTTCTTGCCCGATCGCACCATGCTGGAGATCCTGCGTGTCCTGAGTCCCGGAGGGACGCTGATCGTCACCACGCCCAACGTCGCCTACTGGAGACGGCGGCTGGATCTCGCGCTCCTCGGGAGGTGGAACCCGTTCGGATACGCCCTGGCCGTCGAGCGGCCGTGGGCCGATCCACACATCCGTTTCTTCAGCGCCGGCGCCCTCCACCGGCTTCTCACGTGGTGCGGATTCCGGTCGGTTCGGGTCGGCGGGCACTCGGGGAGCCTGCTCGGCGATCTTCCATGGATGGGACGGCGTCTGCGAGCGGGCCGAGACTTGCGGACATCGAACCTCTACCGAGTGCTGGAGACGGCGGCGCCATCGCTGTTTGGCTGCTTTCTTTTTGCCGTCGCCCGCAAGCCAGAAGCCTAAAAGCCCCGCTTCACCCATAGATATGGAAGCAAGGCGATCTCGGCCAGCCCCGGCATGGGATCGTCCCTGCTGAACACGGCTTCGGTGTGAGCGATCCGGAGCGAGTTCACGTAGGACCGCCACGCCAGCTTGCCACCGGCGAGCGTCCCCAGAGCTGTGGGCAGGTCGGTCAGGATACGGACCCAACGGACGCCGGCGCGCGCGCGACACGGTTCGGGGGCGCAGCCGATCTGGTCGGCGAAGAGCAGGTATGGAAAATCCACACCCGCCCGGCCACCGAGCGAGTGATACCCCCAGGTCCGGGCATTGAAGTCGAGGAGCTTGTACTGGCCGTCTCGCGGGTCAAGCTTGTACTCCAGCTCGGCAAGACCGTAGTAGTCCACCGCCCGGAGCAGCCTTTTAGAAAGGCTCTCCAGCAGCGGCACGTCCGTCGTCTCCACATAGGTGCTGGCGCGTCCGAAATCAGGAGGGTGCTGGCGCAGCCTCCGCACCACCATCTGGCCGACGGCGGTGCCACGCTTGAAGAAGACGCAGCAGGCGAACTGCTGCGAACCGTCACCAGGAATGAATTCCTGGACCATCACCTCACCGAGCCCGGCCACGGAAGCAGCGCGCCGAAAAAGCTCCACCAGCTCGTTTCGGGTGCGGGCTTTCCATGCCTTCGCCTTCGTGGCGTAGAGGAAGTGTTCCTTGATCGCCGGTTTGATCGCGAATGGAGGCTCCGCGTCGATGTCCCGAAGGTCAACTTCCGACTTCGGATACCACGTCCGCGGGACGGGAATGTCCAGCTGCTGGGCCAGCCTGTAGGTGTTGCGCTTGTCCCACGCCCACCGCACGGCATCCCACCCGCAGGTCGGCACCCGAAATCGTTCGCGGAGGCGATCCCGATGCCGGGAAAACGCGGCGACCGTCTCCTCCCTGGTGGGGAACAGAACCCAGCCGTCGAGATGGAGTCGGGTGCCGACCTCGAGTATCACGTCCACCGATCGGTCCTGGTCGCGAAGGCTGTCCACTCGCACGGCGCGAGTCGTGTATCGGGAGTGCGGCGAGATCGAGCGCTCGTCGTCGATCACGCACACCGGCAGGCCGCGCCGCCCGAGGCTGCGGACGATCCCAAGACCCTGGTAGTCACCTCCAACGACGACGGCGCCGACGCCGTCGGCGCGATTCACCCCGCGGGCTCCTGAGCGGAGTAGGCGGCGATCTGGCGAGCGGCCACGTCCGCGCCGGAGACAAACCGGCAGATCGGGCCGTAGCTGCCGTCCGCCAGAGCGCCGACGAAGTGAAGACCCGGAACGGACGATTCCAGCCACCGGTTGAGGACCGGGAACCCGCCCCGCTGGCGGATCCGATCCCGGAGCGAGGAAGCGATGAAGGGCAGTTTCTCCACGGCGGGCCTGTAGCCGGTTCCAAGGACCACGTGGTCCACGAGGCGCTTCGTGCCGTCGCTGAGATCGAGATAGACGCCACGCGCGTCCGGGATCGCTTCCACCACCGAGGTGTGCGTGGTCAGGCGGACGTGCCCGACCACCCGCTCCATGAGCCAGCGCGCGCCCGCAGGCCGTACGGCCCGCCTCGTGATCGCGCTTCTGACGCTGGTGGGAAGAAGGCGGAAGGCGAGCGGGAAATGCAGCAGCCAGTTCAGGCCTGGAGGCCCTACGTCACTTGGCGCGTACAGGATCCGTCGTCCGGGACCGCGATAGTCGTGGAGCTTGAGCCATCGCAGGCGCCCTCGCGCAATCAGCTCGACCCGCGCGCCGGCCTCGTTCAACAGCGCCGCCGACTCGATGGCGCTCTGGCCGCCGCCGACCACCGCAACGCTGGCTCCGCTGAATCGACTGAATTCTCGGTGTTCGCGCGTGTGCGACGCGAGTGATGCGGGAAGGCGGCAGGCTAACGCCGGAACGTGCTCGAAGCTGTCGATGCCAACGGCGACCACCGCACGCGACGCGCGAACGCTTCGCCCGTCGGTGAGCTCGACCTGGAACCCACCGTCCTCGCTGTTCAGCAGCTGGACGTGCGTGGGGTCGACCTCCGGGACGGCGTGCTGCTGAAACCAGAGGCCATAGTCGATGAAGAAGGGCAGCGGAATGGGAAGCTGCCGCTGAGCTCCCACGGCGGTCCGGTAGCTGTCCAAGCTGTAGGCTCCGCCAGGAGCTGAGAGGCTCGTGGCGCTCCATGCCGAGCGGAGGTTCATTCCGCGCGGCATGCTCTGCCAGAAGGCCATGGGCTGGCCGAAGATGAGAGCGGGAACGCGCGCCGCTCTCAGGTGGGCAGCCACGGAAAGGCCGTATGGCCCGGCGCCGATGACGACGACCGGATCTTGGTTCATGTGGCCGATGCGGTAAGAGAGAGGTGACGAAAAATCGCTTTCGCACACCACGCTACGGCCGATCACAGGGCGCCGAAATGGGCAACGCGGCACCGGCGGACAGCTCAGTCCCAGACTGGAGGCGATTGTCCCCTTGAGGCTCCACCCGGCGCAGACTTAACCTCAGTCGTAATGCTGCGTGCGGCGAACGGCGACCACCAATCCGGCAAGGCGGATGATCTCTTGCGCCTTACTCCTGGCCGCCTTGCCCGCCGGCTCAACGGCCAGCGGGTGGGACCCCAGCTGTGGGCCAACCGTCACCTGATCGGGTCGATCTCAGCCGGTCTGGCCCGGACTTTGATCACGGGCGGGCAGGGGTCGAGGTACCGTCTGCTCGGGCACATCTGGCTAGAGCTCCAGCGCTTTCTCGCGCCCGGTGTCCTGAACGTCGACCTCGCGGATCTCCGGATGGATACCACCCTGGTCGAGGGAGACGTCACGCGCCACTGCCGTCTGGTTCTCGGCGCCCTATGCAAGCTCCTCGAGTGCCGGAACGTATTCGAAATCGGGACGTACCTCGGACAGACCACCTGGCTTCTGGCTCACAACAATCCCGATGCCCACGTCTTCACGCTCGATCTGCCCACCCTTGACGCCGTCGATCACCTCAAGTACGACGTCACGGACCCCGAGTACTTCGTGGTGTGGGACCGCGGCGCTCGGTTCCGTGGCACCCCAGAGGCGGGCAGGATCACACAACTTTTCGGGGATTCGGCGACGTTCGATTTCTCGCCGTTCCACGGCAAGATCGATCTCGTCTTCATCGACGGAAGCCACAGCATGGACTACGTCAGGTCGGACACCGACGCGGCATTCAGGATGCTGTCCGATCGAGGCACGATCGTCTGGGACGATTACCTCTACTACCCGGGAATCTACAGAGTCGTAAACGAGCTCGCACCGCTCGTGGATCGACCGATCTTCCACATCGTCGGCACGCGTCTGGCCGTCTACAGCCGGGTCGACATTCTCAATGGCGGCTGGCCGGCGCTCAAACACGGCCCGCCTATCCCGCGATAGTGAGAAATCCAGTGGCCGCCTCATCCATACCGGCGGGGCGGGTTCGGACCGCGGGCCTCGACGCTCGTTCGGTGCCCAGTTCGAAGCTGGCAAAGATGATTGCCGTCGGAACGCTTCTGCTGCCGGCCGTCGCCGTGCGCGCGTGGGGGCTGCCTGGTGGGGGGCCGGTGGCGTACGACGAAGGCTGGTCGATCTCGAACGGCCGCTTCCTGGTGGCGGTCCTGACTCAGCCCCAGCGGTGGATGCCGCTTCATGGGCACGGCCACGTGTTCCTCTTCGGTCTCGACTGGAAGGTCGGATACGACCTCGTCCTCGGGGCTCTGATGGCGACCGGCGTAGCGCCTGAGAACCTGACCTGGTTCAGCGCCCTGGCCGGGCTCGTGATGGTGGTGGCGCTGGCGGCGCTGGCTCAAAGACGCTGGGGCGCTCCGGCGGCCGCCCTCGCGGGTGTCTTCGCAGCGGCGGTGCCGCTGAGCCTCGTCTACGAACATCGTGTCCTCTCCGAGGCCGCCTACCTGGCCGGTCTGGCGCTGGTGCTCTTGCTCCTGGACCGCTGGTGGGATGCCCGACCTTCAAGAACGCTCGCCACCCTGACCGTCGTCACCATCGTGGGGACCCTGAGCTTGAACTACCGCCTCCTGCCGATCCTGCTGCCGATCGTCCTGGTGCTCGGCTGGCTGACATGGTGGTACCGGCATCACGATCTGCCGCCGATTGCGCCGATCGGACGCTTGGGGCTCCTGTGCCTGGTTCCCACCGTGGCCATCGTGGGGACCTACCTGCTGCTTGGTGCGGCGGCTGCCGTCGGGCTCCCGCACTTGCCCCCTCTGCTGAGCCGACAGTTCATTCACTCCGGTGCCGGAGCGCCCCTTCCCTTCGCCTTCCCAGATTTTTATCTCCGTACGCTCTGGGAGTTTGGAGGGCCAACGCTCCTTCTCGCGGTGGGACTGGGTTTGGTCGCCTGCCTGTGGAGCTGGAGGAGACTCGATCCCCTGGCCGCGATCGCGATCGGGAGCATGGTCGGCACCCTCCTTTTCTTCAGCGCCGCTCACGACAAGGCGCCGCGGGCGATCGTCGCCTGCGTCCCGTTCGCCGCGCTGGTCATTGCCCGGGGCGTAACGCTGCTCAGGAGCCCCGCGCTGCAGTGGACCGTCGCCCTCACGCTCTGTGCGACGTGTCTCGTGACCGGCTGGACGGAAAGCAGCTTCGCGCGAGAAGCGAGCGGCACCGCGCAGGCCGGCCGATGGCTCGCCGCACACCCAGGTCCGATCGTTACGACTCGCGGCCCGGTATTCGTCGCCTACACCGAACAGAGATGGGACGTCGTCGCCGGGGTCGATCCCGAGCACGGGATCGTCACGCCGGCCGCCGGTTCGACCATCGAGAGCCTGCGCCATGACGCCGCGCGCTGGGTGGTCGTCGACGCCCATGCCCTCCTTATGAGCGCGAGCCCGATCTTCGCGCAACTGCTCGGGTGCGGCCGGCCTGCTGCAGAATTCGACGACCCGGCCGATTGGTCACGCCTGCAGTTCCTCGAGGACGCCGACAGCCTGCATGTGGGCTACGACGCCGTGCTCCTGAAACGCGAGCAGATTCTTCGAGCAAGTCAAGGCAGAGAGGTCATTCGAATCTACGACCTCGACGCTGCCGGCACCGCCTCCTGCAGCTGAAGCTTCAAGCCCAACCTTCAACCCAGTGGCGGATCGAGGTGGCGACGTGCTCCACGTGGTGCAGCGGGAGCTCGGGGTACATCGGCAGGGAGAGGCTGCGTGCTGCCAGGCGCTCGGTGCGGGGGAAAGCGCCCTCGCGATAGCCGAGCGCTTCCAGAACAGGCTGGCGGTGAAGCGGGATCGGATAGTGAATGCCGGTCTCGATGCCGTCCGATGCCAGGGTGGCGCGGAGCTCGTCGCGGCGGTCCAGGTCGATGACGAATAGGTGATAGACGTGGCGTCCATCCTCCTCGGCCGGGGGGAGTCCGATCGGCAGGCCGCCAAGGTGCTTCAGGTACGAGGCCGCGAGCCTGCGCCGGCGGTTGTTCCAGCTGTCGAGGCGCGGAAGCTTGACCCTGAGAATCGCGGCTTGCAGCGTATCCAGGCGATGGTTCATCGGGGTCGCCTCGTGCACGTACTTGACCCGCTGGCCGTAGGACCGCAGGACTCGCGCTTTGTCTGCGAGCGCCGGGGAGTTCGTGACCAGCATTCCACCATCGCCGAAGGCGCCGAGGTTCTTGGAGGGATAGAAGCTGAAAGCGCCAGCGAGGCCGAAGCTGCCCGCCCGTTTGCCATGCCACACGGCCCCGTGCGCCTGACAGGCGTCCTCGATCACCGCGAGACCGTGTGTCGCGGCCAGCGCCACGATCGCGTCGATCTCTCCGATGCGGCCGAAGAGGTGGACTGGGACGAGGGCCCGCGTGCGCGGCGAGATGCAGGCCTCGACAGCCGCTGGATCCATCCCGCCCTGCTCGTCGCAATCGCTTAGGACGGGTCGCGCCCCGACCGCGAGGATCGCCGCGACGGTGGCGATGAAGGTGTTTGCCTGGGTGATGACCTCGTCCCCCGGTCCGATCTCTGCCGCGCGAAGGGCGAGCTCGAGCGCCGAGAGGCCGGAATCGACGCCAACGGCATGGCCGGTCCCGCAGAAGACCGCGAACTCGGCCTCGAAGCGCTCCAGGTCATGCCCCAAAACGAAGTCGCCGCGGCTCAACACGGTCTCGATCGCAGCGATCAGTGCCGGCTGCAGCGCCCGCGTCTGCGCACCAAGATCGACGAACGCGACATGCCTGTTCGGGGTGACGCGAGCAGGCTCGGGCCGGAAACCTGTGAGCACTGTCTCGACGCTACCTCGAGGATGGACCGGGCGCGATGGGGTGTTTGTCCCGCTCGCCTCGGGGACTGTGGGCGCCAATTGACAACATGTCTCATTTTCATCCGCCGGCCCCCGCGATAAAGTCGAATCAATGTCCGGCACCGAGATTGCTACATGTCGATGTCAAGGTGGTATGCGCTCGTGAACGGAAGATTGAGAGCTGGCGGCGCCAGATTCCTGATCCTGGTGCTGCTCGCGCTGATCCTGTTCGACCTGGCCGCCCCGAGTCCCATGAAGCCGGCGCTGGCAGCCACCAACCCGATCGTCACGGAGAACCAGCAGCCTGGTACAGGCGCGTGGCTGATCGGCTCGCAGCAGTCCACTGACGCCACCGGCCAGATCAAGGGCTACGCCTCGGCGACCAGCGTTTATCAGAACCAGAGTATCGCTATCTCCATCACGACCAACCCTGCGCAGACATACACGATCGACTTCTATCGCATCGGTTGGTACGGCGGCGTGGGGGGCCGCTTTCGTCTTCACGTCGGCCCGCTCGACGGCACGACGCAGCCAACGTGCCCGACCGACCCCAACACGGGACTGATCGCCTGTAACTGGACTCCGAGCTACACCCTGACCGTTCCCGGCGATTGGACAACCGGGACTTATGTCGCGTCTGTACCAGGAGGCGGTCACGACCTACGAGGCCTACAACAACTACCCGAATGACGGCCTCACCGGCAAGAGCCTCTACACGTACAACAGCTACGGGGCCAACACCGTCGCGGGAGATCCACGTGCGGTCAAGGTATCGTTCGACCGCCCCTACACGGCGAACGGCTCCGGACAGTTCTTCTACTGGGAGGTCTATTTCGTCCGCTGGCTCGAGCGCAACGGCTATGACGTCACGTATACGACCGATGTGGATACGCACGCCAACGGCGGCGCGCTGCTGAACAGCAAAGGATTCCTGTCCGTGGCCCACGACGAGTACTGGTCGAAGGAGATGCTCGACGCCGCCCAGGCCGCACGCGACGCGGGAGTGAACGTCGGTTTCTTCACGGCGGACGCCGCCTTCTGGCAGATCCGATTCGAGACCTCGGCGTCAGGCGCGGCCAATCGGGTCATCGTCTGCTACAAGAACGCCACCATCGATCCCGTGCAGGGGCCGACGACCACCGTCGAATTCCGTGATCCGCCGGTCAATCGACCCGAGCAAACCCTCGAGGGCGTCCAGTTCACGTCGTCGATCGCCTTTGGTGGCACGGTGCCCTACGTCGTGACCAACAGCTCGAGCTGGGTCTACGCGGGCACCGGCTTCCACGATGGCGATTCGGTGCCTGGCATCGTCGGCTACGAGATGGATCGCCTGATGTCGACCTACGCGGGGCCCAACACAACCAACCAGACGCTTCTTTCCCACTCCCCGTTCATGGACTCCGGCGGGCTGGCCGGCTACGCCAATTCGTCCATCTACCAGGCTCCGAGCGGGGCGTGGGTCTTCGCCGCGGGCACGATCTCGTGGAGTCGGGGGCTGGAAAATATCTTTCCCGGGGATCAGAGCGCCGATCCAAGGATCCAGCAGACGACCGCGAACGTCGTGAACGCCTTGATCAACGGCGCGCCGATCGTCCAGAAACTCACCATGTCGGCTCCGGCGAGCACGACCGCCGGGCAGTCCTTCACCGTGAGTGTCACGGCCGCCAACTCCCAGGGCAACCCGGTCGCGACCTATCAGGGGGCCGTCCACTTCA
>WNFB01013456.1_pt1 | contig 14591 bp, 11 predicted proteins | sample 5400501 | NCBI WGS metagenome assembly WNFB01 (sample SAMN13153341, study PRJNA577476) | soil metagenome | isolation source: 200 cm saprolite under Douglas fir tree site 2 hole 1 | place: USA:California | collected 2015-04-18
CGGAGAGGCCCCTTCGCCACGTGAATCAAGGTGCGCAAGGCCGCATTGACGGATTGCTCGTCAGGGAAATACTCAGCTACATCCGGTGAGAGGAGTACGAGATTTGTTCCTGCTCGAAAGCGCGCGATGTATTTGCCGCGGACGCCGCCTTTCAATTTAGACAGGTCGTACTCTCGGCGTAGCTCGTCACGCCGTTCTCGTTTCTCAGTTTTTTTCTTCATAATGTTTTCGTTCGCGCTGGGTCGTCTTGCGAGCGCTGATAATCCTGACGTTCTCGTCACGGTCTACATGGGCGACGATCAAAACCCGGCTGGCGCTCGACATTCCAACCGTGATAAAACGCTGTTCCGCCGTCGAATGATCTGGGTCGGGATACGTTACCGCCAAAGGATCACCAAAGACGCTTGCTGCTTCTTGGAATGAAACCCGGTGCTTCCGGCGATTTTGTCTAGCTTTGCCCGGATCCCATTCAAAATTCACCATCTCATCTTACCGCGCTGCCGCTCGAGGGAGCAATCAGGCCGCGACTACCTGTGACTTTCCGGCGGGTGGCCCGGACATAAGCGGCGAAGAAGATTTTGGGGTTGCCCCACGTGTCGAGGTTACACGTGGGTCTTCAGCATGGGCCGGTGCGGGTTTTCGCTTATCCCCTGGCCCTTGCGAGGATCCTGCATTGTGCCCAATCCCTAAATACTAGGACTCACTTAATGTATTGACAACTTCGATAATCTGTCCTATCATAGCTTGTGAATACTCGCCAGAGCATCGTTTCGCCCACCCGGTCACCAGCGCCCCTCCCCGGCAACACCCCTCCTCCGCCCTCTCCTGGTCACTTCCCTCCGCCCAATTTCGAGTTTCGAGTTTCAACTCTCGCGATTTGCCCGCTAAGTCCTTTCCCTGCCACTCTTACGAGAAATCAGCCTTTTTGCGAAAAAACATCGTCTGTAAGTCCTTTATTTGCCACTCTTACAGACACCCCCTCCCGTAAGTCCTTTCCCTGCCACTCTTACGAAAACATGGGGGGTGTACCCCCTCTCGTTCCTGCTTCAACGAGCCGAAGGCCTCGAGATCCGCTAACTCCTTTAGAATCCGCTCTTACGAAAAACATAGGGGGTACGTCCTCCAAGCCAAAAAAGTCTCGGCCCTTCCTCTCTCCGCGACGAGTCCTCTCGCCGGTGGGTATCCTTCTGTCCCCCACACTCCTCACAACCCTCGGCTGGCTGGCACGTCCAAACACGTGACCGCTTCAAAGAATGGAGTCCTCACTATGAACTCGCTGCTGGCAATTGCCGTCCTGGCATTCGGTGTACTTGGCGCTTTCCCGCCGGACAAACCCGCCTCGCAGGAAACACGTTCCGCCGCGCCTCAGGACAAAGCCCCGGCGCAGGACCCGCATCACCAGGCTGTCGTCGAGCGCGGCGATCACGTTATGGGTTTTCCACATGACAAAGCCACGCACCACTTTCGCTTGTATCCCGATGGTGGCGCCATCGAAGTGGAGTCTAACGCCGCGCAGGACATCGCCACCCGGGATGAAATTCGCTCGCACTTCGCGCACATCGTCAAGATGTTCGCCGCGGGCAATTTTTCCGCGCCCATGCTCATCCACTCGCAGAATCCTCCCGGAGCGGAAACCATGAAGAAACTCCGCGATGCCATCCATTACAAGTTGGAAGATACCGGGTGCGGAGCGCGCATCCGGATCACCACCAGGAACGCAGACGCGGTCCGGGGCATTCACGCGTTTCTGCGGTTCCAGATTTCCGATCATCAGACCGGCGATTCAGACCAGGTATCGAGCGCGCCCTAGGACGAGTCACAACGGTTTGTGCGGCCCGCGCGATGCGCGTAAAATAGCTCTTTCGCGCTTACCACAATGGCTTCACCGTTCAACATCATCTCCAACCAGCCCCCGCCCCCCGTGCCCCTGCCGGGAGCGCACCCGCGGCCCGATTGGCTCCGCGTCAAGTTCTTTGGCGGGGAGCGATACCAGGATTTGAAGCGCATCATGCGCACGCTCGACCTGCATACGGTGTGCGAGAGCGCGCGCTGTCCCAACATGGGGGAATGCTGGGAGCACGGGACCGCCACGTTCATGATTCTCGGAGATATCTGCACCCGCGCGTGCGGTTTCTGCGCCGTGCCCTCGGGAAAGCCCATCGGGCCTCCGGATGAGGAAGAGCCGTTCCGCGTCGCGGAAGCCGTTGCCCGGATGGGCTTGCGTTATGCGGTGGTTACTTCGGTGAATCGCGACGACCAGCCCGATGGCGGCGCGCATATTTTTGCGCGCACCATCGAAGAGATTCGCCGCCGCGTGCCCGGCTGCAAGGTGGAAGTGCTGATTCCCGATTTTCGCGGGGATTGGAATGCGCTAAACGTCGTCCTTGCAACACGGCCAGATATCCTGAACCACAACACGGAAACGGTGCCGCGTCTGTATCGGCAGGTGCGCAAAGGCGCGCTCTACGAGCGCTCGCTGGAGCTGCTCCGCCGCGCCAAGGAAACTCATCCCGATGTGCCGACCAAGACGGGATTGATGCTGGGCCTCGGCGAAGAGAAAAACGAAGTCCTTGCCACGATGCAAGATCTCGCCGCACAGGGCACGGAACTCCTTACGCTTGGCCAGTATCTCCAGCCGACGCGCGAACATCTTCCGATTGTCCGCTACGTCCACCCCGACGAATTCGCAGAATTCAAAGTCCTCGGTGAGGCTATGGGCTTCAAGCACGTCGAAGCCGGCCCGCTCGTCCGCTCCTCCTACCACGCCTTCGACCAGGCCGAATCGGCAGGCTGCTAGTGCCGTTCCAACTATTTAGGCCGAACGGAGGATCGAGACCTCGCTTGAAAGCGATGACTCAACTGAGGCCCGGCGCTCATTCGAGCAGGGTTCGATACTCCAAGGCAGCTACTTCGGGCCCACGGTCGACCAATCCGTGAAGGGCACGGCACGGCCGCCTCGGATGACCGTTGGGATCACGTGGTCGAAGCCCTTGTGATCCTTCGCCGAGTAATCCAGCTTCAGTTGCGGACCCAAGCCGATGTCCAGGTCATGGATCGATTCGATGCTACGGATCAATCCTTCGCGTGTGAGCTCCTTCCCGGCTCTCTTTAGTCCCTCCACCATGACCATGGCGTCCACAAAGCCTTCGAGGCTGACGAAGTTCGGCTGCTCGGAGGGGAAATACTTGGCCAGCTCGCGCCGGTACAGCGCGACGGTCTTTTGATCGGTTAGGTAATAGGGCGGCACGACCTGGGTGATCACCACTCCTTCAGCGTCTGCGCCGGCCTGCGTGATCAAGTCGTCGGTGCCCACGAACGACACGGTTAGGAAAACGGGGTGCCACGCCTTGGCATGTGCCTGTTTCAAAATGGGCGCAACGGTATTGGCAGGGCCGACGAGCACGACCGCTTCCGGATTTGCCGCGTGGACCGTGTCAATCGCCGCCCCCGACTGAGCAGTTTGTCGCGGATAAGAGGCCGCCGCCACGGGCTCCGCGCCATGCGCTTGCAGTGCGGCCCGCACGCCGTCGAGCACTGCGGCGCCGAAAGCGTCATCGGGATAGATCACGCCAATTCTGCGGAAGTGGAGCGTGTCCCACAAGCCGTCGATTTGTTCATGCGTTTCGTCGAAATAAGAGGCACGCACGTTCACAACCCAGTGGCGGAATGGCGTGTAGAGTGTCTGCGCTCCGGTGAATAGGCCCACGAGCGGAATCTTGTCTTTCTCGACCATCGGCACGTATTTCACAGCGGTCGGAGTGCCCACAAAGAACCCCAAGGCAAAGACCTTCTGGCTCATCAAGTGGTCGTAACACGCCTCTGTCTTCGCCGGATCGTAGCTGTCGTCGGAGGCCAGGAGTCTGAGCTTGCGCCCGTTCACACCCCCCGCATCGTTGGTCATATTGAAAAAGGCTTGCGCCCCTTTTATGGTCTCGGTTCCTAGGAAACGGGAGGGCCCCTCGAGAGCGGAACACGAGCCGATCAGAACTTCTTTGTCTGTGACTCCCGGCGCACTCTGCCCGCGAGTGGGGACAGCGGCGCTGAATAGAAATCCACACACAAGACAATACCCGACAACGAATTTCAGGTCATGCGCTCTCATTTTGTACTCCGTCAAAGGGAAGCGGTGAGCCGATGGGTATGTCTGTTACATTAACTCGCAGTTTTCAGATGTCAACCCACTTAGGGGCGGCATGCGGCCAAGGGGTAAGGAGTATTGAGAGCGGTAAGAGCTAAAATGGCGAAAGCGGAACAGCGGGTCTCTAACGGCAGCACCCGGGGCGCGTTACTGCTTGGATCTTGAGCCTAGAACAACCAATACCAGCCCCGAGACCAGCAGAACTACCAACCAATACCAGCCCCGAGACCAGCAGAACTACCGTCACGGCGACAGGGACTTGAGCGGTCTTTTCTTCATCGACAGTGGCTTTGAAGGAGCCAATCCTCGCGACTTCTTCACGCTTGTGGTAGTCGAAGCTGGGATGCACGAGCGCAAAGATGCCCAGGGCGAAAAGAACGAGCCCTAAGATCAGTTTGAAGCGTTTCATCGAGCCGACACTATCACACTCGGGGCACCTGGGACCGAGAAAGCGCCAAGACACACCCCTGAGCCATCGGGGCGCGGTCAGCTAAATACTTGAAGGGAGATACGGCTAGGAGCGAGTGGCGGCAGCTGCGGCAGCCTTCTTGGCGGCTTTCGCGGCGGTGGAAGCTTTGCGGCGCCGCTTGGTCTTCGGCGGCGTAGCCGGAGCCTCGCCAATGAGCTCGGCCGTCATAATGCTGGTCACAAACAGCTTAGGACCATGATCGTCAAAATCAATGGCAGTACGTTCCTGGTCCGACGCGGTCACTATTCCCAGGCCGTACACCTCGTGCTTAACGGTTTGTCCTTCCTGCATCACTTGCACATCGTCCTCCTTGACCACCCATTCGCCGTTTGAACTTGATTCGAAACTCTTTGAGTAGGCGTCCCGGTCGCGACCGGGACGCCCAAATCCTCAGGCTAGAGGCTGGTGACGTTCTCTGCCTGAAGGCCCTTGGGGCCCTTCTTCACTTCAAACTCCACCGCCTGGCCTTCATTGAGGGATTTATAACCGTCCATCATGATGGCGGAGAAGTGCACGAAAACATCTTCCCCGGTCTGGCGCTGGATGAACCCGTAGCCCTTCGAAGCATTGAACCACTTCACTGTTCCTTGTTCCTTCACTTCCAAACCTCGAAATTGCAATTGCTTTGTCTCTCTTGGTCCGTTTCTTGGCGAGCCTAATACAGCTTCGGAGTCAACTTCCAGATCATCGCGAAGCGATTAACGCCTCGGATCTCCCAAGCGCCGTGAGAGCCTCCAGCCCGCAAAAAAAAGGCTGCAAAGTTTCTCTATGCAGCCCCCCTGAACGAGTCAAAAGGTAATACAAGAGCAACAAACGCTAGTATGGACGGTACCACAAAAAGTGGGTTTTGTCTACGACGGCACTAGTGCACGGAAGGGCGGGCCCACTTTCAAGTAATTGACAATAAAAGACTTATTTAGATTCATGTGGCAGGCAGGGCACGTCAAGCGCCAAAGCTAGGCTAATCGAGCGATTCAGGGTGCAGGCTGATTCCGCCCTCGCCCGTGGTCTTCTTTTCCCAATACTTGCGCACCCAGGCTTCCCAACTCTTTCCCGCGGCAGGATCCCTTCCCGTGAACGCCAGGGCAGCGATTTCCGAGTAAGCAATCTTTAGCCGCTGGCTGGAATCCTGTGGCAAGACGCGAACGAAGGAACTTCCCAACGTGGAACCAGCCACGCGGTCAAATACGTAGCCGTCTATCTTCCTGCCATTTTTACAGGTTATGGTCACGTCGCCGCGGTAGTCGAAAGCCTTTTCCAGCGCGATGCGGAGTTCCTCTTCGCTTGCAAGTTCCGGCACCCATCCTTGAACGGTTTCGCGAACCGTTCCCGGAGCGACTTCAAGCGTATCGGGGTTGAGCGGAGAGCCTTCCGTGTGGCTAGGCCGGTCGGCGTGCCGGGGGCCTGTCAAGCGCGCGTCTCCTCAAGCTGGCTCTTGTTGTTATCGATCTGAACCAAAGGATTGTAAGAGTGGACGGGTTTTGCAGGTTCGTTTAGAAGGGCGAGAGCGTCGGGATCCTCATACTTGGTGGTCAAACCAGCTCTTACGGTGGCCCAAAGCCCACGCAGACCGCTGAAAGTGTGGTCCACGGCAGAGGCTTCGTACCCGCTGTGAACCATGCAATTGGCGCACTTTACGTTGCCGGATTCGGTGCCGTAGTTTTGCCACTCGGTAGTATCGAGTAACTCCTGGAAAGTGTCCACGTAGCCGTCTTGGAGCAGATAGCAGGGCTTCTGCCAGCCGAAGACGTTGTAGGTGGGCATGCCCCAAGGGGTGCAGGCGTAAGTGCGCTTGCCCATCAGGAATTCGAGGAAAAGCGGGGACTGATTGAATCGCCACGTTACTTTGCGGTTGGCCAGTATGGAGCGGAACAGCCGGCGCGTGCGTGCGCGTCCCAGGAAATGCTTCTGATCCGGCGCTTTATCGTAGGAGTAGCCCGGCGAAAGCATCATGCCTTCCACGCCCAGCTCCATCATTTCGTCAAAGAAGGCGCGGACGCTGTTGGGGTCTGCGCCGTCAAAAAGAGTGGTGTTCGTGGTTACACGGAAGCCGCGCTTCAATGCTTCCTTGACTCCTTCGACCGCCAGGTCGTATCCGCCTTCGCGGCACACAGAGAAATCGTGGTGTTCGCGCTGGCCGTCCATGTGGACGGAGAACGTCAGATACTTGCTGGGTTTGAAGAGGCCGAGCTTTTCCTTGAGCAACAGCGCATTCGTGCAAAGGTAGATATACTTTTTGCGCGCAACCAGCCCCTCGACGATCTTGTCGATTTGCGGGTGCATCAGCGGTTCGCCGCCGGGGATGGAAACCATCGGCGTGCCGCACTCATCCACCGCCTTGAAACATTCCTCGGGGCTTAGTTCCTTCTTCAGAATGTGGGCCGGGTATTGAATTTTGCCGCAGCCGGCGCAGGCCAGATTGCAGCGGAACAACGGCTCGAGCATCAGCACGAACGGATAGCGCCTGCGTCCCGCGAGCTTCTGCTTGAGGACGTAGGTCGCAACTGTCCAAGCTTGTGAAATCGGTACCGGCATCGCCCCTGCCTAAATCAAGAATGAATGGGGGTACACTACGCGCCCCCCAGAAGTATCTATTGTACCTGAGAATACGTGAATCCTGCCTGGGTGCTTTTACTCAGATGCGTACTCATGTTCCTTCGTGGCACGGGACGTGCTTTCCAGTAGCACGGGCTTCAGCCTGTGCAGACGCAATGCTCCGTACGGACTGAAGCCTGTGCTGCCACTGCAGGCGTAGAATCAAGCCATCTCCGAGGCACGCGATACCCGTGGGATTATGGCCCGAGAAAACCTCCTCACTCTTTTTGCTGACTTCGCCCGCTTCGCCGGCGATGTCGCTGTCGTCCAAAGGCACGGATACCGGCGGGAAAAGCTGACGTACACAGAGCTTTACGCCTACGCTCTCTTTTGGAGCCATGCCCTCCGCGGGCATGGGATTGGGCCGGGTGAGCGCGTGCTTCTCTGGGGTCCAAACTCAGCAGAATGGATTGCCTGCTTTTGGGCGATTTTGCTGCGACGTGCGGTTGTTGTTCCGATGGATTCGGCGGCCAGCCCGGGCTTCGTTCATCGCGTGATTCAGGAAGCTGGCGTGAAGCTTATTCTGCGGGACCGTCAGCAGACAGAGCTTTCCGGAGCGCCGCCATCACTCGTCATCAATGATTTCAAGGACGCCGTGAAGAGCCCGAAACCTGGCCTGGATACCAAAGTCGATCCGGGTGGTTACTCCAAGCGTTCCGACACCGCCGAAATTCTATTTACCTCCGGGACAACCGCCGAGCCGCGCGGCGTGGTTCTGACGCACGGAAATTTCCTGGCGAATCTGGAGCCGCTCGAGCGGGGAATCGATCCATACCGAAAGTATGAACGGTGGTTGCATCCGCTGCGCTTCGTTTCGCTGGTGCCGTTGAGCCACGTTTTCGGCCAGTTCATGACGCTGTTTGTGCCGCCGCTCCTGGGCGCTACGGTGGTGTTCGAACACTCCGCGAATCCCGCGCAGATCATTCGAACGGTGAAACACGAGCGTGCCACGGCGTTGATTGCGGTTCCGCGGATGCTGGATGGATTGCGTTCGGGAATCGAGCGCGATCTCGAGGCGCGAGGGCGGAGCGAATGGTTGCGGCGCAATCTTGAAGCAGCAAATGGGCAGAAGTTTCTGCGCCGGGCTTGGCGCTTTCGGCGCATCCATCGGCGCTTTGGCTGGAACTTTTGGGCGGTTATTTCGGGTGGAGCGGCGCTTTCGAATGACACTGAAGAGTTTTTCAAACGCATTGGATACGCGGTTGTGCAGGGCTACGGCATGACAGAGACGGCGTCGCTCATCAGCCTGAATCATCCGTTTCGCGCTGCGCAGGGTTCGGTCGGCAAGGTCTTGCCCGGCCGCGAATTCCGGCTCGCGAAAGATGGCGAGATTCTCGTGCGCGGCGAAAACGTCGCGGCGGGCTATTGGGAAAAAGGCGCGGCGCGGCCGGCGGCGCAGGAAAACGGTGGGTGGTTGCAAACGGGTGACATCGGCGAGCTGGACGCGGAAGGCAATCTGCGTTTTCGCGGGCGAAAGAAGAACGTCATTGTTACGCCTGCTGGCCTGAATGTTTATCCCGAAGATCTCGAAGCTGAACTTCGCAAGCAGCCGGGCGTGCGCGATTGCGTCGTCATTCCGCTCGAAATGGGCGGCAATGCCGAACCTTGCGCCGTTTTACTCCTCGCTGGTGGCTCGGATGGAAGCGCCGCGGATTCCGCGGTCGCGTCGGCAAACTCCTCGCTCGCCGAATACCAGCACATTCGCACTTGGATCACTTGGCTGGAGCCTGATTTTCCTCGGACGCCCACCGGCAAGCCACGGCTGAATCTCATCGCCGCTCTCGCCGCAGAGTCCCTTGGTGGCTCACGATCGGAAGAAGGATCGCCCGGCGTTTTGGATGATCTGATGGAAAAATTTGCCAGCCGCGTAAAAGCTTCTGAGCACCTCGAACAGGGACTCAACCTCTCTTCTCTCGACCGCGTCGAGCTGATGAGCATGCTCGAAGAACGGTTTTACGTGGAACTAAGCGAAACGGCGTTCGCCGAAGCAAAAACCGTCGCTGACGTAGAACGCCTCTTACGCCAGCCCGTGGCGCAGCGCACAGAATACGTTTATCCGAGATGGACGCAGCGTGAGCCGGTGCGGTGGTTCCGGCTGGCGGTCTACTACGCTTTGGTGTGGCCCGCAACGCAGATCCTTGCGCATCCAAGAATCGTTGGCCGCGAAAATCTTCGCGGCGTGCGCGGACCTGTGCTTGTCGTTTCGAATCACATCACGCGCCGGGCGGATATTGGCTTGATTCTTGCGGCGCTCCCACCGCGGTTTCGTCATCGGCTCGCGACGGCCATGGGAGGCGAATCACTTCAAAAAATGCGGCGGCCGCCGCGCGATTGGTTGTTCGCAAAGCGCTGGGCCTACCAGGTCGGCTACTGGCTCGTCACCGGTCTGTTCAACGTGTTCCCGTTGCCGCAATTCTCCGGCCTTCGCGAGAGCTTCCGATTTGCCGGGGAATCCGTCGACCGCGGCTACAGCCTCCTCGTTTTCCCCGAAGGCGAGGTCAACAATTCCGGAGACGGGCGGATGGCGGCATTCCAAGACGGCGTCGGCCTCCTCAGCGAAAACCTGCGGCTCCCCATAGTGCCCATGCGGCTTGACGGCGTGTGGCAAATGAAGCGCGAACGGCGCCGCCTGGCGCATTTCGGCGAAGTGACAGTCCGCATCGGGGCGCCGGTCAACTTTCCGCCTAGCACTCCTCCAGATGAGATCGCGCGAGCTCTTGAAAAGGCGATTCGCTCCTTGTAACTGCACCTTGTGGCCTGCTTGCAAGCTTCCGGTTGTGTTCTGTGGCAAAATAGAGTTTTGACCGAGATGGTTTATGGCAAACCGGACCACGGCAGTAGCGGAACGCCTCGCAAAATCCCCCAAAGGATCGCAGAAGCCTGGAGCGCGCGCTGAGGAGCGCGAGCGCATCTTCGACGCGTTTCGGCGCTGGGGCTATTACGAAGCCACGCTGGACCCGCTCGGCCTCTTCGAACCGCTGAAGCGTCCTGAGCTGGAATTAACCGGGGAAGCCGCGGAAGAGGCGCGCCGCATCTACTGCGGCACAATCGGGGCGGAGTTTATGCATCTGCCCGAGCCGGAGCGGCGCCAGTGGGTCATCGAGCGCATCGAAGGGCCGGAGCTGGAAGTCAATCAGGAAAAGATTTTGGAGCGGCTGGTCCGCGCCGATCTTTTCGAGCAGGTGCTTCAGGCGCGCTACCTGGGCACGAAGCGTTTTTCTCTCGAGGGCGTTACTTCGCTTATTCCGCTGCTCGATTCGATTCTCGATACCGCGGGCGAGTACGGTGCCGTGGAGTCCGTGATGGCCATGAGCCATCGCGGTCGGCTGAATGTCATGGTGCACGCGGCATGCAAGCCGCCGCACGAAGTGGTGGCGGGTTTCGAAGACGTCGATCCGCGGAGCGTGCTCGGCGCTGGAGACGTGAAATACCACGTCGGCGCGACCGGCACGTACACGACATCCGCCGGGAAATCGATCAACATTCATCTCGTTTCGAATCCCAGCCACCTTGAGGCTGTGGACCCTGTGGCCATGGGCCGCGCGCGCGCCAAGCAGACCCGTCACGGTGTGGATGGCCCGATCGTGGACCGCTCGCGCCAGACGCTGAACAAGGTCTGGACCATCGTGATGCACGGAGACGCCGCGTTTGCCGGCCAGGGCATCTGGGCGGAAACGCTGAATCTGGCGGACCTGAAGGCCTACACCGTGGGCGGCACGGTTCACATCATCGTGAACAACCTGATCGGGTTCACTACGCGCCCCGAGCAGGAGCATTCCTCGCGCTTTGCATCGGATATTGCCAAGCGCCAGAGTGTGCCGGTGTTCCACGTGAATGCCGAGGATCCCGATGCCGTCGTTCGCGTCGGAAGATTGGCCGCGGATTATCGCGCCACTTTCGGAAGCGATGTGGTTGTGGACATCATCGGTTACCGGCGCCACGGCCACAGCGAAGTTGACGACCCGACCATCACACAGCCGCTTCTTTACGAGCGCATCAAGAACCATGCGCCGCTTTGGAAAATCTACAGCGAGCAGACGGGCATCGATGCAAAGCAAATCGCAGAAGCGGTGAAGAAAGAATACGAAGAAGAGCAGCGCAAGGCCGGTCAACTGACGAAGATCCCGCACCTCCGCAAGCTGCCGGACTACTGGTCGCGCTATCATTTTGGCAAGTACAATCCGGCGTACGAAGTCGACACTGGGCTGACGCGCGAAAAAATTGCCGAACTCACTGATGGCCTGGTCCGCGTTCCGGAAGGCTTTCACATTCATCCGAAAATAGCGAAGCTATTCGAGCAACGTTCGGAGATGGGCCATGGGAAACGCGCCATTGATTACGGGTTTGCCGAAGCGCTGGCGTTCGCGTCGCTTGTGCTGGAAGGGAATCCCATCCGGCTCACGGGGCAGGATACCGAGCGAGGCACCTTCAGCCAGCGGCACGCCGTGCTGGTCGACACGCAAACCGAACACAACTACCTCACGCTTTCTCATCTCTCGCGGCAACAGGCGTTTGCGAGATTCACAACTCCTCGCTTTCGGAGGCCGCTTGCGTGGGATTCGAGTACGGCTTCAGCCGCGACTATCCGGAAGCACTGGTGATGTGGGAGGCGCAATTCGGGGATTTCGCAAATGGCGCGCAGGTCATCATCGACCAGTTCCTCAGCGCCAGCGAGGACAAGTGGAATCTTCCCACCGGGCTGGTGCTGCTGCTTCCGCACGGCTACGAGGGCCAAGGGCCGGAACATTCCAGCGCGCGCATCGAGCGCTACATGCAGCTTGCCGCCGAAGATAATCTGCAGATTTGCCAGCCTTCCACGGCTGCGCAGTATTTCCATATGCTGCGGCGGCAGGCGCGCCGCACCTGGCGGAAACCGCTCATTGTGTTTACGCCGAAGAGCATGCTGCGGCATCCCGATGCCAGCTCGAACCTCGAAGAGTTCGAGCGGCCGCGGTTCCTCCCGCTGGTGCCCGATCGCGAGGTGCAAGACGCCAAGCGCATCCTGATCGCCAGCGGAAAAGTCGGGCACGAATTGCGCGCGGAGCGGCGGCGGCGCAAGGACACCAGCACGGCCATCTTTTTCCTCGACCAGCTTTATCCGTTTCCGAAGGCAGAAATCTCCGCGGCCATCGCCGAACATCCCAACGCCCGGGAAATTGTCTGGGTGCAGGAGGAGCCGGCCAACATGGGCGCGCTCTTTTACGTGCTGCCGCGATTGGAAAGGCTGGCGAAAGCGAGCGGCCTGCGCGTGCGATCGGTAAAACGTTCTGCCAGCGCGAGTCCCGCGACGGGGTCAGCGAAGGCGCACGAACTGGAGCAGAAAACGCTTCTGGCGCTGGCGTTTACGACGACTGCGGCGGGGTAGCCGGCGTTCACACGGCATTCACATTGATGTAATCCCCGTGTGACCACAGGCTGCCAGCGTGCTGAGAGAATCAGACGTGCCACACCATACGCAAAGTGACTCAAACTTATCCACCTCCTACCGCAATTCACCGGCCTACGGTACACTGCCGCCAAGCCGGCGAGCGGAACGCGCCAACCGCATGAAACGCGTAATGATCATTGAAGACGACCGCGACATCGTCGAACTGGTTCGCTACAACCTCGCCAACGATGGCTTTCAGGTCAGCGCTGCTTATGACGGCAGCACGGGCCTGAGCACGCTCAAGAAGACGCCGCCCGATCTGCTGCTACTCGATCTGATGCTCCCGAAACTTTCCGGATTGGAGATCTGCCGGGAAATTCGGCGGGATGAGTCGCTGAATCGTTTGCCTATCCTCATGCTCACGGCGCGCGGCGAAGAAGCCGACCGCGTTGTGGGCCTGGAAATGGGCGCCGACGATTACGTGACCAAGCCGTTCAGCCCGCGCGAGCTTCTTGCGCGCGTCAAGGCGCTGCTCCGCCGCGCGGAGCCGCCCTCGGACGCGCCTCGCGTCATTGAGATCGGCAAGCTGGCCATCGATCCGGCGTCTTACCGCGTGAGTCATTCGGGGAAACCCGTTCCGCTCAGCACGCTCGAATTCCGGCTGCTCTATTACCTGGCTTCGCGCCCCAACCGGGTCTTCACGCGGGATCAGTTACTCGATGCTGTGTGGGGAACGGATCGCTTCGTGACCCCGCGCAGCGTGGACGTGTACGTCCGCCGCCTGCGCGAGAAAATCGAATCCGATCCGGAAAACCCCGTGCATCTGAAAACCGTGCGCGGCGCGGGCTACCTCTTCGAGACACGTGCGGCTTAATCTCTTCTGGAAATTCGCGCTCGCGTTTCTGGCGCTGCTGCTGAGCGTCCTGCTCGCGGTGGACTATTTTGCGGAGCGCGCCTTTCGAAGCGATTACGAACGCACGGGATTCGAGCAGCTTGCGGCCATCGCACGCATCGCACAAGCCCGCCCGCCGCAGTTGCCCGCCACGCCGTCTCCGCGATCTGAAGAGCTTGTTCCCTTGCGTGATTGGGTGGCGCAGATGGCTGCCAGCGGGGCGCGCGTCACGGTCATTGCCGCGGATGGCCAGGTGCTTGCCGATTCGCAGTCCGATCCACGCACGATGGAGAATCACGCGGGCCGGCCGGAAATCGTGGAGGCCATGGCAAAAGGTGACGGCCACTCGATTCGCCACAGCGTCACGATCAACCGCGACCTCCTCTATTACGCCGTGAGGCAGAACGAACCCATCGGCCCGCCCATCGTGTTGCGCTTCGCGCTTCCTCTCGAGACTGTGGATCAAGTCCTCGCCACTTTCCGAAGAAGTCTCTGGCTGGCATCGTTTGTCATTCTGCTCGTAGCCGGCGGGGCTTCCCTGCTGCTTTCGCGGAGTTTCACGGGACGCGTCGAGCGCTTGAAGGAATTCTCGCGGCGCGTCGCCGAGGGTGATTTCCGGCCGCTGCCGAGAGACGGGTCACGCGACGCTCTCGATGTCCTCGGCGCTTCCCTCAACCGCACGGCAGCGCGCCTGGACAGAACCATCCGCACTTTGACGGGAGAGCGCAATCTTTCTTCCGCCATCCTGGGCAGCATGGTGGAGGGCGTGGCCGTAGTGAACGGCTCGGAGCGCTTGCTCTTCGCCAACCCGGGCTTTGCGGAAATCCTGGGCTTGGATGTGCCGCCCAAGCCCGGCAGCGCCTTGGTTGAGGTCGTGCGGCAGACGGAGCTGATCGAAGCGGTGCGCAAAGTTCTTCAGGGTGAGCCGCGGGTCCAGTCTGAAATTGTCACTGGGACGCTGCGCCAGCATTTTTTCGCGGCCACGGTCGCGGCGGTTCGAGAAGGAGACACGACCGGCGCCGTGGTGGTGCTGCACGACATCACCGAACTGCGCAAACTGGAGCGCGTGCGCCGCGATTTTGTCGCCAACGTCTCGCACGAATTCAAGACCCCGCTCACGGCCATCCAG
>WNFB01003098.1_pt1 | contig 14587 bp, 8 predicted proteins | sample 5400501 | NCBI WGS metagenome assembly WNFB01 (sample SAMN13153341, study PRJNA577476) | soil metagenome | isolation source: 200 cm saprolite under Douglas fir tree site 2 hole 1 | place: USA:California | collected 2015-04-18
CTGGGATCAGGACTGGATTATTGAAAGCCTCTCAGATTCTGTTATCTATATGGCATACTACATATTGGCAAAGTATGTTAATGATAAATCAATCATTGGTGTTAATAATCTCAAGGATTCAGTGTTTGATTACGTCTTACTAGGGAGAGGCAACATTGTGGAGGTCGCTTTAGAGTGCAATATCTCTACAGCATTACTTGAGCAGATAAGGCAAGAATTTATGTACTTTTATCCCGTGGATTCAAGACATTCTGGAAGGGATCTAGTTCCAAACCATCTGGCATTTTTTATTTTCGGCCATGTAGCAATTTTTGACAGAGAGAATTGGCCAAAGCAGATTGTTGTAAATGGCTCCGTTTTGATGGACGGCAAGAAGATGTCAAAATCGCTTGGAAATATTATTCCACTTCGTGATGCCATCAAAGAACATAGTGCAGATGCGATCCGTTTAGCAATGCTTATTTCTGCAGAACTCTTACAAGATGCCGATTTTTCATTCGATACGGTAAAAGGAATTCGGTCCAAGTTACAAGTTATATATGACATGGGAATAGAATCTTCTACAAACTCCTCACAATCACAAATAAAAGGAGCAAAAATAAATGAAGAACTAGTAGACCGGTGGCTACTCAGCAGGTTACAGCGCACCGTTGCCGATACTACGATGTCAATGGATAAGTTACGTGTGAGAGAAGCGGCTCATAATTTAATATACTCTCTAGATCATGATCTGCAATGGTATGAAAAGAGAGTAAAAGCCAAGAAGCGCGAAAACTCTTCTGTTCAATATACTATTTCAACGTTTCTTAATACCCGTATTAGGATGCTGGCACCGTTTGCCCCATTTATAAGTGAAGAAGTTTGGGAGAAAATTGATAATTCAGCTACTTCCATCATTTTTGCTGGTTGGCCATCAGCTGCCGAAGATAAGATAGATATCGTCGCTGAAGAATCGGAGCAGCTAATTATGAATCTCATTTTTGATCTTCAGAAGATTGTTAAAGTAACGAGGATTAATCCAAAAAAAATATTTTTTTATACTGCAGCACGCTGGAAATTAAAAGTATATAATAAGATTCTCTCGAGCGTATTTTTAGAGAGTAATCCTAACTTTGGAGATATCATGAAACAGCTGATTAAAGATCCGGAAACAACAAAGGCAAAAAACGATTCCAATATGGTACGAAAAATGATCGAAGATATTCTATCCGATCCAATTGAAACAAGAAACAGGCGACTACGATTCGAGAATTTCGATGAAAAACTTCCAATAGAGGATGCTAGAAACTTATTATCTATAGAAAGTGGAAACGAACATGCTGAGATATTGGTGTATTCAGAAGATGATACTGATCAGTTAGAATTCGATCCAAAGCAGAAAGCAAAATTTGCTAGACCCTTCAAACCGGCAATTTACTTGATCGATCAATAATAAATATTATTGATTGTTGCTCTTACCACTCACCTCGTTATCCTTGTTACTGCTTGGCCTTTTGCCTTTTCCTCGCAGTAATAATAGATGAGACTAAATATAACGAAAACCCTACCATGACCATCGGGAGTCCATAAAGCGAAAATCCGCCTCTATGCGTATAGCTTCCCACTCCCACAAATATGGCTCCTACTATTAGCAAAGCTAATCCTGTTCGAGCCGCCGCGGGCATCTGAATTTTCCTCTTCGAAGATGATGACAATGTATCTGTACCTCCTTTCACAACTAAGAGGCACTAATATCTTTTTTTTGTCAGTTAAACCAATCACAATATTATAATTATGGCACTTAAGTGGATTCCATTGTCAGATCCTACATGAAGGCCGGACCTATACGGGGTGCAAATGAGAAGCATGGATTCCCTACTATTGAAGATATATTCAAAGCAAGGGACTTGCTAAACAAAGCTGTCAGAAAAACACCATTGCAAAGATCTGACACGTTTTCTAAATTAACAGGTACAAACATCTTTCTTAAGCTTGAATCTTTGCAAAAAACGGGTTCGTTTAAGGTGCGTGGAGCATTCGTTAAACTCGACATGTTATCGAATGAAGAGCGCAAATACGGCGTCATTGCTGCCTCGGCAGGCAATCATGCCCAGGGAGTTGCATATGCTGCATTGAAAAAGAATATTTCATGTACTATAGTGATGCCGAAGAATGCGTCTCCGGCGAAAGTAGCTGCTACAAAATCATATGGAGCGAAGGTAACTCTACGCGGGTTAGATTATGAGGAATCCTGGCTTGCAGCACAGCAAATAGCAAAGGAGGAGGGACGCACGGTCATTCATGCTTTTGATGACGCTCAAATAATTTCTGGTCAGGGAACAATCGGTCTGGAATTGTTGGAGGACCTCCGTGAAATTGACGAAGTTTATTTGCCTGTGGGTGGTGGAGGGCTTGCTGCGGGTGTCGCAATAGCAATAAAGGCAAAAAATCCTAATGTAAAGATTGTCGGGATAGAGTCCAAAGCATTTCCCGCTATGAAAGAATCTCTAGCCAAAGGCTCTTTGCAACATGTAAAAGCAGGATATACCATAGCAGATGGCATCTCCGTAAAATCACCTGGCAAACTCACTTACGAAATAGCAAGCAAATACCTAGACGACCTAAGATTAGTCGAGGATTCATCGATAGTTGAAACGATGTTTTTGCTCATGGAAAGAGCAAAACTGGTTGTAGAACCTGCGGGGGCAGCAAGCCTCGCTTATTTAATTTCAAACGGTCACCCAAGCAAAGATAAGAATGTTATAGCCTTGCTATCTGGGGGTAACGTGGATATGTATCTGCTTGGACAAGTAGTTGCAAAGGGTCTTATGCATATGGGAAGGATGCTTAAAATTTTTATCCAGTTGCCAGATAGACCCGGAGCATTGAAGACCATAGTGGATAGTATTGCAGAACTAAGTGTTAATATTGTCGAGGTGGACCATGATAGATTAAGTCCCAATATTTCTGCTGGAACTGCGGGTGTATACTTAAGTCTTGAAATGGAAAATACAAATCATGCAAAACGCTTAATCGACTTTCTAGAGGCAAAAGGAGTCGAATTCAGAATCGTTAGTTAATATAAATCCTAATAGCAATCTCACAGAAAGCAACTGCCCAGTATTTACGGACTCGGACTCGTATACGTGCTATATGTCACGCATTCATGTACTAGCATGATGATACCTTTAGTTGGTAAAGTTATACTCTCTAAACCCTGCCTTATCAGCGGTGGTGCCACCTATTTTTACTAGGACGAACTCGTTGTGGACAGGTAAAAGAGAGGTATCGAAATTTCTTTCATTTACGCGAAGTCTTTCATATTCGTTAATTGAAATCTTTTTTCTGGGTCCTATTTCTTCCTCGAGGTTCATTCCCTCTACGATTTCCTTGTATTCAGACTGAATCACACCAGTAAATACCATCGCGCTACTACCACTACCGTATGATCCAAACCCTACTCTCTTACTCTCAAGATCAGTACCCTTCTTGTATTCAAATTCCAATAAGCTTCTAAAACCCATATACATTGACGCAGTGTACAGATTGCCGATTATGGTCGAGGCTTCAAGTGAGCTCGCCATTTTCTTTTCAAAAACTTCATTGTAAAAAGATGTTTGCATAAATGCTCGCCTGAATTTTTCGTCAGCTTTCATAAATTCAGTGTCAGCCAAAATTGATTCAATGGTACCTCTAGGGTCTTTGGGGGCTGTTTCTTGTAATCCCACTTCTTTTATGACCTTATTCCACCGTGGGAGATACCTCCATTCATGTCTTAACAAATATGCCAGCGCCTTTTCACCCATTCGTCTATAAGGAAGATGAACACTGAATAAATCGATGTGATCTGTTATGGATTCCCCATCTTTCAGTCGAATCAAACCTGTTCTGATAGCTTTTTCTTTATAACTATCAAAGGCCTTCCTTACTTGAATTAAATATAATAAGTTAGAGTAGGTTCCATTAACTACAGGCGTATCCTTTCCACATGGTCTGTAAAAATCATATTCATTACTGATAATTGTGGAAGTAACTTTTTGATCAAAAGCTAGTAATCTGGGATTCTCTTTTATCAGCATAGCAACTGCACCTGCACCTTGTGTATATTCCCCAGCAGAACCAATATCATATTTAGCAATATCACTCACAATCACTATGGCAGCTTTACCATTATTTTCGTCTGCCCTAATCCAATTTGTATTATCGTAAAGCGCATATGATCCGCTTACACATGCAAATTTGCACTCAATTCCGCCGGCGTGTTCGAAGGAACTTTCTCCGTAAACTTGTTCTAGCATTCCTATCACAAAAGAATTCATCGCTTTAGATTCGTCAAGGCCCGACTCGGTAGCTACATACATTCTACCTATATCTTCAGGATGCAGATGGTTTTTTTGCATTAATTTCAAACAAGCATTAGCGGCCATACAAGCTGGATCTTGATTTGTATCAACCAGAGCCATCTTCTTTACTCCAATACCGTACTCTAACTTGCGAGGGTCAATTCCTCTTGCCTCAGCAAAATCCTTATAGTCTATATACAGCTTTGGGATATATATAGCCAGATCATCAATCCCTACTGGCATTTATCCATCTACCATATAGCATGAACCTACAGATATAGCCAATTTAAAGTTATATCTAGCTAGTTTTGACTAATTGTCGTAAGCTGGTTGACACACTTTGCTATTAGTTTAATAATTTTTTATAGTCTGATAGAAGTTATCCCTCTCCGCGACTTCAAAACCAATTTGTTTAATAGCATCTATGATTCTATGCGCACTTAGTTCAGTCGATCTGGACCCAGTAGCGGTTACTACTTCTTCACCGATCAGGGTGCCACCAAAATCATCAGCGCCGTAATTTAGTGCAAGCTGAGCCATGCCAATGCCGTTTGTAAGCCAAGAGGATTGAAGATGATCTATCAAACCATTAAAGATTATTCTTGAAATGGCGATCATCTTTAACAGATTTAATCCTCCGGCTGAATATTTTATAAGGCCCTCTGCCTGGATCCGAGTTTTGTTGGGCTCAAAACTCCAAGGGATAAATGCCATAAAACCTCTAGTTTTTTCTTGTAGTTCTGCAATTTTCATAATATGTCGGGCCCTATGTTCTTCGGTTTCTACCGTGCCATACATCATTGTAGCGGAGGACTTTATATCTAATTCATGCGCCTCTTCCATTATTCGAAGCCATTCGTGACTTTTGATTTTGAGAGGACTGATCTCTGCTTTCACATCGTCATTTAGAATTTCTGCACCCGCACCTGGAAGGGAATCCAAGCCTGCACTTTTTAGTCTTGCAAGGACTTCTTTAGTGCTACTTTTCTCTACCTTTGCGATAGTATCGATTTCAGATGCAGAAAGTCCATGAATTCCGACTTCAGGGCATCTTGTCTTTATCGCTTTGAAGGCGTCCTCGTAAAATTCCAGTTTCAAATTTGGATTATGTCCTCCTTGAATCAACACTTGAGTAATACCGAACATCTCTCTAGACACTAATACACGCTTCACAATTTCATCTAAAGATAAGGTATAAGCTTCTTCGTGTCCCATTGGACGGTAGAATGCACAAAATTTACAATAAGTTATACAGATATTAGTATAGTTCAATATAATATTATTAACAAACGTAGCAGTATTTCCATAGAGTCGCTGTCTAAGTATATTACTTACCATGGCAATTGGGTAAATGTCGTTGGATTTGAAAAGCCTTATGCATTCATCTAGACCAAGAATATGGGAGTCTAGGGCATTATGCAAAATGTCGGCGACATCAGACTTTGTAATTAAATCGTGTACTAGGCCGCTAGTATTTTGCAATATTAACATATCTGTGTGGATTATCAATGCTATTTATTCCTTACAAGCACTTTCCTCTTCTCTCTTGCTTTAAAGCTGGACGAAGTTTAGCATATGCAATATATATTATATCTGGACTTCATAGATAGTGCTAGTTTGCTAAAAGGTGTTGTAGGTAGCGATGGAGTAGGAACACCTGCATTGGAAAAGGCAATGGCAGGCCAAGAACTATCGTATAAGGATGGACTCCAGCTCATGAATGAAGAGAACCTTTTTTTGCTAGGCGCCGCTGCTGATAATATTCGCAAATATCTTAAGGGAAATAGTGTTACTTTTGTTGCTTCATATTACTTAAATTACACCAATGTTTGTGCCGCCAGTTGCCCTTTGTGCGCATTTTACAGAAAGGGCAATGATGCAGACGCATTTACTCTGAGCACTGAGCAGATATTGACAAGAGCGCGAATCGCAATAAAAGAAATGGGAAGCACGGAACTGCATATAGTAGGTGGCTTTCATCCAAAGCTTGGTTTGGATTACTACGAGAATATGATCAGGGTGATAAAAGCAGAGTTTCCTAATGTTGCAATTAAAGCATTGACACCGGCAGAAATTTTCTTTATCTCCAGGCTAACTAGAAATTCAGTAAAGGAAGTATTGCTCAGATTGAAAGCGGCGGGCCTAGATGCCCTACCTGGGGGAGGAGCCGAGATTTTTGATCCGGAAGTGAGAGAGATAATTGTAAGAGGAAAATGTTCTAGTGAAGAGTGGCTTGATACTGCCCGTCAAGCCCATGAGCTAGGATTGAAGAGTAATTGCACAATGCTTTTCGGTCATGTGGAGAAGCCTGAGCACATTGTTGAGCATATTTTACAAATCAGAGAACTTCATAAAAAGACACGGGGCTTTACTACTTTTATTCCTTTAAAGTTTAGCTTAGAGAATACTGAGCTAGAAAAGAACAACATAATCAAGACGGAAAGTCCTTCAACATATGACTTGAGGGTTATCGCGGTGTCGAGGCTGTTGCTAGCAAATGTACTCAATAACGTGTCGGTGTATTGGGTAGCATTAGGTAAAAAATTGGCTCAGGTCGCGTTGTCATATGGAGGCAACGATATGGTGGGAACTGCGTTTTCGGAGGAAATATTCAGGGCTGCTGGTAAAGATACAGGTACTTCTATTCAAGAGTTAGTTAGTTTGATTAAGGAAATTAAGAGAGAGGCTGTTCAAAGAGATACATTCTTTAATATAATTAGAAGATTTAATTGATGATTGATTGAGGAGACATTCGATATTGACAACCTTGAATGATATGATGCCAATTCGAACTTGTGGACGTGTGTGATGTATGTGGAATTCAAACGAAATTGAATTGTGAAATCAACGGAAGTATTCCTTTCTCCTGTCCCATTTTGAACATTTTCTTGATAGCTTTTTCACCATCAGTTCCCATGTCAACAGTGATATCATTTACATACATTTTGATAAACTTCATCATAACATGTTTTGGTTGCCCTCTGCTATACTTCATGGCATAATCTACCGCAGCGTTTCTGTGTTCTAGCCCATAAAGAATTGAAGCCTTGAAAAGATTGTTAAAACTTCTAATTTCTTCAATAGTCATTGATTTGATACTTGCGACATTGATCCCTAGTGGCACCGGCAGCCCATTGGTTTCGGTATGCCACCAGGCTCCCAGGTCAAGTATGTTGTATAGGTGTGACTTATAATAGGTAATCTGCGTTTCGTGAATAACCAAACCTGCATCGACTTTATCGGACAGAACAGCATCAGGAATTAGCTGAAAATTTATTTCCTGTTCATTAAATTTTCCGAGCACTAGATTTAGTAATAAATTGGCGGACGTCATCTTGCCTGGTATTGCGATTGTACATTCCTTTAATTGAGAAAGTGACAGCTCTTTTTTTGATACTACTACTGGACCGTAGTTAATGCCAAAGCTTGCTCCACTACGTAATATAGTGTAGTCCTTCAAATAAGCGAATGCATGAGCTGAAATTGCGGTGACGTCGAGCTCATGTTTTAAGGCATGTTTGTTAAGAGTTTCAATATCTTCTATAACATGTTTGATTTTAAAATACGGAGATTTTACTTTACCTGCTTCAATACCGTAAAACATGAAAGCATCATCAGCATCAGGAGTGTGACCTAATGTTATCTTTCTCATAGTCTAAATCAACATTGGAATACATTTTACAGAGCAATATTTTCGAGGCTATATTTATTCTATGTCCTATACATGAGTGAATGGAGCGCCACTAACACCAGTTATGTAATCTAACCCACATTTGCATTGCTAATCATACTACTGAGGTCAATAAATTTTCCCTTACCTTACTATCCCGGAATGATTTCCCTCGCTTAGCGAATGCGTGCTATTTAACGGAACAATGGAAAGCCGTACAACTATCTCATATTACTAGGGAACGTTTAATAGTCCTCCAACGAATTTTTTTCGACTATATATGCCAAAATTCAAATCTACTCAGGATATTTTGAGAATTATCGGTAATAAAGAACAAATTCGTAACTTTGGTGTTATCGCACATGTTGACCACGGCAAGACTACCATGAGTGACAGTCTGTTGGCTGCCTCGGGTATTATTTCCCCTTCGGTTGCAGGTCAGGCTCTCGCACTCGACTCGATGAAACTTGAACAAAACCGACAAATGACTATTCGCGGGGCTAACGTTACACTATTCTATGAAAGTGAAGGCAAGGAATATGTAATTAATATGATTGACACGCCCGGCCATATTGACTTTACAGGAAGGGTCACCCGAGCGCTCAGAGCAATCGATGGTGTAGTAGTGGTCTCTGATTCCGTAGAAGGAATTATGACCCAGACAGAAACAGTAACAAGACAAGCCCTCGAAGAACGAGTAAGGCCTGTTCTTTACATTAACAAAATTGACAGGTTAGTAAAGGAATTAAGGTTAGACCCGTCGGCAATGCAAAAATGGCTCTCGAATATAATCGCTGAATTCAATAGACTTGTTGATATTTATGCTGAAAAAGAACTTAAAGAAAAATGGAAGGTTAGCATTCAAGCAAATAGCGTTGCATTTGGTTCTGCGAAAGACAGATGGGGTTTTAACTTCGCGATGGCCCAAAAAAAAGGTATCACTTTCAAGGATGTCTACGATGCATATACTTCAGAAGATCCTAATCTTATAAAATTGCTAGCCGAAAGAGCACCATTACATGATGCGGTTCTAGGGATGGTTGTCCAACACCATCCGCCACCTCATGTAGCCCAGAGATATAGAATTCCCAAGATCTGGGGTGGCGATTTAGAATCCGATATTGGCAGATCTCTTGTATCGTGCGACGATAAAGGGCCTGCTGTTATGATGGTTACAACGATCAATGTAGATCCTCAAGCAGGCAGAGTTGCAACAGGCAGACTCTTTTCCGGAACTGTTAAGGATGGCGACGAAATCTACTTGATAGACGCAAAAAGGCCAGGAAAAATTCAATCAGTAAATATCTACATGGGAAATACTAGAGAGGTAGTAAGTATATTGCCTGCGGGTAATATTCCTGCTCTGCTAGGTGTGGATTATGCTATTGCAGGCGAAACAATTTCTACTGTAAAAAATATTCCGGCCTTTGAATCTATAAAATACGTCTCAGAACCGGTGGTTACAATTGCGGTAGAGCCAAAGCATCCAAAGGATCTGCCGAAGCTTGTTGAGGCGTTAAGAAGAATTACGGTGGAAGATCCAAATCTTATTGTCAAGATTAACGAAGAAACCGGCGAGACTCTGATGGCCGGAATGGGAGTGTTGCATCTAGAAATTGCGACATCACTTTTGCAGGAAGCAGGACTCGACATCACTACTAGTCAACCATTAATCAATTATAGAGAAACAATTCGTGCAAAAGCAGGACCAATCATGAGCAAGTCGCCGAATAAGCACAATAAGATCTTTATGCGTGTGGAGCCACTTGGTGAAGACATAGTAGAATTGATTAGGACTCGCCATATCCGAGAGGATATGGATAAGAAGGAAATGGCCAAGGTTCTTCGGGAAAAGGGTTGGAATGCGGATGAAGCACGAAATGTCGCCGCAGTAGATGTAAGTGGCAACGTATTACTTGATGAAACGAAGGGTGTGCAATTTATCCAGGAATCTATGGACTCTATTAAATCAGGCTTTGAGGACGTAATTTATTCTGGTCCAATAGCTCATGAAACCGTAAGGGGTGTGAAGTTTGTTTTACATCACTTTGTTCCCCACGAGGACCCGGCGCATAGGGGTCTAGCCCAATTAATGCCCGCTACTCGAAGAGCTATGCTGGGTTCGATGCTTATTGCAGATCCTGTGCTTCTCGAGCCTATTCTGGGTATAGAGATAAAGTGTCCTCAGGAACAGATTGGCACAGTGGCAGGCATTTTATCAGGAAAAAGAGGGAAGTTGCTAAAGGTGGAGCAAAAGGGTTTAATTTCGATTATACAGGGCGAAGTACCAGCGTCAGAGACGTTTGATCTATCTGAGGTGATGCGGGGTGGAACGGCTGGTAAGGCATTGTGGAATACATACTTTAAGGCATGGCAACCCGTCCCACAATCAATATTCAGAACCTTAGTGGGAGAAACAAGGAAGAGGAAGGGTCTAAATCCAGAACCACCGAGTCCAGACGAATTTATAGACAAGGAATGATCTTGTTTAGATAATATTATTTTCTACTATCTTACAGTAATTCCCTCCAAACAATGGGCGAGACTAAGCAGTGACACTAAAACTCAGTGTGACATAAGTCAAGAGATATGCTAACTCCTCTTGCCAGAAGTCCAGCACATATCACTGCGGATAGTCTGGCTAGACTTGCCGTTATTGATCCGATTTTGGCTATTGTTATTTAAGCAAATCAAAACTATATTCCAATAGAGATCTAAGATTAGCGTTATATGATAATTCATTACTAGCGCTAGACCCTTAATAAATATAAACAATTACGGTAATGATTACTTTTGTATGAAACTTGACGTGCCAAGGTATACGGAAAGGTTTGGAGCCATTAGTCTTCACGGTGTTCAGCGTGTTTACGAGCTGGATTCTGGATTTAACGACGGTAGGCCAGCATCTGAAGCCATTCGGAGTGTGGGAAATGTAGAGATTTCAGAAATTGAAAGGAAAATGGCTATTGTGATACCCATTAAAGGAGAACGCTTAAAGTTACTCGAGGGGGTGTTGAGTGGTATACCCCATGATTGTTTAACTATTATTGTTTCCAATAGCCCACGACAACCAGTAGACAGGTTCAAACTAGAAAAAGAGGCACTTGAGCAATTCAATCGGTTTGTTGGAAAAAATACATTGATCCTGCATCAAAAAGATCCTGGATTATCCGATGCATTAAAAGAGGTTGGGTATACCAGTATATTTGGTCCAGATGATATAGTGAGGAACGGTAAGGCGGAGGGGATGGTTACTGGAATGCTGCTTGCAAAGATGGCAGGAAAGGAATATGTTGGATTTATCGACGCTGATAATTACGTTCCCGGAGCTGTGAACGAATATGTGAAAATATTTGCCTCCGGTATCGCAATGTCTAACACACCATATACAATGGTTCGTATCTCATGGATTTACAAACCAAAAGTGTCCGAGAGTGGACTATATTTTTCAAAATGGGGAAGAGTGTCTGAGATAACAAATCAATATCTTAATTCATTGGTATCATACTACACCGGCTTTGAAACTGAAGTTATGCGCACAGGAAATTCAGGGGAACATTGCATGTCTATGAAATTAGCAGAGCTCTTAACCTATTCATCCGGTTTTTCTGTGGAGCCGTACGAGGTAGTGAACATATTGGAAGAATTTGGAGGAATTTTACCAACAGAAAATCAAGACGCTATGGATAAAGGTATAGAAGTAATGCAGGTAGAAACGCGGAATCCACATTTTCATGAGGAAAAGGGCGAGGATCACTTGAAGGAAATGTTTAACGGATCACTTGGCAGCATCTACCACAGCAAGATATGTCCCCCAAGACTAAGAGATAAAATCAGTGAAGAGCTACGCGGAAGAGAAATAATACAGGAAGGACGAGAGCCAGATTTATTAAAAAATATTAACTCCTTCAAAAATGTGGATATGCACCAGTTCGCAAAAATTCTACATGATCGCGCAATAAGTTTCGTTCATTCTAGTTAATAGGTAACTAAACAAATAAAAATAGATTCTAAAAAAAAACGCGCAGCAGAAAAAACAACAGGAAATGCAAAACAATCAACGTCTTCTTTATTATGGGCAGAAGAAATTGTTATAAGTATTTTGGGATGAATATTTACATAGGATCATTACATTTGTAGCCTTGCCACGATACGGCATAAACATTTAGATCAGCGAGTCTGACATCTGTCGTTTATTAGGGGACATTTAAGATAATATTACTGCTATTTGGGTGCCAATTAGAAGATTTTATTTTTTTTAAGGTATAACCTGTTCCGTAAAAATATAATTGCCACTAGTCTCACCACTTTTACGTTCTCGCAGTCTGAATGTCTCTCGTGCGCTCGCCTGCAAAGGCATGCCGTAACTTCCAATGTTTTTCTAGCGACATCACTATAAATTGTCTTAGTAAAGCCCAACAGGCTTCAAGTAATATTTCACGATATTTTCCTGCCACACTTGATTTGCTCAATATACCCTTCTCTATCATTTCAGATCAATGTTTTTCGAACTACCACTACTACCATGTTCCATTTGTTACAGATTGATCCATTGAGCAAAATCATCAATGCACCACACAGGACAGCTCACAGCTCACAGCTCGTGTTGATATCGTATGTTATTTTATACCTACACTAGATTAAAGCTATTTAATCCAATGCAGCTTTGAAGACGATGTATTCTTCCACGTGCCCGGCCTTGTGTTATAATATGCACTTATCTCTAGCTTAGCCCAACTGCAAAAAAGAATAGAACCGATTACCCTCGTTCAATATCTCATCCTGCCAATAGATAGGCAGGTCATTACGTAATATGTAGTGTGGTGTTAAAATTCAAGCCAGAAAAATCTCCTTTATATTCTTACAAATCTAACCATTTATGTTATTTTTACTTGATTAATGGTGCTAAATTATTAAAAGCCATAAATAGGTATCATATTATACAATTTATAACCAGTTGTGAACGAGATCCCCAGCAGATAATATCTGCAGCAAAGGACATTCCTTTGTTGGAAAGTGACCTCCCGTAAGCTGAATTAATCGACCATATGTTGGACTAATTGATAATCCTTCTACTGAAGTCCTCTCACTCAAAACCTTGCAATAGCTATGCTGATAAATAAGCATTCTGTAAAAAGGCTTTTAAGTCGTTGTAAGCAATCTATTGTAATTGGAGCCGAGTCAGTTGTCTATCCGTAGACAATGGTTCTTGGTCCGCTAAATTGGGGATGACAATAACATGTGTGGAATAGTAGGCATTTTGAGTAAAAAGGGTGAAAACGTCGTACCGCTCATCGGATCTATGCTCTCTTGTATGATAAATCGGGGTCCGGACGGAGCAGGAATCGCGGCGAATCGACATGTAGTACAGTCGGACTCCTTTTCAGATTTAAAATATCATAAAATTTCTGGAGATAGCGCCTTAGGCCACGTGAGGCTTGCCATTGTGGGTGGTACTTGCGGACAACAGCCATTTAGTAGTTGTGATGGAAGATTGACCATAGAGCATAATGGAGAGATATACAATTATAAAAGAATTCGAAAGAGATTAGTCAAACACCATAAGTTTGCCACTCAAACAGACAGTGAAGTTATTGTTCATTTGTTAGAAGATCACTTTAGAAGAAATAACGATCTCCTGTGTGCGATCAAGAAGACCGTTGCCGAACTTGATGGGGTTTACGCTATTGTTATCAAAGACGAACAAACGGGAACTATGGCTTTGGTCAGAGATAGAATGGGTGTAAGACAGATTTATTATGGCGAAAATGATCGCCTATTCGCCTTTGCATCTGAGCGTAAGGCCTTGTGGAAAATAGGAATAAAGGAACCAACAAACAGAGTTCTGCCAGGATGCGCAGTAATTATTAAACCAAATGATACGTTACAAGAAATCCAAGTATCCCATCCTCCTATACGTTCAGCTAGGATTGTCTATAAAACATTTACTTCGGCAGTCGAGGCATACGAAAAAGCATTGCTCGCATCGATGAAGAAGCGCACTCAAGATTTTAATAGAGTTGGGATAATCTTCTCGGGCGGAATTGACAGTGTAATTATTGCGTGGTTAGCGAAGAAAATGGTCCAGGAGGTTATTTGTTACACGGGCGGAGTTCATGGCTCAAGCGATATTGTATTCGCTCGACAAATAGCCAAGAAATTAGATCTTAAGTTGAGAGTTAATGAACTGACAAACGATGAAGTAGAACAATTGATACCAGAGATTATCGACACTATTGAAGATACAAACGCAGGACAGATAGAGGTCGCAATCCCAGTCTATGCTGCCGTAAAGCTCGCACACGAGGATGGAATCAACGTAATGCTCACAGGCCAAGGAGCAGATGAGCTTTTTGGCGGCTATGCATGGTATGCAAAAGTACTTGAAAAAGAAGGATACCAAAAATTACGGGAGCACATGACGGAAGATTTGCTTTTGCTTTACAAAGAAACTCTAGAACGAGAGGACAAAATTACGATGGCACATAGTATAGAGATGCGCGAGCCATTTCTTGACATGAAAGTAATCAGACTCTCAATGCAAATGGAATTGAAATTGAATGTGAAGGGCGTAGAAGATACGTTTGGCAAACAT
>WNFB01003253.1_pt1 | contig 14585 bp, 14 predicted proteins | sample 5400501 | NCBI WGS metagenome assembly WNFB01 (sample SAMN13153341, study PRJNA577476) | soil metagenome | isolation source: 200 cm saprolite under Douglas fir tree site 2 hole 1 | place: USA:California | collected 2015-04-18
TCCCGCGGAGCGAGGGGGGTTCAAGGGGGTGCGCCGCTAGCACCCCCTTGCTCAATGACGGAGCGGGATTCACTCCCGCGGAGCGAGGGGGGTTCAAGGGGGTGCGCCGCTAGCACCCCCTTGCTCAATGACGGAGCGGGATTCACTCCCGCGGAGCGAGGGGGGTTCAAGGGGGCGCGACGCAGCGCCCCCTTGCTCAATGATATAGACTGGCCCTCTTTTTTTGGGGCAGACGGAAACACCATGGGACTGCTGGCGAAGGTCGTGGAGCGCGTCTCCGATCACCCGGTGCTGTTCATCTTCTGCCGGAGCCTGCTCGAAAACGACTTCAAGGCCATCCGCACCGTGATCCGCCGTGACCTGCGCGTGGGCCAGGGGCTGCGCACGCTCGACCTCGGCTGCGGCCCCGGCGCCTTCGCCGACCTCTTCGACGGCGACGACTACGTGGGCGCCGACCTCAACGCCCGTTACATCGATCACGCCCGCCGCCATCGCCGAGGCACCTTCCTCGTGAGCGACGCCCGCAAGGTGGATCTGCCCGATGGCCGCTTCGATCAGGTCCTCATCTTCGGGCTCCTCCACCACCTCTCGGATCCCGACGCGCGGGCGGTCCTGGCCGAGGCCCGGCGCCTTCTCGTTCCCGGGGGCCGGATCCTCGCCATCGAAGACATCCCCGCCATCTCCAAGGTCAACCTCATCGGGCACCTCATCCACAGCATCGAGAACGGCGAGTACATCCGTCCGCCCGACGAATACCGCAAGCTCTATTCGGAGAAGGCCTCGATCGAGCGCGACGAGGTCTTGCAGAGCGGGATCTGCGATTACTACGCCGCGATCCTGGTGAAGTAGTCCTCGTGGCCGTCAGGGCGCGCGCCGCGGCGGCCTTTCTGCTCACCCTCGCGGCGTGGTGGATCCCGCCGCTGGCTGTCCGCCACGCGCGACCCGTCCTCCTCGACCTCGGCCCCAACGACGCCGACTACGTCCGCGGCTTCCGCGAAGACTGGGAGCCCGATGGGCGGACGCGCTTCCGCTGGGCGGGCCCCGTTGCCGAGCTCCGCCTGCCTCTTCGCGTCATCGGCGAAGGGCACGTCCTGCGCATGCGTGTTCGCCGCCATTTCATTGAGCCATCGCATGTTAGGCTGACGATTGAAGGTCGGACCGCGGCGCTCTTCGACATCCAGGCCGACACGAAGCTCCCCTACCGCACGCTCGAATTCGCGCTCCCGAACCTCGAAGGACGCGAACCGTTCGTGATCAGTCTCCAGGCCGCGTCCGAGAACCAGAGCCCGTGGTCGCTCGCCTTCGATTGGATCGAGATCGAGCGGCGGGCGCCGCGCGCGCTCTTCGGTCTGGTCGCCTCCACGCGATTCCTCGTGCTCATCGCAGTGCTCCTGGCGCTGCTCGTCCCCTCGCTCGCCGGCCTCGATCCACGCTGGGCGCTCGCTCATGCGTTGGCCGTTCTCGGCGCCGCGAGCTGGGCCCTCCACGACGACGCCCTCGCTGCGGAGCGGATCCTGCGCGAGGGAATCGCCGCGTACGCCGCGGCGGGAATGCTCGCGCTCGCCCTCGTGCGCTGGCCCCGCACCCGTCGCGCGCTCGGCATCGCCACCCCCTGGGTGGCCGGTGGCCTCGTCCTGCTCGTGCTCGTCGCCCTCGCGCTGCGCCTGTCGATCCTCCTTCACCCGCGTTTCTACTACCCGGACGTGCGGGTGCATGCGCAGTTCGCATGGGAGCTGGGCCGCCGCGGGCTCGTCACGTTCCTCCGCCGCTTCACCGAGAACCAGTATCGCTACAGCCTCGGCCTGCAGCTCGAGAACGGGCACTGGTACGCCTTCCCCTATCCGCCGGTGTTCTACGTGCTCTGCTGGCCACTCGTGCGCTTGGGTTTCCGGCCCGAGGTCGCCGTGTCCCTGCTCGCGGCGGTCGTCAACAGCCTCGAGGCGCTCCTCGTTTTCAGCATCGCGCGGCGGCTGGAGCGCCCGGAGGGGCTCTCGCTCGGCGCCGCGGCCGCGGTTCCGGTCCTACCCCTCTTCATCGCCCGGCTGAGCCTCGCGTACTTCCCGGCGCTCGTCGGCCACGGCGTCGACGCCGTCGTGATCCTGTACCTCGTCGCTCACCTCGATCGGCTGGATCGCCCACGCGTCGTGATCGCGCTCGGCGCGCTCGTGGCCGCCGCGCTCCTGACCTACACGCAGTCGTTGCTCAACTTCGCGGTGCTGCTGTCGCTCTTCCTCGCGCTGCAGCTGTTCTTCGACCGCAGCCGCGAGGGCCGGCGGCGCCAGCTCGGCCTCGCCGCGGCGGGCGCGTTCGGCGCCACGCTGTCCCTCGCGCTTTTCTACGGCCGCTACGTGCCGATCTTCTACGACATGCGCCGCGGGATCCCGATGGCGGAGGAGCGCGTGCTCCTCGACAAGCAGGAGCAGCAGGCGCGGCAGGCCGCCCGGGCGGGCGAGCTCGTCGCTCCGCCCGAGCCCGAGGACGATCCCTACACGGGTCCACGGGCGGACCTGTGGCGCGGGCTGCGGAAGGCCGGCTGGCGGCTCTACGTGTTCTATGGCCTCTTCGCGCCCGTCGTCGTCGCCGGCGCGCTGCTCGCCTGGCGCCACACGGCGCGGCCGGACGCCGCGCGCTTCGTCGCGGCGTGGGCGCTCACGTACCTGGTGCTGAACCTCGCCTCCGGCGCGCTGCCGGGGCCGAACCTCGTCCGGTACAACAAGGACCTCGAGGTCATCGCGCCGCTGTGCTGTCTCGCCCTGGCTTCGATGGGCGCGTGGCTGTCGACGCTGACACGCGCCGGGGCCCTCGCGTATGGCGCGGCGTTCTGGATGTTCGGGCTGGCGAGGGCGAAGGCATATTTCGTCGAAAGGCTCTGGCTCGAGCGGTGACCCTCATGGGGTGGTCACCCGCTAGATCCGCAATCCTCCGCCCTTGAACGCGCGCTCCAGTCCCGGCAGCAGCTGCTCCGCGAGCAGGCCGTCGAGGCCAGGGTCCTCTTGTCGCGAGCTGACGACGTAGCGCACCCCGGTCGCGCGGGCGAGGCTGCGAAACGCCGGCCCGTCGCCCTCGCGCAGCGCGCGCCAGATCCGCCGGCTGGCTCGTGAGCGCGCGGCCCAGTCCACGTAGGGGCTCGAGTACACCTCGGCCACCACCACGACCTTGCGTCCGGCCGGACCCACGACCTGCAGCGCGACGTCCGGCGAAGCCAGGAACACGTCTTCCCGCGACGTGTGGGCACGGATCCACGCGTACGCCTCTCGAAGATTCGACCGGCTTGCTTCGGCAATTGCCGCCTCGCGCGTGCTCTCGAAATACCCACGGCGCTGGTATTGAGGCAACGCAGCCGCAATCGCCAGGGCGGTCACGGCCGCGGGCGCGAGACGCCACCGCGCGGGTGACACGAGCCAGTGCACGGCGATCGCGCGGCGCCGAGCCACGCACCAGGAGCCACGAGACGGTGCCCGCCACCGCCATGCCCACGAGCGCTCATTGCAAGGCCTTCAAGTAAAAGACGAAGTAGTGGGATGGAACTGGCTGTGGCAGCTTGATTCCCGCCTGAGCGAAGACGTAGCGGTAGCCGAGCTGTCCCGCCGCCGCCGCGGCGAACCCGGCGACAATCGCCACGTCGACGCGGAAGAACCGGGCGCGACGGATGAGCATCCCGGCACCGAGCGCGGCGAGAAGCGCCAGCCAGCCGAAGTGAGTGCTCGCGAAGTCGGAGAAACCATGGAATCCCACCCATTCCCAGCTCATAGGCACCACGTTCCGCACCTGAAGCCGGTAGCGCCACACGATGGAGTACAGGGGCGGCGACGACACGGCGGCGGCGAAGAGCACCAGTGTGAGATGGTCTGTGACGACCGCGAGCACGCGCGGCTGCCGTCGCTCGGATCGCGACGGGGATGGTAGCCAGCCCGCCGCGCGGGCGAGTGCCGCAGTGCTCACGATGCCCGCGAGAATGAACGCGGGCGGTGCCGCGGCGAGGAACGTGAGGCCCAGCCGTCACCCACGCCGGCGCCCACGTGTCGCGGTAGAAGACGAAGCCGAAGGTCGCGACCGTAGCGCCCCAGGTGCCCGCCAGCCGCGCAACCCAGAGATAGAACGCGATCGGTCCGAGCAGGTTCAGGTACGCGCCCGCGCGCACGTAGGTCGTGGGCACGGGAAGGCGGCGCACCTTCGAGAGTCCGGCCACGACGAGCGGCGCGAGCGGATTGTGCCAGAGCGTTTCGCCGCGAGGAGCGCCCTCATCCGATTCTTTTCTGCGTCGCCCTGCGATTTCTGCGTTGAGAAGCTTCTTGATCAGGTCCTGGCGCGGAGGTCGTCGAGGGTTTGCAGCAGCGCGTTCACGAGCTCGTCGCGCTCCACGACGCTGCGCTTGAAGTGCAGCGTGAGCGTGAAGCTCTTGTCCCGCGGCTGGTGGCGAAACACATAGCGGCGCGGACGGCCGCGCGTCTTCTTCGACTCGCGCGCGATCCGGCGGGCGTCATGGCGCGTCGGCGTACCCTCGCGCTGCATGCGCTCGAGCATCGCGATCATCTTTTCCGTCTCCGACTGCCGCACGATCTGAAGCAGCAACGACTTCGCGTGAATGTCGGCCCGCCGACATCTCTCGCGGACTTCCTCGGGCATCGTCGCGAGCGAGAGCGTCTCCGTGATCGACGTGCGGCTCTTGCCGAGCCGCTCCGCCATCTTCTCGTGCGTGTAGCCGTAGCTTTCGGCGAGCGTCTTCAGGCCGTCGGCCTCCTCGAACGCGCTGAGGTCCTTCCGCTGCAGGTTCTCGATGAGCGCGATCTCCATCGTCTCCGCGTCGGAGCTTTCGCGCACGATGCACGGGATCTCGGCCAGGCCCGCCTCGACCGCGGCTCGGTAGCGCCGCTCGCCGGCGATGATCTGGAAGTGGCTGCCCACGGGGCGCACGAGGATCGGCTCCAGGATCCCCTTCTCTCGCACCGACGCGACCAGCTCGGTGAGGTCTCCCATCACGTGCCGCGGCTGCTGCGGGTTCGGCGTGATGTCTTCGATGGGGACGAGCTGTCCCACCGGGAGCCCGCTCGGCCGTCCGAGCTGGTCGACGAAGTGCGGGTCGTGCCGCATGCGCACGGTCTCGGGCAGGCCGAAGCGTCGGGGTCGGGGGCTAGACACGTTCGATGACCTCCTCGCAGAGGCGGTAGTACTCGTAGGCGCCGCTCGATTGCGGAGCGAACGAGAAGATGCTCTGCTTGTGGGCCGGGCTCTCCTCGAGGCGGATGCTCTTCGTGATCGTCGTGCGGAAGACGCGGTTGCCGAAGACCTCCGCGATCGCCTTGCGGACGTCCTTCGAGAGCGTCGTCCGCTTGTCGTGGAGGGTGATCACCGCTCCCAGCAGCTTGAGGTTCGGGTTCGGACGGGAGCGGATCTTCTCCACCGTCTCCAGGAGGTCGTCGGTCCCTTCGAGGGCGAAATAGCTCGATTGCACCGGGATCATCAGGTGCGTGGCGGCCACCAGCGCATTGACCGTGATGAGGCCGAGCGCCGGCGGCGTGTCCACCACCACGAAGTCGTAGCGGTCTTTCACCACGTCGAGACGGTCCTTCAGGCGGAAGTGTGCGTCGATCTCCCCCACCATCTGCGACTCGAGCTTCGCGAGGGCGATCCGGGCCGGCGCGACGTCGAGGTTGGGGACCTTGGAGGAGACGATGACGTCCGGCAGCGCGGCCGCGCCGTTGGCCAGCACGTCGTACATCGTTCGCGGCAGCGCGCGCACGTCGAGGTAGCTGATGGAGGAATTCGCTTGCGGATCGAGGTCGACGAGCAGCGTCTTCTTCTTGCGCATGGCCAGCGCGGCCGCGAGGTTGATCGCGGTCGTGGTCTTACCGACGCCGCCCTTCTGGTTCGCTATGGCGATGACGATCATGGCCGACCTGTGGAAGCACGGCCATCTTAGGTAAGCCTCCGGCCCGGGTCAAGCGAAATCCAAAGGGGTTGGGGGGTGGGGGGCTCCCCGGGACTACATCTTGTATTTGCCGAGCTCGTCGTCGGACAGGCCCTCGAGCCACTTCTGGAGGCGGCCGAGGTCCATGGACTCCTTGCCGGACTCGACGCTGCGGGCGTTCTGGATGACCGTCTCCTCGACGAAGATCGGGGACTTCGTGCGCAGCGCCAGGGCGATCGCATCGGAGGGACGGGCATCCACGGCCAGGGCCTGGTCACCCACCGTGATGTGGATGGTGGCGTAGAAGGTGTTCTCCTTCAGCGCGCAGACGACGATGCGCTGCACGTGGGCGTGCAGGTCGTTGATGATGTTCCTCAGCAGGTCGTGCGTCATCGGACGGGGCGTCTGGACGTTCTCGATCTGGAGCGCAATGGCGTTGGCCTCGAACACACCCACCCAGATCGGCAACACACGCTGGCCGTCCTGGTCGCGGAGGATGATGATGGGCATGTTGGTGATGGGGTCGATCATCAACCCCTTGATGCTCATCTCGATCTGCATGCCACCGCGCCTCCCGCGCTTGCCTACAATATAGGAGCCAAGGAAGCCCCCGTCAATGAATCGATTGGGAGCTTTCCCGTCAGCGAGTTGGCGCCCGCACCGGTGATCTCCACTTCGACCGTACGGCCCAGCAGCTCGGCGGCGCCGGCGAGATGGACGATGCGGAAGTGCCGCGTCCGCCCGGCCAGCCGGCCCGGCCCGGTCACCGCATCCACGAGCACCTCGTCGCGGCTTCCGATGCGTCCGACGTTCAGACGCTGCTGCGAGCGTTGCTGGCGGGCGTTGAGCACCGCCACCCGCCTCCGCTTCTCGCCCTCGGGGATGTCGTCCTCGAGGCGGAAGGCGGTCGTGCCCGGGCGACGCGAGTAGGCGAACACGAAGAGTCCTTCGAAGCCGGCCTCGTCGACGAGGTCCACGGTCGACTGGAACTCCTGTTCCGTCTCCCCCGGATAGCCCACGATCACGTCGCTGGAAAGCGCGAGGCCGCTGACCCGGCCGCGCAAGAGCGCGATCGTCTCGAGGTACTGCCGGCGCGTGTAGCCCCGGCGCATCGATCCGAGGATCCGGTCCGAGCCCGATTGCACAGGCAGGTGCAGGTACGGACAGACTCGAGGCAGGTCGCGCAACGCGTCGGCGAGCCTCGGCGTGACGTGCTCCGGATGCGACGTGGTGAAGCGTAGCCGCTTCAGCTGCGGCACTTCATGGACGCGGGCCAGCAGCTCGGGAAAGTCGACGCCTTCGTGCTGATAGGCATTGACCGTCTGGCCGAGCAGCATCACCTCCCGGTAGCCCTTCGCGACGAGCGACTCCACTTCGGCGACGACGTCCCGAGGCGCGCGGCAGACCTCGGGCCCGCGCGTTCGCGGGACCACGCAGAAGCTGCAGACGTGGTTGCAGCCCTCCATCACGGTGACGTACGCGCGGACGGGGCTCGAGTGGGCCACGGCGGAAGGCGGCACCCTGAACGAATCGGCGCCCCGGTCGAGGTCCACGAGCGGCCCGGCCCCTTCCCGAGCGCGACGGAAGAGCGCCGGCACCTCGGCGACGTTGTGCGTTCCGACGAGCACGTCCACCGCGCGTGCGCGATCCAGGATCGAGGCGCCCTGGAGCTGGGGCACGCAGCCTCCCACGCCGACGAGGAGACCGGGCTTGCGGGCCTTCAGACGCTTCAGCCGGCCCACCGCGTGGTAGAGCTTCTCCGCTGCGCGCTCGCGCACGGCGCAGGTGTTGACGAAGACGACGTCGGCCTCGTCAGCGCGATCCGCCTGCTCGTAACCTTCGGCCAGCATCAACCCGGCCACCTTCTCCGAGTCGTTGACGTTCATCTGGCAGCCGAAGGTTTGGATGAAGAATCGCCTGCTGATTTCTGTCGTCATCATCGGCAGATCGCGCTCATGCCCTCACGCCCTGCCTCACCATTTCTCGGGCATGGCGGCGGGCCGTCTCGGTGACCGTCTCACCGCCGAGCATGCGGGCGACTTCCTCCACGCGCTCGGCGTCGGCCAGCGCGCGCACGTCGGTGATCGTCCTTCCGCGCTCCACGCGCTTGCGCACCACGAAGTGGCTGTCGGCCATCGAGGCGATCTGCGGCAGGTGCGTGACGCAGAGGACCTGGTGGTGTTCGGCGATCGCTCGCAGCTTGCGCCCGACGACCTCGGCCACGCGCCCGCCGATGCCCGCATCCACCTCGTCGAACACGAGCGTCTTGCCCTCCTCCGGGTCGTCGTGGGTGGCCACCGACTTCAGCGCGAGCAGGATGCGCGACAGCTCGCCCCCCGACGCGATGCGGGCCAGGCCGCGCAGCTCCTCTCCCGGGTTCGGGGAGATCAGGAACTCGGCCGTCTCGAGTCCCCGCTCCGTCCAGACGGCGCTGTCATCGTCCCCCGCCACGTCGGGCTGGAACTGCACCTTGAAGCGCGTCTTCTCCATGGCCAGCTCGGCCAGCTCCGACTGCATCTTCTTCTCGAGATCCCGCGCGGCGGAGCGCCGCTTCCGAGACAGCGTCCGCGCCGCCGCCAGGTACTTCCCCGCCAGCTCCTCCCTCTCTTGCTGGAGCGCCGCCTCGCGCTCTTCGGGGCTGCCGAGGGAGGCGAGGTCGGCCCGGCACCGCGCGCCGAATGCGATCACCTCCTCCACCGTGGCCCCGTACTTCCGCTTCAGGCGCTCGACGAGGTCCAGGCGCGACTCGATCTCGTCCAGCCGGCCCGGGCTCACCTGCAACGCCTCGCGGTAGTCGCGCAGGAAGAGCGCCAAGTCGTCGAGGCTCGCGCGCACGGCCGCCTTCGCTTCCAGATGAGGTGCCAGCCGCGGGTCGATGGCGGCCAGCTCCTCGACCTTGCGGTAGACCTGGCCCAGGCGGCTCACGACCGCGTCCTCGTCGTCGTAGAGGAGCCGGTAGGCGTCGCTCGACAGCTCGGCCAGGCGGCCGGCGCTCGCCTGGATCTGTTTTTCCTGGCGCAGGGCTTCCTCCTCGCCCGCGGCGAGGTGCGCCTTCTCGATCTCGGCGGCCTGGTAATCGAGCATCTCCCGCCGGCGCTCGGCCTCCCGCCGATCGCGTCGAAGCGCCTCCAGCTCCGCCTCGACCTCACGCAGCCGCCGGAACGGAGCGGCCAGGGCTTCCGCGTCATCAGCGAGCCCGGCATGACGGTCCAGCACGTCGATGTGAGTCTCCGGATCGAGCAGCCCCTGCGGCTCGTGCTGGCCGTGGATGGCGGCAAGCCACGGGGCCAGCTCGCGCAGTACGCTGACGGGCACGAGGGCGCCGTTGACGGTCGCCTTGCCCTTTCCGGAGACATGGACCTCCCGCCGCAGCACGAGCTCTTCGCCGTCGACGGGCAGGCCGTGCGCCTCGCCGGCCCGCGCCGCGCCGGCGCTTTCGAACACTGCCTCCACGACCGCGCGCTCCTCGCCGGTTCGGATCAGCTCGGAGGAAGCGCGCGCGCCGAACAGAAGGCCCAGCGCATCGATGAGGATCGACTTGCCCGCGCCTGTTTCTCCGGTCAGCAGGCTCAACCCGGAGCCGAACTCCAGCTCCAGCTCGGCGATGATCGCTATGTTATTGATCCTGAGCAGCTTGAGCATCGAGGCGGGCCGCGCGAGGCAGAATAGCACATCCCTTGCGGCCCTGTAAACGATGATGCGGCAACGAGAAGCCAGGAAAGGCCCGCCCCGCGGGCATTTCAGCCGCCGACGGGCGATTCCGTTTGACAGTCCCCAAGCTATTGTGGCAGTCTGGGCCGTCGACGCTACTTAAAGAGGTCCGGTGCCCTCCAGCTCGCTCTTCCTCCTGGGTCAGGCCAGCACGGCGTTCTCCGGGGGCGCGGTCGGCGCCCTTTCGCACATAGGCCTGGCCGCCAAGGCGGTCCTGGTCGTCCTTTGCATCTTCTCGCTCGTGTCGTGGGCCATCATCATTTACAAGGGCGTGGCGCTGCGCCGCGCCTATACCCAGTCCCAGATCTTCCTCCAGGTCTTCCGCAAGAGCAGCAAGTTCTCAGAGGTCAACTCGGTCTGCCTCCAACTCAAGGCGAGCCCGCTCGTCGGGGTGTTCCAGGCCGGCTACCTGGAGGTGAACCAGCAGGTGCGCGGAGGCTCGCAGGGCAGCGTCGCGCCCGCGGCGCGCCCCACCGTGAAGAGCCTCGACTCGCTGTCGCGCGCGCTGGCCCGCGCGGCCACGGTGGAGGCGACGCGGCTCGAGCGCCGGGTGAGCTTCCTCGCGACGACGGCGAGCGTGACGCCCTTCATCGGCCTGTTCGGCACCGTCTGGGGGATCATGAACGCGTTCGAGGAGATCGGGCGTACGGGCTCGGCCAACCTGGCGGTGGTGGCACCGGGCATCTCCGAGGCCCTCATCACCACCGCCGCCGGGCTCGCGGCCGCCATCCCGGCCGCGATCTTCAACAACTTCTACGCGAGCCGCATCCGCGTGCTGTCGTCGATGATGGACGACTTCGCGCTGGAATTCCTCAACATCGTCGAGCGTAACTTCACGTAGCATGCAGGCGGGAGGCAGCGAAGGCGGCACCCACGCCGCCGCCACCTATCGGGGGCTCCGCAACCGGCGGACCGTCTCGACCCTCGGCGAGATCAACGTCACTCCCCTCGTCGACGTGGTCCTGGTGCTGCTCCTCGTCTTCATGGTCACGGCGCCGATGATGAGCCGCGGCATCGACGTCTCGCTGCCCGTCGCCAACCAGCCCCAGACCGATCCCGAGGAGCGCATCACCGTCTCGATCAACGCCCAGGAGCGCATCTTCGTCGGCGACCGCCCCATCAACCTCCAGCTCCTCGAGGACACGGTGCGGGGAATGATGGAAGGGCGGACGCACAAGGTCGTCTACCTGCGGGCGGACGAGGGCCTCCGCTACGGCCGGGTCATCGCGGTCGTGGACAAGCTCAAGAGCGCGGGCGTGGACCAGATCGGCTTCGTGTACGTGCTGCCCGGCGAGAAGGCGCGGCGGTGAACGACCCCGTCGACCGGCTGCTCTCCGAGCGCGAGGCGATGGACCGCGGCTGGCCGGGGGGCGTCCTGGTCTCGCTCTTCGCCCACCTGATGCTGGTGGGCGGGGCCTTCGCGATCATGCTCTTCTCCCCGCACGAGCCGCCGCTCAAGGTGATGGACGGTTTCGTGGTGCCCCTGCCCGCCGGCGGACTGGGGCGGCCCAGCGTCGAGCCGCCCGCGCCGGCGCCGGCCGCCACCGCCGAGCCGGCTCCATCCGAAGCGCCGCCGGCGCCGAAGCCGGAGCCGCCGAAGGTGATCAAGCCTCCGAAGGAGGAGCCGCGCAAGGGCCTGCCCGAGCCGGACGCCCGCCGCGCGAAGGCGCGGCCGGAGCCGACTCCCCCGCCCCGTTCCGCGTCCAACTCCGTCGGAGGAACGGGAGCGCGAGTGGAAACCCCCGGCTTCGAGTTCGGTCCGCCCGGACCCGGTGTGCCCGGGGGTACGGACATGATGGGTGACTGGTACCTGGCCGGGGTCCAGCGAAAGGTGTGGACGGTGTGGATGCAGCAGGTCAAGGCCAACTTCACGCAGCCGATCACCGTGCAGTTCACGATCCTGGCTGACGGCTCCCTCGACGAGGACGTGCGCGTCGTGCAGACGAGCGGCGTCGCCCTGCTGGACCTCGCCGCCAAGCGCGCGATCTACAACGCGGCCCCGTTCGGCCCCTTGCCCAAGCACTATGGAACAACCCGCTTCACGATCCAGGGCATCTTCAAGCCCGCACAATAGCGCCGTCGCGGTCCTCGCCGTCGGCGTGGCGCTGGCGCTCGCCCGCGACAGCCGGCCGGCCCAGGCTCCTCCCTCCCCGCCTCCGACGATCGTCATCGGCGGCGGCTTCGACCGCTTCGCGGTGCCCGACTGCATGCCGCGCAAGGGAGACGAGGCGAGCCGCGAGGTCTGCCGGACCGTCACGCAGGTGCTGAGGGCCGACCTGGGGTTCGAGAGCCTCTTCAAGTTCGTGCCCCCGAGCCTCATCAGCGCGATCCCGCCGATGGACCCCGAGGCGCCGAACTTCACGGACTGGAAGGGCATCGGGGCCAGCGTGCTCGTGGTCACCCGGGCCCAGGTGACGGGCGGCGAGGCCACGGTGGAGCTGCGCGTGCACTCGGTGGAGACGGGACAGTCGATGCTCGCCAAGCGCTACTCGGGCCGGGCCGACAACCCGCGCGTCTTCGCTCATCAGGCCTCGGACGACCTGATGACCCTGGCCAACTACCGGGGCGTCGCGCGGACCAAGATCGCCTTCGTCTCCGACCGCGACGCGGTGCCCGGACGGAAGACGAAGGAGATCTACGTCATGGACTACGACGGCTACAACCCCCGGCGGGTGACCGTGAACCGCTCGCTCAACATCCTCCCCAACTGGAGCCCGGACGGCCGGTCGCTCGCCTACGTCTCGTACCGCCGCGGCAACCCGGACATCTTCGTGGCGTCGATCTACGAGGGGAAGAGCACCGACCTCACGGGCGACAAGGGCGGCGGCGCCTTCGCGCCGTCGTTCAGCCCTGACGGCAAGCGCGTGGCCTATGCGAGCAGCCGCGCCGGCAACATGGACATCTGGGTCGCGAACGTGGACGGCAGCAGCCCGCGGCGGCTGACCTCCACCGGCGCGCTGGACACCGCGCCGACGTGGAGCCCCACCGGCCAGGAGATCGCGTTCACCTCCGATCGCTCCGGCACGCCGCAGATCTACGTGATGGACACCGAGGGGCTGAACGTCCGCCGGCTGACCACCGTCGGCAACTGGAACGACGCGCCGTCCTGGAACCCGTCGAAGCAGTTCAGCGAGATCGCCTACACGGCCCGGCTGGAGAGCGTCGGCCTCGACATCGCCGTCGTCGACATCGCCACCCGCCAGGTCCGCCAGCTCACCCAGGGCCGCGGCTCGTGCGAGTACCCCTCGTGGGCCCCGAGCGGCCGCCATCTCACGTTCGCCTGCGGGCGCGGCGGGAAGTGGCAGATCGCGGTCGCGGATCGGCTGGGCCAGACGATCACCATGCTGCCCGCCGGTCCCGGCAAGAACGAGCAGCCGGACTGGGGGCCGTGACCCATCGCGAACAGGGAGGATCCATGAACCGTCGCCTCACCCATGCCTGGCTGGTCCTGGCCGTGGCCGCATCGCTCGCCGCGGGCTGCGGGGGAAAGAAGCGGCCGCCGGCCGTCTCCACCGCGCCGCCCTCCTCGGGCGAGCCGTCAGGCCGCAGCCTTCCCACCGAGGTGCCGCCCGCGGGGGAGCCCGGGCCCGACGTCCGCACGCTGGGCCCCGAGGCCGCCCGCGGCGAGGACTTCACGGCTTCCGACGCCGAGACCGGCGAGGGCGGCCCGCTCGCGGACATCCATTTCGAGTACGACTCGGCCAACCTCACCAACCAGGCCCGCTCGGTGCTGGAGAAGCACGCCCTCTGGCTCCAGAACCACCGCGTCGCCAAGGTGCTCGTCGAGGGCCATTGCGACGAGCGCGGGACGGTCGAATACAACCTCGCGCTCGGCGAGAAGCGGGCGCGCGCCGCGCGCGACTACCTCGCGAGCCTGGGCGTGGCGTCGGAGCGCCTGCGCACGACCTCCTACGGCAAGGAGCGGCCGCTCGACACCGGGAACAACGAGGGGGCGTGGGCCGCGAACCGCCGCGCGCACTTCGCGGTCTCGCGATGAGGCGAGCGAGCTGCGGCCCGATGCTATGATGCCGCCATGACCGCTCGATTCGTGCTCGCCGGCGCTCTCCTCGCCCTCGCCGCCCCGGCGTGGGCCGTGAACAAGGACATCGAGCGCCTCCAGATCCAGATCGCGGCGCTCCAGGGGCAGATCGCGGACCTGCAGCGCACCGCCGAAGACAACCAGCGCGAGATCAAGCGCCTCGGGGACACGCTCGCCGAGCAGAACGCGTTCCTGCGCAAGGCGCTCCAGGACCGCCGCACCCAGGACGACGCGCTCCAGACCGCGATCAAGGAGTTCGGCGAGCGGGTGGCGGAGCTCGAGGAGCGGCTGCAGCAGCCGGCGCCCGCGGCGCCCGCGCCCGTCCTCGTCGCTCCCTTCCCGGATGCGGGCCCCACCCTGCCCGCGCCGGCCGCCGGCCCTCCCGCCGCCGCTCCCCCGCCGCCGCGAGAGCTGTACAGCCAGGCCTACGCCGACTATGCCCGCGGCAACTACGACCTTGCGATCCAGGAGTACCGGGAGTACCTGCGCAACTATCCCAACACCGATCTTTCCGACAACGCGCAGTACTGGATCGGCGAGTGCTATTACTCGAAGGGGCGCTACAACGAGGCGGTGGCCGCGTGGGACGACCTGCTGCGCGACTATCCGGCCAGCGACAAGATCCCCGATGCCCGCTACAAGAAAGCCGTGACGTTGGAGCGGCAACCTCGGCCGGGATCCCGAGATCCGCTACACGCAGAGCGGCGAGCCCATCGCCAACTTCTCCCTGGCCACCAACGAGACCTGGACCGACAAGAGCGGCCAGAAGCAGGAGCGGACGGAGTGGCACCGGGTGGAGGTGTTCGGCAAGCCGGCCCAGGTCGTCCGCGACTACCTCACCAAGGGCCGGCAGGTCTACGTCGAGGGCAGCGTCCGCTACGACGAGTGGACCGACAAGGACGGCAACAAGCGCAACACCACCAAGAT
>WNFB01003100.1_pt1 | contig 14584 bp, 12 predicted proteins | sample 5400501 | NCBI WGS metagenome assembly WNFB01 (sample SAMN13153341, study PRJNA577476) | soil metagenome | isolation source: 200 cm saprolite under Douglas fir tree site 2 hole 1 | place: USA:California | collected 2015-04-18
GTAAAGCGTGCAAATATGGGGATGTGAAAGCTTCGAGATAGATCTTGCCTCTTGCTCAAATCTGCGGCGAAGTTCGATGTTTTGCGCCAGCGCAGAAGGAAGGACCTTGATGGCAACGACACGGCCCAAGCGGGTATCTCTGGCACGATACACTTCCCCCATCCCACCGGCCCCGGCAGGGGAAAGAATTTCGTATGGACCGAGTCTCTTGCCAGCAGCGAGGGGCATGTTCTCGCCTGAATTATATTACTGTTTGCGAACTCCCCCATCCGGTCTGGTAAGTCCACAAACTTCGGCGGACGCCGCAATTTCGAGCAGGACGCGGCGCCGAACCGAAACTATTTCCTTTTGGCTCAGTTCGCCGCAATCGCGCTAACCTCAGATTGTGCTTACGGTTGTCTGTGCCAAAACTACGGCCTTGGCAAATTCGGCCCGGCACGATCAGATCTGATGTGATTCGGGCGGATTGTGAAGGAAAAGGGAATGGAGGGTACGTACGGATGGTTGCAGGCCCCCGCAACCAACGAGGTTGCTGACCTAGGGACGGCCGGTAACCTCTTGACTTTTATACGGGTTTCATCCCTCAATGCGGTGATCCAGTGACCTGAATCGAGATTGTATGGCGTAACCCAACCCCAGTCCAGAGCAGAAAGCGGATTCGAGGCCATGCCGGCCTCGTTGGTCGAGCTTCGACAATCTGGATACTTAAGAGTGCAGCCATGGCAGGGATCAGAAAAGCTAGGAAGCTTCAGCCGCCATCGCTCTTCGAGATGATCATCACAGTGCCTCCCGGAACCTGCGCTGCCACTCACCCGCGTTTCCCGCTGCCGGAGATAATTGCTGAACGCCAACCCTCGGCTCGATGAAAGGACTCCCGCGGCGTGGATCTCTGGAGCACCAGAACGCTGAAATCCCTGGTTGTGCCTGGGGGCATACTGCTGCTTGCCGCCGCCGCCCTGCTCGAGGGCGGCTTTCTGCTCATTCCCGCCTCCGCCGTCGACTTCTACTATTACGCTGTCTTCGGCGCCGGAATTCTGCTCGCCTGGCGCTTCCACTCCAGCCGCGTTCTCTTTGCCCTCATTATTCTTTTTCTGGCGCACCGGGCTGTCGAGTTCTTCTCCGCTAGCCGAGCCGTATCCGCTGGCCCCGGCCGCATCGCGTTCGAAGCCATCGCTTTTCTGCTGCCGCTGAACTTCATCATTCTTTCCTTGATTCCCGAGCGCGGCGTGGCGCTTCCCGCCATCGCCTCCCGCTTGGGACTATTGTTCTTCGAGTCCGTGTTCGTCGCCGTCATCTGCCGCCCCGGAGAAACCACCGGCCCCGCTTTTCTCCATCGCGCCTTCCTGGGACAGCGCCTGTTCGCCTGGAACCGGATTCCGCAACTGGCCTTGCTTGCTTTTGCCGCGGCTCTCGCAATCTTGCTGATTCGCTTCCTGCTCTTTCGCAAAGCGGTGGAGAGCGGCCTGCTGTGGTCGCTCGCTGCAACCTTTCTGTCATTGCAGTCGGGCGGCGTGGGACGAATCTCCAGTGCGTATGTGGCGACGGCAGGCCTTATTCTCGTCAGCTCCATCATTGAGAACTCATATTTTCTGGCCTATCACGATGAACTGACTGCGTTGCCCGCGCGCCGCGCCTTCAATGACGCGCTACTCCGCCTGCAAGATCCCTACGCGGTCGCGGTTGTAGACATCGATCATTTCAAGAATTTCAACGACACTTACGGCCACGAGACCGGCGACCAAGTGCTGCGCATGGTGGCCGGAAGACTTGCCCGCGTGACCGGCGGCGGCCAGGCCTTCCGCGTCGGCGGGGAAGAATTCTCCATTCTGTTTCCGGGAAAATCGCAGGCAGAAGTCCTCCCGCACCTGGAACTGCTCAGGACCGTCATCGCCGGATCTACCTTTCGCGTGCGTGGCGGTCAGGAGCGCCGCCGCGCTCCCCGCGGGCCGGACCGAAGAATTGCAGATGGAAAAGATGTCGCTCGCCGAAAAACTGCCCGGCCCGATCGCGCCCACGGGCAGAGCGCCAACGGCAACATCTCCGTGACCGTCAGCATTGGAGTGGCGGAACCGACCGCAAGAACGCGGGAAGTCGAGCAGGTGATTCAGGCGGCGGACAAAGCGCTATACCGTGCCAAGCAAGCCGGTCGAAATCGGGTGGAGGCCGCAAGCACACTCCGTGCCCGCCCCTCGCGGCTCACTAAACGCCGTCCCGTGATTTTATAGATTGGCTGGCGGTTACTCTGGCAGCGACAGAGGGAAGCCTAGCAGGACTTTCACCGAGACCGGCTGTCCCTTGAGTTCAGCCGGCCGGAACACCCACTTATTCAATGCCGCAAGGATGCGGCTGGTTAGTCGGTCATCGGGGCTTTGCATTACCAACATCTGCTGCAGCTTCCCCCGCGTGTCCATAATCGCGTAAACCACTATCAGTCTTCGCAGATATTTCTGGACCAGCTCAACCGGAAACTGAGGCATATCCTTGACCACGGGGAAAGGCGGCATCAGACCTTCTGCACTTCGACTTGCACCACTGTCCGCACTCGGATCACGCAGCAGAGCATACTGCAGAGTCAACGCCGGGGCAGGGTCGTCCGCGCTGCTCATATCGAGATAGACGGTATAGACTTTCTCATCAGCGAAAACGCCAAAGTCGGGTAGCCCGCCGCCGCTGCTAGCCGTCGCGACAACGGTCATGCCGTAAGCGGTCTGCGGTGCCACGTGCCACGTGGACTTCCCGGCAGCTCCGCTCCCTGAACCACTTCCTTGGATTGTGATGCCCGCGAAAGCCCCTCCGCCGTGGCCGGCGCCTGCGCCCGTGCCGCTGCCGGAGCTGTGTCCCGCTCCCTCTCCCATCCCTGGTCCCACTCCCGATCCACGACCGGCGCCTGTGCCGCTTCCACCGTTGCCGGAGCCCTTCCCACTTCCTGTGCCCGTACCCACTCCGCCGCTACCCCCAACACTCGAGCCCTCGCCGCCGTTGCCCGCTCCCCCCGCGATCGCTGCCGCATTCCCGCCTGAAGCACTGCTCTCAGCCCCGATCCCGACCGCTGCGGAAGGAAGGCCCCCCATTTTCGAGCCGGGGCGCGGCTGGGCAGAGGCGGCATTGGCATCAGGGGAGATGGCAAAGCGTCCGCGTGCCTCGCCTGCAGGAACCTTCACCGGCTGCCCAGGCGGCGCGGGCATGGGACTCAGCGCCACCAGATTTTGCAAGTCGGTTCCGCGGGTTGGCACAGGGGAGATCTGTTCTGGCCTGGGCGGCTCGATGGGCTTGTCCCTCTTATCAGCAACACGCTTTGGAGATTTGCGTACCACTAAAGGCGGCGGAGCATTGACCGGTAACGCCAGCTTCGGTGGCTCGATCGGGGTCGTCGGCGCAGGCTGAAAAACCGGCATATCCGGTTGGCTTGGCATCAACTCAGGCAAAGCACTGGCCCGCAACTTCAGCTTCGGTGGCTCCAGCGGCTTCATCGGCGTGGGATGGAAAACCGGGGTTGCCTTGTTCGCCCTTACGTCGAGCGGGCGAGGCCCCGCATCCGTCATCTGCACCATGTTCGGCAGGGGCGCGAATTTCTGCAAAATGGGCGGATACTCCAACGCCGGTTGCAGCACGGTCTGAAGGCGGTTGGTGGGATTGGGCGGATCGGAAACAATCGGCTGTGGCCCTGGATAGCTGAGGCCCTTGCTGTTACTCGCTGGCGCCGCTGACGGTGCCTTCCGTGCAATCCCTGGCGCTCCTCCGGGATGGCCGTCGCCTTCGCTCCCCCCTCCCAGCAGAGGAAGGTAGATCACCTGCTTTGGATTGCTGAGATCAATGACTTGGGTCAGCTCGGCCGGGCTGGCCCGGTGAATGTAGCTGTAACTAAACGACCCAAAAAATAGGATGAAGAATGCAATTTCATGAGCGATCACCGAATAGACGAGACCGCGGCCCGGTCGGTAGCCATGACCCACTTCGGTGAAGGTGAGCCCGACCGACTCTGGTTCCGGCTCGGGCTGCCTTGGGAGAAATTCGGGCGGTGTCTGAGGGATCAGGGAAAGTAGAGACATCATTCAGTACCCTGGGCCCTTTAGTAAGCGCTCGCCGTTGGCGTGATCAAATTTCAAGACACCGCCCTTTCCGCCTAGACTGCTTTCGACTTGGATCACGTCACTCATTGCAGCAGCGAAACCTTCAATACGTTGTAGGCGGCCTTGGGGTTCAGCGCCATGTTGATGGTTGGGGTACCTCCCATATTTAACGTATCGGTAATGATTTCTCCCAGGACGTAGCTGGATGAGCCGGAATTGCCCTGCAGAGCAAAGTTCGAGCCGAAGCTGGTCCCGGCAGCGCAACTGCCGATGTTGGTGCAGACGGTAGCAGAGCAGCCCGTCCCCGTGCCGCTGGAGTTACACATATGGAAGTACATGGAGCCGGCCAGCAGAAAGCCGCCACCCCCTCCCCACCCTCCTCCTACGTCGCTTGACCGGTCCTGGAAGAAGAGGATTCCGCGGAACTGGCCCAATGCGTCACCGTAGGGTCCTGTGCAGGGGGCGAGCAGAACGTTGCCACTCAAAGTGGAAGGAAGACCAAGGTTCGGGTCGGGGGCTGGCCCACCTGGGCACTGCACCAAGGACGTGTTAAAGGGCGTCAGACCAGATTTGCCTGAATTTGATCCCACACACACCAACCCGCTCTGCCCACTGCATGGCGGGGTTTGAGGACTCCCGGTGAGGTAAAACATTGTCCCGCCGATGTTATTCGGAGCTGCGGGCGTTACCGTACTTGGGCGAACAATGGAGTTCGCCTGCAATGCCAACCCGTGGTTCAGATAGTACACACCCGGGTCGAAAATCGCGGTCTTGTTCTTCACGGTGATGCCATTGGGGTAGTATCCTGCCGCATACTCGTCGCACCCAGCGGGGTCCGGGCAACCGTTAGTGGTCTGTCCAGCCGGTATTGTCTGGTACGGGGCCGTATAGGTAGTCATGCCCGTGGTGGTGGGTGCCGCGATTTGCGCGAACGGATCGGCAATGGGAGGCCCAGAACCCCACGAGCCGGTTGCCCCGGGGTAGAAGCCTCCCCCGCCCGTGGGGAAAGTCGGGGGGATCGGGGTGCCAGGACAGTTTCCCGAACTGTACGTATGACTCTGTGGGCCGCCCCAGACACCGAGGCTACTGCCAGTAAACGAGTTGCCGCCACATTCAAGATTTATTCCGGCGTTGCCACCCATACTTACGGCTGTGGCGCTGCTCGAGTTCACCTCGATGCTCCTGCTTGCGCCGCCGAGAACTGCGATTGTCGGTGTGCCTGAGATACTGAGAGAGCCCGACAGCGTGGGGTGGAGGACAATGATCGGAATAGGCGACTGAGCCTGCTGTAGGCCGCACACCGCCATGGCGCGGACAGCCGCGTTGCCTCTGCCGCTGAGCATGCTGGAAAAGAAGGTCTGGGTATTATCGAGGACGTCCACCCTTATGAAGGGAACAATGCCGTTAAGCAGGGCAGGCGGCGGCGCCGTCACACCGGGCGGAGCCGATGCCGCAGCCTGGAGGTTGAGATATACATTGTTACCGGTCGAAGGAGAGGAAACAGGAATGCTACTGTTGTACCCGTTCAGGGCAGCATATTGGCACGGGGCGTATGTGGGGTGGGCGTTACAGTCGAAACCCGCAGCTGCGGTTGCGGTGAAGCCTCCCTGATTCGTCGTTCCGTTTGAAGCGTCAGCCAGAAGATCCATTGCCCCGGCGGTGCAGGCGGCGTCTGCCGCGGTTTGCGCTGCCTGCCGGTGGAACCAGAGATTGGCCATGTCCACAGCGAAACCAACGGCGCCCAACAGAAAAATACCCAGGGCGAGCACCACGAACACCAGGGCCTGGCCCGCCTCGCCACGCAGACGGCGATCAGTCTTCCTCGAAGCATTGGTTCTCATAATTGACCTCGCTCCTCGCAGTGCGACTCAATTCTCCCACTCTCAATTCATGATACGGCCCTGGGCAGCCGCGTTAAGGGTTACCGTGGGCCATCCCAGACCAAAAAAAGGCTGATACGGGTAACTCACCGTGATCCGGACCAGGCACGACGGGTCGTTGCAGGCTGCGCCGTTGTTGCCCCCAGGGTTGTAGTCCACCGTGACGGTCATCGCGGAAGTGTCATGAAACGAATACTGGGCGTAGGTTTTGACAACGCCATAGAGGCCAGTCGAGGGGGTGGTACTCACACAACCGGGATCCGTCCCGGGCGGCGCGGCCGGTCCGTCGATGTCTGGTGCCGAACTTGGCCCACTCGGGCACGAATTCTTCGACCCATGCACGATGGCGTAGCGCAGACCCTCTTTCGCCGAATCCGCCAGCACGTTGTAGGCGTGAATCATCAGCATGAGTTCAATGATGCCGAAGACAAGGAGCATGAGAAACAAAGCCGTCAGAACGAATTCCACTGAAGCCTGGCCCTGGGTATTCTTGCGGAACCATCTCCGGCCGCTCACGGGTTTCTCTCTCACAGTATTCATAGGTCTCAATTCATGGCCCGCATCTCGGCAAACCGCGTAAATGTGCAGCAGGTACCGTTGTTTGAATCATAGCCAGGCAAAAATCTGACCGGCACAGTGAAAGGCGGCACGTCAATCAACGGGGGGAAGGTGTATGTCACGGCAACGCGCTGCAAAGCGAAATGAGTCGGCTCCGGGTCGGGATCGGGTAGCGGGCTCCCAGCGGCGCCCGTGCAAGTAGTGGGAGAGCCTGAGCATGAGCAAGTCCCCGACCCGCTATTGCAGGTCACGCACTTCGAGGTCGGTGGCGAAGCGCTAGTCATTCCCAGCTTCTCGGAGCAAATCTCAATAGTCGCTGCAGTTGAAGGCGACCAGAGTGCGCCTGTCATATCCTGGTAGGTCAGATAACCAACGGAAGTGCTGGTCCCAGCCGGGCCGGGATTCGGTAGAGTTTGGGTTGCAGGAGACGGTGTAGAAAATCCCAGCATCGAGTACTCCACTCCACTCCGCGGAGCCGCCGTCAGATTCAACGCCACCAGAAAGAGATAGCCAAAGTTCACCGCGTTGAGCACCACCGCCAGCAGGAGCGGCATAAGCAGAATGATCTCCACCAGATTCTGCCCAGAAGTACCGCGCACCAATTCACTCTTACCAATTCTCAAGGCAATCACCTCAAGCCACCCGGGCGCCGAGCCTCAACCCCTCGGCTCGAACGCGCGTTTCTGTATTCTCCGGCAGCACTGTTTCTGCATAATCTTCTTCCGGCGCCACACCCGTGATTTTGAGCTGGTTCAGCAGGCGATGCAAGTAACACCGGCTGATGCCTAATTCCCGAGCCGCTTTCAGCTTGTTTCCCGCATGCATGTGCAGGGCGGAGCGCACCAATTCCCGCTTGAAGCTCTTGACGGCCTCGTGGAAAGAGGCGCTCGGCGCCTCCTCAGGTACTGTCAGCCCTTTGAGCTCCGATGGTAGATCTTCCACCCCGAGATGCTGGTTGCCGTTGGCCAGAACCAGGCTGCGCTCGACCACGTTCTGCAGCTCACGAACGTTACCCGGCCAGCTGTGCCTCGCAAGCGCGCTCATGAACCCGGGAGTCAGGCTTCTAGCGTGTTTGTTGTGAGCTTTGGCAAACATCCTCAGGAAATATTCCGCCAGCAGTGGAATATCCTCCCCTCTTTCCCGGAGCGGAGGCATATGAACTCTTACCACCGAAATGCGAAAATACAAGTCTTCCCGGAAGGTGCCTTCTTGCACCATTTTTTCCAGATTTCGGCTGGTGGCACATATCACACGAACATCAACGGGCTGGGGGACGTTCGAGCCCAGGCGCTCCAGGGTGCGCTCCTGCAAAACCCGTAGCAGCTTGGCCTGTAAGGGTAGCGCCAGATCGCCAATCTCGTCGAGAAAAATCGTGCCCCCCTTGGCCTCCTCGAAGCGGCCACGACGGGCCTGCGTAGCGCCTGTGAAAGCGCCTTTCTCGTGGCCGAAAAGCTCGTCTTCGATCAAGGATTCAGGGAACGCGCACACCGAAAAAGCAACGAAGGGTTTATCCGCCCTTTGGCTGAGGCGATGGATGGCGTGCGCGACCACACCTTTCCCCGTTCCGCTTTCACCCGTGATGAGCACGGTGGTGAAAACGCCGGCAACCTTGCGAATCAGTTCGTTCACCTGCTCCATGGTCTTGCTGTTTCCGAGCAGCCCTTCGACGTGTGCGGAACAAAGGAATCTTTGCGCGGAGGCGAGATCGCGCGCCAGAACTGCGCGGCGATGCGCTGCATCCAAAGCGAACTTAAGTTCCTTGATGTCAAGCGGCTGCGCCAGGAAGTCAACCGCGCCCTGCTTAAAGGCCTCCATGGCTCTTTCCCTACGCGTGTCCCAACCGAAGGCGATCACCGGCGGAGCGCCAGCTTGTTCAGACGCTGCCCGCAGCAAAGCGCGCGAGTCTTGAGCGGCGGAATTGCCACTCTGCAGATCCAGATTGACCAGGACAACATCGAGTTCTTGGGCGTCGAGCTGGCTGATTCCAGTCTCCACAGCCGAGACCTGCCGGAGCGCGTAGCCCCGCCCCAGGACTTGCTGCAGAACTTGCCCGAAGGCCTCGTCGGGATCGACCAAAAGTATGTGTTTTTCGTGACTTGAGTGTGGCAACTAGATACCCCCTCCCACTCTAGCTAGGGCCACCGGCGCGGACAGCATGCACCGCGTTGACGAGCAGGTCGCTAGCAATTAGGCCGATCTGAATAACTTACAATCCCTCGTTTTATCTTCCGAATTATATCCAGCGTGCGTGGATACGCTCTTAGGGGGTCGAGAGTCAGACACCACCACACTAGTCTTGGGGGGAGGTTAGATTCGGATCATGCCGGGCCACAACTAATCCCTTCTGTCCGTGACGCAAACCAATTCCAAAAAGGGCTTCCCAAACGCGATAACCCAGACGAATAGGGGGACCGCACGAGCCCCACTACGTGTGTATACAACCCTGCAAATATCAGACCAAAAAGGTAACACATAACTCTTTTCTCGTCTAGAGCTTTTGCAATTTGCCCCGCTGGTATAGCGCAGAACTGTGCACTAATTGTGCAGAACCGAACTCACGATTGCACTAGGCTCGCGGTCCACCAACTGCCATCGCACGGTCGAATCGAATCCATCGGTGTTAACAAACGTAGAAACCACGAGTTGCAATGCGGTCTCAGCTTGAGACGCATTCTCAGGGTACGAGGGAGGCCACCCTACCCCCGATTGCCTCAGGAGGATCTCGTGGGTACATGCAGCGCCCTACCCCTCCGATCTTGGCTTGGGAACGCTTCTCGATCGGACAAGGTCCAACAGGCCGAAGCTAAACAAGCACTTAGCTATTGGCAGAGCAGTTGCTAAAATGACCCTTTAAGACCTAGTTGATGCGCTCCGCAGACCAAATTGAGAACCGCGAAGTCCACTCCAATGCCAGAGTGGATAGTGGAAGAGAGCGCGTGTCTGCCGGACGGTCAGAGGACCGAGGGTCGGTATGGAGCCGAACTAAACTGCGTAGTTGGCTTCTCTTTGTTTTCCCTTTTCCAGTCATGTTGACCGTGCTCCTTGTCACCCTTGAGTTCATGATGTCGCACCGGAATGTCAGCGACCCCGATATTTGGTGGCACCTGCGCAACGCAGAATACCTCTTTCAGCACCACCATCTTCCACACTTCGACATGTACTCTTTCACAGTTGCGGGCCATGCTTGGATCAATCACGAGTGGCTGGCTGAGATCCCCTATTATCTGGCCTGGCGCAGCGGCGGACTGAGCGGTTTAAACACGTTGATGTTCGTGGTTATCAATCTGATTTTCTTGGGCTTGCTCTACCTTTGCTACAAGGAAAGCGGCCACTTTAAGGCCTCGCTAGTGGCCTGTTGCTTCTCCACGTTCCTGGCCTCGGTTTCCTTCGGGCCACGCACCATCCTGTTCGGCTACGCCTATCTCGTAGTTCTACTAATCATCCTCCAGCGCTTCCGCCGCGAAGGACGTGCTCCGCTGTGGCTTATTCCGCCGCTGTTCTGTCTTTGGGCAAACACTCACGGGTCCTGGCTCCTGGGTTTGGTCATCTTCTCCATCATCGCTGCCGCCGGTCTTATCAAAGGAACATGGGGGCGTGTAGAAGCTGAGCCGTGGACTCCATCCCAGTTGCGCAAACTTGCGGTCACGTGGGTGATGAGCGTGGCCTCACTTTTTGTGAATCCCTTCGGGCATCGGTTGGTCCTGTATCCCTTCGACCTTGCCTTTCGCCAGAAGCTCAATATCGCGCACGTGGAGGAATGGATATCGGTGAACTTCCACGAAGCGCGAGGCAGGTTGGTTCTGATTCTTCTCGTGACCTTGCTTCTGAGTGCACTGTTGCGAAGCCGCCGTTGGAACCTGGCGGAATTGGGCTTGGTACTCTTTGCGCTGTACAGCGGCCTCACTCACGTCCGGTTTCTGTTTCTGCTGGGCATCGTGGTGGCGCCGGTCCTGGCAAAAATTCTGGACTTTGTGCCGCCTTACCGTGCGGAGATCGATACACCTTTGGTTAACGCCTTGGCGATATTCCTGATGGTCGCCGGCATTGTCCACTACTGGCCCACTTCTGCGAAGCTGCAGGATTTAGTCGACCAACAGTATCCTGCTGAGATCCTCCCCTATCTGAGAGCTCATCCGCCAGCAGGCCCGATGCTGAACTTCTACCTATGGGGTGGTTACTTGGGATGGAACAACAGGAATATCAAAGTATTTGTCGATAGCAGGGTCGACATTTTCGAATACGCCGGGGTTTTCAAGGATTACATCGACCTCCTGGAACTCAAGCAGCCCAAGTCCCTTCTGGACAAGTACAACATTCGTTACGTGCTATTTCCTCACAGCGAACCCCTTACTTATGTGCTGGAACACGATCCCGGATGGAAGGTAATCTACAGTGATCGGATCAGCGTTCTGCTGGAACGAGTTGGTTCTACGGGCCCGGCGGAAAAGCTGACGGTCGGGTATCTCTAAGATGTGGCGTGTCTGTTGTAGAGGCGCGTCGGATGCAGCACGGCTGATTGCTATTGAACTCCCCCGACTTTGAGCAGGAGCTCCGGCAACCTGCTGTGAAGACTGCAAAGGTCGTTTGCCGGTTGGTGAGTTCACGAAGCGGGCCACCATGTTTATCAGACGAGGGTACGACAAAGTCCTGGTTCCAGTGCTTGCGGTCGGGATCTTCGTCTATGCGTCCATCCGGCCGACGTTTCGGATGCGCGCTGACATGCCGCGGGAGTTCATTGATGCGTCCAGTTCCTTGTCGGCTCAGAAGCGAGCGTCGGAAGAGAAGATAGCCCGAGCCTATTGGACCTGTGTGGTCACTGAGATCCAGTGGAAATACGTCTACGGGTATCGTCTCCCGCAAGACCCACCGCCCGAATTCACAGCCAATGCCGCCGCAGATCCCGCCACCCGTGCTCGCTATTGGCGCAAACTGCAAGAAGTCTGGTACCTGCCAAGTACCTGGACGAAGAGCTACGAATTGGACTTCAATTGGCTGACGGGTTGGGTAAGATCTGCTAGCCAGTGGCTGCACCAACACTTGCCAGGACTAGGCAATGGGTCATAGCGCGCGGAGCGGCAGCAGGCATGGCTCCGGGGGTTATCGAGGGTCGATCGCGACGCTGAGTGCCATATTCGGAGAGTGGGATGACGCATGACATGAAATCCCGACCGCTCATCGTCGCTGCGCTTGGCGGTTTGCTCATTTTTCAGGCCGGAATTCTGCTGGCCAACCTTTCTCGGTCCCTCACCGGCGACGGGGACTTCTCCGCTTATTACCGCACGGGGGTGATGGCAAGGTCGGGCGAACTTCACACGATCTATGACGTTGCCGCGCAGGACCGCTTCGATCGCCAGATCTTCCCATCGCTCGAAAGATATCCACCGTACTATTTTTACCATCCGGCGTATGAGGTGCTGTGGCTGCTGCCGCTCAGTTTCATGTTGTACCGGGCTGCCTTGTGGTGCTGGACTGCCGTGGGTATTTGTCTACTGCTGCTTGCGGCGCACGTCTTGGAACCCGAGTTTCAAGAGCTGCGGCGCGCGATCGGGATTCCCCTTCTTGTGGTCGTGCTGGCGTTCTTTCCGACGATGATGATCTTTCTGCAGGGGCAGGATTCGGCCATGCTGCTGTTGCTCGTCGCACTGGCCTTTCGGCAATTTGAACGGAAGCAAGACTATTCATGCGGGATCCTGCTCGGTCTCGGCCTCTTCAAGTTCCAGTACATCATCCCGCTGGTCGCGGTGCTGGCGTTCCGTCGGAGACCGCGGCTGATCGCCGCTTTCCTGGGTACGGCGCTGTCGCTGCTTGGTTTGTCATGGATCCTGGTGGGGAGTTCCGGTCTAACGTCGTACTACCAGCTGCTCCGCCATCACACGCCCGAGATGGCCTGGCGCATGTCCAACATCCGCGGCGTCGTGGAATCGCTGGGTGGTTCGCCCGCCCTCATCATCGCGCTTTCACTTTGCGTTGTGCTTTGGTGCGGGCTGAGAGTCGCGCCCAGTGAAGCGGGGGCATTTGCCACGGCGATTGTCTGTGCAGAACTGGTGAGTTATCACGGACACAGCTACGACGGCGTGCTCTTGCTGGTGCCGATCCTGTGGGCGCTCAACCGGGCAGTTCTTGAAAGGAGTTCGCTGCGGGCCTTCTGGCCAGCGCTTTTCTTCCTAATGTTGCCGGCCTATGTGCTCCTGGCCCGTTACAACGCCTGGTGCGTCCTTGCCTTCCCCCTTTTGGCTCTCGCAGTCGCCGTCAGCCGCCCGGTGCCACTCCAGTGCTCAGTTCAGAAGGTGGCGGTGGGAGCATGAGCCGCCCACAACATACTTTCTTATGCTTTTTACCTTCGTAAGCGACCGAACAAAGACCGATGCAGAAGTTCTTGCTCCGCTTGTACCTGCCTCAGCAGGGGAGGCGGTCCACACCGACATCTCGTGCCCCGAGAAGTTACCGGCCGAACGATGGATTGCGCTCGGCGTCTTTGTGGTTTCCTCCCTCTACTTGTGCCTGTTCTGGGACCACACGAACATGAATGGTGACGAGGGTATCGCCCTTCAGGGAGCGCAACGCATCCTGCAGGGCCAGATGCTCTATCGTGACTTCTTCTCTTTTTACACCCCCGGGTCTTACTACTGGCAGGCTCTCCTCTTGAAGCTGTTTGGCAACTCGATTCTGGTGGCGCGCGCCGCACTGGTTGTCTACGGCGGCGTGTTCTCGACCCTTACTTACCTGATCGCTCGGCGCGTCTGCATCCGCTGGAGCGCGCTTTTTGCCGCCTATCTTGTCGCCCTTACCTGTCTTCCCTTCTACTTCATGGCAAATCACAACTGGGATAGCACGCTGTGGGCTTATTTCACTCTATACTGCGGCGTGAGGTCGCTCGAGTCGCAGCATTGGGGATGGCCGGCGGCCACCGGGTCTTTTGCCGCCCTGACCTGCCTCTTTGAACAATCGAAAGGCGGAGGTCTGGTCCTTGGTTTAGCGGCGGGATTTGCCGCGGTTGTGATACTCGGTCCCAGTCAGGACTTGTTCACTTGGAAAAAGGTCTCTGCTCTCGCTGCCGGCTTTGCTTGGCCCCTTGTGTTGACGTTCGCCTATTTTGGATTCGGGCACAGCCTGCCGCAGATGCTGTCAGATTGGCTTTGGCCCTTACAGCACTACTCCAGGACTAATCAGGTGAATTACGGCTATGTGCCGGCGTCTTCCTCCGCACTGGAAAGCCTGCACTCGGGTTCCTGGGGATCTCGGATATTACTGCTTCTCATCCTAAGTCCAGCCTTTCTGATACCGACGCTGCCCATTATGGCGGTCGGGATGTTGGCTTGGTGGGGTATCCGCACTTGGAGGCGGAACCGAGCCGGTCCGAGGGATTGCTACTACATACTGACCTCTGCGGTGCTTTCCGGGCTGCTGCTTTCCATCTTGATCACCAACCGAGGGTTGCCTCATATCATGTTCCTCGCACCACTCTTCTACATCGTCCTGGCATGGATTCTGGACGGGTCCGACATCCGTTCGTTGCTTGTGACGGCCGCCAAGCCCTTGGTGGTCTTCTATTTGTTCGTTGCGTTTGCGCTCTTTGGGCTGGTGCTCCTCACCACAGCCCTTGGCGCAAAGCACCCGCTAGAGACGCGCCGGGGCACTTTGAAGGACACTTACCCGGACACGGTTTTGTCTTATGTTCAGGCTCATTTGGCCCCTGGGTCCAGTGTCTTCGTGTACCCCTACCAGCCCCTGTATTATTACCTGGCCGCGACTTTCAACCCCACCCGATACGACTATCTGCAACCGGGCCTGCACACCCCTGAACAGTTCGAGGAAGTGGTCCGGGAGATGGCTGCCGACCGCACACCGGTGGTTCTTCTCGAGTCATCGTTTGGGGAAGTGACTGTGATCGCCTGGCCCTCAACGCCGCTCGAGATTCTGGCGAAGAAAGACCCTGTGGTGGAATATGTCCTCTCCCATTATCACCGCTGTGGTGGGCCGCTGACTTCCGAGAATGCCTGGTTTTACCTTTACATGGTGCGGAAGGACTTGCCTTGTCCCGGCGATTGAATGGGACAAAGGACGCTGCACATAGCG
>WNFB01003101.1_pt1 | contig 14582 bp, 12 predicted proteins | sample 5400501 | NCBI WGS metagenome assembly WNFB01 (sample SAMN13153341, study PRJNA577476) | soil metagenome | isolation source: 200 cm saprolite under Douglas fir tree site 2 hole 1 | place: USA:California | collected 2015-04-18
TCGTTCGATGATGCCCGCGCAGCGATTGATTGCCCAGTGTCAATGCTTCCGTCATCCCCAGGTTGAACGGCACCTGTACGAACCGGAAATGATGCCGGCCCCCGGCAATTTCCTGCGCGATCTGCGTAATTTCCCCGAGTTGCATGGCATCCCGCGCGCTCGCAGCTTGCCGGAAGCCATTCCACGTGGCCATCCCGTAATACTGAATCTCGCCCGCCTCCACCGCCGATTCGAGAAATGTGAATGCTTCGCGCACACGACTTAGAAATTCTTCCTTCGATACTTCCGAGAGCTGTGTCTCCGGATTGTGCAGGTAGTAGACGTCCACGCACTCCACGCCCAGGTTTTTCAGGCTGCGGCCAAGCTGGTTTTTCAAAAATCTTGGGGTCATGCAATGACTGCCAGCCGCGATATCCTTCGCGGCGAAAACTCCCGGCTGAATGTATTCGCGGAAGAAATAATCGTTCGGGTCGCCGGGCATCGCTCCATCGGGCGTCAAGTAGCCGCCTTTGGTGCACACCACGAATTCCTCGCGTTCGAAACCCTTCGCCGCAAGCTGTCGCAGCGCCGCGCCGATGCTTCGCTCGCTGCGCTGAAATCTGTAGTTGATTGCGGCGTCCATCACATTGATGCCACTTTCCACCGCTGCGACCGCCGCCGCTGCGTAACCATCATCCGTTTTTGCATCTGGGTGCCCCAGGTATGTTCCGATCCCGATGGATGACAACACCAGCCTCTGCGCTTCTCGAAAATGGCCCTCGGCGGCACGGCCTCCAAACTTCTGCGCGTAGCGAGTCGTTCCTTCTTTGGTTGCGGATTTGCTCATGTCGCTCCTTCGGGCGCTTGAGCCGGGCCCGGTGTCCGATTTGTTTCAGCTTCGCTCGTCTTCGGCGCAAGAAGCCGCGAGCACGCCCGAAGAATCCTACGATAGGGCCAGTCCTTTTCGCGGAAGAAAATCTCGCCTTCTCGCGGATTGCTGTAATACCACCGTGCCAGCAGCCACAGGTGCTCGCCGAGATCCCCATCCGTTGTTGCGGACTCCGATTCGAATTGCTCGCGAAAGATTTGCTCGGCCGACCGCGGCTGGCTGGCAATTTCCGCGAATCGCAGGAAAAACGGCTCCGCCAGCCTTCCACCGCGCACGGGATAGACGCCAATCGTTTGCTCTTCCGCGGCCCGCTGTAGAATCACCGCGTCCAGGTCCTGAATCCGCCGCGTGAGTTCCGGTCTCCCGCGCAAAACCTCGTCGAGTTTCTCTACTTTCTTGTGCAAGGCAGCCGCCCGCTCGAAATCCAATTGCTCGCTGGCTTTTTCGCGCTCTTCTTCGATAGTAGACCTGAGCGAACCTCCGCTCGTTTCCAGGAATTGCACCAGCCTTTGTACTTCGACGTCGTATTCTTCTTTGGTGCAGCCCGCGAAGCATGGCGCGAGGCACATTTTCATTTCGGAATAGAGGCAGCCCGGAAACGTGGGATCGCGGCGGATCTTGATCTGGCAGCGCCTCACTTTGAATAAGTCGAGGATGCGTTCGGCAAAAGCTTGCGCGGACCGCCTTGATGCGAATGGACCGTAGTACGCCCCGCCCGTGGGCACGCCGGCTTCATCGACGGGAATCCGCCGGGTCACAAAGCAACGTGGATAAGCATTGTGCAAATTGACCTTGAGGACCGCTGCAGGCCGCAGGCGCATCAAGTCGCGATAGCGTTTGGGAAATAATTGCCTTGCATGCTGGTAGTAGGTGAACGTCTGTTCGAACACCGAACTCGTCAGCCTGTAGCGGATGCCGCGCGCATACTCGCTCAGATTCAGCCGCTTGCTGGCCGAATCGACGGGGCCCAGCAGACGCTGCAATCGTCGCTGCAAATTCTGCGTGCGAATCAGGAACGGCTCAGCATTTTCTTCGCGCGCTTCGATCAGGCAAACCGCAGGCCGCGCCGGCAGGGCGGGGAAGAAGTCCTCCTCTGCCCGCGTGGCATCGAATTGGAGTCCGCAGTCGAGTTCCAGCACGCGGTCAGGATACTACGGCGCGGCTAAGACTTCAGAACCCACGACGAGATAACCAGGCGCTGGATTTCGCTGGTGCCTTCGTAGATTTCCGTGATGCGCGCATCGCGGTAGTTGCGTTCGACGGGATATTCGCGGCTGTAGCCGTTTCCGCCGTGGATTTGGATGGCTTTGTGCGTTACACGCGTGGACATCTCGCTGGCAAATAGCTTGGCAATCGCAGCGTCCATGCTGAAGCGAATGCCCGCATCTTGCTTCCATGCCGCCTTTCGAATGAGCAGACGGGCCGCGTCAATTTCCGTGGACATGTCCGCGAGCATGAATTGAATGGCTTGAAATTGCGAAATCGGGTGGCCAAACGCCCTGCGCTCCTGGGAATACTTCAGCGCCGCTTCGAAAGCGCCTTGCGCGATGCCAGTTGCCTGCGCAGCGATGCCGATGCGGCCGCCGTCCAGAGTCGAGAGAGCCACTTTGTAGCCTTCGCCTTCGTTGCCGATGCGATTCGCAACCGGCACCGGGCAATCGTTAAAGACCAGCTCACTGCACGCCGTCGCGTTGATGCCCAGTTTTTTTTCTTCCTTGCCGACTTTGAATCCCGGCGTGCCTTTTTCTACCACCAGCGCGGTGATTCCTTTTTCTCCCTTTGCCGGCTCCGTGTTCACATACACGATCGCCGCGTCCGCCGCCCCGCCATTCGTGATCCAGGCTTTTGTGCCGTTGATCAAATAGGTGTCGCACTTCCTCACGGCCTTCGTTTGCAGGGCGGCGGCGTTCGAACCGGCTTGTGGTTCGGTCAGGGCGTAACAGCCGATCTTTTCACCTCGCGCGTAGGGTAGAAGGAATTTTTTCTTCTGCTCGTCCGTTCCGAAGCGATGGATCGGATCGCAGTAGAGTGAGTTCTGAACGGAGAGAATCACGCCCGTCGAGGCGCAACAGCGTGAAATTTCTTCGATCACGATGGTATACGCAATATGATCGAAGCCTGCACCGCCTTCCGATTCCGGAAAGGGCACTCCTGTAAGTCCAAGTTCCGCCGCTTTCTTGAAAAGCTCGCGGGGAAAATGCCCCGTCTCGTCGAGTTCCTTTGCCACCGGCCGAACTTCCGATTCCGCGAACTCGCGCACGCTCTTTTGCAGCAACTGCTGTTCTTCCGTCAGTTCTAGGTCCACCGTCGCTCACTCCCGTCCGGGAAACACCTGTTTGAATTTTGTATTCTATCGCGGCACACCGGGGTTCGCGAATCAGGCAAGCGCCTTGGACAGACGCGCGTAGGTTGTTTTCAAATCTTCCGGGTGCACGCGAGTCTCGCCTGTCACCGTCATGAAGTTCGAATCGCCGATCCAGCGCGGCAAAGCGTGCAGATGCAAATGTCCAGCGACCCCCGCGCCCGCAGCGCGGCCCAAATTCATTCCCAAATTCATCCCATCAGGTTTGTAATTCGCGCGCAAGACTGTTTCAACGCGTTGCGCAAGCTGCATCATCTCGCCGAGCGTTCCTGCATCGCATAGATTCAATTCCGCGACGTGCGCGTACGGCACAATCATCACGTGCCCGGAGGTGTAGGGGAAGCGATTCAGGATGACAAATGTCTTCTGACTCCGATGGACAATGAGCGTCTCAGGATCATCCTTGCGCGCCGCCGCATCGCAAAAAATGCATTCCGGCTGCTTTCCTTCCGCTGCCTGCGCCATATACTGGTAGCGCCAGGGAGTCCAGATATAGTCCATCGCACCGCTTCCTTATTCTCAAGAGTTGCGGGCACAGCATAACGCAGAATGGGCAAACGAGTACCACGCGAGCGCTGATTCAGCCTCAGCGTACTCGGAGGCCTGCCTCATGATTTCTGATGTAAAGGGAAACTGCTCGAACGGGAATTCTTCCGCCAGCCGCGTGCGCGTCTACTCGCCGCCTGCGGGCGCAGCCTGGGCTTCCGCGCTATTCACAAAATCTTTCAACTCTTTGCTGGGCTTGAAGAAGGGAATTTTCTTGGCCGGCACTTCGACCTTCTCGCCGGTTTTCGGATTGCGGCCGACGCGTCCGCGGCGCTCGCGCGTGCGGAAGCTGCCGAACCCGCGGATCTCGATCTTCTGGCCCTTCTGGAGGGAACCAATGATGCTATCGAAAATCGTTTCGACGATGGTCTCCGACTCCTTGCGGGGAAGCTCTGTGATACGCAGAACCTCTTCGATAAGGTCGGCCTTCGTGAGTGTGGGTTGCTTGGTCATCGTCGCTATGCCTCTTCGCGCAACTCTAGATTAAAGACCGCTCTAGTTCGTCCACCGTTTTCGGTCGTCAGGAGCGCCGGCTGTCCCAGAGTCGCCGGAACCACCGGCGGCATTGCGCTTGCCCTAAACAGTGGAACCAAACGGCTTACGGGGGGCTGGCCCCTTGCCGGAGTGCCCCCTTCCTATCATTAAAATGACCCGCAGGTAAATGAAATTATAACGGCCGGTCCCCGAGGGACAGGCTTTGAGTCAGCTAACGCGCCGACAGCTTGGACTTCAGGGCGTCCCCAATCGTCGCCGTCGACGAGGACTTCGACGTCGAACGATATTGTTCAATCTCCTTGCGCTCGATCTGCTTGACCGCCGCGCGGTAGCTCAGGCCGATGCGCCGCGTCTCCGGGCTGATCTTGATGATCTTGAAATCGTATTCCTTGCCCGGCTCGAGCGGTCCTGCGCTCTTCAGCGGACCGGTTGTCGGGCGGAAACTCGACGCGCCTTCGTCGCGGCGCTTGCGCTCTTCAATTTCCGTGTTGTGGCAAAGCGCTTCGATGTTTTCACCCAATTCGACGAACGCGCCGAACGTGGCGATGCGCGAAACTTTGCCTTTCACGATTTGCCCGACCTTGTGCTGCTTGAACCAGTCGCCCCAGATGTCGTTGACCTGCTTGATGCCCAGCGACACGCGGCGGTTCTCCGGATCGATCTTCAGCACTTTGGCGGTGACGTCTTCGCCCTTCTTGAAGACCTCGTGCGGATTCTTGATGCGCTCCGTCCAGCTCACATCGCTGACGTGCACGAGTCCATCGAATCCATCTTCGATTTCGATGAACGCGCCGAACTCCGCGATGTTGCGCACCTTTCCGGTGAGCACCATCCCCACGGGATATTTTTCCGCAATCAGCAACCACGGATCAGGTTGAGCCTGCTTGATGCCCAGCGAAACGCGCCGGTCGCTCGGCTTGATGTCCAGGACCACAACATCCACTTCTTCGCCGACCTTGGCGACCTTCGACGGGTGCTGAATTTTCTTGTTCCAGCTCATTTCGGACACGTGCACCAGGCCTTCGATGCCTTGTTCGAGTTCCACGAACACGCCGTAGTCCACCACTCCGACGATCTTGCCCTTCACTTTTCCGCCCGCGGGATATTTTTCTGCCGCGCCCACCCAGGGATCGGCCATCAGTTGCTTCATCCCCAGCGATACACGCTGCTTTTCCTTGTCAAATTTCAGGATAATGACGTCGACTTCCTGTTCCGGCTTTACCACGTCGGAAGGATGCTTCACGCGGCCCCAGCTCAGGTCCGTCAAGTGCAGCAAGCCGTCGATTCCGCCGAGGTCCACGAATGCGCCGTACTCGGTTACGTTCTTCACATGGCCGTGTACGACCTGGCCTTCGCTCAACGTTTCCATCAATTGGGCGCGCTTGGCGTGCAGCTCTTCCTCCAGCAGGGCGCGGCGGCTTACCACCACGTTGCCGCGGCGGCGGTTCAGCTTCGTGACGCGCACTTGGATTTCCGTGCCGGTCAGGTCGTCCAGGTTCTGCACCGGCCGCAGGTCGTACTGCGAGCCGGGCAGGAACGCGCGCACGCCGATATCCACGACGATGCCGCCCTTGATGCGGTCCACTACTTTGCCGGTAATCGTTTCCTTGGCTTTGAACGCGGCTTCGATTTTTTCCCAGGTGCGGCGGCGCAGCACTTTCAGGTACGACAGGATCGTGAAGCCGTCCTTGTGCTCTCCGGTGCGCTGGACCTCGATGGTGCTGTTCGGCTCAGGCCGTGGGATTTCCGTGTCCGTGAATTCCGCCGCGGGAATCAGGCCTTCCGTTTTTCCGCCCAGGTCAACCACCACGCCATGTTCCGTGTACGCGACAACCTTGACTTCGATTACTTCGTGCGATGCAGCCGCTTCCTGCTTTTCGTCGTACTCCTGCAGCAGTTTGCTCATTTCTTCCGAGCCGGCGGCTTCTTCATCGGCGTAGGCAGATTCGGCATCCGCCGCATGCGTCTCATGGTTTGCCTCAGCCGCGGCATGAGCGGTCGCGGAATCGGCGGACGCGGCTGCCCGCTCCGGCGCTCCCGTTGCGGCCGGTTCCGTGGCCGCGGGAGGAGCAGCCTGTTCGGCCGCGCTTTCTACCGATGAATTTGTTTCAGGATGCGAGCTGTTCGGAGCGGTTTCCACTTCAGGTGCAGGCGCGGCGGCAGCCGCATTGGACGGGTTGTCGTTGTCGGAATACATGGTTGTTGGCCTCCGGAAGATTACTTCGCTTTGGGTAGCCGCTAGGCGGCCCCGCGTTCAGTCGAAAAGGTTCCTTGCTGCTTCCCAATCGGGGTTAATGCAAGGAAGTCAACCGCCCTGGGCTTGCCCGGTAATATGACCGCTCTAGAGGTCTTATCGCCAAGACAGCGGGCCGGCGGCCGCTTAGGGACAAAGATGCTGCGGTCCTCGAAAACGCTGCAACCTCAAAAGGATACTCGCCGCCTCAACCCCGTGTCAATGAACCGGCAGGACCACCCTAGGCGCGTCCTGCGTGTGTCTTTTCGCGGCGAAAATCCGGCGCGTACACTTCCACGGTGCGGCACATCTCATACAATCTCGAACGCATGCGCGATCCAATGCGTTGCTCCAGAGCATCTTCGCGTATAGGCGCGATCAACTTGCCGCTCGAAAGCCGCGTCGCTTCGCCCTCCGTAGCGGGGTTATCGAGATAATTCGTCGTGATGATCGTCGTGCGGTTCTCATTGTACCGAGCATTCAAGACAATTCCAACTATGTCGCGCACCCAGTCCGACGGTTTGCTTGCGCCAAGATCGTCCAGCACGAGAATCTCCACCGTGCGAATCGGCTCGAGAATCTTCATTTCCGTTGATTCGCTCGCCGGGTTGTAGCTCGCCTGAATTTCTTTCAGCAGTTCGCGATAATCGCAAAACAATCCCGCATGCCCGCGATGAATCAATTCTTTCAATGCCGCAACCGCCAGATGCGTTTTTCCAACGCCCGAAGCCCCCATAAACAGCAATCCCTTTTCGGATGAACCGGGGTATTCGCGCACAAACCCTTGCGTGAACAGTTTTGCCTGTTTCAGCGAATTCGCGTGCTGCGCCGTCCAGGTCTTCCCATCGGTCAGGTCGGTAACGTAACTCTCAAAATCGCAATGCTCGTAACGCCTCGGAATCCGCGCGCGCTCCATCACCCGCGAAGCGCGATCCTCCATCCCGCAGTCGCACGCCACCGCCACGCTTCCCCCCGCGCCATCCGCCCGCGGCACCAGCTTCCATCCCGTCCCCCTGCAAAGCGTGCAATTTTCCAGCGCCATAATTTATTTGTCTGTGTAGAGGCCGTGCTTCAGCCCGGCCTTCTTTTTCCGATTCTTTGTAGTGGCCGGTCTTCAGACCGGTTCTTTTCTCTACGCCAGACAGCATACGAGCACCAATCGCACGCGGCAAGCTGTCTGCATTGGGAAAACTGTGGAAGGAATGTAGCATCGCCCTTTGAGACAGTCTCTTGCTTTCTTGACCAAAAACTAACAACTAACAACCAAAAACTGTCTTACGATCTCACCAACCGCGGCGTCGCACGCACAATCGCATGCCGCGGCGTTTTCTCCTGCAAATGCGACGCCGCCACCCGCGACAATTCCTGTTGCACCACTTGCGCGAACTCCCCCATCTGCCGCTCCATCTCGATCATCTTCTCGCGCATGTTCAGGATAATTTCGATGCCCGCCAGGTTCACGCCCATGTCCCGCGCCAGCGTCAGGATTACTTCCAGCCGCTCCAGATCGCAATCCGTATACAGCCGCGTGTTCCCCTGCGAACGCGACGGCTTTAGCAGCCCCACGCGTTCATATAGCCGCAGCGTTTGCGGGTGCAGCTTGTACAGCTCCGCTACCGCGCTGATCATGTAGCCCGCCTTCGCCCGTTTTTTCGCTTGTGGCGGCATCGTCGAATTCCTACACCCCTGCTTTGCTGAACAAATCCTTCCGCGGATCCCCTGGCGCGACGCTCTCCAGTTCTTTCATCAAATTTCGCACGCGCTCATCCGTCGGCGGCGGCACGACCACTTGAATCTCCACGTACTGGTCGCCGCGCGCGCCATTCCTCGCGCTCGGCACGCCTTTTTCCTTCAATCGCAGCGTCTTCCCGCTGTTCGTTCCCGGCGGAATCCTCACGAGCGACCGCCCGTCCATCGTCGGCACTTCTATCTTCGCGCCCAGCGTCGCCTCACTTACGGTGATCGGAATCTTGGTGTACAAATCGTCGCCGCGCCGTTCGAAAAAGTCATGCGGCTTTACGACCACGCGCAAATACAAATCGCCCGCCGGCGCGCCCATCGTCCCGGAGTTGCCCTTGCCCGGAACCCGCACCCGCCCGCCATTCGAAACGCCCGCCGGGATGCGCACATCAATCGTTTCCGATCGCCGCACGCGCCCTTCGCCGCCGCAGGTCTTGCACACCGTTCGAAGTTTGCCCGTGCCGCCGCACCGCGTGCACGGCACGTTGAATTTCATTTTGCCCGCCGACTGCCGGATTGTGCCCGTTCCTCCGCAGACCGTGCAGGTTTGCGGTGAGCCTACGGCGCCAGTGCCATGGCACGTTTCGCAAGTATCCATCCGCGTGATCGAAAGCTTTTTCACCGCCCCGCGCACCGCGTCCCAGAAATCGATTTCGAGCTGGTATTCCAGGTCGCCGCCAGGTTCGTGCTCCGGCTCCATCGCCGTGCCCCCGCTCCCGCCGCTGAAAAACTGGCTGAAGAGATCGCGGAAGCTCGCTCCGCCGCCCGCCGCTCCCGAGCCGCCGCCAAAATCAAATCCGTCAAAATCAAAGTTGACGTCCTGCTCCCTTCCATGACCGCCCGCTCCACCCGGCGGAAGATTGTCGCTATAGAAGCCGTACTGGTCGTACATCTGCCGCTTCTTGGAATCGGAGAGCACGTCGTAGGCTTCTTGCACTTGCTTGAATTTTTCTTCCGCGGACTTGTCGCCCGGATTCAAATCCGGGTGATATTTCCGCGCCAGCTTGCGAAATGCCGCGCGTATATCCTTGGCGCCCGCCTTCCGCGGCACTCCCAACAGTTCGTAATAGTCATGCTTCGCAGTCGTCGGCATGGTTGTAATTGTAGGGGCGCCCGCCCCGGCGGGCTGCGCCCCTACTCGGCACGCTCGCTAATTCGGCCGCTTACTACTCGTCCAAATCTGGGCAGGAAGAGAGAAGGTACAAGTCAAAATTCCTTCCCTTCCAACTTAAAACTTACAACTAAAAACTAACTACCGTCTTCAATTCGGCCGCTTCGACTCGTCCACGTCCACATACTCGGCGTCGATCACATCGCCGGGCTTCTTCTCCTGCGCGCCGCCCGAGCCTGCGGAAGAACTCCCGCCCGTTCCAGCGCCCGCAGCCGCACCGGCCTGCCCCGCGGCACCTGCCGCTTGCGTTGTCTTGTACAGCTCCTCGGCGATCTTGTGCAGCGAGCGTTCGACGTTTTCCTTCGCCGCCCGCAGCCGCGGCACGCCGCCTTCATTGACGGCTTTCTTCGCGTCTTCGATGGCCTCTTCGGCCTTCTTCACGTCCGCCTCGGCGATCTTCTCCCGGTTTTCCCGGATCATCTTCTCGGCTTGGTAAAGAATTCCGTCAAGGCTGTTTCTCGCTTCGACCTCTTCCATTCTCCGGCGGTCGTCTTCGCTGTGCGATTCGGCTTCCGCGCGCATCTTCTCCGCTTCTTCCTTGGAGAGCCCGCTAGACGCCGTAATCGTGATCTTCTGCTCCTTGTTCGTGGCCTTGTCCTTCGCGCTCACGTTCAAGATGCCGTTCGCATCGATGTCAAATGTGACTTCGATCTGCGGCACGCCGCGCGGCGCTGGTGGAATTCCATCCAGCTTGAATTTGCCAAGCGAGCGGTTGTCGGTGGCGAACTTGCGCTCGCCTTGCAACACGTGAATCTCCACGCCCGGCTGATTGTCCGAAGCCGTCGAATACGTCTCCACCTTGCGCGTTGGAATCGTCGTGTTGCGCGGGATTTGCACGTTCATCACCCCGCCGAGCGTCTCCACGCCCAGCGAAAGTGGCGTCACGTCCAGCAGCAGGATGTCCTTTACTTCGCCCGCCAGCACTGCGCCCTGAATCGCCGCGCCCACCGCCACGACCTCGTCGGGGTTCACGCCCTTGTGGGGCTCTTTCCCGCCAAAGAAGTTGCGAACCAGTTGCTGTACTTTCGGGATGCGCGTCGAGCCGCCCACCAGAACCACTTCCTGGATATCGTTCGGCGACATCTTCGCGTCTTCCAGCGCTTGCTTTACCGGCTTCATGGAGCGCTCGAGCAAATCGTTCATCATTTGTTCGAGCCGCGTGCGCGTGAGCTTCTCCTCCATGTGAATCGGCCCGTTCGCGCCCGCGGTGATGAACGGCAGGTTGATCTCTGTCTCCATCATCTGGGAAAGCTCGATCTTGGCTTTTTCCGCCGCGTCCTTCAGCCGCTGCAGCGCCATCTTGTCCTTGCTCAGGTCGATGTTGTTCTTCTTCTTGAACTCATCGATCAGCCAGTCCACGATTCTCTGGTCGACGTCGTCGCCGCCCAGGTGCGTATCGCCGTTGGTCGACTTCACTTCCACCACGCCCGCGCCGACTTCCAGCACGGAAATGTCGAATGTGCCGCCCCCCAGGTCGTACACGGCGATCGTCTCGTCGCTCTTCTTGTCCAACCCATACGCCAGTGCCGCCGCCGTTGGCTCGTTGATGATACGCACCACTTCCAGGCCGGCGATTTCGCCTGCCTGCTTCGTGGCCTGCCGCTGCGCGTCGTTAAAATAGGCTGGCACGGTGATTACGGCTTTGGCGACCTTCTCACCCAGAAAATCTTCCGCGGCCGCCTTCAGCTTGCCGAGGATCATCGCGGAAATTTCCGGGGGGCTGTAGGCCTTCCCCGAAATCTCCACGCGCGCATCTTGATGCGGTCCCGCAACTACTTTGTAGGGCACGCGCCGCGTCTCTTCACCAACCTCATCGTAGCGCCGACCCATAAACCGCTTGATCGAATAAACAGTGTTCTCGGGATTCGTCACCGCTTGCCGCTTTGCCACTTGACCGACCAGCCGCTCACCCGTTTTTGTGATGGCCACCACCGAAGGCGTCGTCCGCGCGCCCTCCTGGTTGGGGATCACCACCGGCTCGCCGCCTTGCATCACCGCCACCACCGAGTTCGTTGTTCCCAGGTCAATTCCAATAATCTTGCTCATTGCTGCCATTCCTCCTGATACCAATTGCCATTTCCATTCGCCCGCAACTTTTTGTAATCAAGGCGAATCCAGCTCAGTTCTCGCGTTCCAAGCCCAGCTCGAGGGGCAGTATACATGTTGAGTGTATGTTTGTCAAGTTTTCTTATAACAATCGTAAACTGCTTGAATTCTGCAACTTACCGCCCCGGCTGGGCCTTGCTTCCTGAACTCCGAAGATTTCTCTTGACCTTTGATACTTTCTCGGTTAGAATACCTCTTGATAACTGGGAGGCGGCCCAGGAGAGGAGACCTTCTCGTGCCCGTCTGTCCAGGTCCCAATTTTCCTTTTGCTGTGCCTAACTCTTTTGTAATGCGCAGTTCCGGGCTCCTCCTTCCGCAAGCCCTTTGTAATCTGCACTTCCGAATCTCCTTCGGATCTGCGCATTCTAAAAGACTTACAGCCACAGAATTGTCCGCGCAACTCTTTTATCCTCAACACTTACGAGACCCTCGTAGAACTGCACATTCTAAAGGGCTTATAACCCCTTTAGAATCCGCACTTACAAAAATTTCTCCCGTAACTCCTTTAGAATGCGCAGTTCCAGAAAGTGGTGGGGGGAGTATTATCGTTAACCTGGACGCCCGCCGCACAACGCTTCCTTATGTGGAGGCAACCAATCTCTTAGCGCCTCGGCTGCGGGATAGCCGTTTCCGTGCGCCCATAACCTTAGTGTCACGACAACTCTTACATTTCCGCGGTTTCGAGGTAGAATTCTCTTTTGTCACCCGCAGGGACAAATCGCTCGAACTATTTCGGAGGATCGCGTGAACCGTCGGCGCATTCTGGCAGGAATTCTCAGCGTGGGCTTGCTTGGCTTCCTTGCCCTGTTCCTACCATCTTTGCATAAGACTCCTGAGCCCGCTTCGTCCTTGGGGCAACCGTTGGGGCAGTCGCCGTCAGAGACCGTTAACTCACATACAGAGTCTGAGCCCCCTGTTATTCCCACGCCCGTGGTCGTGGCGGAAGAGGCCTCGCGTCCGCCTGCGCCTCAGTCATCGGCTGTTCTCCCCGACATCGATCCGCATAAGGCCTTCGGCTCGAAGAACGCTCCCGTGACCATGGAGGTCTTCAGCGATTATCAATGCCCGGCTTGCAAGACCCTCTTCACCACCACAAATCGCCGGCTGATGGATGATTACGTCAGCAACGGCAAGGTCTACCTGATCCACCGTGATTTCCCGCTCCCCATGCACGCGTACTCCCGCGTAGCCGCGCGCTACGCTCGCGCTGCCGCGCAGATCGGCAAAGTTGAGCCCGTGGAGCAATCCCTCTTCCAGAACCAGGAAAAGTGGGAACAGAACGGTGATGTGGACGGCACCGTCGCTGCCGTTCTCTCCGCCGCAGAAATGGCCAAGGTTCGCGCGCTCGTCAAGGGCGGCACCCTCGACCCCATGATTGATAAAGATTACAACCTTGGCCAGACCTATCGTGTCAACCAGACGCCCACCACTGTCTTTCATTGCAAAGGTCAGACCTACCCCTTCTCCGGCATCATGACCTACGACATTCTCAAGCAATTTCTCGATCAGCTTCTCAGCCAGAAATGAAGGAGTAATTTTTCCTAACACTAATTCAGCCGCGTAGGCAGTAAAAGGACTTGGGCATCAAGCAAGATGGCAGACGAACTCGTGGAGCAGAGCAAATCTCCAAGCATTTTTTCTCTGAACTTAATGCTGAGAACTGAAAACTGAAAACTCCGAAAATGATGCAATCCAGCCCACTCAATCTTCGCCGCGCAATCATCTGGATCGGCCGCCTCGTCCTCGGCGGAATCTTTGTTTACGCCGGCTACTCAAAACTTTTCCTCCCCAACTTCATTCCCTGGCCGCTCTTTGCGCTGCGCTTCTCGCTTTCCACCAACCTCTCGAATTTTGCCGTCCAGGTGGAGTCGTATAAATTGCTCTCCCCAGGCGGCGTTTCCTTTGTCGCGCACACGCTGCCTTTCGCCGAAATCTTACTTGGGCTGCTTCTGTTGATTGGCTGGCGACTGCGCATCTGGGCTTCACTCATCACTCTGATCATGGTCGGATTCCTGGGCGTTGTTTCTCGCGCGTATCTTCTGCACATGAACATAAACTGCGGCTGCTTCGCCACTCCTGAACCGCTCACCGGCATGACCCTCGTCCGCGACGGCGCGCTTGTCGCTCTCGCGCTCCTCATGACCATTTTCACCTTCATCGAAGGGCGCAAGCCGCATCCCTGGTCTGCCCCGGAGAAAGCTTGAGCTGCACTCGCTCCGATGAAAACTCTTGCTGAATACCTCGACCTGGCCACCGTCGCCCACGGCCACCTCTGCGCCGGACAAGTTCTCGGCGTGCGCCTGGCGATGCTCGGCCTGCGCGAACTCGGCATCGATGACCCCATCGCCGAGCGCAAGCGCATTGTCACCTACGTGGAGATCGACCGCTGTGTCACCGACGCCGTCGCGCTCGTCGCCAACTGCCGCCTCGGCAAGCGCGCGCTGAAATTTCGCGACTGGGGCAAAGTCGCCGCCACCTTCGTCGACCTCCAGACTGGCCGCGCCGTCCGCATTGCGGCCAAAGAATCTTCCAAGCAAACCGCCCGCGAAATGTTTCCCGAACTCGGCAAGGACGCCGGCCAGCAAAAAGCCTACGCACAACTCTCCGACGAAATCCTCTTCGACAAGCAATGGGTCAGAGTCGAAGTCCAACCCGAAGATCTACCCGGCTTCAAAGGCCCCCGCGTCGTTTGCGGCCAATGCGGCGAAGGCATCAATTTCAAACGTGAAGTCCTCGTGAACGGCCGCACTCTCTGCCGCGCCTGCTCGGGAGAAAAATATTACGAAACACTGTCCTGACACTTCTGCGTCGAGTACTCGACTTCTGCGATAAAGTATTCTTTCGATGCTTAGTCTGCCACCCATTACGCTGCGCTTGCGCGGCTGGAAACTGATTGACCGCGTCGCGCTGGCATTTCTGTTGCTGTGCTCGATTGCGCTGGGCGCGGGCTGCGGCTTGCTCTTTGTTTACGCCAGCGACTTGCCGGAAATTCGCGCGCTGGAAACTTACCGTCCCGACGTGGTGACCGAAGTTTACGCCGATGACGGCCAGCTCGCCGGCA
>WNFB01003102.1_pt1 | contig 14578 bp, 12 predicted proteins | sample 5400501 | NCBI WGS metagenome assembly WNFB01 (sample SAMN13153341, study PRJNA577476) | soil metagenome | isolation source: 200 cm saprolite under Douglas fir tree site 2 hole 1 | place: USA:California | collected 2015-04-18
GGTCCGGCGGGTCTGGCAGATCCGGCGGGTCCGGCGGGTCCGGCGGGTCTGACAGATCCGGCGGGTCCGGCGGATCTGGCGGGGCGCGAGCGGTCGGCGACCGGGATGGCCGAGGATTTCCGCCGCCGCGGCTGCTCGGGTCCTTCGACCCGCTGCTGCACGGCTGGGTGTCCCGTCAGCCGGTCCTGGGCGCCCGGCAGGACATCGTGACGTCCAATGGAGTATTCCGGCCGTTCGCGCTGGTCCGGGGCTGTGCGGTCGCCACCTGGAGCATCGCCCGCGGCCGGGTCACGCTCGCGCCGTTCGCACCGCTGGCGGCAGACGATGAGGCCGCCTTGGCGGCCGACGGCGCCGACGTGCTGCGCTTCCTTGAGCTGGCGTAGCCCGGCTGCCTCCGGTGCCTGCGGGGTCTGATTTTACCGAGATGATCCCACGTCCACCTTCTCCGAAGTAGCCCCAGATTGCACCACGACATAGCGCATCCTGGTGATCATCTGCTGCGCCAGCAGCACGGCGACCAGCAGGAATGCGGCTACGATCCCGTCCAGCCAGAAATGGTTGGCCGTCACCACCACGATGAGGAGCGTGAGGGCCGGGTAGCCAAGCGCCAGCCAGCGCCATCGGCTGCTGGCTACGGAGATCACCAGGATGGCGACCAGGATTGCCCAGCCGACATGCACCGACGGCATGGCGGAGAGCTGATCGGGATTGAATCCGGTCTGCGTGCCGTAGACCGACTCGTTGTACCGGATCGCCGTGTCCACCATGCCGGCCGCGGGCAGCATCCGCGGCGGGGCGACCGGGATCAGCTGGACGAGCAGGCAGCTGGCGGTGAATGCCACCAGCGTGGTCCGTGCCGTCAGGTACCGGTCGTGATGCCGCACGAACAGCCAGATCATGCAGCCGATGAGGACAGGGAAATGCAGGCCCGCGTAATAGAGGTTGGACGCTCGCACGATCAGCGGATAAGGCAGGAAGACGTGCTGCAGGCTAGCCTCGCTGGGCATGTGCATAACCCGCTCGGCATGCCAGAGCCATTGCGCCCTGGCCAGCGCGTCGCCTGGCCCGAGCACGGCGAAGGAGCCAGCGAGCTGCCACAGCGCAAACAGCGCGAGGATCAGCGCGGTCTCCTGGGCGAACTGCGCGCAGGCAGCGACGCGCGGCTGCCGCGCCCGGCGCAGCAACGGCACGGAAACGGCGAGGCAGCCGGCCAGGATCGCGGCAGCCTTCCAGGACAGCTCAAGATTCGGCACGCGCCGGCCCCGCCTGATCGGCCACGTAACTGGCTGCCTCGGCGTGGGCCGCTGGCGTCAGGTATCGCCCGGCGGGCAGCCGGCTGACGCTGGCCAGGATCGTCTGTTCATCCCAGCTCCACGGCTCGTTCACGTCGATCAGATTACGTTCCGGCAGCCGGGCTTGCGAAGTTGGGCCGGTCCGCCACCGGACGGCAGAATCGGCCACCCGGTCGGCCAGCTGGCGGCAGAATCAGCCAGATGCGACACCATGATGCCTCCGGCGAGCGTGCGGCCTTAGCCGAGAGGTACTCGGCAGGACCAGATGGGGCAGGGCAGGCAGGCACGCCGGATGCAAGCCAGGCGGAGGCCCTGGGCCCGGACAGGGCCGTGCCGGACGGAGCAGTGCTGGACGAAGCGGAGCCAGGCGAAGCGGAGCCGGACGGAACCCAGCCCGACCCGGCGGAGCCGGAGGCGGCGGAACGGGAGGCACCGGGGCCCGGGTCACGCGGCCGGCTTGATGATCTCCAGCGGCGGCTCGAAGGCCTGCGGGCAAGCCATCCGTCGTCGCCGGGATACGGCGGGCACCGCGACGCCAGGCAGGCACCGGCCGGGCCGCTGCGTGACGGCGAGCCCTACCGGCCCTGGTTCTCCGGTGATGAGCCGGGGGAGCCTTGGTTCACTACGGATCCCGCGGATCCTCACGGCTGAGCGTGGCTGGATCGGGCTCCTGGCGGGGCAGCGAGACCTCCGCGCTCACGTCGCCGGCCAGCCGGACGACGTCGCCGTCGGCCAGCCGGACGCCGGTGCCCGGCAGCACCCGGTCTCCGTTGACGAAGGTCCCGTTCGTGGAATGCTCATCGCGGATGGTCGCGTGGCCCGCATCGTCGACGGTAACCGTCGCATGCCGCCTCGATACGTTCTCATAGCTGGCAAACGCGGCGGCGACCAGGGAATCCTCCGGATCCCGCCCGAGTAGCAGGGAGGTCCCCGCAGGTACCTCGACATTGCCGGTCGGAAAGGCCAGGCGCAGCACGGCCGGGGAGATCGAGCCCGGCCTATCTTCCCCCTTGAGGTACTCCTGCATGACCGTGACCGAGGCGGGCCGGTCATCGTCCCGGGAGCGCACCCGCGGCAGGTTCGCGCCGCACGTGAAGCAGATGAGGTCATCTAGCTTGACCTCGGCAGCGCAGACTGGGCAGGTCAGGGTCGCCATCACATCCTCCACCGCGGAGCTGAGGCCTCGGGGTCACGGCCGCTTGAGCGTAACGTGCCGGGAAACGATCTCGTGTCCCGGGCCAAACCTTAGCCGCGCTCTTCACATGCGTGTGCCGGGTACTGACTTACAACTTGGTGCCAATAACGATTGGCGGTGTTGACGCGCAGGTTCATGCTGGTCACGCGCTCGCCGCTTGACAACGAGTCCACGCGAGCATGCTCAGAACGCCTATTGCGCACCACGTCGTTAGGGCGCGTCGAGAAATAACCCGTCGTTTCGTGTTCTGGTTGTCATGGTTGTGGTAGCGGACTACCAGGGCTGATGAAGTGGCAGGTGGGAGCATGGTTGACCACCTTCGCTGCCTGTGAGGCGAGCGCGAGCGCGGTGCCGCTGGAAAGATCAAGCCTGCGTGTTGATCATCTGCGGGTCCTTAGCGAGGCTACCGGGAAGGAGCATGCCCGTTGACCGTGTGCTGAGCCGCCTTGCGCTGATCACATGCGTGTGCCGGGGTACTGACTTAGCGAGGCTACCGGGAAGGAGCATGCCCGCTGACCGTGTGCTGAGCCGTCTTGCGCTGAGGCCCCTGCGCTGAGCCGCCTGCGCTGACCGTGTGCTGAGCCGCCTTGCGCTGAGGCCCCCTGCGCTGAGCTGTTGCGCTGAGCCGCCTGCGCTGCGCGTCCCGGCGGGTGCCACGGCCAGTAACATCGCAAGCACAGGGGGCGCCGCAGAAAGCTACCTGCAAAGGGGCAGAGAGATGATCAGCTTCAGGCTGGGTGACGACCACGACCAGCTCCGCCTGACTGTCGCTGACTTCGCGCGCGACGTGGTAGCCCCGGTGATCGGCGGTTATTACGAGCGCCGCGAGTTTCCCTACGAGATCGTCGCCAAGATGGCCAAGCTCGGCCTGTTCGGGCTGCCCTTTCCCGAGGAGTACGGCGGGATGGGCGGCGATTACTTTGCCCTCTGCCTGGCCCTGCACGAACTGGCCAGGGTCGACTCGTCGGTGGCCATCACACTCGAGGCGGCCGTCTCGCTCGGTGCCATGCCGATCTACCGGTTCGGCTCGCAGGAACAGCGCGACCGCTGGCTGCCGGACCTGTGCCAGGGAGACCGGCTCGCCGCCTTCGGGCTAACTGAGCCTGGCGGCGGCTCGGACATCGCCGGGGGGATGCGCACCACCGCGCGGCTCGACAACGGCGAATGGGTAATCGATGGCGCCAAGGCGTTCATCACCAACGCCGGCACCACGATCACGTCCCTGGTGACGGCGCTGGCTATCACCGGCAGGTCGGCCGGCCGGCCGGAGATCTCCGCGATCATCGTGCCGTCCGGAACACCCGGACTGACCGTCGGACCCGAGTACTCGAAAGTGGGCTGGTGCGCATCCGATACCAGGGAGCTGGCCTTCTCTTCCTGCCGGGTTCCCGCCGCGAACCTGCTCGGCGAGCAGGGCCGCGGCTACGCGCAGTTCCTGCAGACCCTGGACGAGGGCCGGGTCGCCATCGCGGCGCTGTCGGCCGGGCTGGCCGCAGGCTGCGTCGACGAGTGCCTGGCCTATGTCAGGGAGCGCGCCGCGTTCGGTCACCGGCTCGGTCACTACCAGGCCATCCAGTTCAAGATCGCCGACATGGAGGCACGGGCGCATGCGGCCAGGCTCGCCTGGTATGACGCTGCCGCCCGGCTTGTCGCGGCCGAGCCGTTCAAGAAGCAGGCCGCGATCGCCAAGCTGACCTGCTCCAGCGCCGCGATGGAGAACGCGCGCGACGCCACCCAGATATTCGGCGGCTACGGCTTCATGAACGAGTTCCCGGTCGCGCGCTTCTACCGGGACGCCAAGGTCCTGGAAATTGGCGAGGGAACATCCGAGGTGCAGCGGATGGTGATCGCCCGCGAACTCGGGATCACCGGCGATGGGTGACCGCAGCAAGCACACGTGAACCTGCTGCTACCCGGACACCAGACTCCGCACGTTGAGCGGGGTCGCGATCATCCCGGAGTCGTACATCAGGTCCGCGACTCGCTGCACCTGGCCGAGGCTGAGGAAGGTCGGGTACTGGCCAATGGTGAGGAGCGCGGCGTTGCGCATATGCATTGAGCTGGTCAGCATCGCCTGCACCGGCCCGCGCATGGTGGCATTGGCCTGAGCCTGCATCAGCGCGGACTTGAACGCCTGCACGGCCTGCGAGTGCTCGCGTGCGAACGCGACCGGACTGAAGTAGCCGAGTAGTGGCAGGCCGGAGGTTACCCCGCTGTACGAGTCAACCACCGCTATCGCGCCCAGCTGGCTTTCCGCCTGGAAGATGTAGGGCTCCGTCGTCAGGATCGCGTCCACCTTGCCCTTCTGCAGCGCCGTGATCATGTCCGGCTCGGCCATGCCCAGCCAGTGAATGCTGGTCGGGCCGACGCTGTCGGTCCGCAGCACGGCCTGCGTCGCCAGCATCTCTATGCTGTAGGGCAGGTTGGGGGTTTTCTTGATCGCCTGCGCCGCGGGAGTGGCGACGGTCTTGTTCACTAGACCCTGCGGGCTGTTGATGCCCGAATTCGGCAGGGTCAGGATCGCCGCGACGTTCGGGGCCGCGTCATATCCGTCGGCGATTAGCCGCAGCGCCAGATGATCGTGGGATACCTGGTAGAACAAGTTGGCGTAGTCCCCGGCCGCGATGTCCGCGTGGCCGTGGCGGACGGCCTGGATTTCCTGCTGGAGAGACGCATAGTTACTGATCGTGACGTTCAGTCCGTGCTGGCGGAAGAGGCCGTCCTTGCGCGCGACATAGAGAGGCGCATCGTCAACACCAGGCACAGCCGCCACAGTGATTGTCCGGTTGCCTGATCCGCTCAGGCCCGTTGACGTCCCGCCTAGGAGGCCGCAGCCGGCCATCAGCAGCCCGGCCGACAGAAAAGCTACGGCGAGACAGAATCGCCGGCTCGTGCTGAGGCTGCGCGGCGCGCGAGCACCGCCCTGGACAAGCCGCATGGGGCTCCTTTGCGGGGCTTTGGGTCGAACAAGCCGTTCTGGGGACATAAGACTAGCCCGACAAGTACCCTACTGGTGGCCGAGTTAGGGCGCTCACGTAACGTAACATCGGTTTTTCGTGGTTACGCGAAGTACCGTGGGTAAGCGCTGGCAAACCGCATGTCAGCGTTGGGTCGCTAGTCGTGCGGCGGCGCTGCGGTGGGCAGGATTGTCGCCTTGGAAGGGGTACGACATGCCGGTTCTGCCGCGATGGCCGTATGCCGGCGGCCTGGTCCCGGCCGTGAGGCGAGTCGCGAGGTGAGGGGTGCAGAGGCTGTGAGGTCCAGGGCCAGGAAGACCCGCAGCGCCACCGCCGAGGCGGCCCGGCCGACCCCATCTGCCGGACCGGCTCCCGGCGCGCCGAGACATGGCCAGCCTCAGGGCGGCCGGGCTCAGAATGGCCCGCCGCCCGAAGGCTTCGACGGGTCAGCAGATGGCGGGGAGCGCGCGAACGCGGAATTGCCTCCAGCGCGCACGACCTCACGCCGCGCGCTGAAGAACTGGCGCGTGCGCTCGCGCCTCGTGCTGCTCATCGCCATCCCTACCCTTACCGCCATCGTCCTCGGCGGCATTCGCATCGGATCGTCCGCGCAGAGCGCGATTGCCTATCAGCAGGTGGAACAGCTCGCGATCTTGAGTGGAAAGGTCACCGGCCTGGCCCAGGCCCTTGAGATCGAGCGCAATGAGACCATCCGCTTCATCGTGCTCGGCAAGCAAGGCGGCGGCCGGGGCAGCCCGCCAAAGTCAGGCAAGCTGGAATTGCAGGTTCTCAGCCTGGACTATCGCAGCACCAATTCGTGGGCGAAGCAGGTGCGCAGCCAGGCCGCCGGGATTGGCAGCTCTTACCCCCCGCTGGTGCAGCAGGATGCGGAGGGAGCGATCACCGCCATCCAAGGGCTCCAGGCGCTTCGCAATGCCTCGAGACTCACCCAGTTGCCCTCGCTCGTGGTGATCCAGGAGTACGCGACCACGATCAGCGACGTGCTGGCGCTCAACAATGAAATCGCCCTGGGCAGCAACGACTCCTCGCTGGCCGACACCGTCCGGGTACTCGGCCTTATCTCCGGGATGAAGGCAGAGGCATCAGAGCAAGGCGCGATCCTGACCTCGGCGCTCACGTTCAGCCTGGGCGGCCAGGGCGTGTTCGGGCCGGACAAGCTGTCGGCCATCTCGGCGGCCGAGGCCAACCAGCAGAGCGACCTGGCGGCGTTCAGCATTTCGGCCACGGCCGCGCAGCGCCAGCTATACAACGACGCCCTGTCGGGAACCCTGGCCGACCGGGCGCAGGCACAGGAGCAGCAGGCGATCTCGCTGGCGCAGAGTTCCCAGGGATCTGCTGGCCAGGCGTCGTCGACCGCGTCGTCGACCGACCCGACCATCGCCGACGCCAGCGCGGCCATGGCTTACCCGGTCAACGCCTTGCGCGGGGTGGAGACCCGGCTCGTCGGCTCGATCATCTCGCGGGCTACCGCGCTGCGTAACGGCGCGATCGTCTCTGCCGTGGGTGTCGGTGTCGCGGTCGTCCTCGTCCTCGTCCTCGCGCTGCTGTTCACCACCGTCGTCGGCCGGTCGATGGTGCGCCCGCTGCGCAAGCTGAGAGCCGGAGCGCTGGAAGTGGCCGGGATCCGGCTGCCGGAGACGGTGCGCCGGATGAGCGAGACCGATGGTGATGAGGCACCGCTGGACGTGGAGCCCATCGACGTGGACTCGGCCGACGAAATCGGGGAGGTGGCGCGGGCGTTCGATCAGGTGCACAGGGAGGCGCTGCGGCTTGCGGCCAACGAGGCGGCCCTCCGCGGGAACGTGAACGCCATGTTCGTTAACCTCTCCCGCCGCAGCCAGTCGCTCGTCGAGCGCCAGATCCAGCTGATCGACGACCTTGAGCTCGGCGAGCAAGACGCCGAACGGCTGGGGAACCTCTTCCAGATGGACCACCTTGCTACCCGGATGCGCCGTAACTCCGAGAACTTGCTGGTTCTCGCGGGTCATGATGTGTCCAGGCGGTGGAATCAGCCGGTCGCGCTGGTAGACGTGCTGCGGGCGGCGGTTTCCGAGATCGAGCAGTACGAGCGCGTCACGCTGAACGTGCAGCCAGGGATCGCGGTCCGGGGACAGGCCGTCAACGACGTCGTCCACCTGTTGTCCGAGCTTGCCGAGAACGCGACCTCGTTCTCCTCCGCTGAGACCCCCGTCGCCATCGCCGGTCACCTGCTGAGCAGCGGCGGGGTGCTGCTCGACATCACCGACCAGGGCGTGGGCATGGGCGCCGAGGAGATGGCACACGCCAACTGGCGGCTTGACAACCCGCCGGTCGTCGACGTCGCTGTCTCCCGCCGGATGGGCCTGTTCGTGGTCGCGCGGCTGGCCGCCAGGCACGGAATCAGGGTCAGGCTGCGCCCGGCTGCCTCCGGCGGCCTGACGGCACTGGTGTGGCTGCCCGACGAGGCGGTCACGCAGGATTCCGATGGCGGTTCGCCCGGGCTGCGCAGGTCCGACGTGAGCGCGCTGGACGCCGCGGCTGATGCCGCTCCTCCTGCTGGCCTCTCCGCGGCCGGGTTCGCCACCGCAGGTCCAGCGCCGGCCGGCTCCGTGGCCGGGGTTTTCAGCACGGGCGAGTGGGGGAGCGGCGAGCGTTCCGCCGCGGAGGAAGCGGTCACCGTGGCGAGGACGCCCAAGTTCGCGCCACTGCGCGCCGATGCCGATGACAATGGCGGGGGCCTGCGTCCGCGCCGGATCCAGGGAACCGGGCCCAAGCCTGGCGCGGCGACTGGCCCGCTGCCCGCGTTCCGTACCAGCCCGCAGCCAGCGGCGGATGCCGGCGCCGCCCCGTTCGCGGCGGGCCCGCAGCCGGTAGCCGCGACCAGCCCGGCGGCGGGCACCGGCCAGGAGCCTCCGTTCGGACATGAAGGCGACACGATCGAGGGAGGCACCGACGTTTTCGGGGCAAGCACGAACATGTTCGCGCCCGGCACGGACGCGTTCAGCACCGCCCCGGAGCCTGCTGCGCCGCAGCCGGCGAGCACGGACGCGGACTCGTTCGCTGCCAGTGCGGATGCGTTCGGCACCGCGCCCCAGCCAGTGCTCGGCGCCGCGTCCCCGCCAGTATTCGGCGCGCCCGCCGCCGGCCAGACTACCGATCTCGCCGCGCCGGCCGGCGGCGGCCTGGCCGCCAGCGGCTGGACGCCAGGCTCATCGGCGCAAAGCGGCGTGGTCGTCCCGCCCGCGACGTCTGTCGGGAAGGACAACCGGCTGCCTATCTTCGAGTCAGTGGAGTCTGACTGGTTCCGGCGCGGACGGCACGCGGTCGCCGGGGCGGGACAGGAGGACGAGAAGGCAAGCACCTGGAGCTCGCCCGCGGACGAGGGCTGGCGCGCGGCAGAGGCGGTCAGTGCGCCCTCCTCGGGCGGCCTCACCCCGGCCGGCCTGCCGAAGCGCGTGCCGCAGGCGAACCTGGTCCCCGGCGCGGCCGGGCTAGAGCCGGCCGCCGCGCCTGCGCCCGCCCGATCGCCTGCGGCTACCAGGGACCGCTTCGCGAGCTTCCAGCGTGGCGTCAGGGAAGGCCGTGCCGCCCGGCGCGGCGAGGAGAACCAGGACCGAGAGGACGACGGTGGCACGTGACGCGCGGGCTGTTGCCATCGAGGCGGTTATGCTGGCGCCGTCACCGCAGCCGAGCCGGACGGCAGGCGCGGGGGTACCTGCGGCAATGCCCGCGGGAGCGCCGGAGGCAGGTCACGAAAGGAAGGAGCACGCGTGAGTCCGCTAGTGCGCCCGGCGCAGGACCTGAACTGGCTGATCACGAATTTCGTTGAGCGGGTTCCTTCCGTCGCGCACGCGATCGTTGTCTCCTCCGATGGCCTTCCGATGGCCTTTTCGCTCGGATTTCCGGCCGATCGGGTGGACCAGCTCGCGGCGGTGACATCGGGCCTGACCAGCCTGACTCAGGGTGCTGCCCGCGTATTCGAGGGCGGCGCCGTCACCCAGACCGTCGTTGAGATGCAGCGCGGCCTGCTGATCGTGATGGCGATCAGCGACGGGTCGAGCCTCGCAGTCCTTGCCGCCGCTGACTGTGACATGGGCCTTGTGGCCTACGAGATGGCGCTGCTCGTGGAGCGAGTGGGAAGCGCCCTCACGCCGGAAGTGCGTAGCGCCCTGCCGCCGGACTGGCCGGAGAATGGCGCACAGTGACAGGAGACGTCAGTGCCGGGCTCAGCCAGGAATGACTGGGAGCCAGCTGATGGCAGATACCCTCCTGAACAGGCTGACAGCCAGCCCGTTCCGAGGGACGATCTGTCAGCGGGCGGCATACCCAACCCACGTGATCCGGGTCAGCATGACTCGCATCCCTACCGGATGGCCGAAGGCACTGGTAGCGCGCTGGTACGGCCTTACGCAGTCACCGGCGGCCGGACAAAGCCCAGGTATCAGCTGGCGATCGAGGCGATGGTGGCGGCCTCGCACTACGAGGCACGTGATCTGTCAGTGCTGAGCCCGGAATGTCAGGCGATCCTCGGGTTTTGCCGGGACTGGCGGTCGGTAGCGGAAATCTCCGCAGTGCTCCGGATGCCGCTCGGCGTGGCACGCGTGCTCATCGCCGACATGGCCGTCCAGGGCTTGGTCCGGGTCCATCAGATGGACCACGCGCACGGGCGCCCGGACCTTAACCTGCTCGAAAGGGTTCTCAGTGGACTTCGCAAGCTCTAAAGCCAGCCCGGGGGACGTGGCCGAGGCGGCCATGACGTCCGTGAAGATTGTGGTGGCGGGCGGCTTCGGCGTGGGCAAGACCACTTTCGTCGGCTCGGTGTCGGAGATCACCCCCCTCACCACCGAGGCGGTCATGACATCGGCGAGCGACGGTCTGGATGACCTGTCGCACACCCCGGACAAGACCACCACCACGGTCGCCATGGACTTCGGCCGGGTGACTCTTGATGCCGGGTTGATCCTGTACCTGTTCGGCACGCCAGGCCAGCACCGGTTCTGGTTCATGTGGGACGACCTGATTCAGGGCGCGATCGGCGCGGTCGTGCTCGTGGACACCCGCAGGCTGGCTGACTCATTCCCAGCCGTGGACTATTTCGAGTCGGCGGGACTGCCCTTCATCGTCGCCGTCAACGGATTCAACGGGGATTTCCCGCACGCTGTCATCGACGTGCAGGAGGCTCTGTCGGTCAGCCCGCACGTGCCGATCATCGAGTGCGACGCCAGGGACAGGAAGTCCACCAAGTCGGCCCTCATCGCGCTGGTCGAGCATGCGATGGCGATGCAGCTGAGCGTCAGATAGCTGACGTCGGGTCCGGTCCCGGGCAGGATCCACGGCTGGGAGGCGCCTGCGGGATCCCATCGGCTGGCGGCTGCTGTAGTTTGTTTGACGCAGTTCCGCGGGGCGGTAGCTCAGCTGGTCAGAGCAGCGGACTCATAATCCGCCGGTCGTGGGTTCGAGCCCCACCCGCCCCACCCGCCCCACCCAGAGGTCTTCACGTTTCACCAGTGTCCATGTTCACGTTTAGCGCTGACATTTTCGGCTGCCAGGGGTGATGGGCCTGACTGGCCTGAAATGATCTTGTGCGTGATGCAGCGCGGGCCTGTGTGGCCTTGCTGGCCTGGGTCAGGGCGGGCCCGCTGTGGTGGTGCGGGCCGAGGTGTTGGCTGCCGCTGGCCGCGCGGAAGGCTGCGGGCTGTTATGGCGGGGCGAGGCTGCGGGCTGTTATGGCGGGGCGGCGGCGGGGCTGGCGATGGTCTTGCGGCGCCGGCGCCTGGTCTTGGGCGGGAGCCCGGCGGCGGCGCGCCGCGCGCTTGAGGCCTTGGCAGGCCTCGTGGCCCTCGGCGTCGGCCAGCACCCATCACGCCGGCGCGTACTGGTCAGTCACCAGGTGGCCGCGCCTCGGCCTGGTCGTGCGGGCGATCCGGCTGAGCTGGGTGGTGCTCGGGCTGATCGGCCTGCGGGGCGTGATCGGCTACGCCCAGTACTTCTCCGGGCTGCCCGGCCGGCCTGGTCTGCGTGCACGTCGCCGATACCGCGCTGATCTGGATCGCGGTGCTCCGGCTGACCTTCGCGCCGCGCGACCGGGGCACCGCGCGGGCATCGGGGATCAGCCGGTCCCCGCCGCCCCGCAGGTTGCCGAGCCTGCCAGCCAGGCACTTCCGGGCGACGCGCAGGTGCGGTAGCTTCCGGCTTATGCCGAAAGCTGCCCTTAATGGGACCGAGATCAACTATGCCGACACCGGTGGCGACGGGCCGGTCGTCGTGCTCAGCCACGGGCTCCTGCTGGACCAGTCGATGTTCGCGCCGCAGCTAGAGGCATTGGCGCCGGAGTTCCGGGTGATCACATGGGATCAACGCGGCCACGGCTGGGATCAAACCGGTCACGGCGGAACCCCGGCGCGAGGACCGTTCAGCTACTGGGACTCGGCGCGAGACCTGCTGGCGCTGCTCGACCATCTTGGCGTCCAGCGCGCCGTGCTCGGCGGAATGTCCCAGGGCGGGTTCGTCAGCCTGCGCGCCGCGCTGCTCGCGCCGGACCGGGTGCGAGGGCTGATTCTGATCGACACCCAGGCAGGCCAGGAGGACCCGGCCGTGGCACCGGCCTACGAGCAAATGCATGAGGTCTGGCGCGAGCAGGGTCCCGGGCCCGTCCAGGAAGTTGTCTCGTCGATCATCCTGGGCCCTGGCCAGTGGGACGACTGGTACGCCAAGTGGGCCGCCACCGAAATCGAGCAGGCCACGCCCGCGTTCCGCTGCCTGATGGACCGCGACGACATCACCGCACGGCTTGGCGAGATCGGCTGCCCGGCGCTGATCGTGCACGGCAGCGCCGACGCCGCGATTCCCCTGGCCAAGGCCGAGGAACTGCGCGACGGACTGGGCGATTCCGCGCGGCTCGCGGTCATCGAAGGCGGCACGCACGCCTCGAACATGAGCCATCCGGCCGAGGTCAGCGCCAAGATGCTGACCTTCCTGCGAGAGCTTGACCGGCCCTGAACAACCGGGTCCGGACCTCCAGCGACACGTCTCCTCCTTCCGCAGCCCCGATACGCACCGAACTCGCTCACGCCAGTCGCTGGCCGCCCCGGACGCCGGAATACGCCGGGGCTGCCTGACAGTCGGGGCTGCTCTCCCCGGCGCGCTCATCGTCGTCTGGGCGCAACTGGCGATCGCCTTCGTCCTGCGCCACCCGGCGGTGACCTGCGCCATCATCGGCCCCCGCACCATGGAACATCTTCAGTCCCAGCTCCCCGCCGCCGAGGTCACCCTCACCGACGACGTGCTCGGCCGCATGGACGAGATCGTGGCGCCCGGCGTGACCATCAACCCCGCAGATGGCGGATGGGTGAGCCCAGCCCTGAAGCCGACGGCACGTCGCCGGCAGGACGCCGGCAGCCGCAGTAGTCCCGGCCGCAGAGCATGCCTGCGCCAGTAGACACCGCGGCTGAGATACAGATCTTCCGGTTCGGGCGCGAGACCGACGACCAAGCCAACGATCGGACTGCCGCGCCGAACGGCGGCTCTGGATCGCCAGCTGGCTGGGACCGCTGGTGACTGATCGTAACCAGATGATGGTTCCCGGCCGGACGCTGGAAGGATGAATGTGGCGAGCCACCGATGTCGCTGGCCAGCTGCTCGTGGCAGAAAACCCCGCTGAGTGGTCCCATGAGCGTGGCAGGCGACAACCGATGAGTTAGCCGGCCGGGCAGGGTCTGTAGCTGCAAAGCTCAGGCTCTGAGCATGATCAGTTAGGAGACCCCATGAGCGCCACCGCACTACCGCCCGTCGTCGACGCCGGCACCTGGCAGCGCCAACTCGACGCGCTGCGTGCCCGGGAGAAGGCCGCGACCCGAGAGCTCGACGCGATCGCCGCGCAGCGCCGGCGACTGCCGATGGTCAAGGTGCCGGACTACACCCTGGAGGGCGAGCAGGGACCGGTCCGGCTGGCCGGCGTGAAGCGAGGCGTTCCGCCTTCGGGATCCTGCCGACTCGGCATGGCCGAGGAGCGTGTCTCCCCGGCAGACCGCAGCACGCAGATCAGCCGCCCATGGCGGAACCGGCTGTCAAGAGGGCAGGATGAACTGGCCCGATGGCCCTGCTGTGTGCGTGTCGGGCTGGCGTAGCGGCTGTTGTGCTGGCTTGGCTCGCAGCTGCCGGGCTTGGGGCGAGCCGTTCGGATACGGCTGGCGGCCTCCTTGGTCTGTGCGTCTGTGTGCCTCATGCTCGTCCTCTGCGTCAACCTCCGGCGAGGCAGATCGGACTGGTTACGGGGCGGTGTGCGGGGCTCGGCGGATGCGCGTTAGCTTCCGATCCTGGATCAGAGGGCCCTGATGGCGTCGGAGCGCGGGGTTTGTCCGGCCCGGCAGGCGAGTCCGCGGCGGTGCGCGCGGGTGGATGCGGACGCGGGCAGGTAGCGCCGTCGGCAGCGGCGGGACGGCCACGAGGATGCGCTGCCATGCACGATCCGCCGCGCCAGACCCTGGCAGGGACGCTCAAATTAGCTGGCGGGCGCTGACACGGTCAGGAAGCGGCGGGCTTTAGGGCAAGGCCATGAAGTTAAGGGGGTTGCCCTGGCGGCAAGGGCCGGCCGGGTGCTGTCAGGGCGGTTCTCGACGGGTGCGCTGAAGTGCAGTGGACAAGAGCGGGGAGAGCGGGACGGTCCGGGGCAGCGGTGTCCCGTCGAAGTAGCTGGGTTTGTTTCGGCGTAGCAGTTGTTCACCGTCGGTGTCCCAGGAGAAGCCGCGTTTGCGGTTGAGGAGTTTGGCGAAGACGGTGCTGGCCTTGGCCGGGTCGCGGGCGGCCAGCCGTCGTAGTGGTTCGGGTGAGGTGTCGGGGTCGCGCAAGAAGCCGGACAGGGTTTCGCGGTAGCGGCGGCGGGAGATCAGCGCGGGGTTGCTGAACAGTTCCTCGAGGAGGTGGTAGCCGGGGTAGAAGCTCAGTCCTTCGCCCGTGGCGAAGTGGATCGCGACGCTGTCGGCGGCGAGCAGGTCGTCAGGAAACTCCAGGGGCGCGAGTCCGGGGGGTTTGGTGCCAGGGCGCGCCTGCTGGGCCAGGTGGTGGTGGAACTCCTCCGCCTTGCCGGGCACTTCGACACCGGGGACGACGATGAGGTCGGCGCCGAACAGGTCCAC
>WNFB01005392.1_pt1 | contig 14576 bp, 14 predicted proteins | sample 5400501 | NCBI WGS metagenome assembly WNFB01 (sample SAMN13153341, study PRJNA577476) | soil metagenome | isolation source: 200 cm saprolite under Douglas fir tree site 2 hole 1 | place: USA:California | collected 2015-04-18
GGGGAGGGACGGTGGGTCCGGAAGGGCCATTATACGAGGTGGGCCTCGTCACCATCCTCGCAGTGCTGGTGTCCCCGATCGGCTGGTTCTATTACCAGCTGCTCGCGATCCCAGCCTGGGTCGCGGCGCTCACACTGCCTGCGCCGCAGGAACGACGCGCGGCGCTCGTCTGGCGAGTGGCACTGGGCGTCGCCGGGGTCTTGCTCTCCGGCCTACTGACCTTCGATCACCTGTACCCGGACGCCTTGGGGTTCCTCAAACGGTACAACTACGTGTGGGGAGCGCTCCTGCTGCTCGCCGCCCTCGCCGCTCACCGGCTCGTGTTCTTGCGGCCGAGCCCTGAACCCGTGCGCGTGTAGGGTGTACGACCTCGAGACCCCCGCCCTGTTACTCCACCTCGACGTCGTGGAGCGGAACCTGGCCTTTATGGCCGAGCGCGCTCGGCGGCTCGGCGTGCCGCTGCGCCCGCATGCCAAGACGCACAAGTGCGTGGAGCTGGGGCGTCGCGAGCTGGCGCACGGTGCCGTGGGCTTGACCGTCGCCACACTCGTCGAGGCGGAAACGTTCGCCCGCGCCGGGATGCCAGACCTCACTTGGGCGTTCCCCCTGGACCCCACGCATCTGCCGCACGTCAAGCGTATCGTGGACGAGACGGGGGCGGTGCTGCGCGTGGTGGTGGACGACCTCGCGACTGCCCAAGCACTGTCGGGCTCGGGGCTGCACGTGTGGCTCAAGGTGGACTGCGGCAATCACCGCGCGGGCGTGGATCCGGCCTCGCCCTACGCACTCGAGGTCGCACAAGCGCTGGGCCGGGAGCGGGGGCTGGTGTTCGACGGCATCCTCAGTCACTCGGGGCATGCCTACCGCACAACGAGCAAGGCGGAAGCGGCGATCGTGGCCGAGTCGGAGCGGCGCGTGATGGTCGCGTTCGCTGAACGCTTGCGCACGGAGCGGATACCAGTGCGCGGAATCAGCGTCGGCTCGACGCCGGCGATGGCCGCTGCCCGGGATCTGACCGGCGTCACAGAGGCGCGGCCCGGCAACTATGTGTTCTACGACCGGACCATGGTGTTGATCGGTTGCTGCGAGTGGAGCGACGTCGGCGTCACGGTGCTGGCGACGGTCGTGTCCCACCAGCCGGGCGCGGCGCAGTTCATCGTGGATGCGGGCGCGCTAGCGCTGTCGAAAGACGCGGGGCCGAGTCACGGGAACCTGCCGCAGGCGATGGGCGCGGTGCAGGGCCATCCCGAGCTGACCGTCGCTGCGTTGTCCCAGGAGCATGGGATCATTCGCGCCGCCTCGGCCGCGGTGATCGACGGCCGCTTCAGCGTCGGTCAGCGCATTGAACTGCTGCCCAACCATTCCTGCCTCACCGTCGCCCAGTTCGACGAGTACCAGGTAGTGCGGGACGGGCAGGTGGTGGAGCGCTGGCCGATCGCGCGGGGGCGTTGAACCACAGAAGGGGGACTTATGGGCATCGTGATGCGGCACTTCTTTCTGGCAATCCTGCCGCTGGTGTTCGGGGTCGGGGCCAGCTGGGGATTCGCGTTCTCCCAGCCCAGCTGCGGCCACCTGGTTGGCCCGGTCTTCGGGCCCAAGTGCCATTGGAAGCAGCTCGAGTATCAGATCAAGTTCCAGGCGGCGGGGACGGCCTTGGGCTGCCTGCTCGCAGCGGGTATCGGGAGCGCGTTGGAACTTCGCCGCCGCCGCGCCGTACAACGGACGACCCAAACAGGAGAGCCATCATGAGTCGGATACTAGGCACTCTCTTGCTGATCGCGGCGGCCGGGCCGCTCGCCGCACAGGATACCTCGAAGGCGAAAATCGCCCCCGCCCCCGCCCCCGCCCCCGCCACCACCCCTGCCCCGGCGGTCGTGGTCGCCGAAGCGGTGGTGGCGCGCACGGTCGTGGATCGGATGCCACAGGATACGGGCAGGGCCTTCCCCGATACCATCGGGACGCTGGTGTTCTTCACGAAGGTGTCGGGAGCGCCGGCCGGAGCGGCCACTGCAATCCACCACGTGTGGTTCCACGGCGATACGCAGGTCGCCGACGTGGAGCTGCAGGTCGGTGGCTCGCCGTGGCGGACGTGGAGTAAGAAGACGGTGCCGGCCGATTGGAAGGGGGCGTGGCATATCGAAGTGCGCGATGCCGGTGGGGCGGTCTTGAAGCGAGTGGACTTCACCGTCGGGCAGTAGCGAAACGGCCTACGAGACGGCTAGACGTCCGGACATCTGGACGTCTAGCCGTCCGTCTACCCACCTATCCCCCGATCCACTATTCTTGTGTCCCATGGAACTCGTTGAGCTGGTCTCCGCCAACCTGGAAATCGACGAGGGCAAGGCCGAGAAGGGGATCGGCGCAGTCCTGATGGCGTTGCGCATGGCGATCGACAAAGAGGCCTTCGAGCAGGTGAAGCACGCGATCCCCAACGCCGAGCGGATGATGGGCCGCGCCTTGATGAGCAGCGGCCGCACCGGCGAGATGGCCGCCGTGACCGGGCCAGCTGGTCTGCTCGCGGCGCTCGCTGCGGCCGGGATCAACAAGGACGACATCCCCCGCCTCGGTCGCCTGGTGACCGAGCACGTGCGGCCGGTCATCGGCAGTCCCCGCGTCGACGCGTTCCTCGAAGGGATTCCGGTGCTGAAAGGCTGACGTCGATCGGTCTCCGGTGAGCCTTCCTCGTCTGAGCCGCGCGCACTGGCCGGCCGACGCGTATCGCCGCGAGGCGCTGCCGGAGCGGGTGTTGCAATTCGGCACAGGAAGGCTGCTGCGCGCGCTGGTGGCCGCGGCCGTGGACGCCGCGAATCGCGCCGGGGCTTTCAACGGCCGGATCGTCGCCGTGCAAAGCACTCCGAACAGCAATGCGCACGTCATGCGAGCCCAGGACGGCTTGTTCACGCTGGTGGAGCGCGGCGTGCAGGACGGGACGCCGCTCGAGCGGACACGTCTCGTCGGCGCCATCTCCCGCGCGCTCGTCGCAGCGACGGAGTGGGAGGCGGTGCGGGAGGCCGTCACACATCCGGAACTGCGGGTGATTGTCAGTAACGTGACTGAAGCCGGCTTCCGAGTGGATGGCCAGGACAGCGGTGAGGGAGCACCGGCGAGCTTCCCGGCCAAGCTAGCGGACATCCTCCACACCCGCTTCACGCGGCTACCCGACGGGCCTTCCCTGTTGGTGATCCCTACCGAGCTCGTGCCGGACAACGGGCCGCGCCTCGCCACGATGGTCGATCGCCTGGCGGCGCGGGCAGAACGGGCGGATGAGTTTCGCCGTTGGATCGCGCGTCACGTGCGGTTCTGCTCCTCCCTCGTCGATCGAATCACGACGGGCACGCCGCCGGCGCGGGAACTCGAGACCCTCGAAGCGCAGCTCGGCTACACTGACGCGATCCTGACGATCACGGAACCGTATGCGTTTTGGGCGATCGAAGGAGATCCGGCCGTGCTCCGGTCAGCATTCCCAATCGACCTCTCCCCTCCCCCCCTTTCCCAGTCGGTCGTGCTCGCGTCCGACATCACGGTGTATGCAGAGCGCAAGCTACGACTGCTGAACGGGTTGCACACGGCGATCGCCCCGCTCGCGCTGCTGGCCGGAGTGCGAACGGTGCGAGAGGCAGTCCTTCACAAGAGCCTCGGCTCGTTTTTGCGGCGCATGCTGTTCGACGAGCTCGTGCCCGGGTCTGCTTTGCCCGCCGCAGCGGCAGAGGGGTTCGCGACGAGTGTCATCGAGCGCCTGGGCAACCCGTGGCTTGAGCACGAATGGCGCGTGATCGCGACGCACCAGATCATGAAGATGCGAGTCCGTGTCGCGCCGGCGATCGTGGGCTTCGGCGCTCAGTGCCACCGAGCGCCTCCGGGCCTCGCTCTCGCCTGCGCGGCGCATTTGCGCTACCTGCGTCCGGTTTCGGGCGGCCACCCAACCCGTGAGGACGCGCAGGGGTGGTGGCGTGGGACGACGTATCCGATCGTAGACGCCGACCTCCCGCTCGTCACCCGGCACTGGCTGAGCGTGGACCCGGATGACGCTCCCGGCCTCGTGCCTCGAGAACGGCTGGAGCGGCTGGCCGCCCTCGCCCTCGCCGATGAGACCCTGTGGGGCTCTCCTCTCGCCCAGGTCCCGGGGTTTCTCGAGACCACGACACAATCGCTCGTGGCGCTGGAGCGTGACGGCGTGGAAGCGGTGCTCGCCCATGATTGACGTATCGCTCGCGAGCGGCGTGATCGCGGTCGTGCGGCTGCAACAAGCCGCCGGCGTCCCCGCCGTCGCGGCAGCACTATCCGCTGGCGGAGTGAACTCAATAGAGATCACGCTCACAACGCCTGGCGCGCTCCAAGCAATCCAGCAGCTCGCCTCGGGCGACGGTGCCCCCGAATGCGTCATCGGCGCTGGCACTGTACTCGACGAGCAGGCCGCCCGAGATGTTATCGCCGCCGGTGCCCGGTTCGTCGTGAGCCCGACGTTCGATCAGGGCGTGATGCGCTGCTGCCGCGACCTAGACATTCCCTACATCCCTGGTGCGCTTACGCCGACGGAGCTGCTGGCGGCGTGGCGCGCTGGCCCGCGACTGGTGAAGCTGTTTCCCGCTGGCCTACTCGGTCCCCCTTACCTCCGGGAAGTGCTCGCGCCGCTGCCGTTCTTGCGCCTGGTGCCGTCGGGAGGGGTGTCGCTCGAGAACGCCGGCGAATGGATCCGCGCCGGCGCGGTCGCTGTGAGTGTGGGCAGTGCGCTCGTGAGCGCATCGCTTGTCCGGGATGAGGCGTGGGCCGAGCTGACAGCCCGGGCCCGGGCGCTGGTTGAGAGCGTGGCGGCCGCCCGGAGCCGCCTCACGGGAGCGCCGGCGTGAGCCAGGCTCCGCGCGTGGTCACGTTTGGCGAGCTGATGCTGCGCCTGAGCCCACCCGGTCACGAGCGGCTCCTGCAATCTCCGGAGCTCCGCGCCAGCTTCGGCGGGTGCGAGGCGAACGTCGCCGTCGGTCTCGCGCACCTCGGCGTGCGCGCGGACTACGTCAGCCGACTGCCGGACAACCCGATCGGCACCGCGGCGCTTGACGCGCTCAAGGCCGAAGGAGTCGGGACGGAGCGGATGGTGCGTGGGGAGGGTGACGAGCGGATAGGGATCTATTTCGTCGAGCCGGGCGCGGACATCCAGGCGAGCCGGGTCGTCTATGACCGGGCACACTCCGCGTTCGCGCACATTAGGGCGAGCATGGTGGACTGGAACCGGGTACTCGAGGGAGCGACCTGGTTTCATGGCTCCGGGATCACGCCCGCGCTCGGGGAAGGCCCCCACGCCATGCTCGTCGCGGCCATTGCGACGGCCCGTGCGCGCGGGGCGGGCGTCAGCTTGGACTTGAACTACCGGCCGGCCCTTTGGCAGAACCGCGACCCTCGGCCAATCATCGAGCCCCTGGTACGGGAGACGCAGCTGCTGATCGGGAACCGTGACGCCGTGCGGGCGATGCTCGGCGTCGAGGCCGACGACGCCGCGCTCGCACCGCGCCTCGCCGACCGGTTCGGCTGTCGCCGCGTGGCGCTGACTCGGCGTGAAGTGCTGTCCGCCACCGAACACCGCTGGAGCGCGGCCCTGTACGATGCCGAGACGGGAAGGGTGTCGAGCAGCCGCCACCACGACGTCAGAGTCTTGGACCGCGTCGGCGGCGGCGACAGCTTCGCTGCGGGGCTGATCGCCGCGCTCCTGGCCGAGCGGCCGCCGGCCGAGGCGGTGGAATTCGCGGCCGCGGCCGGCGCTTTGAAGCTCACTATCCCGGGAGACTGGAACCGCGTCACCCGCGAGGAGATCGAGCAACTGATGCACGCATGTACATGACGTTCCGCTGGTTCGGGCGCGAGGACCCGATCCCGCTGGCCCACATTCGCCAGATCCCGGGCGTCGCTGGGGTCGTGAGCGCACTCTACGACGTTCCAGTCGGCGCGGCCTGGAGGCGTGAGGAGCTCGAGCACCTCAAAGGGGAGATCGGTGCGGCGGGCCTCCAGTTCGCGGTCGTCGAGAGCATCCCGGTGCACGAGGACATCAAGCTGGGCCGCCCCGGCCGCGATCGGTTCATCGCGAATTTCTGCGAGAGCCTCCGGGCCATGGGGGAACTCGGTATTCCGGTGTTGTGCTACAACTTCATGCCGGTGTTCGACTGGCTGCGCACGGATCTGGCGATGCCGCTCGCGGACGGCTCGACAACGCTTGCATACGACGATCGGGCAATCGCCAAGCTGGACCTCACGCGTGGGACGGGCAGTCTCCCGGGATGGGCTACCGCGTATGGTCCCGACGAGCTGCGGGCTCTCCTCGCCGCCTACCGCCACGTCGACGCCGAACGCCTGTGGGACAATCTCGCCTACTTCCTGGAGCGGGTCGTGCCGGCGGCCGCCGAGGCAGGCGTGCGCCTGGCGATTCATCCCGACGATCCACCGTGGCCGGTGTTCGGGTTGCCGCGGATCATCTGCCGCGGCCAGGATCTCGAACGCCTGGTCGCTCTGGTAGACAGCCCGGCGAACGGAGTGACGTTCTGCACCGGCTCGCTCGGCGCGCTCCCCGAGAACGACCTGCCGGCAATGGTACGCCGCCTTGCGACCGTAGCGAAGGACCGCATCCATTTCGCGCACTGTCGCAACGTCCGCGTCACGGGCGAGCGGCGCTTCGAGGAGACGGCACATCCGTCGGCGTGCGGCGGCGTAGACCTCTCGGCGGTGCTGCGGGCCCTGCGCGACGTCGGGTTCACCGGTCCGATGCGTCCCGATCACGGCCGCATGATCTGGGGGGAGCAAGGGCGCCCCGGGTACGGCCTTTACGATCGCGCCCTCGGGGCGACGTACCTGCAGGGACTGTGGGATGGGCTGACGCGGGAGTCGGGCGCATGACTCCGCACATCAGGCAGCGACCTCAGGCTCCCTGGATTGCCGCGACGGTCTCGTTGCGCGAGGCACTCACGGCTGACAGCTTCCCAAACCGCATACATCGAGGGCGCACGTGACCTCCATGAACATCACAACTCCACCACCCACTGACGCTGTCCGAGCGCGGGAGCGCATCACGCGCCGCAGCTTTCTCACGGCCAGCCTAGCCGGTGTAGCAGCCGCGACGCTTGGCGTGGCCGGGAGCGCGGACCCGGTCCTCGCGGGGGCGGCCGACACTCCCCCCCTCCCCCTCCCCCTCCCCCTCCCCCCACCGCCCACCACGAGGCTAGGGGTGGCGAGCTACTCGCTGCGAAACTTCCCGCGCGACAAAGCGATCGAGATGGTGAAAGCGCTGGGAATCCGATACGTGAACCTCAAGTCGATGCACCTTCCCTACGAGCTCTCACCGGCCGACCTGGTGGCGGCACGGCATGAGGTCGAAACGGCAGGACTGCAAATCGTGGGCGGCGGCGTCATCACCTTCGAGCAGGATTCGGATGCCGACGTGGCGAGATACTTCGCGTACGCCAAAGCCGCCGGCATGCCCCTCATCACGGCGACGGCCGACCCGAGGTTCTTGCCGCGCATCGAGCGGTTCGCTACGCAATACGACATTCAAGTGGCCATTCACAACCACGGGCCAGAGGATAAGGACTTTCCGTCTCCCTACGACGTGCTCCGGGCGGTCAAGAGCATGGATGGCCGGATGGGGTTGTGCATCGACGTCGGGCACACGGTCCGGACGGGTACGGATGTTGTCCGCGCAATCGCCGACGCCGGCCCGCGCCTCCTCGACATGCACATGAAGGACCTGCGCGATTTGAAGGTGAAGGACAGTCAATGCATCGTCGGTGAGGGAGCGATCCCCATCGCCGAGATCTTCCGGCAGCTGCAGGCGATTCGCTACCGGGGCTGCGTCAACCTCGAGTACGAGATCGACGCGGACGCTCCCCTCCCGGGGATGAAGCAGTCGTTTGCGTATATGCGCGGCGCGCTGGCCGGCCTGTCCGCCGGTTGCCCTAGCCCGTGACGCCATCGCGCATCGGCTTCCGCTGGACGGTGTGCGCGCTGTTGTTCGTGGTCACGACCATCAACTACGTCGACCGCCAAGTCTTGAGCATCCTCGCGCCCAGTCTGCAGCGGGAGCTGCACTGGTCAGAGACGGACTACGGCGACGTGGTCTCCTGGTTCAGTCTCGTGTATGCGTGTGGCTTCCTCGTGGCCGGGCGGTGGCTCGACCGCGTCGGCGTGCGTCGCGGGTTCGCGGTCGCGGTCGTAGCGTGGAGCGTTGCGGCGATCGGGCACGCGTTCGCCCGGACGACGGCGGGTTTTGCGGCCGCGCGCGCGTTGCTCGGTTTGGGCGAGTCGGCCAATTTTCCGGGCGCCATCAAGACGCTCGCAGAGTGGTTTCCGAAGAGCGAGCGGGCCCTCGCGGCCGGGATCTTTAACGCCGGCACCAACACCGGCGCGATCGTCGCGCCCCTGCTCGTGCCTTGGATCGCGTTGAGCTTCGGCTGGCGTTGGGCGTTCATCATCACGGGCTCTTTCGGCTTTCTGTGGCTCGCGCTGTGGCTCGCGCTGTATCGCAGCCCGGAGTCACAGCCACGACTCTCGCCCCTCGAACTGGCGCATATCCGCAGCGATCCACCGGACGCGGTCGAGGGCCGCGTCCCTTGGACCCAGCTCCTGGGACGGCGGCAGACCTGGGCCGTCGTGGTCGGCAAGCTCCTGACGGATCCGATTTGGTGGTTCTACTTGTTCTGGCTCCCCAAGTTTCTCGACAGCGCGTACGGCATCAAACTCTCGCAGGTGGCGCTACCCCTTGTGGTTGTGTACCTCGTGGCCGACATCGGGTCGGTCAGCGGCGGGTGGCTCTCGAGCCGTCTGATCAAACGAGGCTGGACGGTGAACCGGGCGCGCAAGACAGCGATGCTCCTTATGGCGCTGGCGATCGTGCCGACGGCCCTCGCGCCGCGGGCGGGGAGCATGTGGACCGCCGTGCTGGCGGTCGGCGTGGCGGCGGCCGCGCATCAAGGCTGGTCCGCCAACGTGTATACGCTGGCAAGCGACATGTTCCCCCGCGCCACCGTGGCCTCGGTGATCGGGATCGCGGGCTTCGCCGGGGCCATGGGCGGAGTCCTGTTCCAGCGCGCGACGGGACGGATTCTCGACGCGACCGGCCACAACTACACACCCATCTTCCTGGTCTGTGGCCTGGCGTACGTGTCCGCGTGGGCCATCATACACATCCTCGTCCCGGGCTTAGCGCCCGCACAGGTGAGCGCGGCGGCCGGGACGCGCTCGCCGATCCCCGCATCGGACCGCACGCGATGATCCGTGCTCCGCTCTGCACGTTCATCCGCCTCGCGGGCACCGCGTCAGCACAACCTCGACCTGAGAGTCTGTGAGCGCGGTGGCTGCCGTCCTCGAGGCCGACCGCTTTTTCGATCCCGACCCCAGCGTGCGCCGCGTCGCGCGTGAGCTGTACGAGGAGACGCGGCGTCTGCCCATCGTCTCACCCCACGGGCATGTGGACCCGCAGGTTCTGGCCTCCAACGAGCCGTTCGCCGAGCCCGCCGCGCTGATCGTCAAGCCGGACCATTACATCCTGCGGATGCTCTACGCTCACGGTGTCCCGCTCGAATCGCTGGGTATCCCCCGCCGCGACGGGGCGCCGGTCGAGGCGGATCCGGGCAAGGTGTGGCAACGTTTTGCGGACCACTACGACCGGTTCCACGGGACGCCCACGGGCGCCTGGCTCGATTACGAGCTGCACGAGGTGTTCGGTGTCCCCGACCGGCTGTCGGGCGAAACGGCGCCGCGGATCTACGGCGCCCTCAAGGAGAAACTCTCCTCCCCGGAGTTCCGGCCACGGGCGCTGTTCGAGCGGTTCAACATTGAGGTGCTCGTCACCACCGACAAAGCGAGTGATCCGCTCGACCACCACCGGGCGATCCGGGAGTCGGGGTGGCGCGGGCGGGTCGTCCCCTGCTTCCGACCCGATGCCCTGTTGGCGATCGCGGCCCCCGGCTGGGGAGCCGAGCTCGAGGCGCTCCGCCGGCAGCATGGCGCGCCCTTCGCGGACTACACCGAGTTTGTCCGCGCTCTGGCAGCGCGCCGAGTGTTCTTCCAGCGCATGGGGGCCACCGCCACCGATCACGCCGTGCTCGAGCCCTACACGACTCTGCTCCAGCCCGATGAGGCGGAGCTCCTGTTTCAGCGAGCGCGGCAGGGCAACGCCACGCCTGCAGACGAGCGCCACTTTACGGCGCACCTCTTGATGGAGATGGCGCGGCTCTCGCTCGAGGACGGACTTGTGATGCAGGTTCACGCCGGAGCGCTGCGGGACCATAACCGGCCGCTGTTCGAGCAGTTCGGCCCCGATCGGGGCGGCGACATCCCAGTCGCCACCGAGTTCACGCGCAACCTGCGGCCGCTGCTCAATGCCTACGGTAACGACCCGCGATTCACGCTCGTGCTCTTCACGCTCGACGAAGCGACATACAGCCGCGAGCTCGCCCCACTGGCCGGCCACTATCCCGCTGTGCGGCTCGGTCCCCCGTGGTGGTTCCACGACTCGGTGGAAGGAATGCGGCGCTTCCGGGAACGGACGACCGAGACGGCGGGGATCTACAAGACGGCCGGCTTCAACGACGACACGCGCGCCTTCTGCTCCATCCCCGCCCGGCACGACCTGGCCCGTCGCGTGGACGCGAACTTCCTCGCCGGGCTGGTCGCACGCCACATGATCGACCTCGGTGATGCGCGCCCCATGGCACGGGCGCTCGCCTACGAGCTGGCGAAGCGGACCTACAAGCTCTGAAGCGCGGTCAAGCCGAGTACAGCAGGACGGCGACGAAATGGCAGCTCGTCCCCACCAGGACGAAGAGATGCCAGATCAAGTGGCTGTAGGGGAGGCGCTTTGCCGCGAAGAACGCGACGCCCACGCTGTATGCGAGTCCACCAGCCAAGAGCCAGAGGAGACCCGACAGAGGCAGGCGCACCCACAGCGGCCGAATCACGACTAGCATGAGCCACCCCATGCCTAGATAGACGGCGGTGGAGAACCGCCGGTAGCGCACGCCGCCAACCACATTCAGGACGATCCCGACGAGCGCGAGGCTCCAGACAACTCCGAGGAGGCTCCAGCCCCATACGCCGCGGAGCACGCCGAGGGTGAAAGGAGTATAGGTGCCGGCGATGAACAGGAAGATCGCTTCGTGATCGAGCAGCCGGAACAGCCGCTTAGCCCTGGTACGGGGCAAGGCGTGATAGAGCGTGGAGGCCAGATACAAGAGTACGATCGTGCACGCGAAAATGCTCGCGCCAATGATGCCTGCGGTGCTTCCGCGTCTGACCGCGTGACTGATGAGAAACGGGGCCCCGACGAGCGTCGCCAAGAGGCCCACGGCATGACTGACGGTGTTGGCGAGCTCCTCTCCGGGAGACTGCGGGCGCTCAGGGAGCGGTGGAGTCAACATCAGGGCGTGCAGGATCTCCTCGCCCCTCACGACGCCAAGCCGGTCCCAGTCGACACCATAATCGACACCGTGGAGTCGCCTGCGACGCGTCCAGCTGCGCGGTCCAGCTCCAGCCACTCGGTCGCAAGAGCGCGGAATGCGGGCTTGTCGTGATCCCACACGCGGACCACTTCGTGCACTGCCTCCACCGACACACCGATCAGGCTGCTGACGAAGTGCTCGGCATCGGTCCGTCCGTTCTTCGTGAGTTCCTGTCTTAGCAGGTTAGTCTTGAGTTCCTGCCTTAGCAGGTTAGCCTCGCCGTCGGTGGCGATGGCCAGGAAGCAGTCGCTCCAGTTGTGCCCCGTGGCGGTGAGCCCGCGCGTCACGCGCTCGGGCCCAAGGGCTTCGAAGGCGGTAGTCAGTAAGGCCTTCCGGGCGGCGATCATCGAGCCTCCTCGTGGTGAAACGTGCCGCGTGCGTCGCGCACACATCAGTCTGAGCCGGCCGACGCCGGTTGACGCCGGGCCGGCTCATTTTCAAACAACTTACGCTCGCATATCGAGACGTAACGAGCGTGATCGGCGCCCGCCGCGGGACCGTTTTGCCGCTCGCCTGGCCTCCTCCTGCGCCCGGTTTCTGTCCAAAGCGCCCCAGCAAGTGCCGCGGTAGGCTATAATCCCTCGTCCATCGCTCTCGGTCGACCTCGGTAAGCAGCTGTCCCGGCGTCAGACGGAGCGCCCGGGCCATCCGGCTCAATGGTTGTCCAGAGAGATGGACGGGAAGCACGCGACCTCGCGCGAGCCTCAGCTCGTCACGTGGTACGGTGCGCCCAACTATCGGAGGGAACACTGAGTCCCGCACAACTCAAGCGCGAGTTACAGCGCATCGCCTGGGGGCAAGTGCGACTCGCCCACAAGCTTGGAGTATGGCCAAGTGAAGTCCGGGATTGGCTGGCGGGCAAGGAGCCCGTGCCGGAGGTGGTCGCTTCAGACATACGCCATCTGCCTTCTCACAATCTGCGCCCAGGCCGGCATTCGTAGGGCAGGACCCCTGCTCGCCCACGATCCCCTGGCTGCGAAGCCCCGGCCCAGTCGCCGCTCGTCCTCCTATAAGCGCATCACGGGTTACGTGACGGGGACATTCTTCGCTTCTCCCCTCCCAGTGTTCGGTGACCTCTCGCGCTTGGCGCGCTTCATGAAGTCTGCAACACGGTCCAAGGAAAGTGCACGAAGCTCCTGGTCGGTCGGCAGCTGCCTCCCTTCTAGGGGCAGGAAGTATTTGTCGCCCTTGTCCGACAGAAACAAGAGACCACCCATGTGTGATAGCGCGTCATGCTCGCCCGTAGCGCGGGTGCCACCCTTAACCGGTGGCTGGGCTGTGATCGTCCAGACACGTTCTTCGAAGGTCACCATCCGGGTCATCCCTCGGCCCTCCTGTCTTCGCCTTCCAGTCTAATCTAGTGTTGCCAGGCTGCGCTGCCCCCACTGCGACGGCGCGACCGCGCCGTCCGCTTGACCGCCGTTTCAGGCCGGAATAACCTTCCATCGCCTATGCCAATCTACGAATACCGCTGCACCAGGTGTCGGAAGCGCTTCAGCCTCGAGCAATCGATCAGCGCGCACGGCAAGCGGCGCCCCACCTGCCCGAAATGCAAGGCGCGGGCGGTGCAGCCGATCTTCTCGACATTCTTCGCCAAGACGGGTCGCAAGAGCTAGCGGGGCGATGTTCGAGCGCCGAAGCGCATCGCGCTTGGCGAACATCTCGACGGGCTCGTGCTCGAGCTCAGGCACGCGGAAGCCAGCAGGCAGATACTCTGAGGCGTCGTCCTTCGGCCAGTGCTCGGAGGGATAGGCGGCGCCGGGGAATTCCTTGTCCAGCCACGCGAGGATGGGCTGATAGGCCTCGTCCATCCGACAAGCATACTGCACATCCCGCCGGGTCGCGATGCGCGGCGGTCACGCGGGCAGGACGAAGGACTCCAGCCCCAGGTGCCCGACGCGGAGCGTCCTGTCGCGGTAGACCGGCACGGGGATGGAACTACGCCCGATTCATAAGGGCAAGCGATTTGCGCTCATTCTGAAGGTTGTGACATGCGTAGTTCGAGGCCAGCTGGATGACCAATACGCGGTCCTTGTTGGAGAGTCCGGAGAAGTTCCTGTCCGCGATCTGCTTCGGGCTCTGATCGGTCTCAAGGAGCCATTCGGAATAGAGGCACCGAGTCGCGCCGAGCCTCTCGAGCGCCGCAAGAACGACCTTCTCGTCCGTCTCCGAGCTTTTCGGGATGTCGTAGCTGATGAGGTAGAGAATAATTCGACTCCTGACTGGACTGGGCGTATCGCAAAGGCAGCATGCCCGGGGCGCGCTGGATGCTCCGGCCGAGGGCTTCCCGGCTGATCGGCTCGCCCGCCATGTCTACGCCGGCACCTTGTCCTTATCGGGGACCGGGAGCAGCGCCTTGCCGGAGCCTCGCGCCGGCAGGGCGGGCACGGTGCTGTCCTCGCGCCGGCCGACGGCGTCGAACAAGCCCTTGAAGAGGTCGATCGGAATCGGGAAGATCGTGGTCGAGTTCTTCTCGGAGGCGATCTCGGTCACGGTCTGGAGGTAGCGCAGCTGGATCGCGACTGGCTCGCGACCGATCACGGCGGCCGCCAGCGCCAGCTTCTCCGATGCCTGGAACTCACCCTCCGCGTTGATGATCTTGGCGCGCCGCTCGCGCTCGGCTTCCGCCTGGCGCGCCATGGCGCGCTTCATCTCGGGGGGCAGGTCCACGTCCTTCACCTCGACCGCCGAGACCTCGATCCCCCAGTCCTCGGCGCGTTGGTCGATGATCTGCCTCAGGATCGAGTTGATCTTCTCGCGGTTGGCAAGCAGCTCGTCGAGCTCCGTCTCGCCGAGCACCGAGCGCAGCGCGGTCTGGGCAAGTTGGCTCGTGGCGTAGAGGTAGTTCTCCACGCCGATCACCGCCTTCACGGGATCCTGCACCCGCATGTAGAGAACGGCGTTCACCTTGATCGAGATATTGTCGCGGGTGATCACGTCCTGCGGCGGGATGTCGACTGCCATCACGCGCAGGCTGACCGTCTGCATCCGCGCGAACAGCGTCGGCAGATAGATCAGCCCCGGCCCCTTGGAACCCCACGAGCGGCCGAGGAAGAAGTAGACTGCGCGCTCGTACTCGCGCAGCACCCGCAGGCCGGAGAA
>WNFB01003106.1_pt1 | contig 14575 bp, 13 predicted proteins | sample 5400501 | NCBI WGS metagenome assembly WNFB01 (sample SAMN13153341, study PRJNA577476) | soil metagenome | isolation source: 200 cm saprolite under Douglas fir tree site 2 hole 1 | place: USA:California | collected 2015-04-18
CGCTCAAACAGATCGCCCAGGAGGTCGGCATCGTGCCGGCCCTCATCCATTACTACTTCAAGAACAAGGAGCAGCTGCTGGTGGCGGTGATCGAGGACATCGACCTCCAGTTCCGAGACATCTGGCGATCGCGGTTCCGGGGGACACCGGACCCCATGGAGCGCATGCTGGTCGGGGTCGAGCAGATCGCGACCCTCTACCGCGAGCGGCCGGAGTTCTGGTCGCTGCAGTTCGATCTCATCGCGCTCAGCCGCAGCAACCCGGCGCTGCGCGAGCCCACTTCGAGGCTGGTCAACAACTTCATCGAGTCTGTGCAGCAAGAAGCAGAGGCGTTGAAAGACATCCTGCCAGCATCGGATTTTTCGGTGATCCCGACCGAGGACCAGGCCGCCCTTACGGCAGCCACGAACTTCGGCATCCTTTTCATCTGGATCCTGACTGGAAGGGACCCCCTGCCGGTGCTCCGCACGTGGCTCATCCTGCTCCTCTCCGCTCTCAGCCTTGGCGATGTGCTGGCAGGAAAAGAGCCTCCCTTGCAGCACATCATGGCCCTGCTCCAGCGCTTCCATGAGATCGAGCCATACAGGGGGCCGCCGTGAGGTGAGGGCAAGGACGGTGGGGGATATTGCGGAGTCCGGCCGGGGGCAGGAACTGGACGCGACGCCGGTCGCGGCCGCCATCGCCGTCAGCAAGCGCTATGGCGACGGGCCGAGCGCCGTCTGGGCGGTGCGCGATTGCGATCTGGCGCTGTTCGCCGGCAAGATCGTGGCCGTCGTCGGCCCCAGTGGCAGCGGGAAGTCAACCCTTCTGCACTTGATCTCGGGCCTGGAAACGCCCACCAGTGGGGATGTACGGGTAGGCGGCAGGCTCTTGGCCGGCCTCGGCGAGCAGGAACGGGCACGGTTCCGCGCCGGCCAGGTCGGCTATGTCCTCCAGCGCGACAACCTGATCCCGTCCCTGACCGTCGACGAAAACGTTGCCGCGCCCCTGATGATTGCCGGCTGGCCGCGCGCCCGGGCATTGAGCCGGGCCAAGGACGTGCTCGAGCGCGTCGGCCTTGGCGCCCGCACTCGCGCGTGGCCGGCGCAGCTGTCCGGGGGCGAGGCTCAACGCGCAGCGATCGCGAGGGCCTGCGCCGGAACACCACTTCTGATCGCAGCCGACGAGCCCACCGGGGCACTCGACTCCACCTCCGGCAGCCAGGTCCTGGGTCTCTTCCTCGACCTGGTTCACGGAAGCGGCGCGGCCGGCCTCGTCGTCACCCACGATCCGGCCGTGGCGAGCGCCGCTGACCGCGTCTTACGGATGGCGGACGGCCGGCTGGTGGAGCCGTGAGCGCCGCCCTGCTGGTAGCATCCGCGCTCCTGCGTTCCTGGCGCAGGCACCCCTGGCGAGCGCTCGCTTCACTCCTCGGCGGCACCATCGGCATCTCACTGGCCACGGGCGTGCTGGTCGTCACCTTCGCGGTCGAAGACGCCATCCAAAAAGTCCAGGTCACGCCACTCATCCACGCCGATCTTGTCGTGCAGGCGCGCTCCGCTTCCGGCATGAGCCAGCAGGTGGTGGATCGCGTGCTCGCGGCCGCTGGGCCGTCCAAGAGCGCCGCCCTCGCTTATGTCAACACCCGCCTGGCACCCGGCGGCGACCCAGTCGAGGTGGTCGGGATCACGCCCGCGCTCAGCGATTTCGTCTCCAGCTATTACAGCCGCCAGTTCCCGGTTTCAGACCTGGGGCCGCCCGGCGGCCTGTGGGCCGGCGAAGCCTGGGCCCGGGCTCACGGCCTCAGCCCGGGTTCGAAGCTGCGCCTCCAGTCTGCCGGCGGTACATCGACCTGGACGCTGCGCGGCCTGTTGAAAGGCGACCTACCCAACTCAGGCGCCATCGCGGTCGGAGCCCTGACGCAGGTGACAGCCGCCGCGGGCCGCCCAGGTACGACCGACGCCATCTATTTGCGCGCCGCCCCGGGCATGTCCGTGGGCGGCCTCAAGACTGCATTGGCCGAGGCTGCAGGCGGCGCCGCCACCGTCGGCGATCCCAATTCGACAGCCGATCCGTACCAGACGTCATTCGCGTCTGTACGGAGCCTGCTCAGCGTCTTTGCGGTGATCGGCGTCCTGAGCGCGGCCGCGGTGCTCTTTCTGTGCTGGCGGCTCCAGATCGAGGACGAGCGGACCAATATCGCCCGCTTTCGCCTGTACGGCGTGGCGCTCTGGCAGCTGGCGCTCGGCTCCGGAGTCGTGCTGCTGGCCTTCATGGTCGTGTCCGCCGGCTTCGGGTTAGCGCTCGGAATCGGTATCGGTTCGGGCTTGCGGGATTTTGAGAGCCAGCTCATCGAGCTCACGCAGCTCGCTGGGCAGACGACGACGCCTGTGCTCGCGCCGGTTCTGGGCGGCCTGGGCGCAAGCCTTGCCATCTTCGCCATCGCCTGGGCGAGCTCCCTGTACTCGTTCATGCGCGTGCCCGTCATCGAGGCGGTGTCCGGCCGGCGCCAGGCACCGGCGCGCGCCTTGAGGACCACGATCGTTCTCTGCATCGCGCTGGCGCTGGCTGCGGCAGCAGTGGTGATCGTGACATTCGTGCCTGCCGCCGCCGGCGCCGGGCTTCTCCTGCTGCTGGGGTCTGCCGTCGGGCTGGCACTCGTGGTTCCCGCGCTGGCCGGCGGCGCCATTGCATCGCGGGGAGGCTTCCTCCAGCTGAGTGTTGGCCGCTGGCTCGCCGCCGACAGCCGGCGCAGCGCGGCTCTCATCAGCGTGTTCGCCATCGCCCTCATGATGTCGCTGGCGCTCGAAGGTTTGACCTTGAGCATGGACCAGGCTATCGAGCGCAGCGTCGCCGCCTGGACCGAGGCCGACCTCTTCGCGCTGCCCGGGCCACCGGGAGCCAGTCTCCAGGACGAGCGCTGGCCGGCTGAGACCCCGGCTCGTCTGGCCGGCCTGCCAGGCATTGCCGAGACAGGATCATTCACGTTCACCACGCTGGAGATGGATGGCAAAAGGGTCAGCCTGTGGGCTTGGGACACCGCGCACGTAAACGGCTTTGTGGACGTGGCCGTCGCCGACGGCGCCGCGGGCCGGAAACTGTGGGAAGCGCTGGACGCCGGCGAGGTCGCGGTCTCTTCGAACTACGCGCGCCTGCACGGCCTCCGGCCCGGTGCAAGCGTCAATCTGCCCACGGTCGACGGCAGCCGGCGGCTCCGGGTCGCGGCCTTGGTCGACGACTTCACATCGGATACGGGCATCATCTTCGCCTCGCGCCAGCTCTATCGAGAGCTGACTGGTGACCAGCGTCTGTTGAACATCTTCATCCGTCTGGCGCCCGGCGCCTCGGCGGCGGTGGTGGCGGCCGAAGTCCGCCAGGAGCTTTCCGCCTATCCGAACCTGAATGTCCTCACCCGCGCCCAGATCCGTCAAGCCTTCCAAGGTCTCACCGGCCGGCTGCTGAGCGCCTTCCTTGTGTTCGCGCGCGTCCTATTCGTCCTCGCCCTTCTCGTTGGTACGGCGACGGCGGCCGCATCATTGGGAGCTCGTGCCGGTGCCCTCGGCGTGACCCGTCTCTGCGGCGTATCCGCCGCCGCGCTCCGGCGCGAGCTGACCCTGGAGGCATCCGCCGTGGGGCTGCTCGCCTGGCTGATCGCGCTTCCGCTCGGCTTCTACCTGGTCGTGGTCATGCTTCAAGCGCAGGCGGGTTCCAGCGGCCTGCTGCCACCGCCGGTGATGCCGGTCGGGCTGGCTCTCGCCAGCCTGCCCCTCGCCGTGTCATTCGCGGTCGCTTCTGTATGGGCCGCTTCGCGCGGTGCGATCAGAAGGGACATCGCCTGGGTGATCAGATATGAGTGAGGCCACATCTTGGGTTCTGCCCGCACCGCTGGGCCGTGCCAGCGCCTATGTCCGGCTGGGCAAGCTTCAGGTCTGGCAGCACTGGTGGGCGATACCGATCGTTTGGTCGCTGCTGTCGCCTTCAATGGCGCTGACGCCGAGGGCGGTGGCGATACTCGCGCTTGTCCTGCTCAGCATGATGGGGCTCATGGCCGCGACCATGGCCTTCGACGATGTCAGCGGCTTCCGAGACGGAACCGATGCGCGCAACTACCTCGCCTCCAACAAAGTCCGCAACATCCGCCGCAAGCCGCTCTTGACCGGCGAGCTGAGCGAGGCCCAGGCCCTCCGGTTCGCTTACGCCGCGGCTTTGTTCGGATTCGTTTGCGGCGTGGCGCCGTATCTGATCGGAGCCCGATGGTCGCCCTGGGTGCTGACGGTTTTCATCTTTGGCGGGCTGGCAGCAATCCAGTATTCGAGCGGGCTGCGGATCAGTTATGCCGGCGGGGGTGAGCTCCTGCTCGTGCTGGCCACGGCCTGCACCATCGTGCTGCCCTACGCGTCCCTCACCGGCACGATGAGCGGCCACGTGCTCGTGGAGGGGGTGCTGTTGGGTGTCCTGCTGCTGACCGTCCCGCTCTTCTCCAATACATCCGACGCGGCCAATGACCGGCTCGCGCACCGGCGCACGCTTGCGGCAAGCCTTTCAGCAACCGCCAACGATCGCCTCATAGTGGCGGTCTTCGCCGCAGGCTTCGGACTGGTCGTGGTGGGCGCCGCCATTGGTTTGCTGCCCACCTGGCTGCTTCTGCTCATGCTGCCGGCCTGGGCCCTCCAGCTTCGCCAACTGCGGGACGGCGTCGGGCGCCGCCGCTGGCTGGAGGGACGTCGGGTCGGCTTTCGTGCCTTCGACTTCGCAGCTGCCGCGCTGCTCGTCGCCAACCTGCTGGCCTGGACATAGCGTGAGCACGGAGCTGGACCCCGTGCTCGACCTGAGCCAGCCGGTGCTGGAGACGGGATCGGCGGTGGCCGAGCAGATCGACCGGCTGCTCGCCCATATGTTCCACGCCGAGACCGCACGTTGGATCCGGGTCGACCGCGCCCTGGCGGATCCGGTGCAGGCGCTCGCGCGCCTCGTGCTTTCTGGAGGCAAGAGGCTGCGGCCGCTGTTCACCTATCTGACTTACACAGGCGCCGGCGGCTCCAACGAGGACCTGGTGATCAACGCCGGCGCAGCGCTCGAGCTGATGCATACGGCGGCCTTGATCCATGACGACGTGATGGACCGCTCGCTAATGCGTCGGGGCGAGCCGAGCACACACCACCATTTCACGCTCAAACACCAAGGCCAGGACTGGCAGGGCGACAGCGCCCGCTTCGGCGACAGCGCCGCCGTCGTCATCGGAGACCTGTCCTTGTTCTACGCCGGCCTGCTGCTGGCGAGCGCCCCTGCACAGGCGCGTCTGGTGTTCGACGAGGCGGGCATCGAGACGTCGATGGGACAGTACCTCGAGCTGCTCCAGTCGGCGCGCGGCTCGCGGGAATTGCAGCTCTCGTGGGTGGTGACGCGATACAAGGCGGCCAAGTACTCGGTGGAGCGGCCGATGCACCTGGGCGCAGCGCTGGCCGGACGGCTGCCCGACCTGAAGGACCAGCTGAGCGCGGCCGGGCTGCTGCTCGGCGAGGCCTTTCAGCTCAAAGACGACCTGCTGGGCGCCTTTGGAGATCCAGTCCAGACCGGGAAGCGGGTAGGCGAAGACTTCCGGGAGGGCCGCTGGTCGGTGCTGCTCGCGATCGCCGCCGAGCGCTCGATCGACGGCGACCAGTCTCTTTTGGGCCGGGTCGGGGCGAGCGATCTGGACGCCGGCGAGATCACCGGGCTGCAGCGCCTGCTCATCAGCACGGGCGCCAAGGAGGCCGTCGAAATCACCTGCGAGCAGCTCGTCGACCGGGCGCTCGCTGTCATCGGCTCGTTGCCCCTCACCGCGCCGGCCCGCGACGGCCTGGCAGCGCTGGCGCGTTACGTCTGCCGCCGAACCGCCTAGCTGACCCTCCCGGATCGCCAAAGCGGGATCTGGCCAGCGCCGTTGGCCCCCGAGTTTCTCCCATAAAGTGATGACTTTACCCGGCCGCTTTGAGATCATCGTTGGGGTCCTTGGGTGCCGTGGAACTGGGTCATGCGCTCCACATCCGACAGTCACCTAGTCCTACAAGTTCGGATGGTGGGGCATGACCCTGCCAGAGAGCCTCAACCTGGGTCCGTACAGAATTATCCAGCGCATCGGCCACGGTGGAATGGCCGAGGTCTACAAAGCGCATCACGGTGCACTTGATCGCTTGGTCGCCATTAAGGTGTTGCCGGACTTCTTCGCCATTGACGAGATCTTGCGTGAACGATTTCAGCAAGAGGCGCAATCAATCGCCCGGCTGACCCATCCAAACATCCTCAGCATCTTCGACTTCGGCCAGGAGGATGGCATCACGTATCTCGTCCTGGCGCTCGTCGAAGGTGGAACGCTTGCTGATCGCATTGGACGCCCGATGGATTTACGGCTGGTCGTGCAAATTCTGGGTCCAATCGCCGACGCACTCGACTACGCCCACTCGCTCGGAGTCCTGCACCGCGACATCAAGCCGTCCAACATCTTGCTGAAAACGGACGGCACGCCCATCCTCGCCGACTTCGGGCTGGCCAAGATGAGCGACTCTGTCAGGAAAATCACAGGCACCGGCACGGTAGCCGGGACGCCGGAGTACATGTCGCCCGAGCAAGGCGCCGGCGACACAGTCGGCCCTGCCTCCGACCGCTACGCGCTCGCGATCGTGGCCTACGAGATGCTGACCGGCCGGGTTCCGTTCAAAGCCCCAACGCCGGCAGCCGTGCTGCTCTCGCACATGCACAGTGCCATGCCACCGACGCGCGAGCTGACCGGAGAATTGTCGGCTCATGTGGAAGATGCATTGAGACGAGGGCTTGCCAAGTCTCCGGCCTACCGCTATCCAACTGCCGCCGCCCTGGTCGCTGCTCTTAAGCCGGCAGCATGGCCGGGTTCCACTGCACCCGAACCGCCAACGGCCTCAGTACTTCCGCAGGGGAAGGTTGCCACACCGGCAAGACTCCCACTTGTGCTGGTGGTTGACGACAGCTCGGCGAATCGGGAGCTGATCGAGGCCTGCCTGGCCACTGTCGAATGCAAGATTCAAACCGCCGAAGACGGCCCGACCGCGCTGGGCGCGATCCGCGCCACGCCTCCCGATCTGGTTCTTCTCGACGTCCAGATGCCGGGCATCGACGGTTACGAGGTGTGCCGCCGCATCAAGGCCACGCCAAGGGGCCGGCTGCTGCCAGTGGTGATGATCACCGGGCTCGGCAGCATCAGCGATCGCGTGCAGGCCATGGAGGCGGGCGCGGACGACTTTATGTCCAAACCGGTTGAGCGAACCGAACTGGTGTCGCGGGTTCGGTCAGCGCTGCGGCTGAAGTCCGTCCTCGACACGCTTGACAGCTCCGAACAGGTCATCTTCGCGCTGGCGGCAGCAGTGGAGGCGAAGGATGCGTACACCGAAAGCCATACCCAGCGGGTAGCGAATGCGGCTCGCCACCTAGGAACGCGATTGGGACTTCAGGAATCTGACCTGGATGCCTTGTATCGCGGCGGCCTCATTCACGACATCGGCAAGATAGGTGTGCCGGATGCAATCCTCCTGAAACCCGGACCGCTGAATGACGACGAACAAGCGCAAATGCGGGCGCAACCGGTCATCGGCGAAAGCATCGTCAGGCCGCTGCGCTCGGGTGCGGACATCTTGCCCATCATCCGCAACCATCATGAGTGGGTTGACGGGGGCGGTTACCCGGACGGCCTCGCCGGTGACCACATTCCTCTGCTGGCACGGATAGTCGCGATCTGCGATGCGCATGACGCGCTGGTGAGCGACCGCCCCTACAGGCTCCGGCGCACTTCAATAGAAGCCATCGAGATCTTGAGGCAAGGCGCGGGCCTGCAATGGGACCGAGAGCTGGTCTTGCTTCTGCTGGCCGAGCTGCCTGCGATTCGATTGGACGCCGCCGGTTGAACGTCGAGTCCGCGGTCAGTCTTGGTGCAGCTCGCTCACTCGAGGATCGATCGTGAACAACCGGATATTGATCGTCGACGACGATCCCGCCAACATAGAAATGCTGGAGGTATTCCTTGCAGACGAAGCCAGCTCCATCAGAGGACTGACCCAGTCGCGTGAGGTTGAACAGGTCTTCATGGAATTCGAGCCCGACATCGTGCTGCTGGACCTGCACATGCCCGAACCCGATGGCCTCGAAATCTTGAGGCGCTTGCGCAGCATTCGTACAGAGCTGGGCTTTCTCCCGGTGATCGTGCTGACGGGTGACACTGGTCACGTGGCTCGAAACAGCGCTCTAGTCCTTGGCGCCGACGACTTTCTGACCAAGCCACTTGACCGCCAAGAGGTGGTACTTCGAGTGCGAAACCTGCTGCGAACCCGCCGTCTCTACGTCGAACTTGCTAACGCCAACGCAGCTTTGCAGGACAAGTTGAGTCGCTGAGCCTAAGTCGTTTCTCTACCGTCCTCGCCAGGCGGTATCCAGGCGTAGAGATCCAGCGCGGTGACCTCGGTGAATCCGTTCTTCACGCAGATCGGTGCCGAGGTGTCACGCACCGCCTGGATGATCGCCGCCTCCGCTCCAGCTGCGCGCGCGTCGGCTAGCCGGCGAGCGACCATCGCGGTGTAAATCCCGCGCCCACGAAACTCTGGCAGCGTGGCCGCACCGCTGAGCACCACGATCGAACTGTTCGGCACGTGCATCAACGCACTCCAGGCCACAGGTTCGGCTCGCTCGGGGACGTACGCCAGGTAGTCGCGCGACAGTACCTTCCCGCTGGCGTCAAGGGACATCATCATCTCGGCAAACAACGTCGCGACGGCCTCGGGCAAAGGGTAGCCTTCGACCATCAGGGGAATGGCTCGGCGTCTTTCCTCGGCGATCGCTTCACGCACCTCTACCTGAGGGTTCGGATTCATCGGTCGGTCCATCTGCGTCAGCACCATCCCCGCCATCTCGGTGAACTTGACCATGCCGACCGTCTCGAGGCGGCGGCCAAGGTCAGCCGGTGTGCTGGACGGAGCCACCAGCCAGCTGTACGCCTTGCCCTGGCCGACGAAGAATTCGTGCACCTGCGCAATCGCCATGTCGGCACTCGCATCGTCCAAGGTGCTCATGCCCACCATGTTGGCCAGCGGATGCGACAGGCGGGTGACCCGACCGGTTACCCCCGCAAAGGACAGCGGCTCCACGTAGCCGGGGGTGTCGGAGTAAAGGAACAAGCTCGCCTCGATGGCTTCGACCAACTGGTCATGTGAAACCGGCACGGCCGTCCCTCCTCGGCGATGACGAGCGAGATGGCACCAGTTTAGGCTGCTCTTGGGGTCAGGGAGCGGCGAGCGCGCGCCTAACCTCGCCGCGGTTAGTCAACCGACGTTGACTGAGGCTGACGGGACACGATCTCAGCGTCTGAGCGGGTCATCAAGAACCACGCCGCTTGTCGATGGTGGGCCCCGGGCGCACGCGCTGACCCAGGAGATAAGCGCACTCGCGCATCAGGTCAAGGATCTCCCGCTCGATCTCAACTTCGCCTCTGCTGGCCCCGCAAAGCGTGCCGAAGAACTTGCCGTCGGACGTGAAGACCGGATACGACACGAACGTGCGGATGTCGAGGAGCCGGGCCACGCTGCTCTTCGGGAATGCCTTCGGCACGTTCTTCGAATAGTTGGGTCCACCCTCGACGACGAAGCGGCAGACGGCTTCGGACCAGGGCAGCGTGACGCCCTCGGGGACGTGAAAAAGCTGGCTCGAGTTGTGTGAGAAGAGGATTCGCTGCTCGTCCTCTTTCAGCTGGGTCTCGGCCAGATAGGTCGAGCTCAGGCCGGTCAGCTCGGCCAGCCTCGCGAGCAGGCCGCGCGCGACCGTCTCCAGGTCCTCACCCGCGGCGGCAACTTCAGCAAACAGCTCGCCAGAGGTGCGTCGCATCGGTCGCGCATAACGGTACCTCCAGCCTCAGGATTTCAGGTTGGCTTAAGCCAACTTGTCAAATCAGCTTTCGATCAGAGCGCTCCGACGGCCGCGCCCAGCGACCGGAGCAGTGGGCGGCCCATCTCCGCCCAGCTCGCCTGCTTGAATGCGGGCACGGCGCCCGGAAGCGTCTCGGCAAATGCGTCGACCACCTCCGGATCCCACTGCGTGCCCCTGCCCCGGAGCAGCTCACCAAGCGCCACTCGCGCATCGAGCGCCGCGCGGTACGGGCGGTCTGAAGTCATCGCGTCCCAGGAGTCGGCGACCGCGATGATGCGTGCGCCGAGGGCGATGGCGGAGGTGGCCAAGCCTCGCGGATAACCGAGCCCGTCCATCCGTTCGTGGTGCGCAAGGACCAGCTCACGACCGCGCCGGTACTCAGGGAACTTGGCCAGGATCTCAGCGCCGGTTTCCGGGTGCTTTTTCATCAGTTCGAACTCTTCATCCGTCAGGCGGCCGTTCTTGTGCAGCACATCGTCCGGGACTGCGATCTTGCCGAGGTCGTGGACGCGCGCCGCGAGGCGGATGAGCTCCACCTCCTGGTCGGGAAGTCGCAGCCGGCGCGCGGTGCGAACCGCGTGGTCAGCGACGCTTTGCGAGTGCTGGAACGTGTACTTGTCGCGGCGGTCGACGACATCCGCCATCGACTCCACGGCCGCGATCGTCTGCTCCATGAGCTGGAGGGATCGCTTAAGCGAAAGCTGGACGCCGGCCACGGGGACCATCATTGCCAGCGCCAGCCAGGGTCGCCCGATGGAGAGTACCGCCAACAGGTAGCCGGCGACATACAGGGCTGCTGTCTGCCGGAGGTCGGCGCCCGCCGCCTCCGACCAGATCTCCAGTGGGTTGCGCCCAGCGTGCAGGCCCGCCGCGACCGCGACGGAGGCGGTGCTCACGACGTACATGACAGCGGCGGCCGCGACGGTTCCAGGCAGCTGGGCGTAGAGACCGGCACCCATCCCGCTTCCCAAGACCAGCGCCCGGTACGCCAGAGCCCCAAACGCGCCGGCCAGCATCAGCTGCGAAGTGTTGAAGACGAGGTCGATCGGGCGCCGGCGCCTGCGACCGCTGGCCGGATTCCGGCGCAGGCACAGCACTCCGTCGCCGAGCACACGGCTTAGGCCGATCAGCGCCACTGCGCCCGCGGGTGGAAAGAGCAGCACGCAGGCCAGGTAGATCGCAGGTGTTGCGTCCGCCTTGTAGCGGGGTGACACCATCACCGGGAAGTTCGCCGCCAGCGCTCCGAGCATGACGAGCACGGCCGCCAGGAGCGGATCGCCGGGGGCCGAGGGCGCCAGGCCGAGCAGGTAAGCAGTCACCGCGACCGCCGGAACCGCGGTCGCCAGCAGGTAGGGGCGAAGCCAGGACGTCATCGGCGCGTCGAAAACCGAACCTACTTGATTCCGAGCCCGGCGCCGAAAGTCGTCGTCTTGCTGGTTCCGCTGGCGTAGACGGTTGTCGACGTCAACGAAGTCCCGAGAGAGACGTTAAGGCTGTAATGGACCGGCAACCCGGCGTTGAGCGTGGGGTCGTCCGAGCAGTAGACGGCGGCGCCGGCGCTGATAGCGCTCGCCAGCATCAATCCGGCGCAGAGCGCAACGCTGAAGAGTATTCGTTTCATCCCACTTTCCACCTTTAAGTTTGTTCAGCTGCGGTTCAGGCTGACTCTCGGAAATGTATGTATCCCCGTGTAGAGAGAGGTCAAGAAGCTGTTAAGACTTCTTCGGGGGCCCGCACTGCCCCCGGCAATAACGCGACCGGGCTACTGCCTAAGAGTCGGCTGATCGCTGCGCCTTCCAGGCGGCGCCGGTGCCGTGCTCTGGGCCGGCGTGATGTGGTAGTGCAAGCGCAGCACTGAGAGGCCCCACCAGCTCACGAAGTGGTCGGTGCGAACCGAACCATCGCTTTCGGGATAGACGTGGAAGACCTCGGTGAACCCTCGCACGTACCAAACGCGAAGGCGCCCCGGTCCTGATTCGGTGATCCGGTAGAAGCCGGGATCCCCGAAGCGGCGGCCGGACGAGATCAGCATGAGCGAGCCGTCTGCCTGAGCTTCGGGCCGAAGCAGCACCGTTGCGTTGCCTCGTACGACCGGGAACACGGTCTTGACGCAAGGGCCATGCGCGGGCGGTGACGCTATCGAGTAGAAGCCCGAGTAGATGACCAGGCCGCTGCCAAGGTTCCTGCGCAGCCAGCTCGTGAAAGCCACGCGTCCCGACGGTTCCACCAGCTGCTCCACTTCGCTGGTCATGCCCCGGGCGGTCTCGAGCGGGTACATCGGAAAGTTGAGCTGCTCCATCCGGCGGCTGACGAAGTTGATCAGTGCCCAGCCGAAAGGCCAGAAGAGCGGCGACCACTGCGACCAGACGTCAAGGTGATAGCGGCCGGTGTGCTCGTAGAAGTCGCGCACCGACGCATGCAGCCGGCGCGAGTCGAACTTATCGCCGTCGAGAAGAGCGCAGTCCGGCAGCAGCCCGAGGTCGCGGCCAGTCCGCACCTCCAGGCCGGCTGCGGCAGCGACGGAGCGGTGGAACCCCGTACCGATGCGCGGCGGGCCGGTCGGACCGTCCAGCCAGGGGACGCTGCTCCGATCGATGTGGCGGCCGAACAGGAAGCAGAGGAACAGGATCACCGCCTGGGCCACGCTGCCAATCAGGCTTCGCACGGCTTCCACTGTAAACGCGAATTTGGTGGAGGCGTTCAACGGTCGTGACGCCCACCACATGTCTCTTTGCTATCCCCGGCTCGGACCCCTGACCCGCGGATGCGCCCTCCCGGCTATGATTTTTCGCGCATAGCCGGCTCGTTCACGCAGGGGGGAACCATGAGTCGCATTGCCCGTTTGATCACCGTCGTGGCCCTCGCCTCCCTTGCCTTGCCGCAGGCAGCCCTGGCTGCGCCGCCGCAGGTAGGGGTCATCCAGAACTTCGGCCCCAACCTGCTCGCCGACTGTCCGAACCCCGAGGGGATCGCCATCGACCCCACCGGCAACCTGTACGCAGCGTCCTTTCCGGCCTTCCAGCCCGTGCGCACGCCCTCGGCCAACATCTGCGTCATCAGCCCGGCTGGGGTGCTGATCGACACGATCCCCGTACCCCCTGGACCAGCCGGTTTTACCAACCTGCTAGGAGAGCTGTTCGAGCCGGGCCAAGGGCTCTACGTCGTCGACTTCGCTAGCGGCACGTCCGGCCTGGGTCGCCTGCTTCGCGTCGATCCGGCCACTCACAGCATCACGACGCTGGCCACGCGCTTCGCCGCCGCCAACGCGATCGCCCAGGATCGCCACCGCGACCTATTCGTCTCCGACTCCTTCGAAGGCAACATCGTCAAGGTTGCCCCGGATGGCTCCAGCAGCGCGGTCTGGGTGTCCAGCCCGCTCCTCGCGCCGCAGGGCTTCCCGCCGTTCGGAGCCAACGGCGTCGCATTCGACCGCGACCAGAAGAGTATGTTCGTCGCCAACACCTCCAACGACACCATTGTCCGCATCCCGGTCCTTGACGACGGCAGCGCCGGCACGCCGGTCGTCTTCGCGTCGGGCAGTGACGTGACTGGCGCGCTGGATGGCGCGGACGGGATCATGTTCGACGCCAAGGGCAACCTTTACGTCTGCGCCAACCAGGCCAACGAGATCCAGGTGCTGGCACCGGACGGGAAGCTGGTTACGCGCTACAAGGGGCTCGGCGCCAACGCACTCGACTTCCCTGCCAGCCTGGTGTTCAAAGGTCGCGACCTCTACGTCACCAACCTTTCGCTCTTCGATGGGGGCGTGAACTCGAAGCTCTCGGTCATAGTCGTCCCCAACCCGGGTCTACCCCTGAGGCCTTAGAGGCGGCGCTCACGCGGATCCAGTCGATCACAGGTAGGCGATCAACTGAGCGACTCCGCTGAACCTGCTGCTGCCGGCCACCGCCATCAGTGGGGGTTTCTTTCACGCGAAGTAACATCCGTGCATGGACTACGAGCGGCAGCGGAGGTTTGCCATTCAAGCTGAAGTTGTCGGCGGATCGCTCATGGCGCTGGTCAGCCTAGTACTGGGCCTGACACATCTTGTGCCCCTTCCCGGCAGCGTCGATCTTGTTGTCGCGTTGTTCCTCGGTGCTGGGGCAATTGGGTGTTTCCTCGGCGCGCTGCTGACGTACTTCCTCCCCCGTCCGCCGGGGATGCGGGATTGAGCGGTCTTGTCGGTGTTATGAGCCTGTAACACAAGCATGGGATGTTGCCAGGTGCCGCGAAACCTCGCGGACGAAAAACACGGAGGAGTGAGGACTATGAAGCTCACACGCATCGCGACGATACCAGCGGCCATCGTGACCCTATTAGCGCTCGGCCAGCCAGTCTCGGCTGGTACGGTCGCAGCTAACTCAGGTTTCTACGACCATCAGATCATCGAGTATCAAGCCACCGCGGAAGTCACCTCATCGCCGCATGCGGCCCAGCTGATCAGCAAGGGCAACATCGTCTACCACGTCGTCGGCGCCGATGGCACCACGCCGGCCGTTCAATGCGCTCGCCTGTTGGCCGCCCTGCCAAATGACGCCACCAGCTGCAACGTCCTCAACTTCATCCCCACCGAGGTCGGCTACTCAGGTGGTGCCTGGAATCTGCAGATCTTCCACTGGAAGGCGGGGATGCCTGTAACGGAGCTGAGCAAAGACGACGACATCACCGCTGCCGT